>WNFY01010828.1_pt1 | contig 10114 bp, 10 predicted proteins | sample 5400091 | NCBI WGS metagenome assembly WNFY01 (sample SAMN13153364, study PRJNA577476) | soil metagenome | isolation source: 60 cm soil or saprolite under grassland replicate 1 | place: USA:California | collected 2016-06-15 | reverse complement strand
AGAAATCAACGATAACGGGTTTATCAGATTTGAGCACTTTTGCCTCGAAATCCTGGTCTCCTACGTGAAAGAGGTTGGCATGTGTATCCATTAACTTACTTGCTCACTTTCATAATGTATTTTATGTGACGTTGAGATATAGAGCTTCTCAAGGAGTCTCTATTCAAGAAAACAAAAGAATACTGGTTCTTATTCCTAATCGACCTATAGGTAATTATCTGCGATTGCCTCCCTGAAAGATGCTCAGTATGCGCAGAATGAACAAGAACAGGTTCAGTAAGGTAATAAAGAGCGAGACCGTCAAACCAATGGCATTTGGCATTGTATCAGCCAGGTACTTAGCCTGTTGTACATAGTAGAGGACATAAGCGGAGAAAATGCCAACGCCCAGAACTGAAATCAGCAGTGTGAAGAACGCACTGTGGAAGAAGAAGCTTATCAACATTGCTACAATCAGCAGGATTACTCCCATGAAAAGAATACCACCTAGCCGATTAAAGTTGCGTTTTGTTATCCAGGCGTACACTGCGAGTGCTAGTGAAGAGACGGCTGTGAGAAAAAAGGCCTCGGCCAGGATGTAACCGGCGCCAGCACCCAGGTAAAGACGGATAAGAGGAGCCAGCGATATCCCCTCTAAGAGGGTGAAGAGGTAGAGCAAGAAAAGATTCAATCCTGGTGTATTAATGTTAAAATTCAGGACAAGAAGGGCGATGAAACCTCCAATAGCGACAACCCAGTAGCCTCCTCCATAACTGAGGTTTAAAACGAATATGCCGATAAGGGTTCCAATGAAAGCAACAAGGAATGAAGAGGCAAGTAAGCCCATCACTTTGCTGATCAGGCTACCCTCCTGTACGCCTTCGATGCCATAAGGCAATGTTTCGTACTGGTAACCAGTGGCACCAAACATCCCACGGTTTCTCATGGGAAAACCACCTCTAGGATTATACATAGTTAATACCTCGATAGAACACTAGTCTCTTCTTTGATGTTGAAGAGCAGTAAATTTGTTTTCATAACTATTACGTAGGGCAACTGGTAATGGTTGTATATTGCCCACTACAATTATATAGCTCTGGAGCCGAAAAACAAGGTTTTTGTTGTGATGTTCTCTGTTTTGTTCCTTACATACTATGAAACAAAGAGAAGGTGGTTATTTCTTCCGGAGTTTGCCTTTGGGCGGTTCGTCAGGCGACTCATCGTTAGATTGCAGGGCTAATGATGATTCAACAATATTAGTAATATCACAACGCGGGTGGTTATTGTCCGCATGCCAGTAGAGCGAACTCCCGGCAGGTTTCTGCATCCGGCCGCCGCAACGCGGACAGCGACGCGATTCAATTTCCCCCTGACCCTGTATCATGCTGTGTACTCCTTAGAAGCTGTCGCGGCATCATATGGTTTGTTTGATAGATGATAAAGTAAATACTGTTGGTGTACAGTCTTCCAGAGACAGTCATACAAAATTGCAAAACTGGAAAATAGCTGAGTATTGGTCTGGGGTTGTCACATGACACTCCATACGCCACAGATTTCACAAAAAGCGATACCAACTTCACCAAATGTTTTGCTACGAGTGTTCCAGCAATCATAGGCGATAGCAATGGATCCGCAATTCCAACAACGAGCACGCCCGCCAGCATTGCTTTCTTCAGACAAACTATGAAGTAGCATGCTACGTGCTTCGTCCGATCCAGTGTAACCGGGATTATAAGCCAGGGCTCCAAGTGGGTTTGGGGAGCTAGTTGGCGATACATACGTATTTCCCTGATGCTCATTCAATGGTGCGTCTGCGCGCTCTCCATCCATTGAGAGGATAGGAGCTTGCTCAGCGGCCAGCGTCTCTGGGCTACTCTCGGATTGATCTGAGAGGTGATTGTTATCCTCTGGTTGATCGGGTGGGTTTGCGCGTCTGCGTCGTGTAATTGGCATAGGAGCTTGCTTCCTCAGAAATAGTGTGAACTCTTGTTGCGATTGCATTATATCACAACGTAACGAGAAGGTCTACGAAATCGGTGCAGAATGAGAAAAGCCTGGTGGCTTAATTCGTTGGGCGAGCACCGATCAAGCGCTGTAAATTCTATAATTCATGCTCGCCCTGAAAGCGATAAGATTTGCTAACAAAAGCAACTGTCTAAGTTTAAAACGTCTAACTATTGAAAGAAGTCTGCATTGATTTTAATATACTTCTTCCATTCTTCGGGAGTCGCCGACTCTTCAAAGATAGCTGTAACTGGGCAGGCAGGCTCGCAAGCTCCGCAGTCAATACATTCATCAGGGTTGATGTAAAGCATCTCAGCTTCTTCAAATCCGTCTTCACTTTGTGTAGGATGGATGCAATCGACAGGGCAAACATCTACACAGGAAGCATCCTTGACTCCGATGCAAGGCTCGGTGATGACATAGGTCATGATTTAAGATATCCTCCTCTTGGCCCGCTATGCAATACTGTGATTACAAAGCTGCTAAGTTATAATTGTGCTGGCAATGTGATGAATTCAGCCACGTTCAGTATAGTGGGTTGCAAGGGCAATGTCAATTATTTTTTAGGCTTGTGTCCTCTGTGCAAGGTGTTTACAGTTTGTCGATATGCAGGTGTGAGAACACAACCTCTGAATTTTGTTCCTCTACACAGAGGCCGATTTCACCTGATGTGAATGCGTTACCAGAGTTATCGGTGATTGGCTTGCCTACAGGATTATTATTAACAAAGAAATTGAAGGAATTGTCTTTGGCTACAACTTTTATGACATTAGATTGGCCAATCTTGGGCAAGAGAGAAGATAAGGTACTAGACGCTAATTTATTCCAATTTTCTTTCTTTACCTGGAATTCGTATTGACCGCCTTCCGACGCTGTGATCCCAAAGAGGTAGTAGTGAGCCTGGTCAGCGGAGGAACGGAAAATGATGCCGTAAAAATCTCCGTTATCTTGCGAGCCATGAATTTCGGATACGGTAACTGTGAGACTGAAATTGGCAAACTTAATAAGTTGATTGGTTCCGGTGCCGTAGAAAGCTGTAGCAATGCTGAGAGGTGACGTGTTTTGGATATGGTATTGTTGATTCTGTCTGTCGAAGAAGTAGGTCGGACTTAGTGGCCACTCACTTTGTTTATCCGCCAGGTAGTCAATTTGCGTGTTAGAGGGGGTAGCTTGTTGATGAGCATGCCTATTTGGGAATGAGCCAATGACGTTAAGACTGACAACCGAACCAAGAATTACCACAAGTAGTAGAACCAGGGATAAACCAATTCGTCGTAGCATGCTAGCATTTTTCCAGATTAGTTTGACTTTGGCGACAGGTTTTGATGCTGTAAAAGCTTGTTTGCCCTGCTTTCTGAGCACGATAGCTCTTCTTTTAGCTTCACTATCAGAGAACACATAGCTATCAGCATTGGCGACTGCTTCAGCAAAAGCGGCGCTGAACTCGCCGGCTGTCTGATAGCGATCTTCTGGCCATTTAGAAAGCGCTTTATCAAATATCCGATCGATCGGCGGGGTAATATCGGCACGCATTGTCCCAAGCATGGGTGGGGTGTCATGAACGTGCATGAGCGCCATAGCAATTGAAGTTTCGGCTTTGAAGGGCGGACTGCCAACCAGGAGAAAGAACAGGGTCACGGCAAGTGAGTAAACGTCTGATCGACCATCAATCGGCTGACCGAGAGCCTGCTCAGGCGAGATATAGTCAGGTGTGCCCATTAATGTCTCTGGAGATTTTATTGGTTGTTCGGCACTTACACCATCGGGTTGCATGAGACGCACTATACCAAAATCTGAAAGCACAACATATCCCCGGCCATCAAGGAGAAGGTTGGCGGGTTTGACATCACAATGTACGCGTCCGTTTTCGTGGGCGTAATCCAAGGCAGAAGCGATTTGTGCAAGATACTGTTGCGCGTCGCTTAATGAAAGAGGGCCATACTTGGCAACGTATTCTGATAAGGTTCCTCCTGGCATATAGGGCATAACGATATAGGGTAAGCCACGATGTTCGCCATAAGAATAGATGGAGAGAATATTTGGGTGATCTAACGCACTGGCAGCTTCGGCTTCGCGGAGGAAGCGCTGATAAAAATTCTTCTGTGCCTGTTTGTCCATAGTGGACCGAGGCAGAAAAACTTTGACGGCAACTTTTTCATCCGTTGAGCGATTATGAGCCAGAAATACAGCGCTAGAGCCTCCATAGCCCAGCAGGTTTTCGAGAATACACGAGCCTATTTCTTGACCAATGAGATGTTGTCCCCTTGTTGTGGACATGTTAAGTCTCCTCAAGACATCAAGAACCACAGAAAGCAAATATCATGCCTGGAATACAACAAAACGCGATTATAAATGAAGAACCATACTGATTTTATCAAGAACCGGGGTAAAGTGTCAATGTCTGATGGGGTTTTATTTTCATTTGAGTTGCCAGGTGACCACGAGGGTCGCCCGATACGCAACAACCTATGTTGGCAATCAGTATCACCCTGAGCACATTCGTTCCACTCAGGGTAAACTCCGCGAAGAGGTCTCTCTCGATGGGCGTAGAGATGCTTCCCTTTCGCTTCGCTCAGGGCTTCGGCTCACGCGCTCAGCATGACAGTGGTGCGCTCAGTGTGACAGGGCTGTCCCTTCTTTAGATGGTGAATTCGCCGTCACGCATGATGGTCAGGCCATCTACATCGATAGTGCATTGGCTTGGAATGACATCGACATGGATTTTGGCACTCCAATCGGCACCTGTGAATTCGGGATATGGATTGCCAAAGGCAACATGCAAGCCGGGCATTTTTTCGTCTTGTAACAGATTTCCTGTAAGTCTTTTGAGACTGGTGAGCGTACCAATGGCGAACTCTCCTACGCGGTTACCATTGGGTGTCGAGAAAAGGTAGTCTTGCACTTCCTTAGCCAGCGCTTCATCTTCGCTAGTGACTTCAATGATGTAGCCCTGTTTTACGCGAATCACAATGGGATGTTTCAAAACGCCATATTTCTCTGAGAAGAAGTCTCCAAGCACGTCGCAGACCAGTATGCCATCTACACTGGCAGGTGCGGTGAAGACCTCACCTTCGGGTAAATTGCCCCATTTTCCCTGCACATCATATCGTCCATGGCAGGGAATCCACTTCCAATCTTTATGGAAAGTGGCTATCACATCGCTCCCTTTGGCAGAAGTAACATGAATAGTTTGAGCATTGTGTACAAGATCATAGACCTGATTGGTCAGGCTGAATATCTCATCGTAATCTGCGCACATTCCTTCGGTCATAACTTCCTCGTCAATACCAATCATGTGTCCGTGGCGCACTTTGAGTTCTTGCACAAGGAAAGGCAGGAGCGGGATACGGAATCTAATTTCGCCTGGTTTGGCAGTTGCAATATAATAGGTCACAGTCGGCCGGGTTTGGAGCAGATCATTGCGCAATTCGTCGGGAAATGCGGTGAGAGGGCGCTCGCCGTAATGCTCCAGAAATTGTATAGTAACGCCGGCATGTCGATTAAGGGCAGCTACAGCTACGCGACGAGCAATGCTTTCGCGCTCATAATCAGTTATGATAAAGACGCTATCAAGTGAGGTAACACCCATACAACGTACAGCATTTTCGGCACCATATTGCAAACGTTCTTCAAAGGACATTGTTGAAACATCCAGTTTCTCAGAACTGGAGACAGCACTACTTATTTTGCCAGTCATTGGTATTCTCCTCAAAAGTTATTGATAGATGATATTGGTTGGGATGATTGTAGTTTATTGGCCTGGAGCACTTGCATTGTCCTTGCCCCTACCACATCGAGCAACGTTGATATCAACTTTAACGCGTTTCATATGTTTTTTGTAACTAGATAGTACAGAAATATAGACGTTGCAATACGCTCTTTTTGAAGAACGCTTGAATGAAGCCTTTTGGTGAGGAGCGTAGAAGCTGCTTGGATGGGTTTAAAATTGTCCCTTTGGCTCTATACAGTGTGTTCGCTATGGGTTACACTTTGCTTACCTCTATTAGTAATACGGAAATAGGTAAGGAGAAATTACGTATGACTACAAGTAATCCAACGGGTCTATATCGTTCGATTCATGCACAGCCGCAGGCAGTGCGCGAGTTACTGGCTGACTGGGATGGTCCTGCACGGGCGGCGGAAAAGTTGTCCAAAGTGGGTCGTATTTTCGTGTCCGGTATAGGGACTAGCTATCATGCTTCTGTCGTTGGTGAATATTTATTACGCTTCGTTGGGGCGGACGCCTGGGCTGTTCGCTCATTTGAGTTTGTGCATTATCCACGGCCATTGCGTCCTGATGACGGGGTGATTGTTATTAGCCATCGTGGCAGCAAATTGCATGGTATTGGGGCGTTACAACGCGCTGTAGAAAGCGGGGTACCTACGGTTGGGATTACGGGCAAGAACTCAAAAATGCAGGGGGCTGATGTCATCATAGAGACAGTGGAGCAGGATCCGTCTTCGACCCACTCAATTAGCTATGTTGGAGCATTGGTACGCCTTAGCCAGGTTGCGGCGAGATTAGGGGCGCTCAGAGGGGAGGAACGACAAGCGGAACGGCTGATACAGGGATTGGCACAATTACCTGCGTTAATGGAAGATATCCTGTCGCGGGAAGATGAAGTGAGGCAAATTGCCGAGGAAGCAGTGGCACATGCGCGCCGTTTGTACTTTGTTGGCGCCGGGCCAAACGCTGTTACGGCACCGGAGGGAGCGCTCAAGGCAAAGGAAGCTGCATATGTGACGACAGAGGGCTTTGAGCTGGAACAGGCAATTCATGGGCCTCAGGTGGCTTTTGAGGTTGATGATCTACTGATTCCGATCAGCGTTAAGGGGGGTGCGCAGTCGCGAATGGCCGATTTTTTGTTAGCATTAAGCGAAATTGGTTCACGTATCTGGCTGATTGGCGAAGCGACTACGACGGAGACGGCCAATTTGTTCAGTCGTCCTGGTTGGTCTAGATTTGCGATTTGCGATGGTGCAGAGCTGCCTGAAGAGCTGACACCTTTACTAACTGCGCTGCCTGTACAATTACTGGCTGACTTCCTGGCGAGGGCACGTGGTACGAATGCGGATAGCTTCCGTAAAGATCAAGAGGCATATGATAGGGCGGGTTCACGATTTCAGATTTAGGGATTGTTTGTAACGTTTGCATCCGTTGTAACAGGCATTTTTCATGGGCAAGATGAAATTTTAGATTTGTATGTTGGAAAGTTTGCATCAGTTGTAATAGTTGCATCGGGAACATTTATTTCACAGTTTCAGCATGCCATTCCCATCAAATTTGAGTTTATTTAGCGGATTCTTTGGGTGAAACCGTTGTGTTTGCATCAGTTGTAACGTTTGTATCAGGCGCATAACGTTTTCTAATGGCTTCTATCTCCAACTCGTAGGCTTTTCTACGCTCCTCCATTCTTTTTTTGCTCTCAGCGTCTCGTTCAAGAGTAGTGTACATCCCTCGAAAAGGGTGAGCAATTAATCCCGCCTCAACCATGCGGCTAAGTGTCATGCGTAATGTCCTGTAGTTTTGCCCGGTTTTTTCGGCAATCTCTTTCAATTCAAGGCTACGCGTTGCTTCTTGCAGTACTTTGATGATTTCTTGTCGTGGGAATGATAAATTTATGCCTGGGGCAATGAGGGTAGAGATATCAAGGTTGGTTTCCCCTAGCCATTGGATGTATGGGAAGCCATTTTCATTCAGGACTACCTGATAGGAGAGATGGTTGGCTGGCTCGCAGAGGTTGCTTTTTGTGGTAGCAAGCACGCGTTTTTTCTCGTCTGCTGGATCGTAGACTATAATCAAACCGCTACGGGCTGCGGCAATAATGCCGATAGAGCCAGCACCACGGTAAAGTAGATTGTCGGAAGTACCTTTTTTGAGATGGCGAATGATCAAGATGGCACAGTTCGTATGCTCAGCTAGATGCGCTAAAGGAGTGAATACCTCTCTAACTCCCTGGTCGCTGGATGAGTCGATGTTATGGCCGAGGACTGCTGTAAGTGGGTCTATAACAACGAGGATAGCTTTTGTTTGCTTGATGGCCTTTTCCAATTCATGCAAGTTATGTGAAAGTGAGAAAGGGCGCTGGTATAGATTCACTTTTTTGACGTCTTTCACGTCAAGGCATTCGATGGTGTTGAGGAGATGCACCTGCGATAGATCACTTCCTGCTGCTTCCATGCGAGGCTTAATGGTGTCTGCTGCGCCATCTTCAGGGGCTATTATAATGACACTACCTTGTTTACCTGGTGTATCATCAGGCATTTGCCGACCTGTGGTTACACGAGCGATGATATCAATTGCGAGCAAGGATTTACTCATGCCTGGATCGCCCTCTACTATAGTAATTTTCCCCTGTGGTATGCGTTTCTCCCAGAGCCAGGTTAGTTGTTGAGTTGTGACCTCAGAGAGTGGGGTAGTATAGGATGCTATATTTTGTTGTGTGGTATTTTCAGTATGCGCCAGCCGATTTATACTCGCATGCGGTATAGAAGCGTTTGTGACTATCCTGAAATATTCGTAAGTGCCCTTAAGCGTTAATTGTATTGACTTTTCGCTTGCGTTATGTCTTTGCATATCCTCGGACAATAGTTTTAGTATTTCTAGCGTGGCATTGTTCAAATTTTGTCTGCTTTCTTTCTTTTGTTGTTTGATTCCTTTGTTGACCTCGTTAAGACCTTTGTTAATCCGGCTAAAACTTTTGTTGATATCTTTAAAATCCACGGTGAATCCTTTCTGGATTGTGTTGATTGGGTTCAAGATGGCTTGACAAGCGAACAATTCGCTGCTTTGCCTGGAGGGACGAAAGAGGTCGAAGCAATAATTGCATGAATGCCTTTCTTGTCTCTGACAAGAGACAGATTTTTAGTTTAGAAGCGAACAGAATAACTGTTCGCTTCTTATCACATTATACATACCCTACGAAATGTAGAGCTGAGTTAAGATACTCCTGGAATCACTATAGCATGCCTAGCGAAATTTATTGGATACGTTGTGAATCGGCTTTTATCAATGGATAAAGAGATGTTAAACCCTGTCGATGCTCAAGAGGATGTGCGCTCCGCTCCCTTTGCCCCGATGCCATACCGATTGTTGTGTAAAGGAGAGGTGGTAAAAGAGATAATACTGGCATAGACTCTTCCTTTGGACGGAAGAGAGTATTTCTTAGCTTCAAATCCCAATAAGGAGAGAACTATGCCTGTATCCAAGAAAAAGGGTACCACATCGCCCCCAATGGCTTCAACGCCAGAGTCCTCGTCACCAGTCATGCCGGAGCAGCAAGAATTTCACCAGCATCTGCGAGCTCTGGCTCAAAGCGCGGTACGGACAGTCTTAGAACTGGTGATGCGCGGGAGTTGTTTGAACGCTACAGTCGCTACGAACCGCATATCGCCGAAGGACTAACGCAGATGTTCGTGGCAGGAACGAGCACCCACAAGGTAGGGGAAGTCGCCCAAACGCTGCTGGGAGTAGTGCCCAGTGCCAGCACCATCAGTCGGCTCAACCAGAGCCTGAGCCACCAATTTGACACGTGGCGAGAGCGTGCTCTGCAAACGCATTGGCGGGTGCTCTACCTCGATGGCGTGCATTTTCGCATTCGGCATGGGGAGAAGGCCGATGCCACCATCATTTTAACGGCATTGGGCGTCGATCTGGCGGGAAACAAAGAGGTGTTAGCACTGCGAGCCTGCGCCGAGGAGGACAAGGATGGATGGGCTTGCCTGCTGCAAGACCTGCGTTCACGAGGCGCAACCCAGATGGATCTGATTGTCAGCGACGGGCAGGACGGACTGCTGGCTGCGGTTGCGCAGTTGTTTGCCGCCACGCCTCGTCAGCGCTGTCTGGTGCATAAGCAACGCAACATCTTGAACGCCATCCCGCGACGCTAGCGAGGTGAGGTTCAAGCTGAACTCGTGGGCATCTGGGAGCAACCGACAAAACAGGAGGCGCTGACCCAATTGGCCGCCTTCAAAGCCAAATACGCTCAACGCTATCCCGAAGCGGTCCGCAGTCTGGCTGAGGATGAAGAGCACCTGTTGACGTTTTACGCCTTCCCTCAGAGCATGCACCGACATATTCAGACCACCAATGCTCTCGAAAGCCTCTTCAGCAACGTGAGACAACGCACCG
>WNFY01009430.1_pt1 | contig 10114 bp, 10 predicted proteins | sample 5400091 | NCBI WGS metagenome assembly WNFY01 (sample SAMN13153364, study PRJNA577476) | soil metagenome | isolation source: 60 cm soil or saprolite under grassland replicate 1 | place: USA:California | collected 2016-06-15 | reverse complement strand
ACGTTGCCCAGGTCGGCCTCGATCGTCTCGGCGATGCCCGGGTACTGCACCTTGACCGCGACGGCCCGGCCGTCGTGGGTGATCGCGCGGTGCACCTGCCCGATCGAGGCGGCCGCGATGGGTTCCGGGTCCCAGGTGGCGAAGGCCCGCTCCGGCGGCTGGCCCAGCTCTTCCGTGACGACCTGCGCGGCCAGCTCCGGGCTCATCGGCGGCACGCTGTCCTGCAGCCGGCTCAGCGTCCGCCGGGCGGCGGGGGACAGGCCGTCGTCGACGTAGCTGGCCATCTGGCCCAGCTTCATCAGCACGCCCTTCATCGTCCCCAGGGTGGCCGCCACGTCCTCGGCGGTCTGCAGGGCCAGGTCGTTCCGCAGCGCCTGGCGGTGCTCGCCCGCGCTGGCGAAGAGCCGGGGGGCGCTGGTCGCGTACCGCGCGCCCCCGCGCGCCGCCAGCCGCACCGTCGCCATCCCCCGCTCGAGCCGCAGCCTCCCGGCCCGCGGCACGCGCCCCCGGTTGCCCAGCGCCCGGCTGCCCAGCGCCCGGTCGCGCAGCAGCGTCAGCGCGGCGATCGACACGCCGCCGCCTGGCGGATCTCGGTCCGGCGCCCGGCCGTCAACGGCGGCGGATCCGGGTAGCCGTACAGCTGTCGGGCCCAGCCGGGCAGCGCCGTCACCGCGGCCTCCCTGATGTCCTGCCACAGCTCGGCGATGTCCTCGTCAAGACCCGGCGGGTCGAGCAGGTAGCTCATCGACTCCGCGGCCGCGGGCGTGCGGCGCAGGTCCGGCCGGACACCGGCGATGTACTGCTCGAGGGCGGCCACGCTGTCCGGGATCATCTCGCGCGGCACCCCGAGCAGTTCGGCCGCGACGGTCATCTCGGCCACGTAGGCGTCGGCGTCCGCATCGGTCAGCGGCGTGCCGAACAGGACGCCGGCGGCCAGGCCCGAATCCACCAGGGCGGCGTGCACCCAGAGCAGCAGCGCGGGGTCGCCGGCCGCGTACGGCTGGCCGGTCACCGGGTCGGTGCCGCGGACATGCTCGTGGATGGCCCGGACCCGCTGGGCGACCCGGCTGGCGCTGGCCCGGTCCCCGAACGTGACCGTGACTTCGTACGCCGAGGTGGCCGCGAGCCTGCCGACCGGATCGGTCCGCCAGTCGCTGTGCTGGTCCACCCCGGCCATGGCCAGCGGGTGCAGCGCCTGCATCAGCAGCGAGCGCAGCCCCGCGACCGGCGCGGACAGATCCGCGCTGACCCGCCAGGTCACGCTGGCGGGCCCGAAGAAGCCGTCGTCCTCCGGCCCGGCCGGCACGGCGGCCGCGTACGCGGCCGCAGACCGCTCGACCAGGCCCGCTACCGTGCCCTCCGCCCCCTTCGCCCCGGTCATGGCCGCAGTCCGGCGAACAGGTCGTCCTCCGGCAGCGGTGCGCCGGTGGCGTCACTGACCCGGATGAAGCTCTCGCGGCCGAAGGTGGCTTCGGCGATGTCCGGCGGGATCTTGCTGAACCACGACTCACCGCCGATCTGGCTGCCGTGCGCGAACAGGGCCTCGCGCTTGCGGGGGAGCACCGCCCGGATGTCGATGGTGCTGGTGATGCGCTGCTCGGACGCGAGCCCCCGCTGCGCTCTCTCCGGGTCCATGTTCTCGAAGTCGGGCACCTCGGCACCGAGTTCGCGCAGCGCCTCCCAGATCTTCCGCCAGTCGCTGCCGCGCATCGCGTTTATAGTCCCATTCCGGCATGCCGGAATCGTGATAGCCGAGTAGTTCGAGGTTGGTCACGCCCAGGATCGCGCAGGATTCGCGCAGCTCAGCCAGGCGCTGCTGGGCCACCGCCTGCTCGTCGTGCCCGCTGCGCCCGGGCTTGACCCCGCCGGGCGCGTCGCCGAACTCGCCGTTGGTGCATGTCACCACCACGGTCCGGATGCCCTGGGCGGAGTATGCCGCCAGCACGCCGCCCGTGCTCGACGCCTCGTCGTCGGGATGCGCGTGTACGGCCATCATCGTCAGCTTTTCTGCCATGATTCCAGACTGCCTGACGAGCCCGCCCATCTCCTAATCGCGCGCTGATGGCGGCCAGCACGGCGAGCATGAACGTGGTCAGCGCGGCGAAGCCGTGGGTCACCGGGATGAGCGGGGCCAGCTTGAGCCGCGGCCGGCGTGCGGCCGGGAACGGATCGGCCAGCAGCCCGGCGATCATCTCGTCGGTGAAGATGCCGGTGCCAGCCGGGGGGACGGTGCCAGCCGGGGGGACGACCCCCCCAGACCCCCCCGCTCCTGGGGGGGAACCTTCCCCCCCAGACCCCCCTGGGGGTCCCAAAGGGGACCCTGGCCCGGGGGACCCTTCCGGGGGGACGGCGACGGGGTATGGGGTCCACAGGGTGACCGTGCAGATGCCCAGGGCGATGGTGCTGGTGATCAGCGCGACGCCGAGCCAGGCCAGCGGATCCCAGCCTGTCCGGATGAAGCCGAGCCAGACCAGCAGCCCGGTGAGGGCGGCGCTGGCGTGGCCGAACACTACCGTCGGCGGCACGCCGGCCCCGGTCGCGCGCTGCCGGCGCAGGCCGCCGCGGGCCACCCAGGTGCGCAGCATGTAAGCCCCGATGCTGGCGGTGAGCACCCAGGCGACGGCCGCCGCGATGGCCATCACTCAGCGTACCCGGGCGGGTTCCGGCGGCGGTAGGCCCTTTTAGCGCGGCTTGTCCGGCGTGCCGGTGAGGGCTTCCGGGTGCATCCGGTTGTAGTGCTGGGTCAGCACCGCGCTCGCCTGGCCCGGCCGGTAGGCCAGGGTGCGGCCGCATACCTCGCAGCGCGTCACAGGGAGCCGGGAGACCGTCACCGGGAAACGAGATGATTCTGACCTGCTCATTGGTATACATCATGCCAGATAGCCGGGATAGGTTCACCTGTCCGGGCCGGACCAGCAGAAATTCCAGCGGCCTGGTCCGGCCGAAATCTGGGCGACACGCGCCGGATGTCCGGGTCTTGCCGTGGGCCGGCGAACAGACTTGGACCCATGCTTGACGATCTCGCGGAGCTGGACCTGCCCGAGCAGGACCCGCTGCGGCTGCCCCGCCTGGGCGGCGTGCGGGACCGGATCGGCACGTGGCGCGCGCTGCTCGACCGGCCGCTCACGTCCTATCACCTCGTGCTGGGCATCACCGTGCTGCTGCTCGGGCTCGGCCTGGTCATGGTGCAGTCGACCGCGTCCGTGGCCGACCTGGCGGCAGGCCTGTCGCCGTATTCCGACTTCTCCAAGCAGCTCATGGGCGCCGCGGTGGGCCTGCCGCTGATGTGGGTGGCGGCACGCTCGTCACCGCGGCTGTTCCGGGCCTTCGCCTACCCGCTGCTCGCGGTCTCGGTGGTCGGGCTCTGCCTCACGCTGATCCACGGCGTCGGCGTCTCGCAGAACGGCGCGTCGCGGTGGATCAGCCTCGGCGGGCAGCAGGTCCAGCCCTCGGAGATCGCCAAGCTCGCCCTGGCGGTATGGGGCGCCGACCTGCTGGCCCGCAAGGAGAAGCTGGGCCAGCTGGCCGACTGGCGGCACATGCTGGTGCCGCTCATGCCCGGCGCGGGCGTGCTCTGCCTGCTCGTGATGTCGGGTGACGACCTGGGCACCACGTTCATCCTGCTGGTCATCTTCCTCGCCCTGCTCTGGGTCATCGGCACCCCCGGGCGGATCTTCAGCGGCGTCCTGATCCTGATGACCCTGGCCATGCTCCTCATGATCGTCTCGGCGAAATACCGGTTTCAGCGCCTGGTCGGCTACCTCGAGTCGCAGGGCAGCGCCACCGGCGCCAACATGCAGAGCATCCAGGGCAAGTACGCGGTCGGCTCGGGCGGCTGGTTCGGCGTGGGCCTCGGCGCCAGCGGGGGCAAGTGGGGCTGGGTGCCGGAATCGACCACGGACTTCATCTTCGCCATCATCGGCGAGGAACTGGGGCTGGTCGGCACGATGTGCGTGACCGTCCTGTACGGCGGGCTGGCCTTCGCCGGCCTCAGGATCGCCCGGCGCGTACCCGACATGTTCTGCCGCCTGGGCGCGACCGCCATCACGGCGTGGATCGTGGTACAGGCCGCGATCAACATCGGCGCCGTGATCGGTATCCTGCCGATCACCGGCGTGCCGCTGCCGCTCGTCTCCGCCGGCCTGTCATCCTTGCTGGTGACCCTGGTCGGGCTGGGCATGCTGATGTCGTTTGCCAGGCTGGAGCCCGGTGCTCGCGAGGCTTTGGCCGCTCGTGGCCCCGGCTGGCCGCTGCGCGTTCTAAGCTGGCTCGGTCTATCCAAGCGCCGCCAGTAAAAACGGCAGAGTAAAAACGGACGTGGGATGAGGGTATTGCTTGCCGGCGGCGGGTCCGCCGGTCACATCGAGCCAGCGCTAGCGCTGGCCGACGCCTTGCGCCGGATGGACTCCAGCGCCGAGGTGACCTGCCTGGGCACGGAGCGCGGCCTGGAAACCCGGCTGATCCCGCTGCGCGGGTACCCGCTGGAGCTCATCCCCGCGGTGCCGATGCCCAGGTCCGTGACGCCCAGGCTGCTCATGGTGCCCGGCCGGCTGGCCGGCGCGGTCAACGCGGCCGCCGCGGCGATCGACCGGACCCGGGCCCAGGTACTCGTCGGGTTCGGCGGGTACGTCGCCACGCCCGCCTATCTCGCGGCCCGGCGGCGCCGGATCCCGATCGTCGTGCACGAGGCGAACCCCAAGCCGGGGCTGGCCAACCGGCTCGGCGCCCGGTTCACCACGCACGTCTTCACCGGCCACCCGGACACGCAGCTCAGGAACGGCAAGTACCTCGGCATCCCGATCCGGCGCGAGATCGCCGAGCTCGACCGGCTGGGCCTCGGCGACAAGGCACGGACGCACTTCGGCCTCCGGCCCGACCTGCCCGTGCTGCTGGTGACCGGCGGCTCGCAGGGGGCGCGCTCGCTGAATGCCGCGGTGTTCGGGGCCGCCGGATGGCTCAGGGATGCCGGCGTCCAGGTGCTGCACATCATCGGCCCGCGGACCGGCCAGGATGCTCCCGCCGCGTCCGCCGGCGTGCCCTACGTGGCCACGCCCTACATCGACCGGATGGATCTCGCGTACGCGGCGGCGGATTTCGCGCTGTGCCGGGCGGGCGCGATGACCTGTGCCGAGCTCACCGCGGTCGGCCTGCCGGCCGCCTACGTGCCGCTCCCCATCGGCAACGGCGAGCAGCGGCTGAACGCGCTGCCCATCGTCCAGCGGGGCGGCGGCATGCTGGTGACCGACGCCGATCTGAGTCCCGAGTGGATCCGCGACACGTTGCTGCCCGTGCTGGTCAACATCGACCAGGTGGCGGACATGTCAGAGGCGGCCGCCTCGCTGGGGCGCGGCGACGCGGACCGCTGGCTGGCCGAGGCGGTCATCGAGGTCGTGAACCCCGAAGGGCACCGGTGACGGTCCAGATGCTCAAGAGCCTGCTCCAGCCGGCTGAGCCGGTGCCCGCCGCCCGGCTCGGCCGGGTGCACTTCACCGGCATCGGCGGAGCGGGCATGTCCGGCATCGCGCGCATCATGCTGGCCCGGGGCATCCCGGTGTCCGGCAGCGACGCGCGGCCCTCGGCGCTGCTTGACGAGCTGCAGGCGCTCGGCGCCGGCGTGCACGTCGGGCACGCCGCCGGGAACCTCGGCAGCCTCGGCCCCGGCGACACGCTGGTGGTGTCCAGCGCCATCCGCGCGGACAACCCCGAGCTGACCGAGGCGACCCGGCGCGGGATGCGGCTGCTGCACCGCGCGGCCGCGCTGGCCTCGGTCATGGCCGGCCGCCGGGTGATCACGGTCGCCGGCACGCACGGCAAGACCACCACCACCTCCATGCTCACCACGGTGCTCCGCGAGTGCGGCGCCGATCCCGGCTACGTCATCGGCGGGATCCTCACCGAGACCGGGCTCGGCGCGGAGGACGGCGCGGGCCTGGACTTCGTCGCCGAGGCGGACGAGAGCGACGGGTCGTTCCTGCTGCTGGCACCCGACGTCGCGGTCATCACCAACGTCGAGGCCGACCACCTGGACAACTACGCGAACCTGGCCGACATCGAGGCGGCGTTCACCACGTTCGGCCAGCGGGTCACCGGCATGGTGCTGAGCTGCGCGGACGACCCGGGCGCGGAGGCCGTGGCGGCGCGCCTTGATCCCGCGCGCGTCCGCCGGTACGGGGAGTCCCCGCACGCCGACTACCGGCTCATCGACGTGGCGTCCCGGGGGATGGCGGTCAGCTTCACGGTGGCGGCCGACCGCGGTCCGTTCGGTGAGATCTTCGCCCAGATGACGGTGGACGTGCCTGGTCACCACAATGCGCTGAACGCCACCGCCGCCTTCGCCGCCGCCGTCGAGCTCGGCCTCGCGCCCCCCCGGGTGGCCGCGGCCATCGCGAGCTACCGCGGCGCGCGGCGCCGGATGGAGCTCAAGGGCGAGGCGCGCGGGGTGCGGGTCCTGGACAGCTACGCGCACCACCCCACCGAACTCGCCGCCGACCTGCGCGCGGCCAGGGGCATCGCGGACAGCACAAGCAAGGGCCGGGTCATCGCGATCTTCCAGCCGCACCTGTTCAGCCGGACGAGGATCTTCGCGGCCGAGTTCGGCGCCGCGCTCGGGCTGGCCGACGAGGCCATCGTGCTCGACGTCTACGCCGCCAGGGAGGACCCGGAACCCGGCGTCACCGGCCAGCTCATCGTGGACGCCGTCCCCGGCGGCCACGCCAGGTTCGTGCCGGACCCGGCCCGGGTCGCCGCGGTGATCGAGGCGATCGCCGAGCCGGGCGACCTGGTGCTGACCATGGGAGCGGGGGATATCACCGCGCTCGGCCCGCGGCTGGTCGAGATCCTCCGGTGACCGACCCCGGCGGCGTCACAGGGGAGGATGCGGACCCGCCGGCGGTAAAAAGGCACCGTCCCTTCACCGCATGGCGAGCGGCGTTCTTCGCCCTCGCGGGGGCGGGCGTGATCGGCGCCGCGGGCTGGCTCCTGTTCCGCTCGCCGCTGCTCGCCGTCCGTTCGGTCGTCGTCAGCGGCACCCGCCTGGTGCCGCGGTCCGAGGTCCTGGCCGTGTCCGGCGTCGAGCCGGGCACGCCGCTGATCCGCGTGAACACCGCGCAGGCGGCGGCGCGGGTCGACACGATCACGCAGATCCGCAGCGCGCAGGTCACCAGGTCCTGGCCCAACCGGGTGGTCATCGTGGTGCGGGAGCGGACGTCGGTCCTGGCCCTGACCGCGCCGGGCGGGGGGTACGACCTGGCGGACGCGGACGGCGTCGTGGTGCGGTGGGCCGCCAGCCGTCCCGCCGGCCTGCCGCTCTACCTCACCGCGGCGCCCGTCGGCACGCTGCGCGGGGATCCTGGCCTCGCCGCGGCCGCCGCCGTCCTCGGCGAACTGCCCGCCACGGTGCGGCAGTCGGTGGCCTCGGTCACCGCCCCGAGCCCAGATCAGGTGACCTTGCGGCTGGCCGGCGGGACCACGGTACTGTGGGGCGGCACCGACCGGGCCGGGGCCAAGGCGCGCGAACTCGCGGTTCTCATGCGGGCCCGCATGAGCTTTTACGACGTGAGCGCACCGGGATCTGTCACCGTGAAGTGACTGGTCCGATGCCCGAGACCCGCCAATCCGCGACACGCTGACCGGTTCGCGCGTGGCTAGTTGACCCGGGTGCCGTCCGACCCTACTGTCCGTATCAATCGCGCGGACGGCAAAAACTCTAAATCTTAACCTGAAGGTGAAGCCTGATGGTGACGGAACAAGCCCTGGCGGTGAATTCAGGCGTATCGAAAAACGCCGCCCGCCTGCCGGGATGGCAGACGTAAAAACGAACGGAAAGGTACCCTCCTCGTGGCAGCACCGCAGAACTATCTGGCGGTTATCAAGGTCGTCGGAATCGGCGGTGGCGGCGTCAACGCCGTCAATCGCATGATCGAAGAGGGGCTCAAGGGCGTCGAGTTCATCGCGATCAACACTGACGCGCAGGCGCTGCTCATGAGCGACGCCGACGTCAAGCTCGATGTCGGCCGTGAGCTCACCAGGGGACTGGGCGCCGGGGCCAATCCCGATGTCGGCAACAAGGCCGCCGAGGACCACCGCGAGGAAATCGAGGAGGTGCTCAAGGGCGCCGACATGGTCTTCGTCACGGCCGGCGAGGGCGGCGGCACCGGCACCGGCGGCGCGCCGGTGGTCGCGAACGTGGCGCGGTCCCTCGGCGCGCTCACCATCGGCGTGGTGACCAGGCCGTTCGGCTTTGAGGGCAAGCGCCGCGTGGTGCAGGCCGAACTCGGCATCGAGAAGCTGCGCAGCGAGGTCGACACGCTGATCGTCATCCCGAACGACCGGCTCCTTTCCATCTCCGACCGGCACGTGAGCGTCCTGGACGCGTTCAAGGCCGCCGACCAGGTACTGCTCTCCGGTGTGCAGGGGATCACGGACCTGATCACCACGCCGGGGCTGATCAACCTGGACTTCGCCGACGTGAAGTCGGTCATGTCCGGCGCGGGTTCGGCGCTGATGGGCACCGGTTCCTCGCGCGGCGACGACCGCGCGGTCGCGGCCGCCGAGATGGCGATCTCGAGCCCGCTGCTTGAGGCGAGCATCGACGGCGCGCACGGCGTGCTCCTTTCCATCCAGGGCGGTTCGGACCTCGGCCTGTTCGAGATCAACGAGGCCGCTCAGCTCGTCTCCAACTCGGCCGCGGTCGACGCGAACATCATCTTCGGCGCCGTCATCGACGACGCTCTCGGCGACGAGGTGCGAGTGACGGTCATCGCGGCCGGCCTGGACGAGAACCGTTCCAGCCGGGGCGCGGGCGGCGGCGCCAGCGGCGCCGAATCCGGTGGCTCCTCTTTCAGCAGCAACGGATCGAGTGGCGCGGTCAGCAACGCCGGCCCGGGCGGCTTCGCCGCCGCCGACCAGAAAACCGACCAGGCCCCGGCTCAGGCGCCGGCCCCCCGCCCCGGTCCCGCCAGCCCGGAAACGGGCTCGGCCGCGGCCGGAGCCGACCGCGGGAGCAGCCACGGAACCTACCTGGCCGCGCCGGACACGAGCTACGCGCCGGTCGCTGGTTCTCTGCTCGGCGCGCCGGTACCCGACGACGGGCTCGCGGCGCGACCCGACGTGGCCGCCGAGGCCGGCCTCGCCGCGGGCAGCGCGGCGGCCCACGAGATGCCCCGGCCGGAACCTGTTCGTCCGGCGATCACCGAGGCCCCCGAGGCCACCGAGAGGCCGGAGCGGGTCAGCGTGGCTTCGGACGCCGCCGACTCCTCTTCCTACCGCCCGGCGCACGCCGACGGCCCGGCGAAGACCTTTGACGTCGCCACCACGCGGCGCCGTCCCGTCGTCTTCGAGGAAGACGACGACCTGGATGTTCCTGACTTCCTGAAGTGACTGACTCGGAGCGGCGGGAGGAACTCGCCCTGCGGCTGGCTGACGTCCGGCGCCGCATCGCCAAGGCGTGTGAGGCGGCCGGGAGGGACGTCAGCGAGCTGACGCTGATCGCGGTGACCAAGACGAGGCCCGCCTCCGACGTGCGCCTGCTCAGCGATCTCGGCGTGGCCGACGTGGGGGAGAACCGCGACGCCGAGGCGGCGCCGAAGGCCGCCCAGTGCGCCGACCTGGATATCACCTGGCATTTCATCGGCCAGCTGCAGACCAACAAGTGCGCCAGCGTGGTGCGTTACGCCAGCGTGGTGCACTCGGTGGACCGGTTGCGGCTGATCCGCGCCCTCGGCAAGGCCGCGCGCGGGGCCGGGCGGGTGATCGAGTGCCTGGTCGAGGTGAGCCTGGACGGCGATCCGGCCCGCGGCGGGGCGCTGGCGGCCGAGGTTCCTGCCCTGGCCGAGGCGCTGGCGGCCGAGGAGGGGCTGGTGCTCGGCGGCGTGATGGCCATCGCCCCGCTGTCCATGCCGCCGGCCGATGCGTTCACGCGGCTGCTGGTCAGTGCCGCCGCCGTGCGCGCGGTCCGGCCAGGCGCGACGGTGATCTCGGCCGGCATGAGCGGGGATCTCGAGGCCGCCGTCGAATCCGGCGCGACACACCTGCGAATCGGTACGGCGTTGCTCGGCGATCGCGGGCCGCGTGTCAGGTAATGTCCCACGCGTGAGGCCGAAACGGCCGGCGAAGA
>WNFY01006838.1_pt1 | contig 10117 bp, 8 predicted proteins | sample 5400091 | NCBI WGS metagenome assembly WNFY01 (sample SAMN13153364, study PRJNA577476) | soil metagenome | isolation source: 60 cm soil or saprolite under grassland replicate 1 | place: USA:California | collected 2016-06-15 | reverse complement strand
CGGTGGACGGAGGAATGGCCGACAACATCCGCCCCATGCTCTACGGCGCGCGGTACACGGTCGCGATGGCCGGGCCGCCCCGCGACGCGGGACCGGTGGAGATCGACGTCGTGGGCAGACACTGCGAGTCGGGGGACATGCTGGCCAGGGAGGTGAAGCTGTCGCAGGACGTCCGGCCGGGCGACCTGGTGGCCTTCGCCGGCACCGGCGCCTACACATACTCGATGGCCGGCAACTACAACCGGGTGGGACGGCCCGCGGTCGTCGCCGTGCGCGATGGCCGGAGCCGCGTGTGGCTCCGTCGCGAGGACGACGCCGACCTGGATCGCCTTGAGGCGAGCGCCCCGAGCTTTCGGAGCCCGCCCCTGCCCGCTAAGAGTTTCGAGGTCCGCCCGGCCCGCCCAGGGGACGCCCGGTCGTTCCTCGAGGCGTTCCGAAGCGTCGCGGCGGAACGGCGGTTCATCCAGACCGAGGAGGTCTCGCAGACCGCTCGCCACTATCGGAAGCGGTTCCGCCGCCCGGTAACGCGGGAAGGCGCCAACCTTGTGGCGGTGGCCGGTGGCGGCATCATCGGCTCCATCTCCATCCAGCGTGACGCGCACCCCGCCATCCGGCACACCGCATCGATCGGCATGTTCGTGACCTCGGCGTGGCGTGGTCGGGGGGTGGGCACCGCGCTCATGGACGGAGCCATGCGGTGGGCCAGGGACGCGGGGGTGGAGCGGGTTGACCTGAGCGTGTACCCGCACAACCAGGCGGCCATCGGGCTGTACCGCGCATTCGGCTTCGTGGAGGAGGGAAGGCTCATTCGCCACGCCAAGAAGTCCTACGGTTACGAGGACGAGATACTGATGGCGGTGTGGCTGGGACCGCGATCGACCACGGGAGATCGGGGAGGAGAGCCGGAGGGGTGAGCGATCGGACGCTCCGGGTCGGGCTGCTCGGCTGCGGCACCGTGGGGACCGCGGTGGCCCGGCTCCTTCACGACCACCGGGAGGACATCGCGCGGCGGGCGGGATGCCGCCTGGAGGTCTCGAAGGTCGCGGTGCGCGACCCGTCGAAGCGGCGCGACGTGCCCCTCCACCCGTCTGCGTTCACCGCGGATCCCATGGAGGTGATCGACGACCCGGACGTTGACATCGTGTGCGAGCTGATGGGTGGGTCCGAGCCTGCCGGCTCGATGATCCTGGCAGCGTTCGACCGCGACAAGCCGGTGGTGACGGCGAACAAGGAGCTGCTGTCCACACGAGGGCGCGAGCTCTTCGATGCTTCCGACGCCAAGGGCCTCGATCTGTACTTCGAGGCCGCGGTGGGCGGGGGGATCCCGTTGGTCCGGCCGTTGAAGGAGTCGCTGACCGGGGAGCGCCTCACTCGGATCATCGGCATCGTCAACGGGACGACCAACTACGTCCTCACCCGGATGTCGGAGGACGGGATGTCGTTCGCCGAGGCGCTCGGTGAAGCCCAGCGCCTGGGCTATGCGGAGGCTGACCCCACGGCCGACGTGGACGGGCTCGACGCCGCGGCCAAGTGCGCCATCCTGGCCTCGATCGCGTTCAACGCGCGGGTGGTGGCCGCCGACGTCTACCGGGAGGGGATCGCCACGGTCACGACCGAGGACATCGACTTCGCCCGGCGCCTCGGGTACGTGGTGAAGCTCCTGGCCATCGCGGAGCTGCACGAGGAACGGATCGCCGCACGGGTCCACCCCGCGATGATCCCGTCTGAGCATCCGCTCGCCGCCGTTCGCGAGGCCTTCAATGGGGTGTTCGTGGAGGGCCCGAACGTGGGGGAACTGATGTTCTATGGTCGCGGGGCGGGGGGCGAGCCCACCGCCACCGCCGTGGTGGGCGACCTGGTGACCGTGGCCCGGAACCTGCTCGCCGGGGCCCGCGGCGTGGGGTGCACGTGCTTCCTGGAACGCATCATCCGGCCCATGTCGGAGATGGAGGGCCAGTACTACATCCTGCTCCGGGTGGAGGACCGCCCCGGGGTCCTGGCCGAGATCGCCAGCGTGTTCGGCCGAAACGCCGTCTCCATCAAGAGCGTGTGGCAGGAGGGCACGGGTGCCGACGCGCAGCTCGTGTTCATCACGCACCGGGCCCGGGAGGGCTCCTTCCAGCAGGCGGTGACCGAGCTCCGCGGCGTTCGGGCCGTCGAGGAGGTTCGGAGCATCCTTCGCGTCGAGGCCGAAGAATGACCTCGGCCATAGCGCGCGGCGTGATCGAGCAGTACCGCGACCGTCTCCCCGTGTCGGAGGCCACCCCCGTGGTGACGCTCGGCGAGGGCGGGACCCCGCTCGTCCGCTCCGAGTCGCTGTCCGCCGAGACCGGGTGCGAGGTGTACCTGAAGTTCGAGGGAGCCAACCCCACGGGCTCGTTCAAGGACCGAGGCATGACCCTCGCCATCTCCAAGGCCCTGGAGGAGGGCTCGAAGGCGGTGGTATGCGCGTCCACAGGCAACACCAGCGCCTCGGCCGCGGCATATGCGGCCAAGGCGGGCCTGACGTGCGCGGTGCTCGTGCCGAAGGGCAAGATCGCTCTGGGCAAGATGGCCCAGACCCTGATCCACGGGGCGAGGGTTCTCGAGATCGACGGCAACTTCGACGAGTCGCTCAAGCTCGCGCAGGCCCTGGCGGGGCCGTACCCCGTCACGCTGGTGAACTCGGTGAACCCCTACCGCCTCCAAGGGCAGAAGACCTGCGCCTTCGAGATCTGCGATGTGCTCGGCCGGGCTCCCGACCTTCATTGCGTTCCCGTGGGCAACGCGGGCAACATCTCCAGCCACTGGATGGGGTACCGCGAATACCTGGCCGACGGGACGATCGCCGAGCCGCCGCAGCTGTTCGGCTTCCAGGCGCAGGGGGCTGCACCCATCGTCCTGGGGCACCCAATCGAGCACCCCTCGACGATCGCCTCCGCCATCCGCATCGGGAACCCGGCCTCGTGGGACAAGGCCGTGGCCGCGGCAGGCGAGTCCGAGGGCGCCATCCTGGCGGTCACCGATCGCGAGATCCTCGGCGCCTACAAACGGCTGTCACACGAGGGGCTGTTCGCCGAGCTCGCCTCGGCGGCCTCGGTGGCCGGCATGTTGCACCTGTTCGCCGACGAGCGGCTGCCGAAGGGCGCCACGGTCGTATGCGTGCTGACCGGCCACGGCCTCAAGGACCCGGAATGGGCCATCACCGGGGCCAGCCACCCTCCGACGGTTCCGGTCGACGCCGCCGCGGTGGCCGCCGAGCTCGGCCTGTAAACGGATGAGGCTGGTCGCCACCGTTCCGGCCACCTCGGCCAACCTGGGTGCAGGGTTCGACTCGCTCGCGCTGGCCCTGGACCTCTGCAACGAGGTGACCGTCGACACGGAGGCCAGGCCCGGCGTCGTGTGGGAGGGCGAGGGGGCCACGGAACTTCCAACCGACGGGAGCGACGCCGTCTCCCGAGCCATGCGGGAGGCGGCCGGCGCTCTTGGGCTGGAACTCCCAACGTTCGCCCTCTCGTCGGTCAACAGGATCCCCGTTGAGCGAGGCCTGGGGTCCTCGGCTGCGGCGGCCGTCGCCGGGATCGAGCTCGCGACCGCCTTGCTGGGCCGGGACCCGGAGCCCGAACGCACGCTGGCCATCGCATCGCGCCTGGAGGGCCACCCCGACAACGCGGCCGCGGCCGTCCACGGGGGCCTGACCATCGCGTTCGACGATCGGGCGGTCCGGGTGGACCCCTCCTCGGACCTTCGGCCGGCGGTCCTGATCCCCGAACACGATCGGCTGGCGACGACGGTCGCTCGCGATGCGCTCCCACGCCAGGTGACCCTGGGTGACGCGTCCTTCAACGCTGCGCGGGCCGCACTGGCCGTCGTGGCCATCGCCTGGCATCCCGACCTGCTACGCGATGCCCTGCAGGACCGGCTGCACCAACGGGCTCGCCTGGCGCTCCTTCCTTCGGTCGAGCCGATCTTCCAGCGGCTGTGGGACGAGGGCTTCCCGGTCTGTGTCTCGGGGGCCGGCCCGTCACTGCTCGCCTTCGAGCAGGAGGGGCGAACCGTCCCCGACATCGGGTCCGGGTGGCGGATCCTTCGGGTGCCGCTTCACGCAACCGGCGTGGAGGTGCGGGAAGCGTCGTCCTCCCTCAGTCCGGGTCGCGATCGACCGATGTGATTGGGTGACCGATGTCGTTGAAACGGAAAGATGCGCCAACCTAGACTCCGACGGGGCTCGTATCCACGGTGAACGGCCCATCCACCGACCCACCGATGAACGCGGAGCCCGAGCGCGAGGCGGACGCCCAGTTCGCCGAGGACCGGCGGGAGACGATCGCCGTCCCCGTCCTCATCACCGACCTCGCCAGCAAGACCCTCGCGATCAAGGAAGGTGAGACCTTCCTGTACTCGGACCTCGAGGGGAACCTGGATCACGGGGGGGACTACGGACTGGGCTTGTACCACAAGGACACGCGGTTCCTCTCCCACTTCCGCATGGAGGTCTCGGGACGGAACCCCGTGCTCTTGTCCTCCTCGTCCGAGCGCGGATACATGTCATACGTGGATCTCACGAACCCCGACCTGTACGACGGAGACGTCGTCGCCGTGGGCCAGCAGACCCTGAACGTTCGGCGGATCCGGGCCATCAACGGGAAGCTCTTCGAACGGGTCCGGATCAAGAACTACAACCCCCATCCGATCGCCCTGGAGCTCGGTTTCTCCCTGGCGGCGGACTTCGCCGACATCTTCGAGGTCCGGGGCATGGCGCGGGAGAAGCACATCCCTCCCGACCGGCCTACCGCGGAGGGCAACCAGGTCCGGTTCACCTCCACCGGCCTGGACGGGGCCTACCGGACGACCGTCGTCGAGTTCGCACAGGAGCCGGACATCCTGGAGATGGAAGGTCTGACCGTGCGGGCGACGTTCCGGATGCACCTCGGCGCGTACCAGACCAAGCTGATCGGGCTCACCGTCGAGCCGCTCGTCGACGAGGAACACTCCCGGCAACGCGAATTCGACGTGGCCGTCCACGAGCTCCGCCGGTCCTATGAGGAGTGGGAGCGGGACTCCACGCAGATCCTCACGGACAACGAGTTGTTCAATCAGATGCTCAACCGCAGCCTGCGGGACCTTCGGGCCCTGTACACCCAGATCGACGGTGGCGGCATCCTGGCCGCGGGGATCCCCTGGTACGTCACGATCTTCGGGCGCGACGCGCTGATCTCCTCTCACCAGCTCCTCTCGGTGAACCCCGAGCCGGCCCGGCAGGCCCTCGAGCTCCTAGCCGCCCGGCAGGGGACCGTGGTCGACGACTGGCGCGACGAGCAGCCCGGCAAGATCCTCCATGAGGTCCGCCAGGGAGAGCTGGCCAACGCGGGCATCGTTCCCCACACGCCGTACTTCGGCTCGGTCGATGCGACGCCCTGGTTCCTGATCCTGTACGCGCAGCACTTCCGGTGGACCGGCGACCTGGACTTCGCCCAGAAGCTCTTGCCCGCGGCCGACGCCGCGTTGCGGTGGATCGACGAATACGGCGACATGGACGGCGACGGCTTCGTGGAGTACCTGTCCCGCTCACCACGGGGGATGCGGAACCAGGGGTGGAAGGACTCCCACGACTCGATCGTTCATGCCGATGGGCACCTGGCCGAGCCGCCCATCGCGCTGTCGGAGGTGCAGGGCTACGTGTACCTGGCCAAGGAGCGCATGGCCGACGTGTACCGAGCCATGGGCGACGACCGCCGGGCCGAGTTCCTCATGGGTGAAGCCCATGAGCTGAAGCGCCGGTACAACGAGGCCTTCTGGATGGACGACGAGAAGTACTTCGCTGCGGCCCTGGACGGCGACAAGCGGCAGGTGCGCACGGTGATGTCGAACCCGGGGCACGGCCTGTACTGCGGGATCGTGGACGAGGAGAAGGCCCTGGCGTTGGCCAAACGGCTGCTTGCGCCGGACATGTTCTCAGGATGGGGCATCCGCACCCTGAGCAAGGCCGCCGCCGCCTACAACCCGATGAGCTATCACAACGGCTCGGTGTGGCCGCACGACAATGCGCTCGTCGCGGCGGGCCTCAAGCGGTACGGGTTCATCCGCTCGACCAACCGGGTGGCCACCGCGTTGTTCGACGCGGCGGTGCACGCCGACTACCTCCGGCTGCCCGAGCTCTTTTGCGGGTTCACCCGACGAACGCCGAACCGACCGGTGAGCTACCCGGTCGCATGCTCGCCCCAGGCGTGGGCAGCGGGCTCACCGTTCCTCATGCTCCAGGCCATGCTGGGGATCTCCGCGCGGGCTCACGAGAATCTGCTCACCGTGAACAAGCCGCACCTGCCGACCTGGCTCAACACCGTCGAGGTCCGCAACCTGCTCGTCGGGGAGAGCCGCATCTCGCTCGTGTTCCGGCGCGAGGCGGAGATCACCTCGTTCTCGCTCCTGTCTCGGGAGGGCGACGTCCGGGTGGTGATGGAGGAATAGGAAGCCCTAGCGGACGCACCCGCCCGTCGAGACCGGGCGGGTGCGTCCCGCCGCCCGGCTCACGTCGGGGATGACGTCGGTCGAGGCGATGGCATACCCCACGGACGGGTCGGTGGTGGAGGCGGCGAACACGACACCCGCCACGGACCCATCGGGCAGCACGAACGGCCCGCCGGAGTCGCCCGGCTCCACCGTGGCCTGGAGTTCGTAGACATCGCGTTCGACCTCGCGGTTGCCGTAGATGTCGCGTCCCACGGCGTCGTCGATGGGCCGGCGAACCGCCGCTCGCGCGACGGTCAGGTCGCCCCCGCCCGGATAGCCAAGCGTGGCCCCACCGGTCCCCCGACCGACCTGGCTGGAGAGCAACGGAAGCGGTTGCCCCGCCGAGGTCTCGACATGGAGGATGGCGAGGTCCGCCCGGGGATCGAAGAGCACCGTCGTGGCGGGCTGCGAGGTCCCGTCCTGCCGCTGCACCTGCGGCCCGGCGACGCCGGCGACCACATGGGCGTTGGTCACGACGTAGTCGCCGGAGACCACGAAGCCGCTCCCCGACAGGAGCTCGCCACAGGCGGAGCCGACGATCCGAACGGTGCTCGGCGCCGCCGTCTGGGCGGCCTGGCGAGCCTGCGCGTCGCTCGGCATGTCGACCGGGCCCGCCGGAGCGGGCGGCAGCCCGGCGAAGACGTCGGGGAATCCGCGCTGGTTGAGGAACCGGCGCACCTCGGCAGGGAGCGAGGGCGGCCGAGGCAGCGCTGCGTCGAGGCCCCGGACGATGGCCGACCCCCGGATCTCGCTGTTGACCTGGGGGAACGGTCCGTTCACCAGGTTCAGGGCCAGGAACCACGTGACCAGCAGGAGCCCGACCACCGAGATCGCCGAGCCGCCTGCCTTGTCGGCCGTCCCGACGACGGGAAGCCCGTGGGCCCTGGCCCGGACCGATGTGCCGGCCACCCAGCCGAGCGCGTCGCCGATCCCTGCCATGCCGAGCAACACGGCGATGACGATCCCAGCCTGCACGGCGTCGCTCTGGGCCTGCGAGGCGACGGCGGGCGCCAGCAGCGCGCCGGCCAGCACCCCCAGGATCAGGCCGCCGTACGAGAACAGCTGGAGGAGCGCCCCGCGCCGAAAACGGGTGTAGGCCGAGAGCGCGACGAGGACCACGATCAGGAGGTCGAGGGCGTTCACGTTCGGGGAATGGTCCCACGCCGGCCACCGGGGCCAAACCGGGAGCCGAGCGCCGGCCCGCGCCGTCCGCGAAGCTACACTTGGGGCCGTGGTGATGATCGCCCACATCTCGGACCCGCATGTCGGGTCGCCATACTTCGTGCCGAACCTGATGAACCGGGTCATCGTGGAGATCAACGAGCTCAGCCCCGACGTCGTCATCTGCAGCGGCGACCTGACGAACGAGGGCTATCGCCAGGAGTACAAGAACTGGGTGGCCTATGCGGAGCGGCTCACGTCCCCCCTGTTCACGGTACCCGGCAACCATGACGCCCGGAACGTCGGCTACCTGCATTTCGAGGAGCTGATCGGTCCCCGTCACTGGTCCATCGATGTGGGAGGGGTTCGGGTGGTCGGAGCCGACTCGAGCGAGCCGGACCTGAACGAGGGCCAGATCGGCCGGGAGCGCTACCCGTGGATCAAGGAGCAGTTCTCCCAGCCCGCCGAGTTGAAGGTATTCGTCCTTCACCATCACCTCATTCCCGTCCCCGGCACCGGACGTGAGCGGAGCACGGTGATGGATGCGGGCGACCTCCTCGAGGAGCTCATCGCCTCTGGGGTGAACATCGTGCTGTCCGGGCACAAGCATGTGCCGTACGTGTGGCGGCTGGAGAACCTGTACATCGCGAACGCCGGGACGGTGGCGTCCCTGCGGTTGCGGGGGTACACGAAGCCCTGCTACAACGTGCTGGAGTTCGAGGGGGACGAGGTCAAGATCACCCGGAAGTTCCCTTTCGGCGGCGGAAGCGCCATCGCGCATTTCTCCCTCTCGTCCGGCGAGCAGTACTACCGGGAGTTCGAGCCGCCGGTTCAGCAGGCCACGGCACACACCGAGTAGGCCCGGGCGCCGGGCCTCGAACTTCGGAGGGATCGTCGTGAGGGTCCTCGTCCTCGTGGACGGCGAGCATTACCCCCCGGTGACCAGGTGGGGGATCGAGGCCGCGCGGAGCAAGGGCCACGAGGTCGTGGCCGCGCTGTTCCTCGGTGGGACGGAGAAGGTGGACCCCACGGCGCTTCCCGACCTCGGCCTTCCGACGCTCCCCGCCGGAGCCGACATCACGGCGGCTCTGGCCGATGCCCTCGACGGTGTGAGGCCGGATGCGGTGCTCGACCTGTCGGACGAGCCAGTAGTGGGCTACCGGGAGCGGATGGAGCTCGCCGCCGTTTCCCTGGTGCGCGGGATCCCGTACCTCGGTCCGGACTTCCGCCTGGACCCACCCATCTCCGGCCCGCCTCTCCGGTGTCCCACCGTCGCCGTGATCGGGACGGGGAAACGGACAGGCAAGACGGCGATCGGCGGCGAGGTCGCTCGGGTGGCTAAGGCGATGGGTCGCAACCCGGTCGTTGTGGCCATGGGCCGTGGTGGACCACCGGAACCCCAGGTTGCCCAGGCCGGGACGGTCACGCTGGACGGGCTGCTCGACTTGGTCCGACGAGGCGAGCACGCCGCGTCCGACTATCTTGAGGATGCCGTCACCTCTGGCGTCACGACGATCGGGGCCCGGCGCGCGGGTGGAGGTTTGGCCGGGGCCCCCTTCGCGTCGAACGTCCGAGAGGCGGCGGAGCTGGCCGTGGACCTGGGGGCGGGCCTGGTGGTACTGGAGGGGAGCGGCTCGGCCGTTCCTCCCGTCCCGTGGGACGCCGGGATCCTGGCCGTCCCGGCTTCGGCGCCGCCGGAGTACCTGGGCGGCTACCTGGGTCCCTCTCGACTGTTGGTATCGGACCTGGTGGTGCTTACAATGACAGGGAGCCCCATCACTGGGCCCGAGAACCTTCTCGCCCTGACATCCCACGTCCAGCGAATCCGCGGTGATGCCCGGGTCGTCGTGACGGACCTCCAACCGGTTCCGCTGGGCGACGTGCGAGGCAAGGAGGCGTTCTTCACCACCACCGCACCCCAGGCAGTCGCAGCGAAGCAGGTGGCTTCCCTGGAGGCGGGCTTTGGATGCAGGGTGGTGGGTTGGAGCGCCCGCCTTGCCGACCGGTCGGGGTTGATGGAGGACCTGGAGAAGGCAGAGGCGTACGAGGTGCTCCTCACGGAGCTGAAGGCGGCGGCCGTGGACGTGGCCTGCGAGCGGGCCATGTCACGAGGGGCCGCGGTGGTCTTCGTGGACAACCGACCCCTGGCGGTCGACGGCGGGACCGACCTCCCCAACCTGCTCGCGGAGACGATGGATCTCGCGGTGAAGCGACACGAGGCGCGATGACCAAGGACACCAAGAACCAGCACATCCTCATCTCCGACAAGGAGACGGGCCTTCCCTACTCCAAGGGATTGATGGCCTCCCAGGTGATGGTGACTGGACTGTCGCCGTGGCGGTCCTATCAGGTCGCGGAGGCCATCGAGGAACGCCTCCGCGAATGGGGAACGCCGTCGGTCACCACCGAGGAGCTCGACCGACTGGCCGTCTCGGTCATCGAGGATCTGGCCGGCGAGCGTTACGCC
>WNFY01006837.1_pt1 | contig 10118 bp, 9 predicted proteins | sample 5400091 | NCBI WGS metagenome assembly WNFY01 (sample SAMN13153364, study PRJNA577476) | soil metagenome | isolation source: 60 cm soil or saprolite under grassland replicate 1 | place: USA:California | collected 2016-06-15 | reverse complement strand
TGCTGCTCGACGAGCCCACCGCGGGCATGGCCCACGAGGACGTGGACCGGATCTCGGCCCTGATCAAGCAGGCGGCGGTGAACCGAACGGTGCTCATGGTCGAGCACAACCTGAGCGTGGTGGCGAACCTGTCGGACACCATCACCGTCCTCGCCCGGGGCGAGATCCTGGCCGAGGGCGACTATGCCGCCGTGTCGCGCAACCCGGAGGTGATCCAGGCCTACATGGGCCAGGGTCATGCCTGAGGGCGCGGAGCCGGTGGGCCAGGTGTCAGGCGCCGCGCTCCTCGAGGTCCGCGACCTCCACGCCTGGTACGGCGAGTCGCACATCCTCCACGGCATGGATTTCGAGGTGCGCAAGGGAGAGGTGGTCACGCTCCTGGGCCGCAACGGCGCGGGGAAGACGACGACACTCAAGTCCGTCATGGGCATGGTGTCCAGCCGCCGCGGGTCGATCCGCTTCGACGGGCGCGAGCTCATCGCCCTGCCGTCCAACCGAATCGCGCGGCTGGGTCTTGCCTTCTGCCCGGAGGAGCGCGGCATCTTCGCGAGCCTCAACGTCGAGGAAAACCTGCTCCTCCCACCCGAGGTCCAGCCAGGTGGCCTGCCGGTCGACGCCGTCTTCGGCTTGTTCCCAAACCTCCAGGAGCGCCTCAAGAGCCAGGGGACCAAGCTCTCGGGCGGCGAGCAGCAGATGCTGGCCATCGGTCGCATCCTCCGCACGGGCGCCCGGCTCCTGCTGCTGGATGAGCCGACCGAGGGACTGGCGCCGGTGATCGTCCAGCAGATCGGCGCCACGATCCGCCGGCTCAAGGCCGAGGGGTTCACGATCCTGCTGGTCGAGCAGAATTTCCGCTTCGCGGCCCGGGTGGCGGACCGCCACTACGTCGTCGAGCGCGGGCGCGTGGTCGAGATGATTCCGAACTCGCAGATCGAGAGCAGCATGGGCAAGCTCCACGAGTACCTCGGAGTATAATGCGTCGCCCGCTCCAACCTCGCTCATACCGTCGAAAGGAGTAGTGCAAATGAACCGGATACTCGCATGTACCCTCGCAGTCGCGGTGGCTCTCGCCGCGGGCCCGGCGCAGGCCCAAATCTCGGACGGCGTCATCAAGATCGGCGTGCTCAACGACCAGTCGGGCACCTACGCCGACCTGGCGGGCCCGGGCTCCGTCGTCGCCGCCAAGATGGCCGTCGAGGACTTCGGCGCCGCGGCCAAGGGGATGAAGGTCGAGATCCTGTCGGCCGATCACCAGAACAAGCCCGACGTCGGCTCGAACATCGCGCGGCAATGGTACGACGTCGACAAGGTCGATCTGATCCTGGACGTGCCGACGTCCTCGGTCGTCCTCGCCGTCAACCAGATCGCGCGCGAGAAGAACAAGGCCCTGATCGTCTCCACTGGGGCGACCTCCGACCTGACCGGCAAGGCGTGCTCGCCGAACGCGATCCATTGGACGTACGACACCTGGGCGCTGGCCAACGGCACGGGCTCTGCCATCGTCAAGACGGGCGGCGACACCTGGTTCTTCCTCACCGCCGACTACGCCTTCGGCCACGCGCTCGAGCGCGACACCGAGGCCGTGGTGCTGAAGAACGGCGGCAAGGTGCTGGGCAAGGTCCGCCATCCCTTCCCGACCGCCGATTTCTCGTCGTTCCTCCTCCAGGCGCAGGCCTCCAAGGCCAAGATCATCGGGCTCGCCAACGCGGGGGCCGACACGACCAACGCAATCAAGCAGGGGGCGGAGTTCGGCATCGTCAGGGGCGGGCAGCAGTTCGCCGGGCTGCTCGTCTTCCTGACCGACGTCCACGCTCTCGGACTCGAAAAGGCACACGGTCTCGTCCTCACGGAGGCCTTCTACTGGGACCTGAACGACAAGACGCGCGCCTGGTCCAAGCGCTTCGCCGAGCGGCACAAGGGCGCGATGCCGACCATGGTCCAGGCGGGTGTCTACTCGGCCACGCTGCACTACCTCAAGGCGGTCGAGGCGCTCAAGAGCGACGACGGCCCGAAGGTCATCGCCAAGATGAAGGAGATGCCCACGGACGACCCGCTCTTCGGCAAGGGCGTGGTCCGCGCCGATGGGCGCAAGATCCACCCCATGTACCTGTTCGAGGTCAAGAAGCCGGCCGAGTCCAAGGGCGCATGGGACTATTACAAGGTCCGCGCGACGATCCCGGCCGACCAGGCGTTCAGGCCCCTCGACCAAGGCGAGTGCCCGCTGGTGAAAAAGTAGCGTGACCCGCCATGCCCCTCTCCCTCCCTCGGGAGGGAGAGGGATGGTTTAGCGATGTCGACCGTCTTCGGCGTTCCCACCCAGGCGCTCTTCGGCCAGCTCCTGATCGGGCTGATCAACGGCTCGTTCTACGCCATGCTGAGCCTGGGCCTCTCGGTCATCTTCGGCCTCCTCAACATCATCAACTTCGCCCACGGGGCCCAGTACATGATGGGGGCCTTCGTCGCGTACTTCCTCCTCCAGTGGGCCGGGCTCGGGTACTGGGGGGCGCTCATCGTTGCGCCGATTGTCGTCGGCTTTTTCGGGGTGGTGCTCGAGCGGACCATGATCAGGCGGCTCTACCACCTCGACCATCTCTACGGCCTCCTGCTGACTTTCGGATTCGCCCTCGTGATCCAGGGCATGTTCCGCCACGAGTTCGGTTCCTCGGGACTGCCCTACGCCATGCCGGCGCTGCTCTCGGGAGGGCACAACCTGGGCTTCATGTTCCTGCCCAACTACCGCGCCTGGGTCATCGTGTTCTCGCTGGGACTGTGCCTCGGCACCTGGTACGTCATCGAGCGGACGAAGCTGGGCTCGTACCTGCGGGCCGCCACCGAAAATCCCGCCCTCGTGCAGGCATTCGGCGTCAACGTCCCGCGCATGGTGACGCTCACGTACGGCTTCGGCGTCGCCCTCGCGGGCGTCGCAGGCGTGCTGGCGGCGCCCATCTACCAGGTCAACCCGCTCATGGGTGCCGACCTGATCATCGTCGTCTTCGCGGTCGTCGTGATCGGCGGACTGGGGTCCATCATGGGCTCCATCGTCACGGGCTTCGCCCTCGGGGTGGTCGAGGGACTGACCAAGGTCTTCTACCCGGAAGCCTCCAATACGGTCATCTTCGTGATCATGGCCGTGGTCCTCGTGTTCAGGCCCACGGGGCTTTTCGGGCGGGACAAGTAGAATGGCGACGGTCCGCGAGGCGGCGTCCACGCCCGCTGTCGAGAGGCCCGCCGAGTCCGGCGGCCACCAGGTCGTCGCCTTCGGCGTCATGGTCATTGTTCTCGTGCTGGCGCCCTTCTTCGTCTACCCGCTCTTCCTCATGAAGGCCCTCTGCTTCGGCCTCTTCGCCTGCGCCTTTGGTCTCCTGATCGGCTACGTCGGGCTCCTGTCCTTCGGTCACGCCGTCTTCCTCGGATCCGCCGGTTACATCTCGGCGCACACGGCCAAGGTCTGGGGGTGGCCGCCCGAGCTGGCCATCCTGGCGGGCACGGCCGTGGCGGCCGCGCTCGGCGTCGTGATCGGCGCACTCGCGATCAGGAGCAAGGGCATCTACTTCGCCAACATCACGCTCGCGCTCTCCCAGATGGTCTACTTCTTCTACGTCCAGGCGCCCTTCACCCACGGCGAGGACGGCATCCAGGCCGTGCCACGCGGCATGTTCCTGGGCCTGCTCGATCTCCGCAACACGCTGACGATGTACTTCGTCGTGCTGGCGATCTTCCTGGCGGGGTTCCTCGTGATCTACCGGGTCATCCACTCGCCCTTCGGGCAGGTGCTCAAGGCCATCAGGGAGAACGAGCCGCGCGCGGTCTCGCTTGGGTACTCCGCCGAGCGCTACAAGCTCCTGGCCTTCGTGCTCTCGGGCACCCTCGCGGGGCTCGCCGGCGGCACCAAGGCCATCGTCTTCCAGCTGGCCTCGCTCACCGACGTGCACTGGACGATGTCCGGCGAGGTGGTGCTCATGACGCTCCTGGGAGGCCTCGGTACGGTGTTCGGGCCCGTCGTCGGCGCCTTCATCATGATCACCCTCGAGCACTACCTGGCCCAGATCGGCGCCTGGGTGACGATCGTGCAGGGGCTGATCTTCGTCGTCTGCGTGCTGACGTTCCGCCGCGGGGTGATCGGTGAGTTGGCCCAACTCCTCCGCAAGCCCCTGTAGGCCGCCGATAAGGGCCCATCTGCTTCGTTGGCGCCCTCGGCCGCAGGTTCAACGTACAGGAGTACGCCTCACCTGCGGCCTTCGGGCGCCGCCTCGCATCTGGACCCTTCTCGCCGGCCTAGTTCGTGAAGCCGGTCCGAGACACGTCGATCAGAGCGGTGGAGGCCCGGCACTTTTCTGCGAAATCCGCCTGCATCTTGTCGTACCGGGCCTTGATCTCGGCCACCTTCCGCTCCCATTCGATGTCGGCCTGGCGCTGCTGCTCGGACCGGCAGGCCAGTCGCCCCTGTCCTTCCGGGCACTTGTCGAGCGCTCGACTCAGCGCGCCCCGGTGGATGTCTTCGACCTGCTCGATCTCGGACAGCCGGGCGTACTCGATGAGCGCCCGGGCGCGATCGGGAGCTGCACAATCCAGGTCGAGCTGAACGGCGGCGCCGGCAACCCCCAGAACCAGCCAAACGAGGCAAGCGCCCATACGTTCACCCATCCTAGCAGAGGGGCCGTAAACCCTTGTCTTAGCGGGCCAATGGCTTGACAGGCCCATGGCCCTCGGCTAGACTCGCGCCACCTCGATCCGGGTTCAGCGGTGGCACTCCCGTGATCACCAGTTCGGCGGCCCTTTTGTACGCCAGGGACAGGAGTATGGGAACGCTCTCCAACGGCGCGGGCGGGCAGGCGATGGTGCAGAGTTGCGCGACTCGCGCTGCAGGGCGCCGTCGACTGCGCACTGGCAGCTCCACGACTGCATGATCGAGCACTCCCCCGAGACGCTGCCCCAGCTCTTGGAGGAGAAAGCCCTCCGCTGGGGCGACCGCCGCGTCGCCATCCGCGAGAAGGAATTCGGCATCTGGCAGGCCTACTCGTGGCGCCAGTACGCCGACCACGTTCAGCACATCGCTCTCGGGCTGGCCAGCCTGGGATTCCGTCGCGGCGACAAGATCGCCGTCATTGGCGACAACCGCCCGCAGCTCTACTGGACCATGGTCGCGGCCCAGGCGTTGGGCGGGGTGCCGGTGCCCATCTACCAGGACTCCATCGCGGCGGAGATGCACTACGTCATCGACCATTCCGAATCGCGCGTGGTCGTCTGCGAGGACCAGGAGCAGGTAGACAAGATCCTCGAGATGAAGGACAAGCTGCCCGCCGTCGAGCTGGTCGTCTACGACGACCCGAAGGGCATGCGCCACTACGACTACCCGTTCCTCCTGGGTCTCGACAAGGTCCAGGAGCGGGGCGCGGCATTCGCCGCCTCCAATCCCGGCTACTGGGAGGCCGAGCTGGCCAAGGGCCAGGGCTCGGATCTCGCCATCATCAACTACACGTCCGGGACGACCGGCTTTCCCAAGGGCGTGATGATCTCCCACGGGGCGCTCGTCAGCACGGGCAGGAACTTCCTCGAGGCCGAGCCGCTGGACGAGCGCGACAACGTCATGGCCTACCTGCCGATGGCCTGGATCGGCGACAGTTTCTTTTCGGTGGCCGTGGCCTTCCTCTCGGGCTGCACGGTCAACTGTCCCGAGGACGCCTCGACGGTCCGCCACGACTTCCGCGAGATCGGCCCCACCATGACGTTTGCGCCGCCGCGCATCTGGGAGAACATTCTCTCCCAGGCGCAGGTGCGCATCGAGGACGCCAACTGGCTCCAGCGCCGGTTGACGAAGTTCTTCCTCCCGCGCGGGATGTGGATGGCCAAGCTCGAGCTCGAAGGCAAGCCCGTGCCAGCCGGGCTCCGCGTGCTGTGCGCGCTCGGTCGCTGGCTCGTCTTCGAGCCGCTCCGCGACCAGCTGGGCTTTCGCAAGATACGCGCGGCGATCACGGGCGGGGCCGCTCTCGGACCGGAGATGATGCAGTTCTTCCGCGCCATCGGCGTCAATCTCAAGCAGCTCTACGGCGCCACCGAGTGCTGCGCGCCGGCGACCCTGCACCGGGACGGACAGGTCAAGCTCGAGACCGTCGGGCCGCCCATCCCCGGCGTCGAGATCACGCTCTCAGAGCGGGGCGAGGTGCTCATCCGCACCGCGGGCCTCTTCTCGGGCTACTACAAGAGCCCGGAGCAGACCGCCGCCGCGCTCAAGGACGGCTGGCTCCACACGGGCGACGCGGGCCTCTTCGACCCTGACGGCCAGCTGGTCATCATCGATCGCGTCAAGGACGTGGCGACGCTTCACGACGGCACCGTCTTCGCCCCCCAGTACATCGAGAACAAGCTCAAGTTCAGCGTCTACGTCAAAGAGGCCGTGGCGGTTGGCAACGAGCGCCCCAACGTGGTCGCCATGGTCAACATCGACATGGAAGTCGTGGGGAACTGGGCCGAGCGGCGCGGCATCGGCTACACGGGCTATACGGACCTGGCCCAGAATCCGGCCACCTACGACCTCCTCCACGAGGAGATCCGCCGCACCAACCTGACCCTGGCGCCGTCGCAGCGCGTCAAGCGCTTCGCCATCCTGCACAAGGAGCTGGACCCCGACGACGCCGAGATCACGAGAACCCGGAAGCTCCGTCGCGGGTTCATCAATGAAAGGTATGCGGCCATCATCGCCGCCCTCTACGACTCCCGGGCCTCCCACGTCGCCGTGAAGGTCACGGTCACCTACGAGGACGGCCGGACCTCGGACATGGAGCGCCAGGTGCGGATCATGGACGTCGAAGGGGCCTAGATGCCGATGACGCTTGACGAGCAAAGGGTGCCGGAAGCGGGGGTGGCGCCCGCCCCGCGGCGGGAGCCTTTACTCCATGTCGACGACATCACCGTGCGATTCGGGGCGGTCCAGGCGCTCTCCGACGTGAGCGTCGACATCTTCCGGGGCGAGATCGTCGCGATCATCGGGCCCAACGGGGCGGGGAAGACCACCCTGATCAATGTCATCAGTGGCTTCTACCACCCCCAGCAGGGACGGATCCTGTTCGAGGGCAAGGACAGGACCCAGCTCAAGCCCTACGACGTGGCCGCCCTCGGCGTCGCCCGGACCTTCCAGAACGTCGCGCTCTTCAAGGGCATGACCGTGCTGGACAACATCATGACCGGCCGGCTGCTCAAGATGCGCGGACACTTTCTCCTGGACGCCATCTACTGGGGGCCCGCCAGGCGGCAGGAGCTCGAGCACCGGGCCGCCGTCGAGCGCGTCATAGACTTCCTGGAGATCCAGGCGATCCGCAAGACGCCCGCCGGACGGCTGCCTTACGGCCTCCAGAAGCGGGTGGAGCTGGCGCGGGCGCTGGCCGCCGAGCCGAAGCTTCTGCTCCTCGACGAGCCGATGGCCGGCATGAACGTCGAGGAGAAGGAGGACATGTCCCGCTTCATCCTCGACGTCCACGACGAGTTCGGCACGACGATCGCCCTCATCGAGCACGACATGAGCGTCGTGATGGACATCTCCGACCGCGTCGTGGCCCTGGACTACGGCAGGAAGATCGCCGACGGCCCGCCCGAAGTCGTGCGGAAAGACCGGGTCGTGATCGACGCGTATCTGGGTGTCACGCATGATTGAGCTGCTCCGGGCGGTGCTCGTTGCGCCATTCGCCGACATGGCGGGCAACGTCACCTTCCTCGTCGAGGTGCTCTTCGGCGGCGTCGCCGCGGGGCTCATGTATTCGCTCGTCGCGCTCGGGTTCGTCCTGATCTTCAAGGCCTCGGGCGTGTTCAATTTCGCCCAGGGCGTCATGGTGCTTTTTTCGGCGCTCACGCTCGTCGGCCTGATGGAGCGCGGGGTGCCGGTGGTCGCCGCCCTCGCGCTGACCGCGCTGACCATGATCGCGCTCGCGTACGTCATCGAGCGGGTCGTGCTGCGGCCGCTCGTCAACCAGGAGCCGATCATCCTGTTCATGGCGACCATCGGACTCAACTTCTTTCTCGAAGGCTTCGGCGAGATGGCCTGGGGCGCAAACGTCAAAAAACTCGACATCGGCATCCCCGACACGTCGTTCATCGTACGCGGGGTACAGATCAACCGGCTGGAGCTGACCGCGGCCGTGACGGCGGCGGTCCTGGTCGCCATCCTGGCCGTCCTCTTCCAGCGGACCAAGGTGGGCCGGGCACTCCGGGCGGTGGCCGACGATCATGAGGCGGCGCTCAGCATCGGCATCCCGCTCAAGACCATCTGGGTCGTCGTCTGGTCCGTGGCGGGCATGGTGGCCCTCGTGGCGGGGATCATGTGGGGCGCCAAGAGCGGCGTGCAGTTCAGCCTGTCGCTCATCGCGCTCAAGTCGCTGCCCGTCCTCATCCTGGGCGGCTTCACCTCGGTGCCCGGCGCCATCGTCGGCGGCCTCATCATCGGCGTGGGGGAGAAGCTGGGCGAAGTGTACTGGGGGCCTCTCGTGGGCGGGGCCATCGAGAACTGGTTCGCCTATGTCCTCGCGTTGACCTTCCTGCTTTTCCGCCCCCAGGGTCTCTTCGGCGAGAAAATCATTGAACGGGTCTAGAGCGATGATAAGAGCCCATCTGCTTCGTTGCCTCCCTCGGCCGCACGCTCAACGTAGAGGGACTACGCCTCGCGTGCGGCTCTCGGTCGGCGCCTCGCATCTGGACCCTTCTCATCGCTCTAGCGATCGGCAGAGGGCAGGGGCGTGATTTACCGGGAGACGGGACAGTTCAAGAGCAGCTACGCGAGTGACCAGGCCATCTTCCCTGTCGTGCAGGACAGGATCTTCGTCATGGTCGTGGTCGTCGCGGCGTTCCTGGTGCCGCCGCTCGCTGCGAACGAGTACTGGCTGCAGGCGGTGCTGATCCCGTTTCTCATCTACGCGCTGGCGGCGATCGGGCTGAATCTCCTCACGGGGTACGCGGGGCAGGTGTCGCTCGGCACGGGCGGGTTCATGGCCGTCGGGGCGTACTCGGCCTTCAAGCTCTCCACCAGCTTCCCGGGGCTCAACATCATCGTCGTCTTTCTCCTCTCGGGCCTCGTCGCCGCCCTCGTGGGCCTTGTGTTCGGCGTGCCCAGCCTGCGGATCAAGGGCTTCTACCTGGCGGTGGCGACGCTCGCAGCGCAGTTTTTCCTCATCTGGCTCTTCAACAAGGTGCCGTGGTTCGTGAACTACGCCTCATCGGGCACCATCACGGCGCCGACCCGCTCCGTGCTCGGGGTCGTGATCACAGGCCCGGAGTCGACCGCCGGGGCGCGGTACGTGGTGGCGCTCGGTCTCGTTGCAGTCTTCGCTCTCATCGCCAAGAATCTGGTGCGCGGGCGCGTGGGACGGTCGTGGATGGCCATTCGCGACCGGGACATCGCCGCCGAGATCATCGGGGTGCGTCCCTTGCGCACCAAGCTGCTGGCCTTCGCCATCAGCTCGTTCTATTGCGGCGTGGCCGGCGCCGAGTACGTGTTCCTCTACTTGGGCAGCGCCGAAACGCTCGCCTTCGACATCAGCCTGTCGTTCCTCGTGCTGTTCATGGTCATCGTCGGCGGCCTGGGGAGCGTGCTCGGCTCGTTCCTCGGCGCGGGCTTCATCGTGCTCGTACCGATCTTCCTGACCAACTTCCCCCACATGATCGGGTTGCCGATGCCGGTGGCGCTTCAGAAGCAGATGGAGCTGATGGTCTTCGGCGCCCTGATCATCTTCTTCCTGATCGTCGAGCCGAACGGACTCGCGCGGCTCTGGCAGATCGCGAAGGAAAAGCTGCGGTTGTGGCCGTTTCCCCACTAGCGAGAAGGAGGTTTGCAATGAAGCAATCCAAAATCACGTTGATCGGCCTGTTGGCCTTGGCCGTGGTATTCGGGCCTCTGGCCGGACTCGTCGCCGCGCAGTCCCAGGGAATCTTCGTCCCGCTCCTGGTCTACAGGACGGGCCCGTACGCGCCGAGCGGAATTCCGATCGCCAACGGCTTCGTGGACTACTTCAATCTGGTCAACGAGCGGGACGGCGGCATCAACGGCGTCAAGCTCCTCTGGGAGGAGTGCGAGACACAGTACGACACCAAGCAGGGCGTCGAGTGCTATGAGCGCCTGAAGAGCAAGAACCCGG
>WNFY01007683.1_pt1 | contig 10121 bp, 5 predicted proteins | sample 5400091 | NCBI WGS metagenome assembly WNFY01 (sample SAMN13153364, study PRJNA577476) | soil metagenome | isolation source: 60 cm soil or saprolite under grassland replicate 1 | place: USA:California | collected 2016-06-15 | reverse complement strand
GGGTGGAAGGCGCGACGGCGCTCACGGCAACAGCGCTTGCACCCGCATATGTGGCATGAGTGACGGCGGTGACCGCAAGCGCTCCGGCGAGGACAAGCCCGGCGATGATCAGCCGGATCATGTCGCCCGGATGCCGGTACCGAGCAGGCGACAGAAGGCGGTGGCCCCCGTGCTTCGCGGCCGCCGCAGACGGTGCGATATGGGTTTCGGGCGGCTTTGTCATGGTTTCCCCTGCGGACCCACTGCCAGGATGACACGCTGCGGCCCGACTAGCGAGGGCGCGAGTGGGAGGTACTTGGGCCCCAAGTCGCGGCGCCGCAGGCCAGGCCACCCTCATCGGCGGCGGCCTCACCCAGCTGACGTCGCGGCGCGCCAGCTCGCGAGGCCGCCGGGCCACATAATGCCCCTTCGGGGGCACCACGGACGCCGGGCCAGCCGACCGGGACGGGCACTCATATCGGCGGCTACTTGCGCATCCTTCGCGCCAGCGCCCATCACTCAGCGTGATCCGATCTCGAGCCCAGCAGTGACGCCAAATCACCGGCTATGAGCGGCGATGTCTCTACGCTGCGAGGGGAAGCCCGGCTTCCCCGGGAGCCTGTCCCTCGGACCCTCCGCGATGAGGTCCGGGGTCGCCGCGGGTTTCATTTCGTGATCCCGGTAGCGTCCGATCGGGACGATGGATTCGGCTCGCGCCGGAGCGCATCGCGTCCGACAGGAGGGAGATGAGATGCCCGAGCACAGGATCGGTACTCGCGGGGAGTGGCAGGCCCGGGACGAGCTCGCCAGGCTCGAAGCTGAGCAGGCGGAGCGAAACGAGGGGGATCAAGAGCAAGCGTCTCGATCTCCCCTGGGTCCGGGTCGAGAAGGAATACGAGTTCGACAGCGAGGAGGGCAAGAAGACCCTCGCCGACCTCTTCGACGGGCGCTCACAGCTGCTCGCCTACAACGTTATGTTCGGCCCCGGCTACATGCTCGGCGCCTGCCCCGGCTGCACCGGCCTGGGCGACGGGCTCGACGGCTCGCTCGTCCACCTGAGCCACCGCGACGTGACGTTGCTCTGTTTCTCGAGGGCGCCGATCGAGCGGCTGACCGCCTGCAAGCGGCGGATGGGCTGGCAGTTCCCCTACGTCTCCACCTACAACACCGACTTCGCCTTCGACTTCGGGCTCGCGCTGACCCAGGAGCAGGCCGAGCAAACTTCCGAGCTCAAGGAGATGATCGACAACCCGCCCGGCTGGCTCCAAGAGTGGTCAGGCCAGATCGGGGCCGAGCTGAAGGACGGGCTGCGCGAAAACCCGGGCTGGATCGCCTTCGCGCGCGAGAACGGCACCGTCTACCACACCTACACGGTCACCGCGCCGGACCCGTCCGTCGCGCCCTACTTCAGCTTCCTGCTCGAGCGAACGCCGAAAGCACAACCCGCCGAGCCGCGCAGCTGGCGGAAGGACGAGTACCCGGAGTGATGCCGCCCGGGTCGGTTCGCGGCCCACGACCGGCGTGAGGTGGAGGCGACCGTAACGCTGGTGGACCAGTGGCAGCCGGTGGAGCTCTACCACCAAAGCTGGGCAGGCGAACTCCGGGCGGTGCCGCAGAACGACCTTATCTGCACGCATCGCTGACCTGGCACCGGACAGCCGCTGGCGCGCAGATCAGGCGGTTACTTGCGCCCGCTGGCGCTGGGTGACCGAGTTTGGCGGTGGCGGTGAGTTTTCGCTCGCGGCCGGGTCGTGGGCTGCCAGTCATGATCGGATCGCAGGTGCGGCGGGTGCGGGTGCTGCGGGCCCTGGCCTGTAGCGCAGGAGCAGCTGCGGGGAGGACCAGTTGCTGAGCTGAGGAGTTCGCGCCGCCCTCTGTGCCATCGCCCGCGGCGGGGTGCAGGCGCCGCCCCTGCCAGCCGGGGTGCAACAATCGGCGCATGCCGGAACGACTCGAGGTGCAGCGGGCTGTGGCCGCGTCGGCGGGCGAGATCTTCGCTGTGCTCAGGGATCCCCGGGGGCACGTTGCCATAGACAGCTCTGGCATGTTGATGGAGGCCAGCGGGGACATTGTCGCCAAGGCCGGAGACACCTTCGTCGTGCACATGGACCGGGAAGCACTCAACGACTATCCCCTCGGTCTCTACGACGTCACCGTCGAAATCGTCACGTTCGAGCCGGACCAGGAAATTGCCTGGACCGTGCACGGCCAGCTGGACCTCGGCCACGTGTACGGCTACCGGCTGGAGCCCATCGAGGAGGGCACGCTCGTGACGTCCTACTACGACTGGTCGGCGGCCGGGCAGGACTGGAAGGATGCCGCCATCTTCCCGGTGATCCCGGAGAGCGCGCTGCGGGCCACGCTCGGGATCCTGGCCCGCACCGTCGCCCCCGGCAAGCCCCGCCCCGCGACCTCAACCCGGTGACCGGCCGCCGCGGCATCCCCGGCCATCGCCCGCGTGCTGGCAGGCTCTGGCACTGGTCCTCAGCAGCTGCCCGCCCTGACCAGGGTAATCGCGCCGTCGCGGACGAGGTAAGGCCAGCAGGACCCAAGCAGTATGACTGCTGGGGCGTGGCCAAGCCGCCTCTGCTGCGGCCAGCGGCGGTAATGACTACAGCACTCACCAGGAACAGCATCTCCTGGACCTGGCTGGCCTGTCAGCCGGCCCTCATAGGCCTGATAATGACGCCCAGGCTCCCGCGAACCGGCCAGCACAGAATGATCACTATGAGCCTCCTGAAGAGGCCGGCATAATCGGCCGCTCGCCGGTGCAGATCGGCGGCTATGCGAGCTGGCGATGCCGGGCTTTTCCACATTCGGTGGCCGGCTCGCGAACAATCGCTGCGTTGATGACAGGTGCCGGCTCGGTGGCGGTCTCGCCAGGCTTCAGTCACCCGGCAGGGCGCGCGACGCCTGTCATATGAGTCCAGCCAGCCAGCGGCGGGCCACGGCGCCCTGGGCGGCTTGAAAGGAGCGGACGGTTGGCAGCCCCAGGGGCGGCGGCCGCAGCGACCGCTCTGTGAGGTAGCCGGCGAGGCCGCACACCAGCGCGGTCACCGTATCGCGGCGGGCGGCGCGGCCGTGCCGTGATCGGGCGAGCAGGTCGGCCGGTGGCGGGCCGCCTTGCATCGCGACACTGGGCGCGAACAGGATTAGGTCAAAGACCGCCGCGCCCTGGCACGCCCACGGCCAGTCCACCACCACCGGGCCGTGGCCGGTGAGCAGCAGGTTGTCCGCGCGGATGTCGGCGTGCAGCAGCGTGTCGCCAGTGGCGTGCTCGGCCCAGGTCGCCTCGATCTGTGCCAGCCGGTCCAGGTGCGCCCGCGACCACGGGTCAAGCTGGCCGCGGTCCGGCGTGGCGGCCAGCGTGCGCCAGCCGGTGAACGCCCCGCCGAGCCGTTCCGCCGCGGTCGGCGCCGCCACTGGTGCTGGGGTCAGCGCCTCGGCCATGCGGTCCAGCACGCCCACCACCTGCTCCAGCTCTTCGGTTTGCCAGGGCAGCGCCGGCTGGCGGCCATCCACGTCCTGAAGGATCAGCGCGATCCAGGGCTTGCGGTCAACTATGCCGTGCAGCCGGGGAATGGGCAGCTGGCGGCCAGCTATCAGTGGCTCCAGCGCGGCAAGAACACGGCCCTCCTGCCGGTGCAGCCGCGGCGTGTCCGGGTTCGCCTGCGCCGAGACCGCCTTGACGAAGAACCGCGCCCCGTCCGCGCACCGCACCCGCGCGGCCAGCCCCGGGCTGAAACCACCGGGCTGCGTCCACGCCGCAACGACCCGGGAACCGCACACGTCCTCGATCGCCGCGCGCACGCCGAAGGGAACCTGCTCCCAGGCAACGCGGGCACCCTCGGCAGCCGGACCCGTCACAGTGCCCACCGTGCCGACCCGCCGGCCCCCGGCGCAACCGGCGCCCAAACGCGCGCGGCGGCGGCATGCGCGGTTCGCTGTATCCCGCCGCCCAGATCTGGCGGATCTTTGGGATGCATACAAGATCCCTGTCCCGCCGCTCCCAGCGCGCACATGCCCGGATGTGGAGGCCCTTGTCTTGATCGGCATCGAGCCCAGGCCCGCCCATAACAATTATGCGGATTTCAAGCGATCGGCCGCGAACTGCAGAATGTGACGGCAGAAGGATGGTCCCTCGCGCCGGATCCCTGCCGAATATTTACGTGCTGCTACACCGGCCGGGCTGACTGGGTGACGGCACCCCGAATGTGCAGTTCTGGGGCTATGCAAAGCCAGGTCTACGAGGCGCGGGGTACCGGCTCGAACACTCAAATGCCCCCGGATGCCGGGCGCCGAACAGGCGCAGGGAGTGCTGGTGGCTGTAGTTGGCGACTTGGCGGATGTCCAGGATCACGGGGTCAGCCCGTTGCAACCGGCTAGGAAGTCAGCGAAGAAAATCGTTCCGAATCGCTGGACACTGACTAGCACAATCAGCAGCACACCCGGCAGGCCCATCTTGATCCGGCAGCCTGCCGCGGAGGGCCGCACCGCCCTGGCTGGCCATTTACCCCATATCGGACACCACACAAGCAGGGCCGTGCCGTCACTACCGCGGATGGGTGACGCCTGCTCACCCTTCGAGGTCTTTGCCGCACAGCGCGGACCCCGGCTCGGGAAAGCTCTGCCGACCGATGGTTAACGAGATTCTGAGCGCCACCCGCGCCGGGCTCGCCCGACGGGAGGGCGGCGGTGGTCGCGGCGGCGCCCCCGGCCGCCACAGGGCGGCGCGCCAGGTTGCTCAGGCCTGCCGGCGCCTGCCCCGTTTCAGCCTGTCCCCCGGCCAGCTGATCGCGACGCTACGGGCACGCGGCCCGCGGCGGGTCTTGGGCTTGTTTGCGCAGCTCGCCGACGTCGGAAATGGCATCCGGCCTGCGGGCGGAGACGGCACGCTGGGTCACCGTGATCCCCGCCGCCCGGTGTGGTAGGCACACCGCGAACTGGCTTGCTACCACCCTGGCCCGCGACGGCAGCCAGGAGAAGGCTGGATGCCGCAGGGGTTTTGGCTGCTCAGGGGGTGAGGGCCAGTGATCGGGCTTGCAGCACGGGGCATCCGCAAGTCGTTAGGCCGGCGCACGGCGCCGACCGGGGGTTGACCTGAACGTCGCCCCGGGGGAGGTGATCGCCGTGGCCGGCGAGAACGGGACCGGGGTGATGAGGTGGGTGGCCGGGGCCGTCTGCGCGCTCGGGGCGGCGGTGGTGTGCCTGGCCGCGTCCCCGGCCAGCGCCGCCGCGGGCGACCTCGACGGCGCCTTCGGGACCGGCGGCAAGGTGACCACCGACTTCGCCGGGAACGGTGACGAAGCCCGCGCGGTTGCCCTTCAGCCCGACGGCAAGATCGTGGCCGCGGGTGGCGCCCTGGGGGCGACCGTCGACTTCGCGCTGGCCCGATACGGGCCGGACGGGACGCTGGACCCCACGTTCGGCGCCGGCGGCACGGTCGCAACCGACTTCGGAAGCGGTGAGCAGGCGTACGCGGTCGCGGTCCAGCCCGACGGCAAGATCGTGGCGGCGGGCGGCGCGGCCACCGGATTCGAGCTCGCGCGTTACAACGCCGACGGGAGCCTGGACGCCACGTTCGGCGCCGGCGGCAAGGTCACCACCCGCTTTGGCCTGGGACTGCCGTTTACCCGAGCGCACGCGATCGTCCTGCAGCCGGACGGGAAGATCGTGGTCGCCGGAACCGCGACCGCCGCGACTGTGGGCGACTTCGGGCTCGCCCGCTACAACCCCAATGGGTCGCTGGACGCGTCCTTCGGCGCCGGCGGCAAAGTCACCACCGATATCGGGGGCACCGACAGCTCCGACGCCGCCTGGGCGGTGGCGCTGCAGCCGGACGGGAAGCTCGTGGTGGCCGGTTCCACCGCAGGCCCTTCCGGCGACGCCTTCGCGCTTGCCCGTTACACGCCAACCGGCGCCCTGGACAGCGCTTTTGGCAGCAGCGGCCGGGTGATCACCGGCTTTGGCGGCGACCAGGACTGGGCGCAGGCGGTCGCCGTGCAGGCCGACGGCAAGATCGTCGCGGCCGGGAAGACCGGCAACCAATGCTGCGGGGGGACGTTCAATTTCGCGCTGGCCCGCTACACCGCCGGCGGAACCCTCGACACCGCCTTCGGCGGCGGCGGCAAGGTGACGACCGACTTCGCCGGCGGCGCCGACAACGCCCACGCCCTGGCCATTCAAGCCGACGGCAAGATCCTCGCCGGGGGCGAGCGCCTTCCGGGCGGCAACCCCACCGGGGCGAGCTTCGACTTCGCGCTCGCCCGCTACCAGCCGGGCGGCACCCTCGACCCGGCGTTCGGCGCCGGCGGCCTGGTCACCACCGACTTCGCGGGCCACAACGACCACGCCTACGCCCTGGCGCTCCAGCAAGACGGCAAGGTCGTGGCGGCCGGCGACTCCTCACCCGACTTCGCGCTCGCCCGCTATGCCACAGCGGCCGGCAACAACCCGCCGGTCGCCCAAGACGACAGCTACAGCGCGGCCGAGGACACCCCGCTGACGGTGCCCGCGCCCGGCGTGCTCGGCAACGACAGCGACGCCGACGGCGACCCGGTCAGCGTCGCGGCGGCGTCGGTGACCGCCCCCGCGCACGGCACGGCCACCGTCAACGCCGACGGCTCGTTCACCTACACTCCCGCCGCGAACTTCAACGGCGCCGACACCGTCACCTACCAGGCCAGCGACGGCGCCGCCCTCAGCGGCACCGCCACCGTGGCCGTCACCGTCACGCCGGTCAACGACCCGCCCACGGCGGCCGCCGACCAGGCCACGGTCGCTGAGAACGCAAGCACCGCGATCGACGTCACCGCCAACGACACCCCCGGCCCGGCCAATGAGGCCGGCCAGGTGCTGTCGGTCAGCTCGGTCGGCCAGCCCGCGCACGGGCAGGCGGCGGTCATCACCGGCGGCGCCGACGCCGGCCAGGTCCGCTACACCCCGGCGGCCGGCTACGCCGGCCCCGACGCCTTCGCCTACACCGTCTGCGACGACGGGCAGACAAACGGCCTCGCCGACCCCAAGTGCGACACCGCCGACGTGGCCGTCACTGTTCGGCCGGTCGCCGACCTCGCCCTCAGGCTCGTCGACTCCCCCGACCCGGTGCTCCTGGGACAGACGCTGGCGTACACGGCCACAGTCAGCAACCGTGGCCCCTCCGGTGCAAGTGGCGTCGTCCTCACCGACACGCTCCCGGCAAGCACGAGCTTCGCCTCCGCGGCGGCGACCCAGGGCAGTTGCAGCCAAACGGCCGGCACGGTCAGCTGCGCCCTCGGTGGCCTCGCCGCCTCCGGCACGGCGACCATCACCATCCAGGTGACCCCGCGCCAGACCGGCACGATCACCGACGCCGCTGCGGTGAGCGCGAACGAGGACGAGCCGAATCCGGCTGACAACCAGGCGGCTGAGCAGACGACGGTCAAGGCCGCCAACGCGAGGATCGCCTACGTGCGCGGGGGTGACATCTTCTCGATGAGCCCGGATGGCACCAACCAAATAGACCTGACGCAACATCCAGCCACGGACACCGATCCGTACTGGTCGCCCGACCGAAGCAAGATCGCCTTTTCGAGCAACCGAGGCAACAACTACGACATCTACGTGATGAACGCCGACGGCACCGCGCCGACGCGGCTCACCACCAACGCTAAGGCCGACGACCAGCCCGCCTGGTCTCCCGACGGCAAGAAGATCGCCTTCGCCAGCTCCCGGGACGGGAACTGGGAGATCTACTGGATGAACGCGGATGGCACCGGCCAGGTACGCCTCACCAAGAACGCGGCCCCGGACCTAGCTCCGGACTGGTCACCAGACGGGCAGAAGATCGCCTTTACGAGGAACAGCAGCATCTACGTCATGAACGCCGACGGGAGTGGGCAGAAGAGCCTGTTGGTGGCCGGGATCCTCTATTACTCCAATCCTGCCTGGTCGCCCAACGGCGCGAAGATCGCCTTCGACGCCGTTTACCAGGGCGATCCCCGTAACGGGTACGGGCTCGGAATCATGAACGCCGACGGCACCAACCTGGTTGGAATCACCTCCGGTATGCAGCCGTCTTGGTCACCGGACGGACAGAAGGTCGTCTTCGCGAGCGACCGCGACAGCAACTGCCACACGCCAGTGTCGCGCTGCGCCAACATGGAGATCTACCTCAGCAACCCGGACGGCAGCGAGCCGACGAGGCTCACCACCAACACGACCAACGACGTGCTCCCAGACTGGTAGTGGCAGCCCGGAGGACTGGTCCGTCCCCAAGCCCAGCGCCGCACGCGTGAACCGCGCGTGCTCAGGCGGTCAGATCTGCCATTCGTGGGTGTCCTCCGCCGCGCCATGCCACCGGCCGCTCGTCACCGCCTGCACGGGGGGCATGGTCGCGGGCGCAGCACGATCCAGCATTCGTGGCTGGCCCATAGCAGATGCACAGATCAGCCGTATCTGCGCCTACCTTGGACAGGGCCTTCACACCGAGCCTGACGCGCCGAACGGCGGGTAGGTGCGCGGGCAGCAAGAGGTGTCCGAGTTGTCGGCGGCCCGGCAATCCCGGATTCGGCCCAAACGAGCGGTCGACCCGACTGCATAAATATGCATCGCCGCCCTGCCCGGTGAACGCCCGCATCTGCCGCGTGGTGAGCGGTCGGATCTCGCCTTGATCGCATGCGCTGTGCGCCCATCGATCCGCAGCAACGCACAGCGCCGCGCGGCCGGGGCTTTGTCGGCAAATTGTCGGAGTTGCGGCCCAGCTATGGCCGACAGCCGAAACGCCCGCGTTGCATGGACTCACGTGACACCGCGCGCGGCGGGCGAGCCAGGCCGGGCGGCAGGCCGGCGGGCACACCCGGGATGCGCGGTCATGGTCGCCCAGGCGCGCTGCGGCGCGAACGAGAAAGGACAGGGACCTGCGCTGCTCAACGTGGCCCGCTGCGGCACTTCGAGCCGCACCCGCGGCAGAGCACATACGTCCAGACGCTCACGGCTGCGCCATCGCCGTCGGCGGCGCAGCCCGGTTGCGTTACCCGCGGCACCGGCGTGCGCACCTGACCCGTCGAGCCCTCGGCTACCCGGGCGCCCCGGCTCTGGGGGTGGCCGGTGGTAACCGGCGCCGTGCACGGCGGCGAGATTGGCCGGCTGTTCGACGGGCTGGTGCCGGCCGAGGTGATCGACGCCTATGACCGGCTGCTGGCCAGCGGCGGCTGCGCGAAAGACCGGGCCGAAGCGCTGGCCGGGGACGCGGGCCTGGTGCGGGCGCTCACCGGCTGCGGCATGGCCCACATCCAGCCGCACACGCCCGCCGATCCGGCGTGGCTGCGGCCCGCCGCCCCCGACCTGGCGTTGCTGGGGTGCTGGCCGGGCACCAGGCACCAGCACCGGCTCGCCCGCGACCAGCAACTCCTGCTCGACGGCCACCACCGGCTGGCCGGCGCCCAAGCCAGCTTCGGCCCCGCCGTGACCGGCCGGTTCCCCGCGCACCTGGTCTCCGTGGTGTCCGACCGGGCTGAGGTCAGCCAGGTGTCCGCGGCGCTGATGAACACCGCCCGCAAAGACTGGATGACCCTGGAAAACCTGCACACCGAGATGCCGCTGACCGGCGACTTCGCCCCGCCTCCGCTGCCCGCGTTCGGCGGCCGGATCCGGTGCCGCTCGATCTATGCCGCCGCCGCGATGGACCACCCCGCCGCCCGGCGCATCATCAGCGGCTGCGCCGGCGCCGGGGAACAGGCGCGGCTGCTGGCGGAGGTGCCGATGAAGATGAAGCTCGCCGACCACACCACCGCGCTGCTGCCGCTCACCCCCACCGGCGCCGCGGGCGCGCTGGTGATCCGCGCCCCGGTCATCATCGCCGCGCTGCGCGGCTACTTCGAGATGCTGTGGGAACGCGCCACCCCGCTGAAAGGCCACCACCCCGCCGCGCCCGCTGGCGGGCTCACCGCGACCCAGCAGATGGTGCTCGAGTTGATGGCCGAAGGCCTGCACGACGACGCCATCGCCCACCGCGCCCAGATCAGCACCAGCACCGGCTCGCCCGCGACCAGCAACTCCTGCTCGACGGCCACCACCGGCTGGCCGGCGCCCAAGCCAGCTTCGGCCCCGCCGTGACCGGCCGGTTCCCCGCGCACCTGGTCTCCGTGGTGTCCGACCGGGCT
>WNFY01006833.1_pt1 | contig 10124 bp, 9 predicted proteins | sample 5400091 | NCBI WGS metagenome assembly WNFY01 (sample SAMN13153364, study PRJNA577476) | soil metagenome | isolation source: 60 cm soil or saprolite under grassland replicate 1 | place: USA:California | collected 2016-06-15 | reverse complement strand
CGTCATCGCGCTGCATGACGGACAGATTCTGCTCGAAGGCACGCCTTCAGAGGTTTTGACATCAGATCTTCTACAAGGAAAGGGATTCGGGATTTCACGTTATACATCCACAGCAAGAGAAGCAAAAAAATTAGGGTTGTGGAAGAAGGAAACTCTACCCGTTACGCTGGATGAAGCGGCAGAGGGGTTTTCGTAATGAAGATTCAAATCTCCGACCTGTACTTCACATATCCAACCGGCGTCGAAGCATTACGCGGCATCTCGTTCATGATCGAGTCCGGCGAACAGGTTGCCATCGTTGGGCAGAATGGCGCGGGCAAGACAACGCTCGTCAAGCATTTCAACGGATTGCTCCAACCTACTAGTGGACGAGTCTTAATTGGCGATTGGAATACCAAGGAACATTCAGTGGCGAAATTAGCGCGCCGAGTCGGCTATGTATTCCAAAACCCGGATGAGCAGTTATTTTCAAAGAATGTAGGGATCGAAGTCGCGTTCGGTCCTAAGAATCTTGGATTTGATAGCGAACGGATTCAGGCGCTGGTCAAAGATACGTTGGCAATGACAGAGTTATCCGACAAAACCGAAATGAATCCATACGACCTCTCCGCCACATGGCGCAAGATGGTCGCTCTCGCTTCCATTGTCGCCATGGACACGGATATCGTTATCTTCGACGAGCCCACCACCGGACAAGACGCCGTCAACGTGACGCGTATCGCGAATGTAATTAGAAATCTGCGTGAGCACGGTAAGACAGTAATTACCATCACGCATGATATCGATTTTTGTGCCGAGAATTTCGAGCGCGTGATCGCATTGTCACAGGGAAAGGTATTGCTCGATGGAAAAGCAAACGAGGTATTGGGACAAGAAGACCTCCTCGCCACTACTTATGTAGACCCGCCGCAACTGACAAGGCTGGGCAAGAGATTGGGGTTTAAAGAAACCGTCAGAAATCAGGAAGAATTCTTGAACGCGTTGAAAATGTAGGGGCGGATCGCGATCCGCCCCTACGCTTTATACACGACCAATTCCTCATACCCTGAATCTTCTGCAAACTCACGCTTGTACACGACATCCTCAAATACGGCGAGCACAATTTCGGCCGTGGTGTAAATTTTGCATCCTGATTCCAGATGTCCGCCGATCGTTTTGCCATCCCCATCCGAAACAGAAATATGCAAATGCGAACCGTGGATTGAAACGGTCCCTGTGATGGATACGATTTCAAAAAAGCCATCATATTCTGAATAATACTCACGATTGGCAAGCCGCAGCTGAACGTGAGTCAGGCTGCCAACGCCGCTCAGGACACATCCCGCACCAATATTTTTCTCTTCCACAAACAATTGGATTGAATCGAAAAGGTCATGTCCAGGCTTGAGACGAAAGGTATAATTTCTCACGAAGTCTCTCCGTTGCTATCAATATTCTCAGAAGCCAAAGTGGGCTGCCGTTTGAAAAACCTTGCCATATTTACACTTTTGCAAGGCAATAAAGTAGAAATTTATAATTCCAGTGTGCTCATGTACAATGGAAAACGTGGAGCAATCATGGCGAAATTAAACGTACAGGTTTTCAAGAGTATAAACGAAATCGATCCGGAGATTTGGAACCGTATCGCAGCCGGACGTGGATTTCAGAGTCACAAATGGTATCAATTTGGGGAACACGCCATGCCAGATTGTCCACCCACCTATTTGATCGCCTGGGATGGCAAAGCTCCGATTGCCTGCGCGGCACTTTTCCGGGTCTCGAATGAACCGCTGCCCCTCCCTGAAGTTGCACGCCGTTTTATGGCGAGCGTTCTCAAACGCAAACCATTGCTTGTTTGCCGCTCTCCATTCGCCGATACTTCTGCCATGTTGTTACCAGGGGAACCACTCCGTGATGAAGCGCTAACGGCGCTTACTCTTGCTGCTCAAAGTGAATTCAAAAAACAGAAATGCTCCTTTCTCCTTTTTGACTATTTACTCACCGAGCAATTGAAGTATCCATCCTGGCCTACGGGATATGAACCAATAACCGTTTCAGAACCTGGCACCTATATGCCGATTGAATGGCAAAGTTTTGAAGAGTATTTGCAAAAGGGCAACAAGAAGGATCGCCAGCACTATAAGAAAAGCCTACGCGAAGCTGAAGAGAATGGCATCACACTCACAAAACATCGGACAGTTTCTGATATTGATGCAGCACTAAAACTCATCAGGAATGTTTCGATCTGGCATGGCTCTGCTCCCAATCCGTGGATGCGCGGCTTGCTGGAAAACTTTTCGATGATCAACGGCACCTGGATGGAAATCCATAAAGACGGAAAGCTTGCTGGTTGTGGTGCGATCATACGCGATAATCAATTCCAGCTTGCCACCGGGCTTGGTCTCGAAGACGACGTTCCCGGCGGCTACTTCCTCTTGCTTTACTCGGCGCTCCAGGAAGCGTTCGAACACAATGTTCGCCTTGTCCGTTTCGGAACGGGCGCGTATGATGTCAAGCGCCGGTTAGGTCTTCACCTGGAAGATACAAATCATGCCATGGTCACGATGGCAGGTTTCTCCTCGCGTGTTTCAAAACGTTTAGTCGAATCGACTTAGATCTATTGAGCTTTTATGCTTCTCGGCACATCACAGTCTACTGCAACACTGCTCGTCATTGTCCTGTTCTATGGAATGGATTTTGTTTTAATTCGTCGTTATGATCAAAAACGACAGGCAAGCGGTTCGGGACGTTCCTGGGATTTTACGCTTTTCATTTTTGTGACCGTTGCCATCCTCGTTTTACAGCCCATTCTTTTTCCACAGATCAGTTTTCGCACAACACAAGCCTGGGGATTGCTAATACAGATTCTTGGCATCCTCACGATTCTTGTTTCGCTGGCTTTGCATATCTGGTCACGTTTTCACTTGCAACAGTTCTATGCAGAGCGTGTCGAAGTCCAACCTGAACATCAGGTCATCGATACAGGTCCATATGCGTTGATGCGCCATCCGGTGATTACCTCTTTTTTTGGAATTGCAACGGGGCTATTCTTCATTAATCCCGCACTGACAACGCTTGCCACCCTGCTTTATACAATTTGGGATTTTGGACGTGCTGCCCGCCAGGAGGAAGACTTGCTCACTAAAACACTGCCCGGCTATGCAAGGTATGCGAGTCAGACTCCCCGATTCCTGCCGCGCCTTTGGAGAAGCCGATGATTCCGCTGGAAGATTTCCTGCAACTCCCCACTGATCAGGTTTCCGCCCTGGTCAAAGCCACGGGTCAAAAAGTGTGCGTCTTTCCCGTCAATGGGACGCGGCGCTGGTTCATGCTTGAACATGCGGACAAGATTGGAAATGACTTCCTGGCTGGTTATATGGACGAGTCCATCAAGAATCATGTCCAGCTCTGTTCCATGTTGTTCGATCATGGCATCGATACAGTTCTAGCTCCGGTGTTCGGTTGCGAACTCATGCACCGTGGAGACGAATACACCAAACGCGTCGGCATGGATGGTCTGGTCCGCACAGCGACAGATAGATGTTATCTGGATTTCTTCGCACAATATAATGTGAAGGTTCGTTTTTACGGGGATTACCGCGACGTACTGACAGGCACGCCATATGAGTACGCCTTGAAATCCATGTATGAAGTCACGGAAGCCACAAAACATAATTCCGGTTTTCGATTGTTCTTCGGCGTATTCGCTGATGAATCCCTGGAAACAATTGCGCGGCTTTCTGTGGAGCATTATCTGGCACACGGGGCAGTGCCGGATAAGCAAACATTGATTCGAAAATATTATGGGGAAGATCTTTCGCCGGTAAGTATGTTCATTGGCTTCGACAAATTCAGCGCATTCGATATGCCGTTGCTCTCTACAGGGGAAGAAGATTTCTACTTCTCCATCAGTCCCTCTCCCTATATGACGATACGGCAATTGCGGAGCATCCTTTACGATCATCTTTATATGCGTCGTATTCCCGAGCCAGATTACACCAAATTGTCGTCCGCTGAATTGGATTGGTTAAGAAACTATTATCGCAACAACAAGGACAATGCCCTGGGTGTTGGCAAACTGAAATTCGATTTGTGGCTGCCACAAACTATGGAAGATGACAATGACAGATCTAGTCACTAAACTCATCGATGAAATCGGTCCCGGTCACATGGGCAGTACCGCCTATGACACTGCCTGGGCAGCGCGTCTTGGCGAAATCGACTGGGACCTGAGCAGTCGCGCATTAGCGTGGCTCGCCGAGCATCAACTCCACGACGGTTCGTGGGGTGCAGCGGCTCCGATGTATTATCACGATCGCGTGCTTTGCACGTTGGCTGCCATGATCGCTCTCACTTATCGTGGTCGCCGTGGAAGTGATAGGACGCAGATCGAAAATGGGAAGCTTGCTCTTGAGCGTATTGTCAGTGGCGCGACACAGGGACTCCAGGCTGATCCCAATGGAGCAACTGTCGGCTTTGAGATGATCGCTCCTACATTGACAGCCGAGGCAGAAAAGTTAGGTATCATCAAACGACAGGGGGATCGTATCCTGGGACGAATCTCCAAACAACGCGCAAAAAAACTTGCGTATCTTAAAGATAATATGATCAGCCGGCATGTGACCATCGCTTTTTCTGCAGAGATGGCAGGGACCGATGGAAAGCACATGCTGGATATCCCCAATCTCCATGAAAGTAACGGCTCGGTGGGTTTGAGTCCTTCTGCCACCGCATATTTCGCTACTTATATCAATCGAGGCGATGAACCCTCTTTGAAATATCTGCACGCAGTTGCCAAACCAGACGGTGGAATGCCCAACGTATCGCCATTTGATGTCTTTGAGATTGCGTGGTCATTGTGGAACCTAAGCTTGAATCCGAATTTGGTAGTGACCGCGAAACTGAAACCACATATTGAGTTCCTCTCGAAAGCCTGGGAGCCAAGACGCGGTGTGAGCTTCGCCACCAATTATTCGGTTAGAGACAGTGACGACACTGTGATCACGTACATTGCTCTGCTGCGATTCGGTATTGAAAAAGATCTGGCGAGTGTGCTGGCTTACGAAGAAAAGGATCATTTCCGCTGTTTTGATTTGGAAGCGAATCCATCCATCAGCGCCAATATCCACATTCTGGATGCGCTAAAACAGGCGGGTGTACGCCAGAACAATTCCTCCATTCAGAAGATTTTGTCTTTTCTTAGGAAGTCAAAAGGAAATGCATCCTACTGGGTGGACAAATGGCATGTATCTGCCTACTATCCTACTGCACATGCCATCATCGCCTGTGCCGGATTTGAAAACGATTTTGTGACCGATTCTGTACAATGGCTGTTAAAGACACAAAACTCGGATGGTTCCTGGGGAACCTATATCTCGACCGCCGAAGAGACTGCCTATGCAATGCAGGCCTTATGGTTCTGGAACCATACAGTCGCCAAAATCCCCAGGTCGGTTTTCAAAAATGGGGCGCGCTGGTTAACCGAACATCTTGACCAGCCTTATCCTCCCTTATGGATTGGCAAGTGCCTTTATAACCCGCAGCTTGTCATCCGTTCCGCAGTGATTAGTGCTCTTGCATTAACCCAGCAAATCGTATGAAAGTCTATCTCGAACAGCTATTGCAAGTGCCGGCAAGAGACCCCGACGACGCACGCCGCAAAAGATTACTAAACATTCTTTTGCTCGGAACACTCGTAGCAGCCTTACTGGGCCTTCTGGCAATTGTCGTGGATGCGATTCAAAATCCACAGACAGAGTTTACGCGTGAGACACAAATATTGTTGGGTGGCATTATTGCTGTCACACTGGGAATCTTTGCGATCTATCAGGTGAATCGAAGATTTTCAGGACGCATCGCTGCTCTATTATTCTTACTCTTGCTTACACTTTTGTTCCCATTCACAGATAGCGTCGATCAAGTAATCAATGGACGCTCACTTTTTCTGTTTACCCTTCCGATCACAATCTCAAGTTTAATTCTCATTCCCCAAGCCAGCTTTTTGTTTGCTGCGTTGAGTAGCGCCATCATTATTGGTATGTCGCTTGCAAACAGCGTTTTCCCCAATTCTTCGGCGATTACCGGCTTCTTTTTGCTTGCCTTGGTTTCCTGGCTTTCTGCGCGTAGTTTGGAACAGGCATTGCATGAACTACGCGATGTTAATGCGAACCTGGACCAGCTCGTTACAGAACGTACTCAGGCTCTTGCGGAATCCCTGGAACGCGAACGCATCGAAGCCGGACGCAACCAGGCCATTTTGAATTCCATTGCAGATGGTGTGATCGTATTTGACCGACAATGGAACGCCACGATGGCAAACCCGGCTGTTAGAAGTATGCTTGAAATCCCCTTGGAATTGATTATCAGTAAGAACTTCCGTGAGTTGATCGAGCACCCGAGGCTCCAACCTAGGAGCCGGGGTTTGTTATATGCCATGATGGAGCATGATACCCAACCGGTCGGCTTCCGCATCGAATGGAGTGGAAAAACATTGTCGGTGAGCGCCGCACAAGTCTACAACAGTCGCGGCGAGGATATAGGAACGGTGACCGTCTTCCGCGATTTCACGCGCGAAGCTGAGGTGGAACGGCTTAAGAGCACATTCGTAGCCATCGTGTCGCACGAATTGCGTACACCACTCAACGCCATCATGGGCTATGCGGAAATGTTCAGAGAAGCCGTCTATGGTCCCATTAACGAAAAACAGGTCAATATGGCAGATCGCATCATTAAGAATACCCAAAGGCTGCTGGGATTGATCAACGATCTGCTCGATCAGGCACAAATGGAGGCGGGTAAATTAACGATTCAAATGGCGCCTTTCAAATTAGCCGAGCTTTTGGATAATGTACATGGCTTGCTCGATAAATCCGCTTCAGATAAAGGATTGCAGCTCACTAGCGAAATTCAAGATAATCTCCCTGAAGTATTGAATGGCGATGCCGCACGTTTACAGCAAATCCTTGTCAACCTTGTAAACAACGCCTTAAAATTTACAGATAAAGGTTCGGTACATGTAAGGCTGTTCTATCCTTATGAAGATACATGGGGCATTGAAGTCATGGATACGGGACACGGCATCCCCGAGTCAGAGATGCCTTTTATCTTTGACACCTTCCGCCAGGTAGAGGGAACTACCACTCGCGTACACGGTGGTTTCGGGTTAGGACTGTCCATCGTCAAACAATTGGTGAGTTTGATGAATGGCGAGATCAAAGTGCGAAGCAAGCTGGAAGAAGGTACACGGTTCATTGTTACTTTGCCATTGGTTATTCCTGAATCAACAAAAAAGGATTGGACATTGTCATGAATACATTGGCGTTAATCATTGAAGACGACGAAGACCTTGCCAGCATCTTCGCAGAGGCATTGCGTGGCGTTGGGTTTGAGGTTGAGCACGTTGCTGACGGCAAAATAGCACAAGAGCGATTGAAGAACAAAGAAGCACCATACCTGATTCTATTAGATATGCACCTTCCCCACGTCTCAGGCGCGGATTTGCTGATGGACATGAAAAATGATGAGCGTTTCAATGATACGATCATCATTATTACAACAGCCGATGCACGCATGGGTGAAACGTATGGTGAAAAAGCAGATTTTGTCATGATCAAACCGATTTCGTTTGTGCAACTGCGTGACCTGACCAGTCGATTGAAACCTAAGGATGCACAAAATTGAATAATATAAAAGAGTGTTGGTCCGCTTCCAAGGCATACCGCGTTCTGCTCATTGCAGCGATTGTGTATGCAGTGTTGCGGCTTGCCATACAAGTTTATCTTTTTGACAGTGCATTACAGCCAGAAGCGATTGCCCAGGGACAACAAGTCTCGGCAGACTTGCAACTCTCGTATATCCCAGCTGCGCAACATTTTCAAGCGCATCAGGATATTTATCTTAAGGGCTCACTCGATATACTGGAATATCAGTTTCCCTATTCCCCGGCCTTCGCGTTCTTCTTCATGCCAATCCTGCTTTTGCCAATCAACATTTTGGTTCCACTTTTAGTGGTCCTACACATCGCCGCGTATATTCTTTTTTACTCTTGGTGGAACCGCATTTTTGAAAAAAACAATTTACACCATGTAGCCATTATGTGGGCAAAGATGTTGCCGTTATTCCTCGTCTTCACCGTTTTCTGGGATGACCTGGCATACATGAACATCTATCTCATTGTCGCACTGTTCTCCACTTTTGCCATCGATGCCGTCGTGCAGGAAAACCTTGCCTGGGGAAGTTTCTGGCTGGGCGCGGTCATCCTGCCTATCAAACCGCAATGGGCATTTGTGCTGGCGCTTCCCCTGTTGTTGGGAAGATACAAATTCTTCTTGAAATTGCTAGTAGGAACCATCGTTGCCTATCTGGCAGTTGCTGGAATTACGATCCTGGCGGGCGGCGTAGTGTACGGTCTCCAGCAATATCGAGACTACTTTGCCTTTATCGCCCGTCTCTCGCGGGACTTTCCATGGTGGGGTCCCGATAAGCCGTTCCTTGGCTACAACCACTCCATCATGCAAATCGTTCTATACTATTTTGGAGTGTCTAGCACAAACATGCGGATCGCGATCATCGTCAAACTTTTGCTGCTTGTACCGTTAGGATTAATTGCCATCAAACTTTTACGACATCCCATTGACAAGCCAGGATATGAGGTTGCTGAGACTGCATTGGCATTAACCTTCGCACTTTATTTAGGTGCATTCCTCTGGCTCGATATGGTGTGGGAGTTGTCGCTCGCGCTGGTTATCTTTGTCTTTTTGCTCGCGACCATTCATCAAAAAGGAACTAACACTTTCCTTTGGATTCTCTTCGCTCCTTATGCTTTGTTGGATATCTGGCGATTGGTCAGCTATATTGTCTGGGGAGATAACATTCTTTATGAGGGTTCCTACGTATTAACTGACCCGCTAATTTATGTTCCGTGGATCATGATTCTATTACTGGTCTTTTATGGCTTGTTACTGCAAAGGCTAAATCGCTATGCATTGGCTTCCAATTATCAAAAAGTCCCGCAGCTATAACCTGCGGGACTTTTTTGTTAGTCATAGTACTGATAGCAGCCCGATTCTACTCCGCCTGGAGTTTGTACTTTTATGGGCCGGTCCTGGTCAGTGATTTTATACGCGTCCAGATCCTTTTTCACCTGGCTCAAGGCACGATCTGCATAATACCTGGAAAAATGGAAAGACTGCCAGGGATATTTACGATTCTCCTGCTGATGTGTATAGCGGATGCAAGCTAAAGAGGCGCCAATCTTTTCTCGTACAGAGATGGGCGTAGATTCTGCCTGAAATGCCGAAACTAAAGGAGGAATAGCATCATTTGATAGATCCAGGAAGTATTGTGCATCCAAATCGGCGCGGCCCTGGGCGAGAGTTTTTTCACCCTTGCCGCGAATTTGACGATCAATATTCTGCTTCACAATGAACGCGTCGACATTTAACACATTGAGCGAAATCACGAATCCAAGAACAGCAGCCACCATAGCAAGTCCAACCGCGCGTTCACGCCGCGTAATTTCAAGGATAACGACAGCAATGAGCAAAAGCGCCAGCCAGATCATGAACACATGAGTATATGTGCGCAGGCGTGAGAAGCCATAGGCCGTTTCATAGAGCACCAGCCGCTGATATGCCGAAATCAACATCACAATGACTAACCCTACTAAAGCGGTACCGAGACCCGAAAAGACGACCCGCTGCGGTTCGGTTTCGCGTCGTGTAATTGCTCCCAAACCGAGCAGCATCAGCAGACTGAAAAATGCCACGGCGACCAGTTCGCCGAATCCCTTGCGGGCGTATTCCGAGAAAGTATAGCCCTCGATATGAATGTTAGCTTGTCCGCCAAAAAAATATTGGAACTGGACAATCACAAACGTGATGAACAAAATGACCACACTGCCAAGCACAATCGCAGATTCGGTGAAACCGAGAAAAGGGGAAGCGTAGGTTTTCTCTTCCACGGTTTCATTCGATTTTTGGGCGGCATGCAGGTATGTACCTGCCAGAGCGTAAGCAAGGATAAGGATATAGACCAGCCTAAAAATATATTCTGGCAAGTTTTCGATTTTGAATAATTTGATGAAATCTTGTAAGCCTTTAGCGAAGACCGGATCGGCAGAAGACAGTAGCGATGCAAAGATCGCC
>WNFY01007201.1_pt1 | contig 10125 bp, 6 predicted proteins | sample 5400091 | NCBI WGS metagenome assembly WNFY01 (sample SAMN13153364, study PRJNA577476) | soil metagenome | isolation source: 60 cm soil or saprolite under grassland replicate 1 | place: USA:California | collected 2016-06-15 | reverse complement strand
ACATTAAACGTAGGTTAAGTAGCATGTTGGGGACAGAGCCGAATCTCGGAAAGCTCATAAACGCGTGGCTGAGACAAATAAAAGATGCGGGTAACTGCAAGGCTGAATAATGGCAAAACAGGCTTCGCCATGATAAAAAAGTTTTCATAACTATTGGATTTTAAAGACCACCCAAAATATATAAGATGGTACACTTATACAATGATAAGTAGTAATATTTATTATTGCGTAGATTTTGAATTTCTTGATATTTCTTGATATTTCTTTTCAAATCGGTCATTGGCAGTATTTGCTGTTTGATGAGCTGCATCAGAAATGAGACAATAATGCGTTTGTAACCGCTCGAAGAAAAATCCATGCTGACTTATATATCTAACGAATAAGCTTGAATGGAAGATCCGGTTCTATCAATGCATTGACGGAACAAACGGAAGAAGTATAAAAATTCTCAAACAGTAAGTAAAGCCACAAACATTGAGTCGGCTTTTTTGTCATAACCTTTTAGTAAATCCACACTAACAGGCTTAAGATTGAATCTTTGTTTTATGAAATCTACAACTTCTTCGTTTTCCTTTTTAAAGACAGAACAAGTTATATAAACAAAAAATCCATTGTCTTTTAAATGAGGAATAGCATTTAAAACAATTTTTTTCTGCAGCTCGGCATAACGCTCAACTTTCTTCTCGTCAAAAAAATAAAGTTGCTCAGGGGTGCGGCTCCATGTACCTGAACCAGTACAGGGCGCATCGCAAATGATGAGGTCATAGCTGTTGGTTACCGTCTTCTGATTTCTTGCCAGATCAGCAACAAGTGATTTATATTTTTTGATTCCTGCTTTTGTAAATCTTTTTTTAAGATTTATAAGAATAGCTTCTCTTAAATCAGAAACAGTAAGATCGATACCTGGGTTTATATCATTCAACAACAGAGATTTTCCTCCACTGCCGGCACAGCAATCCCATGCATTTACCTTAGTTCCGGTAGCTATCGGGATCAGATTTGAGATTGCTGATTTAAAATACGACCCCACTTGCTGGGAATTATAATCCTGAATAACTGCCTCTTTATCCACGTCAATAACACTTTCAATTTTTGACGCATTGGGCAAAGCCAGACATGTTGCATTCATTTCCTTAAAATCTATTCCCGCTTTCAATAATTTTTCTCTCACTGTATTTTCATTGCCCAGCCGTATTCGCAAAAACAGATCGGGCTGTGTGAAAAAGGATTCGCAGAATTTTTTGTGATCGAGTCCTTCACTCAATTCCTCTTTCCATGGAAATACCTTTAATAGAGAATCGGGGACATTGAGAATTGAATATTTTTCGCCTAAAGTTTTTTTGACTTCATTATTCAATTCCGGTTTTAATTCTCCCAGTATTTCATTTGGCTCAATAGAACACAAAAACAAACCATTCAATATTCTTTCCTCGACCGAAATGTGCAATAATGATTTCCCCAATCTAAAATAGCAATAGCAGAGGTGGCTGATTTGCTTCCTATCTTTTGAGCCATACTTTTTGTTTGCTGAAAAATATTTTTTAGCAAAAGATGCAAATGGTTCGTGGCCTTTGTATTGATTAAGGATTTGTACAACGCTATTCAGGTAAGAATGAAAACGCATTTACAAATTTACCAGCGGTAAGTTCTGGTTTATTTAAAATCTTTTATTGGTAATAGAAAGAGGTATTGGCAACAGTATTATCAGCCGTGACAGTAGTTAAACTTGTTACAGGAAAATACCTGCTAGAGCAAATAGAATTATAAAAATTCTCATTGTTGAATGCAAAATAAGAAATACTAAAGCTCCAGTAAGGTCTTCAACGGGTCTTTCCCAAACAGCAATTGATCAGGGTTTTCCAATAATTCTTTTACCCTAACAAGGAAAGAAACAGATTCACGTCCGTCAATGATGCGGTGGTCATAGCTCACTGCCACATACATCATCGGGCGAACAACAATCTGCTTGTCGATCACTACTGGTCGCTCTTCAATTTTATGCATTCCAAGAATTGCTGATTGTGGGATATTAATAATTGGTGTGCTCATCAAGGAGCCAAACACTCCTCCATTTGTGATGGTAAACGTTCCCCCCTGCATTTCTTCCATCGAAAGCTTATTTTCCCTGGCTTTTGTGGCTAGCTCAATAACTTTCTTCTCGATTTCTGCCATGCTCAAACTTTCCGCATTTCGAATAACAGGAACTACTAGTCCTTTTGGTGCCGAGACTGCGATAGAAATATCACAGTAATTATGGTATACAATCGAATCACCGTCAATATAAGCATTCACAGCCGGCCATTCCTGCAAGGCATAACAAACTGCTTTCGTAAAAAAGCTCATAAAGCCAAGATTTACTCCATGCAGTTCTTTGAACTTCTCTTTATGCTTAGCCCTGATGTCCATTATAGCCTGCATGTTCACTTCATTAAAAGTAGTGAGCATTGCGGTCGTGTTTTTCGCTTCCACCAGTCGGCGACTCACAGTCTTGCGCAAGTTGCTCATCTTCTCTGTCTTCTCGTCACGATTAAATAATTCTACCCCTGGCCTTCTTCCGGGTGACGTAATCGCATCGAGTACATCCTGTTTCAAAATTTTTTGATTGTACCCTGATGGCTGAATATTTTTTGTATCAATTTTTTTATCAGCAATAATTGCCGAAGCAACAGGAGTGGCTTTCGTGCCTCCATCCCCTGAAGAGGGGCTTTGAGGAGGTTGTTGAACAACCGGTTTTTTTACTTCAATATGCGGCTGTGGTTTCTCTTCGTCCTTTGTCTGTTCTTCTTTTTTTTCTTCCGTTTTTCCTGTCGCAACTTCCTCTTGTTCCTTGTTACTACTTTCTCGTCCCTTGTTTCTTGTTTCTTTTTCTCTGCTCTTTGTCCCCTGTTCCTTTTCTTCCGTTCTCTCAACACCATTTCCACCGGGTTTTGCTGCGGCTTCATCAATATGCGCCAACACATCACCCACATGTAGAGTATCGCCTTCTTTGCCTTCTGTTTTCAAAACGCCCGCCTTCTCAGCATTTACTTCAAACGTTGCCTTTTCACTTTCCAGCTCTGCAATCACTTCATCTCTTTCCACGTAATCACCATCACCCTTCAGCCATTTTACCAAAGTGACTTCGCTAATTGATTCTCCTACCGTAGGTACCTTTATTTCAATCATAGAAAATGTTTGGGTTTTCCGTTTATAATTTCTTTTTGTAAGCTTTTGCCTGTTGACCGGCAGACATTCTAATTCGATTAAATCGTAAACGCCGTCTCAATAATTTCCAGCTGTTCCTGCTGATGGACTTTACTGTGGCCTGAGGCGGTTGATGCGCTGGGCTGTCTGCTTATCACTCCATAGTTCAAACTCTTCAGGTTCATTTGCAAAAAACTCGCTGCTCCCATATTCAAAGGTTCTTCCTGTACCCAGAACCAGGTCGCCTTACTATATTTTTTATACAAAGCCTCCAATTGTCTAAAGGGCAAAGGATATATCTGCTCAAGCCGAACAATAGCTATGTCTTTCGTATTTTCTTTTTGTTGTCTTTCTGCCAGCTCAAAATAAATTTTACCACTGCACAAGAGAACCTTTCTCACCTGCGAACTATCTTCGACAATAGTATCATCGAGAGTTTCTTTAAAGCCCCCATTTAAAAATTCCTCCATGCCTGAATAAGTCCCGGGGTGTCGCAAATTTGCCTTAGGTGAAAAATTTATCAACGGTTTACGAAATGGCCAGCTTAATTGTCTTCTTAACACATGAAAGAAATTAGAAGCAGTAGTAACATTGGTTACCACCATATTTAATTCAGCGCACATTTGAAGAAATCGTTCCATTCTTGCACTGCTATGCTCAGGGCCTTGTCCTTCATAACCATGAGGCAATAACATTACCACGCCATTCATGCGATTCCATTTTTGCTCAGCACCGGCAATAAACTGATCAATTACTGTTTGAGCACCATTACAAAAATCGCCAAACTGCGCTTCCCATAGCACTAACGCATTAGGATTTGCGAGGGCGTATCCATACTCGAACCCCAGCACACCATATTCACTCAATAGTGAATTGTAAATTCTGAATTTGCCCGTAGCATGTGGAACCTGGCTTAAACGATCATAGGATTTATCATTATTCTCATCACGCAATATTGCATGACGGTGAGAAAACGTACCACGCTTTACATCCTGCCCACTCATTCTCACATCTTTTCCATCAACGAGCAAACTTCCATAGGCCATTAACTCGGCCGTGGCCCAATCAACTTTTGTGTCAGTGTCAAATAATTTTATCTTATCCTGCAAAATTTTTTCAACTTTTCTGAGTGGCTTAAAGTCAGTGGGCCATTTCATCATGGCATTGAAAATATTTTTGAAATTCTCTTCAGTGATGGCAGTGATAGGTGACTGATCAAAATCTTCTGCCGTTGCTTTACGCAGGCTTCTCCACCATTGCTCAGCTTTTTGATAAGTATATGGCAGGGGATGTTGCTTTACTTCATCAAGCCGTTCCTGAAGATCGGCCCAGAATTTCTTTTCCATTTCTTTGGCAAGGTCCTGTGCATCCGTTTCGCCATTTTCAAGCAAATGCTTTACGTATACTTCACGGGGATTAGGATGCTTACCGATTATTTCGTACAAATGTGGCTGCGTAAATTTCGGATCATCACCTTCATTGTGTCCATGTCTTCGATAACAAACCATATCAATAAAAATATCGGAATTAAATTCCTGGCGATAACGGGTAGCTATCTCTGCACATTTAACAACAGCTTCAGGATCGTCGCCATTTGCATGTAATACCGGTGCCTGGATAGCAGCGGCAAGTGACGTACAATAATCTGAGCTTCTTGCATCATCAAAATCGGTAGTGAATCCGATCTGATTGTTGATTACAAAATGAATGGTTCCTCCGGTGTAATAACCTTCAAGCTTGCTCATCTGTAGTACTTCATATACAATACCCTGACCGGCTATGGATGCATCACCATGAATGAGTATCGGAAGAATTTTATCGAAATCAGATTTATACATCACATCTGCTTTAGCCCTGGCAAAACCAATTACCAAAGGATCTACTGCTTCAAGGTGCGAAGGATTTGGGGCAAGTTTTAAATAAACTCGCTTATGACCCGTAGTTTCAATTTCACTACTGAATCCCAGGTGATATTTAACATCACCAGTGCCCATGGTTTGATCAGGAATAGTACTTCCCTCAAATTCGCTGAAAATTTGTTCGTACGTTTTACCTAAAATATTGGCTAGTATATTCAGCCTTCCACGATGTGCCATTCCCATGATCACTTCCTGTACATCATTATCGGCAGCGAGATTTATGATTGCATCAAGGGCCGGTATTGTGGTTTCACCACCTTCCAATGAAAATCGCTTTTGGCCAACGTATTTTGTATGAAGAAACTTCTCAAAGATTACCCCTTCATTGAGTTTTTCAAGAATGCGTTTCTTTTTTTCAAGTGGCAGCGGATTCAAAAAATCCTTCTCCATTGCTTTTGTAAGGAAGTCAACTTTCTTTTGATCACTGATATATTTAAATTCGATACCTACATTTGAAGCGTAACATTTGGTGAGATGCTGAATAATATTTCGCAAACTTGTAGTTCCTAGTCCTACCAAATTGCCAGCGTTAAAATTTTTGCCGAGATCGGCTTCGGTGAATCCAAAAAAACTAAGATCAAGATTAGCGCCCCTGTCTTTTCTTTCACGTATTGGATTTGTTTTGGCAATCAGATGCCCTTTGTTCCGATAGCCAAGAATCATGCGATAGACCTGTATCTCTTTCATCCAATCCACTTGCGCCCCAGTCACAACTTTTGGCTCTGCAACTGCTGGCGCCCCATTTGTTTTTTGTTTCCCGCTGCTCACCGCAAAATCAAAACCTTCAAAAAATTTTCTAAACTCCGGATCTACTTTATCAGGATTTTTTACAAACTCCTGATACATGCTTTCGATATATTCGGGAGAAGAATTTGTGATATATTGAAAATCTTTCATGATTTATCTTGCCTGGTACTTCTCAAGAGAGAAGGTTAGAGATAAACTGCAAATATCGTTCAAAACGGGAAAATAATTCCGTATTGATTTTGAAGGTGCACCCATTTACACAAGCCACAGTTGGAACGGCAATAAACCCCTTGCGGCTCAAAAAACCAGGAATCTCATATTCTTAAAAAAACCCTTACAAAACAAGAAATAATAAGTCTTCTTTTCTCCGTCTTTGCGTAACTTTATAAGGATCCCTGCTTATTTATTGACCAAAAAAATTGTCTTATGCTGGATGAAATGATTCCTGTTGTGAAGTCGTTGAAAAAAACAAAGAAGCTGGCTGCCGAATCTTCTTTCACTGCTTCATTGCCCGTGGTAGAGAGCAAGATATCCTTCCAAACTTTTGTTTCCTACTTAAAAAGCAAACGGCCAGAGGTTTCTGAAACAAAGGAAAAATTATACAGTTACCTCATTAAAAGATTTGAAAATGAACCATCCCTGTTACAACAGGTTGATAATTTTGACGCGGTTGCCAATAAAGCTGAATTAATGGATTTACTGACCACTTTGCTTTTTCCCGTAGTGGGAGATCATGAAAAGAACAATTTTGCATTGGCAGCGCCTTATCAATTTTCTGTTTTTTATTATTCCGATAACTTCCGAAAACTATTTTTTGATAATGATGAACAGCACTTACTTCTTCCCGATGGCATACCGTCTGAGCAATTAAAAGCCATTCACTGTGCGATGATCTACGATCACGTGATGGAAAAGTTTTATGGAGTGAAATTGAACGAAAATCCGGAATTAATATATCCCGTTTCCGATCCCCAAACAGGCATGCTTCGTTATTACCGCATCCGCTTAGATCGCCGTTTTATCGATATAAAATTGAAAGGAGAATTGCCACCCATCCAGGATTGTGGAGTATGCCTGAATACATTCCGGATTCTTGACCTGGAAAAGCAATTAGCCAAAATACCTCTTGACCTTTTCCAGGCGGAGGGCTTTGCTATCTGGGTTGCCAAAGATGTAACTGTAACAGAGTCGCTTGAATTAATAAAAAAAGTATTACTAAGGGAAGATGACTGTGATACCAGTGCTCTTGGCGACCTGAAAAAAGCAGTAAAGATTTTGGTTGGTTTAAATGACGTAGAGGTTGGGCTAACACCTTTCATAAAAGTCAACAGCCAGTTTGTTCTTGATGACGAAAGTATAAGACATAGTCTTGTAGCAAAACAATGGTTGGATAATAGCCCGGAAAGTTTGAGCCAATTTCACATGTACCTTGGCTTTCTTACCGAACACGCCGAACCTACGGCTATAAGCAACTTAAGCAAAGAAATGGTTTCATTTGCACCATTCTTCGGTAGGGTATATCAGGATGGTGCAAGAAGTTTTATTAGCTACCCTATGCAAAACAGCGATGGCCTGATTGGAATGCTTGAGATTTCATCAACTGTTCAAAATGCACTTACACATAAGATAGTTGCAAGACTTGAGCCTGCGATTCCATTATTATCCCTGGCGATGCTAAAATGCAGAGATAGTTTTCATAACAGAATTGAGAAAATTATCAGGGAAAAGTTTACAGCGCTGCAGCAGCCGGTGGAATGGAAGTTTACCGAAGTGGCATGGGATCATTTGCGTAACAATGTCAACGGCAATATAACACAGAATGTCATCTTTGAAAATGTTTATCCTTTGTATGGAGCTATTGACATTCGTAATTCGTCGCAGGAGAGGAGTCATGCGCTTCAAAAAGATCTAAAAGAACATCTTTCGTTAATTGCTGCAACCCTGGAAAAATTGCAGACAATCGTTCAATTGCCTTTACTTGAAGGATTAGAATTTAAGAACGATAATTTCAGGCAATTGATTGAAACGCACATGACGGCTGAAGATGAAACACAGATCAAAGAGTTCCTGAGTAATGAGGCAGAGCCCGTTTTCATTCATCTGCAAAAAAATAACAAAGAGGCGGCAGTCGTCGTTGATGAATATTTCCATATTGTGAAAGATTGTAACAGTACCCTTTATCGCAATCGTCGTGAGTACGAAGAAACTCTGTCGCAAATAAATGAGGCGGTATTGGCTTTCATGGAAAAAGAACAGGTAACGTTACAAAGCTCCTACCCTCATTATTTTGAAAAATACCGCACCGATGGAATAGAATACAATATTTACATCGGCCAGTCAATTTCACCAACCATTCCTTTTGATCTTCTCTATTTGAAAAACATGAGGCTATGGCAATTACGATCAATGGCTGAAGCAGCAAGAATAACCAATAGATTGACATCTGAGCTGAAAATTCCTTTGCAAACCACGCAATTGATCCTCGCGCATAGCCAAAGTATTTCAATTTCTTTCCGCAGAGATGAAAGAAAGTTTGATGTGGAAGGCTCTTACAATATCCGTTATGAAGTCATCAAAAAAAGGTTGGACAAAGTTCGGATTAAAGATACCGGCGAACGGTTGACCCAGCCCGGGAAAATAGCCCTGGTTTATTCCAACCAAAAGGAAGTGCAGGAATATGAAGAATACATTAAGTTCTTACAGAAAAAAAATATTCTAAATCCTGCTATTGAATTTCTTGAACTCGAAGATTTGCAGGGCGTAAAGGGAATGAAGGCAATAAGGGTTGAAATTAATATGCAGGAATAATAGCCTATTTATGGCTTATTTTTTCTGAATCTTCAAGACCAGTAAAGGAACGACTATACTGAGTTTGAGCCTGCTCTGACCTGTTAAAAAATCTTCTTTAAAAATTTAAGAAAGAGAGATTGTTTTTTGGCAAATCACCTGCCGACGCTTACCTTTGCCTCCCGAATTTAATAAGCTAAAAAAGTTAATTACAGATGGCTAATCACAAGGCTACAAAAAAGGATGTTCGCCAGGCAACAAAGCGTCGTGAAAGAAATAAGTTTTACGGCAAAACTACCCGGAACGCGATTCGGGATTTAAGAGCTGCTACGGGTAAAGATGCTTCAGATAAATTGCCTGAGGTGGCAAGTATGATTGATAAATTGGCAAAGCGTGGCATCATCCATAAAAATAAAGCAGCTAACCTCAAAAGTAAGCTGGCAAAGAAAGCGACAACCGCAAAATAAAAGCTACGCGACATCTCATTGAAATAGTCCCAACATTTTGGGACTTTTTATTTTAAACAGGTGATGCCCGAATTAGTATTTTTGATTACAGATCACGATGTCAATTTTATGAGAAAATTATTTCTCTTTCTTTCCTTAATTTCCTGTGTGACAACTCATAGTCAGAATATTCAAACCCGCTTTGAACGATCAGCCGGAAAAGAATCTCCAACTTATTATGAGATCATTGATTGGTGGCAAAAATTGGATAGGCAATCAGATTACGTGAAGCTGTTAAAGATGGGAATGACAGACGCCGGTTATCCTTTACATCTTGCCGTTGTATCTGCTGATGGTGATTTCAATTTTGAAAGCCTGAGAAAAAAGAACAAGCGAATCATTCTTATCAATAATGGTATTCATCCCGGTGAGCCTGATGGCATCGATGCGAGTATGTTGCTGGCACGGGATATGCGGCAACTCTCAAAATCTTGATCTCAATCGCGATTTCATAAAATGCGACTCAAAAGAAGCAAGAGCATTCGCAGAAATCTTTCATTTGACTGATCCGGACGTTTTTGTTGATAACCACGTAAGCGATGGCGCCGATTATCAGCATATCATGACTTTGGTTACTTCCCAGCACAATAAACTTGGGGGAGTGATGGGCGAATATTTAAACAAAGAATTTGAGCCGGCTTTATTTGATTTAATGAAACAAAAAGGATATGATCTTGTACCGTACGTGAATCATTTTGGCGATACCCCGGAAAATGGCTGGCCAGAGTTTTGGGATAGCCCAAGATATAGCAGTGGATTTGCCACACTATGGCACAGCTTTGCCTTTATTCCTGAAACGCACATGCTAAAATCTTATGAACAAAGAGTAAAATCAACGTATGCACTGATGCAATGCTTTATTGAATTCGCTTCGAAGAATAGTGAAACGATAAAAAATTTACGCAATCAAACGAAACAATCTGTAAAATCAGCAACTGAGTTTCCGATCAGCTGGCAATTGGATAAAACACAATTCAAAGAAA
>WNFY01006831.1_pt1 | contig 10127 bp, 10 predicted proteins | sample 5400091 | NCBI WGS metagenome assembly WNFY01 (sample SAMN13153364, study PRJNA577476) | soil metagenome | isolation source: 60 cm soil or saprolite under grassland replicate 1 | place: USA:California | collected 2016-06-15 | reverse complement strand
CACAAAAAATTACCATTGAACCCGTTACCCGTATCGAAGGTCATGCCAAGGTCACCATCCACATGAAGGACGATGGAACTGTTGAACGCGCCTATATGCACGTCAACGAATTTCGCGGCTTTGAAAAATTCTGCGAAGGACGCCTTTATTTTGAAATGCCGCAGATCACTCCTCGCATCTGTGGGATTTGTCCCGTAAGCCATCATCTCGCCGCGGCAAAAGCGGGTGACGCGCTCACGGGTCAGACTCCACCCCGGCCTGCCAGCATGCTCCGTGAACTCATGCACATGGGACAGGTTATCCAAAGCCACGGCATGCATTTCTTTGAACTCGCTGGGCCCGATCTGCTTTTAGGCTTTGATGCTGCACCTGAAATTCGAAATGTTGTTGGATTGATTGGTGCGAATCCTGATCTGACTGTCAAAGCTGTTCAATTGCGCAAGTTTGGTCAAACTGTCATCAAGACTCTGGGCGGACGAAAGATCCACCCAGTCTTCGCCATCCCTGGCGGTGTGAATAAAGCGCTTACTTTACAGGAACGTGATTCCATTTTGGAAGGCGTAGAGGCTGCGGTTGCAACCACGCAAGTCGGCCTGCAGATCATGAAAGATTGGGCAGAGAAGAATATGGAGGACATCAACAAGTTCGCCGTATTCCCCACCGGCTATCTCGGTTTGACCACTCCTGAGAACGGACTCGAGTTATATGATGGCAATGTCCGTCTCATCAGCCGCGAGGGCGCAGAGTTGGAGCGCTTCCCCATCGCAAACTATCTGGATATCATCCAAGAGCACGTTGAACCGTGGTCTTATTTGAAGTTCCCTTATTACAAGAAGATGGGATATCCCGATGGCGTCTACCGCGTCGGTCCTCTAGGACGACTCAACCTTGCCGAGAAAATTGATACCCCGCTTGCAAACGAGGAACTGAAGTTCTTCAAGAGTTTGAACAACGGCAAGCCCGTAGAAAATACTTTGTACTATCACCTGGCTCGTCTTGTCGAAGTTTTGTTTGCTATTGAGAGAATTCGCGTGTTGTGCGAAGATGCCGATATCCTCAGCACAGATGTTCTCAATACGCGCAAAGATTACAAGGGACATGGTGTGGGCGTCATCGAAGCACCGCGTGGAACCCTCATCCATGACTACACTGCTGATGAAAATGGCAAGCTACTCAAGGTTAATTTGATTGTCTCTACCGGACATAATAACTGGGCAATGAGCAATGCTGTCGATAGTGTCGCCAAGACATATGTTAAGGGACCAGACGTCAGCGAAGGAATGTTGAATCGTGTCGAAGCCGCTATTCGCGCGTATGATCCGTGTCTGTCATGTTCTACACACGCCATCGGTCAGATGCCCATCCAGCTTGATATCGTCGCCCCCGACGGATCGTTAGTCAAGACAATCCAACGAGACTAGAATTTCCTGTTCAAACCAAAGGAGATCAACCATGACGACAGTTCGAAAAATCCTTGATGAGAAAGCCGAATCCCAGATCTATACAGTACCATCCAACGCAACTGTTTTTGAGGCACTTCAGGTCATGTGCGAAGCAAACACGGGGGCAGTGTTAGTTACCGAAGGTGAGAAAGTTGTTGGAATCTTCACCGAACGTGATTATGCGCGCGAGGGTGAAGTCAAGGGACGATCGGCGAAGGCTACGGTTGTTTCCGACGTCATGACCAAGCAAATGGTTTTGATCAAGCCAGAAACGACTTTGGAGGAATGTGTGGAATTGATGGGCAAATATCACGTGCGCCATCTGCCCATTCTGGATAGAGAACGCGTCGTTGGTGTAGTCTCCATTCGCCGGCTTGCCGAAGCTTTACTGCAACAACAGCAGGGCACAATTGTGGAACTGGAGAATTACATTCTCGGAAGCGGTTACGGAGAGTAATTGAAGTTTTGAATTTCAAAATCTAATAGACCAGAAACAGGGGTATTCCTTGTTCTGGTCTATTCATTTAAAATTGGTTATTGTAAAAGGTATAGCACTTGAAAGAACTATTGTTGATTGGTTATGGAAACCCCGACCGCGAAGATGACGGCGTTGCCTGGCATATTTTGCGCGCCTTGACAATAAAACTTGGTTTGGATGCGCCTCAATCCTATGAAGATGAATTTCCAGAATCAGAGTTGATAGATTTTGTGTTCTACCTCCAACTGACTCCAGAAATGGCAGAAGATATTAGCGAATATCAACATGTCTGCTTTATTGATGCGCACACCGGGAATATTCCGGAACCTGTGCGTTTGATCGATGTAAAAAGTGAATTTCAGCGCTCGCCTTTCACCCACCATCTAACGCCACAATCATTGCTTTCGATGTGCGAAACGATTTACGAAAAGAAACCAGACGCGGCTTTGCTATCTGTGCTTGGACACCGCTTTCTTTTTTCAAGAGCGCTTTCCGAAGAAACATCACGACTCGTTCCACAAGCTGTGATTTTGATTTGGGATTGGATAAAGACTAGGAATATTCTATCTTGATTGAACACAGCATTTGAAAGAGGCAAAAAACATGGTTAAACTCGAGCCTATCGAACAGGAAGATTTTGATCGTTTCCTCGAGAGCGAGATCCGCAATTATGCAGATGATCATGTGAGAAATGGAAACTGGTCTGCGGAGGGCGCACTGGAAAAATCCAGAAAGGAATTTGAGAGTCTTTTACCTGATGCATCCAGTCCAAGAATCAATATGTATGGTCTATTATTGATGAGGATAAAAATAAGATCGGTGTGCTGTGGGTACAGGTAAAAGATAGGAAAGCCTTTATCTATGATTTCATCATTGACGAAGCATTCCGCGGCAAAGGATATGGAAAGCAAGCGTTAGCTGCAATGGATGAACAACTCAAATCCATGAACACCGAATCTGTTGCCCTTCATGTTCTTGGAGACAATGTATCTGCACAGGAGCTTTATAAGAAGATGGGATTTGAAATTACCGGAATCCGCATGAGGAAATATCTTCAGCGGTCATAATTTGCTGGAAACCGGATAGACTCACGGCTCGCATTTCGCTATACTGTTTGTAGCAGATGGAAAGAGTCCTACTCCTGAAGCAAAACTCTTGATGATTTCCAGAATTATGGCTACTGTAAACATCTCGTTGATTCCAAAACGAATAGCACACATTACGCTGTCAAGGCGAATGAGACGGTCTTGAAGGCGCTCCGGGTAATGAAAGGGGCGAATATTGGTTCGGTCTTGGCGCTGGAGGAGCGCGAAAGCAAAATCAAGGGACTAGAAGATTTCATTCAGGCGTCGGGCTTCCGCCGATAATTATCAACGGGCGTTCGGTGTTTCGAAAACGGACAATGCGTTTGTCATTGTCCGTTTTTCTTTGTCAGTCATCTTTGAGGTAGAATTTCAGTCATGTTGCGCAACGCACCCACCTTTACTGCCGGAATTACAATTTGCGTGCTACTACTTTCGTCCTGTACACCAACTGTACCGACGCAAGCGTACCCGACCTACGATCCCTTTGCACCCGTCAACGGAACCAGGATCGCGCCAGCAATAGTTCAAAATGGTCAATTGGTTGTGAATACAAAAATACCAAACGGACCCCCGCCTACTCGTGCTCCCCTTTCCGTAACAATTTCGCCGTCGAACGCGACCGCTTCTACTCCCACACCCGATCAACCGCATACTATCCCTTCGCCGCGCCAATCAACAGAATCGTATACCGTTCAAGCCGGAGATACACTGGGAAGTATCGCCCAAGCCTACGGAATATCCCTCAATGCATTGCTGCAAGCCAATGGATTAGATCAAGCCAGTGTTCTATCCATCGGTGCGACGTTGACAATTCCGCCGGTGGATGCGAGCACGAATCCCGCCTCGTCATTGAAGATCATTCCCGATTCAGAATTGGTTTACGGTCCAGCCAGCGCACAATTTGATATCGACGCGTTCATTCAAAAGCAGGGTGGTTATCTGGCGAATTTCACACAGGATGTAAATGGCGAAACCTTAACGGGATCGCAAATCGTCGAACGCGTTTCGCAGGATTATTCTGTCAACCCGCGCTTGTTGCTGGCACTGCTTGAATATAAGAGTCAATGGGTTACCAACACTGCTCCATCCAACCTGGATTATCCATATGGGTTTTATGACAACTATCATGCGGGCCTTTATCGACAAACAGCCTGGGCAGCAAACAATCTAAATCGTGGATATTATTTGTGGCGTGCCAACGCTCTCTCAACGCTTTCTCTAAGTGACGGAACCTACGTGCCGATGAGTCCCACCGTCAACGCGGGTACGGCGGGCTTGCAATATTTTCTAGCGCAGTTCAACAGCCGTGCAGTTTGGGATTTGGATGTCAGCCAGTTTGGATTTTTGTTGACGTACAACCTTCTCTTTGGCAATCCGTTTGATATTCAGATTGCAAATCTAATTCCATCCAACCTGACTCAACCGCCAATGCAATTACCGTTCGAACCTGGACAAACCTGGTCGTTCACCGGTGGTCCACATGGCGGATGGGACTCGGGTTCCGCATGGGCAGCGATTGATTTTGCTCCACCCGGTGAGCCGGCAGGATGTGTTACCAGTGACGCCTGGGTTGTTGCGGTTGCCGATGGAGTGATCGTCCGCGCCCACAATGGTGCAGTAATTGAAGACTTCGATAACGATGGTTACGAAGAAACAGGCTGGGATGTTTTGTACATGCACATTGAAACGCGCGACCGTGTCCAGCCTGGAACTTATATTTATGCGGGAGAACGAATCGGTCATCCTTCCTGCGAGGGCGGCGTATCGAATGGGACGCATGTGCATTTGGCACGCAAATATAACGGCGAATGGATTCCCGCCGATGGGAATCTGCCGTTCAATTTGGATGGTTGGATCTCCAGCGGAGATGGTACGGAATATGATGGCTTCCTAACACGCGGCGCAACAAGCCTTGAAGCAATGGAAGGCGTATTTGCAGACAAGAACCAAATTTCCAAATAAATTACGTCGTTAAAGCGTAGACCAAACGCATGTATTCAATTTCTCCCTCACGAATCAATACAGGTATAATTCTCTCTACGGACTTATCGTGAAACGCATCTCAGGTTTAATTGTTGCGATCTCTTTGTTAACCGCATCCTGCGTAGGCGACTCGTCTCTATGGGGACAATATCTCACCCCTACTCCGCAGGGAAATGTCTCCGCTCCACCAGTCGTTCCCTCTGAAACTCCCACTCCACTTGTGCCATTTGTATTTGCTGTGACGACAACATTCACTCCCGAACCAACTGCGACGAGTGAAGCCTTTGTCGCGCAGCCGACGCGTCCCATTGTGGAAAGCACGTTGACCAATGCGACTTCCGCGCCAACCCTGTTATACTACGCGCAAAGCGGCGATTGGCTCCCGGCAGTGGCGAAACGATTCGGTGTGGATGTGAGCGAGATCGTCTCTCCAAAAATCCTTCCCAAGAGTGGATTGCTCGATGTCGGAACATTGCTCATCATCCCTGATCGTCGCGATAAGAACGCCGCATACGTGCCCGCGCTGCAACTTCTTCCAGACAGCGAAGTTGTCTTTTCAGCAACCGCAATTGATTTTGACATTGCAGGCTATGTGAAGTCTGCTGGTGGTTATCTTGCGTCCTATCGTGAATATCTTGGCAGCACCGGTTGGACAAGCGGAGCGGGTGTGATTCTACGCAGTGCAGTTGAGAATTCAGTCGACCCGCGTTTATTGCTTGCCATCTTGGATTATGAATCTCATTGGGTGCGCGGCAATCCTGAAAATAAATTTCGCACAGACTACCCGCTTGGTTATGAAAATTTCCGTAACAAGGGAATGTTCCTGCAACTGGCCTGGGCAGTGGATCAGCTTTCGCACGGCTATTATGGCTGGCGCATGGGAACTGTGACCGAGCTCAATTTTTTGGATGGCACAAAACTGCAGCTCGATCCCGCCCTGAACGCCGGAACCGTTGGGCTGATGTATCTGTTCTCGCGCATCCATAGCTACAACGAATGGCTGCGGATCATGGATCAGAATGGTGGATTTGCGTCGTTTTATCAAGCCATGTTTGGAGATCCCTGGAGCCGCGCCGATCAGATGGGTCCACTGTTTCCGCCGAGTCTGACGCAACCAGACATGGTACTACCTTTCGAAACTCACACACCCTGGGTCTTTACGGGAGGTCCACATAGCGCCTGGGAACATGACGGTCCGTTGGCTGCTTTGGATTTTGCACCCGCTACTGACAAAACAGGATGTGTCTCAACACCTACCTGGATTGTGGCTTCTGCACCGGGTCTCGTGGTTCGTTCCGGTTACGGCATGGTCATTGTCGATTTAGATGGCGACGGCTCGGAACAAACGGGATGGGATATTTTGTACCTGCATGTGGGCAACCAGGACCGTGTCGCAAAAGGTGTATGGGTGAACGCCAACGATCATATTGGACATGCTTCCTGTGAAGGTGGCATTGCTACAGGAACACATGTACATATCGCACGAAAATACAACGGTGAGTGGATTACTGCCGACGGTCCAATACCGTTTGATCTCAGCGGCTGGATCACTATTGCAGGTGACAAACCTTATCTTGGTGAACTCGTCAAAGGTAATTTAGTCGTCATCGCTGATGTAAACGGTCAGTCAAAAGCTGCGATCTATCGCGATGAGGGTGGGGACTAGTTCAGAGTTTCTATTGCTTGATACCTGTTGGAGTACGATCAAGAAATCCCCGAATGAAACGCAAACGAAAGAATTTATCCGATAAAAACAGAGTATGCAACTTCGCTCTGTATTTTCTCAGTTCAATATTAATTCTTGCACTGATTGCTTCCTGCGCGCCGGTGCCCTCCAGCACAAATCTTGGAAATATTATCACGCCGATCGTTCCGACTGCGATCCCTGCCCCGACCTCTGGAAGGCCCGAATACGCGCCGGGTGAACTTGTGGATTACACCGCTCAAAGCGGCGATACCCTTCCTGCACTTGCCAAACGTTTCAACACCACGATCAAAGAGATCATGCAAGCCAATCCGATCATTCCCAGTGACGCGACCACTATGCCGCAGGGCTTGCCGATGAAGATTCCCATCTATTATCTTCCTTTATGGGGCACTGAATATCAAAGCATTCCAGATAACGCTTTCGTCAATGGTCCATCGCAGATTGGTTTCAGCACATCTGCATTCGTTGCATCCACAGATGGATGGCTGAAGAATTACCACGTTTATGCAGGGGATTCCATGCGCACTGGTGCCGAGATGGTTGATTATGTTGCCACCAATTACAGCATCAGTCCGCGCCTCTTGCTTGCATTACTTGAATATCAAACCGGCGCTCTTACGCGACCTGATGAACCAGGCAGAAAATATGTACTTGGTTTGCGCCGGACATTTTATGAAGGTGCTTATCTGCAACTTGTCCTGGCTGCAAATACCCTCAATAATGGATACTATAGCTGGCGGAATGGGGATCTAACCGAATTGGAATTACTCGATAAGACTATCACCCGCCCTGATCCCTGGCAGAATGCGGCGTCTGTAGCAATGCAATATTATTTTTCAAGGTTCTATTCGGGAGACAAATTCCTGGGCGCCATTGGACCTGAAGGTTTTGCACGCACGTATAAGAATCTTTTCGGCGATCCGTGGGTGGATCCGGTCGTCACGCTACCGGGAAGTCTCCAACAACCCGCGCTTCGCTTTCCTTTTCAGCCGGGTCAAAGCTGGACGTATACCGGTGGACCTCACACCGGCTGGGGAAGTGGCGAACCATTTTCTGCAATCGACTTTGCTCCCGCATCCGACACACAGGGCTGTGTTACAGTCGCAGCGGATCAATATGCAACCGCCATGGCAGATGGGCTTGTTGTCCGCTCGGATATCGATGGGACGATTATTGATCTCGATAAAGATGGCGATGAACGGACCGGTTGGGTTTTGTATTATCTGCATCTTGCTACCAATGGTCGTGTCCAGGTGGGGCGCGAAGTAAAAGCTGGCGAATCGATCGGTTATCCCTCCTGCGAAGGTGGACATGTTACGGGAACACACGTCCATATTGCTCGCAAATATAATGGAGAATGGATCCTGGCAGACGGACCGTTGGGGTTTAATTTAGAAGGCTGGGTCGCTCATAATGGAGCGCAGGCCTATAATGGCACGCTCATCCGCGGCGGACTCACTGTGATTGCCTGTACATGTTCCGATATCACCAGCCAGATCTTCTCTGATCCAAGATAGCTAAACGAAAACATTCCGAAGGTTATGAAACCTTCGGAACGTTTTTAATCCATCATCAACTCATGCCACGCGCCGTAATGCGTTAAGCGGCGCCCCCCGTTTCCTTCGTCTTCATAAATTTCATAGTGCATCTCAATGCGAAATGCCTGTTCCAGCATGGCATGCACCGGACAATATTTTGTAGCAGATAATTCAATGGCGCGCAGTAACGCGTCTTCATTCACATCACTACCTGTGACAATAAATGTGAGATTCGCGCTCGTGAAAACTTTCGGATAATCTTGAGAGCGCGGCGCATCTACATTGACTTCAAACCCGGTGATATTTTGTCGCTTCTTTTGCAGGATGGAAATGACATCCATCCCTGTGCAACCTGCGAGTCCAAGGGCGATCATCTCCATCGGACGCACGCCATTATTGCTTCCTCCTAAACTGGTATCGGTATCCATTTGAACCGCGAAACCTGAGTTGGCAACGCCCGTGAAGTTCAGGCCTCCATTCCAATTGACAGTTGCTTTCATAGCTAATCCTCGATGACAGGGGCTACGTATTTCTCAAGCGCCTTGCGATTGATCCCGCCCACCCAACTCAACACAACTTTGCCATCCCGATTGATCACATAGGAACTGGGAAGATTCACTGTTTTGAATACGTGATCTGTCGCTTGATAGGTTGGATCGAGCCAGACAGGAAAGGTAAGCCCATAATCTCTGACAAATTGAATCACATCCGGCGTGGGGTCACCGTCATTAATGGCAACAATCGTGAAGCCGTCACCTTTATATTTGCGGTAGAAAGTTTCCAGGGCAGGCATTTCTTCTTTACAGGGCGGGCACCAGGTCGCCCATAAATTGACCAGGACAACCTGCCCGCGCATATCGCTGAGGGAGAAGGAATTGCCCTGGATGTCATTAAGAGCTAATTCTGGGGCGGCGTAATTTACCTGAACGGGGACCGCTGAAAGGTCCACAGGAGGCGGGGTATTTTGAAGCAAAAAGTATAGCGAGCCCAGAATCAGCATCAATCCACAGCCGAGAAAAAGCAGCGAAAAGAATCCACGTTTATTTTGTGAAAATTTCTTCAAAGCAATCATCCAAACCTTTTGATGTGCATATCGTCTAAAGTATACCCCTGCAAATCTTCATAAAAATTTTCAGGACAAATGTCATGCAAATCATGATATTCGCCACTGGAATGGGCATAAGCTGTCGGGTTACTATTCACGAATGGTTCTGGTTGTGGAACATACATGGATTTTCAAGAAGATGAACAAGCAATACGCCGACTTACTGAAGCCATTATTCGAACCGTATTCCTGCCGGTCTGGGGTGACCGTCGTCCAGCAGGGAGATCGGGCAGATTACCTTTACTTTATCATCAATGGAAAGGTGGACGTGTCGTTCAAGCCTTATGATGGCATCCCGATCACGGTTTCACACGTTGGCAAGGATGGTTTATTCGGCTGGTCTGCCCTGGTCGGCAGCCGTACTTACACATCTTCGGTTACAGCGATTGAAGATCTTGAAACAATTCGCGTTCATGGCAGCGACTTGCGCAAGTTTTGCAATGAGCATCCAGAAGCAGGAAAAGAATTATTGGAACAACTCGCAAATATAGCTTCCTCGAGATGGAAGAATGCTCACGAACAGGTGAAGTCCATTCTCCTCAACGGAATGAAGAACTAGAGAATTAAGCAAATACTGGTGAGGGCAGGGTACGACTGAACACGGAATGCTATCCAGCATTCCGTGTTCAGCTTTAATCCCAAGAACCTTGCGAAGATTTCTAGAACCCGTGTAAAAATGGCATGTCACTCTGAGGGAGCGCTTTTTGCGAGCGAAGAGTCTCTGATGCTAACTTTGAGATCCTCCCCGGCACCCCGTTCGGGCCGCGAGCCCACGGGGCGAGACGGCC
>WNFY01006825.1_pt1 | contig 10130 bp, 9 predicted proteins | sample 5400091 | NCBI WGS metagenome assembly WNFY01 (sample SAMN13153364, study PRJNA577476) | soil metagenome | isolation source: 60 cm soil or saprolite under grassland replicate 1 | place: USA:California | collected 2016-06-15 | reverse complement strand
CTGGTACCAGATATGCCTTTCCCGCTTGTGCGCGAGGTAGCTGCCCACCAGCGAGGTCTTGCCGGCGCCGGCCGGCGCGGACACCCATACCAGCGGCCGCGTGCGCGCCCGCTCCAGCGCGCGAAACAGACGCACGCGCGGGTAGACGCGCTCGAGCCGCGGGCGATCGAGCTTGGCGGGCCCCAAGGCTCGAGCGGGCGTTCGTTTGTGCATCATGGGGTACCCTCCCTGTCCCTAGTGGGGTACCGTGGGTTGCGGGCGGGTGACCTTCCTTGAATACGGCAGGCCCCCTCTTCACACATGGTATTAGCCGCCGTTTACCACCGTACGTCAAGAGATGCCGAGGGCTGTTTGCAACGCAAAAATTGGGGAGACCGCGCAGTGGCGGACAGCGCCAATCTTCAATATTGACGACCGGCCGCTTCGCTCCGCAGGCTCGGGCGTCCTGTCAGAAGCGGCCCGCCGCTCGCGCGAAGCAATCACGCAGGGCTTGCGCGGGCATCCGCTACTGGATCACGCCGCCACCCAGGCACACCTCGCCGCGGTAAAGAACCAGCGACTGCCCGGGTGTGACCGCCCATTGCGGCGCGTCGAACTCGACCTCGAGTTCCGAGGTGCCGCGCTGCGCGACCCGGCAGGCCGCGTCGGCCTGGCGGTAGCGCGTTTTCCCGCTGCAAGGAAGCTGCGGATCCGGCGGCGCGCCGCTTACCCAGGCGAGATCCCGCGCGGACAAGCGCTCGCACAGGAGCAGCGGATGATCGTGCCCCTGCACCACGATCAGCTCGTTCCTGCCGAGATCCTTTCCGGCCACGTACCAAGGCTCGCCTTCGGAGCTCTTTAGCCCCCCGATGCCGACGCCCTTGCGTTGGCCGATGGTATAGAACGAAAGTCCGATGTGCTCGCCGACTACTTTGCCTTTCGGCGTGCGCATCGCGCCCGGCTGTTTCGGCAGATAGCGGCCGAGAAACTCGCGGAACGGCCGTTCGCCGATGAAGCAGATTCCGGTCGAGCCGCGCTTGGCGAAATTGTGCAGCCCCGCCTCCTTGGCGATTCTGCGCACCTCGGTCTTCTTCAGCTCCCCGACCGGAAATACGACGCACGCGAGCTGCTCCTGATTCAGGCGGTGCAGGAAATAGCTCTGGTCCTTGGAAAGATCGACCGCCTTGAGCAGCTCGAAACGGCCCGCATTTTCGCGCACCCGGGCATAGTGGCCGGTCGCGATGCGCCGCGCCCCGAGCGCCATGGCGTGATCGAGGAAGGCCCTGAACTTGATCTCGGCGTTGCACAGGACGTCCGGATTGGGCGTGCGGGCGGCCGAATATTCCGCGAGGAAGGCGCCGAAGACGCGCTCCTTGTATTCCGCCGAGAAATTCACCGCCTCGAGCTCGATCCCGATCACCTCGGCGACCGAGGCGCAGTCGATCAAGTCCTGCCGCGTAGAGCAGTATTCGTCGTCGTCGTCCTCCTCCCAGTTCTTCATGAAAAGTCCGACCACGTCGAAGCCCCGGCGCTTCAGGAGCAGCGCGGCGACCGACGAATCCACGCCGCCCGACATGCCTACGACAATGCGTTCGCCCGCCATCGACGGACTCAGGCCACGCGGCGCTGGTTCCCGCGGATGAACTCAGCGATGCGCGCGATGCCCTGCTCGATCGCGGTTTTAGAGGCGGCGTAGGAGAAGCGGATGTGCTGGCCCTCGCCGGGCACGCGTGCGCCGAAGTGGATGTCGGCGAGCACCGCGACCCCGGCCTCGTTCAAGAGGCGCTTTCTGAACTCCTCCGAATCCGCAGCGCCGACCATGCGGCAGGCTTCGGTCACGTTCGGCCAGGCGTAGAAGGCGCCGCCCGGCGTCTTGCAGGAGACGCCCGGCACCTTGTTCAGCAAGCCCACGATCAGGTCGCGCCGCTCGAGGAACGAGTCGCGCATTTTCTTCGCATCGTCCTGCGGACCGTTGATCGCCTCGAGCGCCGCCCACTGGCTGACGTGCGAAGCGCAGGAGTCGGTGTTCGTCACCCAGCGCACGAACTGCGGCGCGAGAACGCGGTTCGAGGCGAAACCGATGCGCCAGCCGGTCATCGCCCAGGTCTTGGACGCGCCGTCGGAGATGATAGTGCGTTCAACCATTCCGGGAAGCGACGCGATCGAGCAGAACTCGCCCTCGTAGCACAGCCGCGAGTAGATCTCATCGGCGTAGATCCAGACTTCCGGATGCCGCCTCAGTATGGCCGCGATGGCCTCGAGGTCCTTTCTAGTCAGGATCCCGCCGGTCGGATTCTGCGGCGAGTTGAGGACCACGAGCTTTGTTTTTTTCGTGAGCTTCGACTCGAGCTCGGCCGGATCGAAAGCGAAGTCGCGCGCCTCGCGCAGGTGCAGCGGCACCGGCACCGCGCCGTTCGCGACGATCTGCGACTCGTAGATCGGAAACCCGGGATTCGGATAGATCACCTCGTCGCCGACGCCGTAGTCGGTCGTCGAAAGAATCGTATAAGCGATAAAGGGCTTGGCCCCGCCGCCGATCACGACATCCTCCGGGCGGATGGTGAGGCCGCGCATCTCGCCCATGTAGCGCGCCGCGGCCTCGCGCAGCTCGACGATTCCGGCCGAGGGCGTGTAGCCGTGCCGGCCTTCGCGCACCGCCCGCACGGCCGCATCCTGGACGTTTACGGGCGTGTGGAAATCCGGCTGCCCGATGCAAAACGAGATGATGTCCTTGCCCTGGCGGACGAGCTCGTTCACCTCCGCGAGGACGACGAAGGCGTTCTCGGTGCCGAGGTTCTCGGTGCGGCGGCTGATGCGCGGCATGGGCGGGCGGTCAGGCGGATGCTTAGGGACGCCATTTTAGCCTATGCGACGGTGCCTTCGTGCCCTATCATTGCGCCGTATACGGAGACTCGCATGCTGATCAACTGCGCGGCATATCAGGACGGCAAGAAGCTCGGCGACATCGCGCCCGAGGACATCAGCAAGTACGTCAGCCGCCCCGAGTGCTTCGTGTGGGTCGCGATGAAGGACCCCGGGCCGGGCGAGCTCGCCTCGATGCAGCACGAGTTCGATCTGCACGAGCTCGCCGTCGAGGACGCGCGTCACGGCCACCAGCGCCCCAAGATCGACGAATACGGAGACTCGCTGTTCGCGGTGCTGCACAACATCGAGGTCGTGGGCGGCGAGCTCAAGGTCGGCGAGGTCGATCTTTTCGTCGGCAGGAATTTCGTGCTGTCCGTGCGCAATCAGGCCGAACCGGGCTTCGCCGCGGTGCGCGCGCGCTGCGAGCGCGAGCCCGAGCTCTTGAAGCACGGGGCGGGATTCGTGTTCTACGCGCTGATCGACGCAGTCGTCGACCGCTATTTTCCGGCCCTCGACGCTGTCGAAGCCGAGTTCGAGAAGTTCGAGGGGCAGATCTTCTCCGGCAAGTCGCTGCGCGCCAACATCGAGGGGCTTTACTACGTGAGGCAGAAGCTCACAACGCTGCAGCACGCGGTGCTGCCGCTGCTCGAGGCGGTCGGCAAGCTGTACGGCGGCCGCGTCCCGCAAGTGTGCTCGGGGCTACAGGCTTACTACCGGGACGTCTACGACCACCTGGTTCGGATCAACCAGAACATCAACAGCCAGCGCGACACCGTGACCACCGCGATCCAGGTGAATGTGGCCATGATCACCTTCGGCGAGACCGAGGTCACCAAGCGCCTCGCGGCCTGGGGCGCGCTCATCGCGGTGCCGACCTTCATCGCCAGCGTCTACGGCATGAACTTCGCGCAGATGCCGGAATTGAAATGGACGTTCGGCTATCCCATGGCGCTCGGCATGATGGCCGCGATCAACGCCTACCTCTGGATCCGCTTCCGCAGGGCCGGGTGGCTCTAGGCTACGGCTTCCGGGCCGCGGGCTTCGGACGGGACGCGTAGAGGGAACGGAACGTCCTGCCGGACTTCGGCGCAGGGAAAAACCGGCCGCGGGTCCACTCCCGCCCGAAGGGCAGAGTCGCTATCATCCGGTCACGTCCGCCGAGAAGGCGCAAGAAACGCACGGCGATCGCCGTCGCGAGCGCGTAAACGCCCGGATGCCTCGCCGTCCACGACCACAGGCGGACCGCCGCCACCTCTCGCCATGGGCGCAGGCCGCGATCCATTTGTTTTTCGCGAAGCTTGCGCAACAGCTCGGGCAGCGGGATCTTGACGGGACACGCCACCGAGCACGCGCCGCAAAGCGTCGCCGCGTGGGGAAGATCGAGCGCGTTCGCAAGGCCCACGTAACTGGGCGTGAGCACCGAGCCCATCGGGCCCGGGTAGACCCAGCCGTAGCTGTGTCCCCCGACCGCCCTGTACACCGGGCAGTGGTTCATGCAGGCCCCGCAGCGGATGCAGCGCAGCATCTCCTGCATGTCGCCGCCCACGAGATTGGTGCGGCCGGCGTCCACCAGGATGAAGACCATGTGCTCGGGCCCGTCGCGATCCTGCCGAGCGCGCGGACCGGTGAACAGGCTCACGTAGTTGGAGATCGGCTGGCCGGTCGCCGAGCGGGTCAGGAGCCTGAGCAGGGTCGAGAAATCCTCCAGCGTCGGGAGCACCTTCTCGATGCCGGTGATGCACACGTGCACGCGCGGCAGCGTCGTCACCATGCGGCCGTTGCCTTCGTTCGTGACGATCACGCCCGATCCGGTTTCGGCGATCAGAAAGTTGCCGCCCGAGATGCCGAGATCGGCCGAGAGGAAATGCTCCCGCAGGACCTCGCGCGCTTCGCGGGTCATGCGCGGGATGTCGTCCTTGCGCGGCGCGTGGTGATGAGCCTCGAACAGGCCCGCGACCTCCTCTTTGCTCTTGTGAAGCGCCGGCGCGATGATGTGCGAGGGCGGCTCCCCGGCGAGCTGCAGGATGTATTCGCCGAGGTCGGTCTCGACGGGCCTGATCCCGTTGGCTGCTAGCGCCTCGTTCAAGCCGGCCTCCTCCGAGAGCATCGACTTCGACTTGATCGCTTTCCTTACGCCGTGCCGACGGCAGATCTCGATGAGCAGCTCGCACGCTTCGGCACCGGTCTCGGCAAAAAGCACCGTCGCGCCGCGACGCACGGCTTCCGCCTCGAAACTCCCGATCCAGGCATCCAGGCTCTCGAGCGAACGGTCGCGGATCGCCGCGCCCTCTCCGCGCAGCGCCTCGAAGAGCTCCGCGCCGAACTCGGCCACCGCCCTGGCGCGAAGCGCTGTGAACCCCGTGGACTGGAATTTGCGCAGGTTCGCCTGCAAGGTCGCGTCGGCGAGCGCCGCGTGCGAGCGCGCCTTGAAGTGCATCGACTGGATCTGCATGGGCGCTAGCCCTCGGTCGTCCCTGCGAGCACTTCGGCGACGTGCAGCACCTGCGTGTTCGCGTCGCCGCGCCGGCGCAGCCGCCCCTCGATGTTCAGCATGCAGCCCAGGTCGCCGAGCACAACCGCCTGCGCGCCGCTCGCCGCGATGTTCGCGCATTTTTTCTCCGCCATCGCCGAGGAGATCTCGCCGTACTTGATGGAAAAGGTGCCGCCGAAGCCGCAGCAGGTTTCGCACTCTTCCATCTCGACGAGCTTGAGTCCCGCCACTTTCGCGAGGAGTTGCCGCGGCTGTGCCTTCACGCCGATCTCTCTCAAGCCCGAGCACGAATCGTGATAGGTCACGGTGCCCTTGAAGCTCGCGGAAACCGCGGGGCGCTTCGCCATCTTGGTCAGAAATTCCGTGAGCTCGTAGGTGCGCGCGACTAGCCTCTGGGCCTTCGCGAGCATCGCGGGCTGGTTTGCGAAGACTTCGGGAAAATGCGCACGGATCATCCCGGCGCACGAACCCGAAGGCACGACCACGTAGCGGCATTCCTCGAACTGTGCGATCAGCATTTCGGCGAGCGCGCGCGTCGCTTCCCGGTCGCCGGAGTTCCAGCCGGGCTGCCCGCAGCAGGTCTGCAGCGCCGGTACCGTCACCTCGTATCCGGCGCCCTCCAGGAGCTTGAGCGCCGCAAATCCGATCGAGGGCCGCATCAGATCGACCAGACAGGTGACAAACAGGCCGACTCGCATGGAGAGATTCCGGAAACGGGAGTACCGGTGGCGTCGAATCATAGCACGCGGGATTGCACGTTCCGCATCGCGCGTTCCATATCGTGGTATAAAATTGCGATGCTTTGACGGTCGTTCCGCATCTCGAACACCGGAGACCAACATGATCATCGACTTCGATTCCCATCTGCGCGAAGGCTATTTCATGGATGAGGTCTACAAGCTCGAGGGCTCCTATGAGCGCTTCAGACCGGTCAAGTTGAACGAGGGGCGCACGCACGGCACGAAATTTCTGCATTCGCTCGACCCCATCAGCCCGCAAGGCCACGCCGCGCACCGGCATCCCTACATCTACGACCCGAAGACCAATTGGCGCGGCGGCGACGTCGCGGCGCGGCAAGTGGGCGGCTACGACATGGCCCACCGTCGCGTGGACATCGGCAAGGAAGGCATTGACAAGCAGTTGATATTCCCGACGCAGATCACCGTCGCGACCTCGAACATCGGCGGGTTGGGACGCGAGTGCGCGCGCTTGTTCAACGATTGGGTCGCGAAGCTCGTGAGAGGTCACGAGGAGGTGTTTCTGCCGGTGGCGATGGCGCCGGCGGGCTGTCCCGAAGCCATGGCGGATGAGTTGCACCGCTGCGTGAAGGAGCTCGGCTTCAGGACTTCGCACCTCGTGCCTTATTGCGGAACGCGCAATCTGGACGACCCGAGCTTCTACCCTTACTACCAGGCGGCGGAGGAGCTCGGCATTCCGCTGCTGTGCCATCCTAACAGTAACGGCGAACTGGTCGACCGGTTCGACAATTTCTACAAGACGCACGTGCTCGGGCGCCCGACCAATTGCAGCGCCGCGCTGGTGGCGCTCGTGCTCGGAGGCGTGTTCGAGAAGTTCCCCAAGCTCGAGGTCGTGTTCTTCGAGTGCAGCGCCGAGTGGATCCTTTACTGGATGCACCGCATGGACGACGACTGGGAATGGGCGAAGGACTTCCCGCAGATTTCGGGCATGCTCAGGATGACGCCCTCGGAGTACATACGCCGCAACTGCTACGTGACCTGCGAGGCCGACGAGGCGGACCTAAAGCGGCCGATCGCCGAGCTGGGCGAGGACCGCATACTCATGGCGAGCGACTATCCGCACTTCGACTCGGAGTACCCGAACACCGTCTCGAGCATCCGCGCGCGCAAAGACCTCACCGAGCGTCAGAAGAGCAAGATCCTCGGGGAGAACGCAGCGCGCCTGCTCAATCTCTAGCGGCCGCATGCGCGGGTTTCTGCTTCTCTTCGGCCTCGCCGCCGCGGGCGCGAGCCTCGCGGTCGAGCCCACGCCGGGCGTCTCCGCCGTCGCCTCCTACTCGGGTCCGGATCGCACCGAGCGCCTCGTCGCCGCCGCGAAGAAGGAAGGCGAGCTGATGCTGTACTCGTCCCTCACGCAGGACGACCAGCTCAAGCTCGTCGCGGACTTCAAGCGCCGCTACGGGGTCACCGTGAAGTTCTGGCGCGGCAGCCAGGCGCATATCCTGCAGCGCGTGCTCAGCGAAACGCGCGGCGCCCGCTTCGAGTTCGACGTGCTCGAGACCAACGCCCCGCAGATCGAGGCGCTCGCGCGGGAAAAGCTGCTGCAGAAAATGAACTCGCCCTACATCGAGCAGGAATTGCTGCCCGAGGTCATGCCGGCGCACGGCGAGTGGGCGCCCGACCGGCTCAATCTGCTGGTGTACGCCTACAACACCCATTTGGTGAAGCCCGCGGACGTGCCGAAGTCCTGGCAGGATCTGCTCGACCCGAAATGGAAGAAGCGCATCGGCGTGGAATCCACGAACGTGGAATGGTTCGCCGCTTTGGTCGAATCTCTCGGCGACAAGGCGGGGCTAGACTTGTTCCGGCGAATGGCCGACAACGGCTTGGCGGTGCGCACCGGCCACAATCACAGCGCCGTCCTGGTCGCAGCCGGAGAAATTCCCCTGATGCTGGGGATCTACAGCCATGACGCCGAGCGCATGAAGGCCAAGTCCGCGCCTGTCGACTGGTTCATCCTGCCGCCGGCCGTCGTGCTGCCCTCCGCAGTCGCAGTCTCGCGGCGCGCACCCCATCCCAAGGCTGCCGCGCTCTTTTACGACTACATGCTGACTGACGGCCAGCGCTTCTACATGGAAGTGCACCGCGTGCCTGCGAACAAGAACTACGACACGCCGGTGCGGCGCCTGGTGCGCGAGCGCCAAGCCGTCAAGGTCGTGAATGCGCAGGAAACCATCGACGACTACGAAAAGTGGCTGGACCTGTACAAGCGCACCATCGTCGACCGCTCGCAGCACTGATCCGAGCGGGACTATGAAGAGCGCACCGGGTCGTCTCTACCTCCATGCGGGATTGTCCGCTCTCGCAGCACTCACGGTGCTCGCGTGTTCGGCCCAAACGGTCATTTACGAAAAGGTCTCGCCTTTCAACACCATCATCGTCACCGAGGATCACAAGGGCATTCGCACGCTGCTCTTCGAGCGGGGCGGGGGGCGGCAAAGCGTCGTGAAACCGGGAGATCCGGACCATCTGGAGCTGCCCTATGCGCGGGTCGCGCTTGCCGGCCTGGCGCTGTGCGAAGAACCGCGCCGCATTCTCGTCGTCGGCCTGGGCGGGGGGAGCCTGCCGATGTTCCTGCGCAAGCACTATCCGGCTGCGGCGATCGATGTCGCCGAAATCGATCCCGGGGTCGTCGATGTCGCGAAGCAGTTTTTCGGATTCCGCGAAGACGAGCTCACGCGCGCCCACGTGGGCGACGGGAGGCAGTTCATCGAGAGCGTCCGGCAGGGCTACGACATCATCTTTCTCGACGCCTTCGGAGCGCGCGACGTCCCGAAACACCTGACGACGCAGGAATTCCTGCTGGCGGTGCGCCGGGTGCTCGTGACTAGCGGCGTCGTCGTCAGCAACGTCTGGCGCCCCTCCGCCAACCCGCTCCACGACTCGATGGTCCGCACCCACCAGGAAGCGTTCGACGAACTGTTCATTCTGGATGTCCCCGGGGACGTCAACAACATCCTGCTCGCCCTGCCCCGAAAACAGCCGCTCAATCGAAGCGAGCTGGCGCAGCTCGCCCGAAAAATATCGGCGGCGAAACAGTTCCGCTTCGACCTTGGCGAACAGGTCGAATACGGGTTCCACTACGCGAGCGGGAAGAGCGGGCCCGGACGCGTGCTGCGGGACGCGGACCTCAGGCAGTCGAAGTAGAAGGTTGCGACCCGGACCGGGCCTCGCCCTGTAGAGCTCAGGCGAAGACCGAAAGCCCTGCGGCCCAGAGCAGTTTTCCCGGGAAATCGCGCCGGGCCAGTGCATCGCGATCTACGGCACGGGCGCTTAGACTGCACTGTCTCGAGAGGCTGCAGACGGCCAACACCGGACATAAAAAATGAACCCCTCCGAAGAGGGGTTCGAGCGGATCGAGCGACAGGCCGCGAACCAGTTCGGCGAATCCGCCGACAATGCCGCCTGCATTATTTTTTCGGTTCTTTCACGTAGACGACGTAGAGTACGATATTCGACTTCCCTTCGTTCTTGGGCGAATATGGCGGGGTAGCCTCCCGTACCTTCACCTCGCCGGTTTTCCACACCAATTTTTCCTTCTTGCCGTCGGGATGGATCAACGTTAGCGTACCTCCCTTCAGCACGCGTATCACGCGCAGGGGGCGCTCAACAGTCGCACCGGCGTCGCCGGGCCTGAATGTAACTTCGAAGACCCGTACCCTCTCATTTTCAAGAAAGACCTTCTGGATCGGCTCCCCCTTTTTCGCCGAAGCGGCTTTGGCGTCTTTCCCCTTCTCTTGCGCCATCGCGGGTGTCGCCACAACCCCTGCCACGAAAAACGCAGGGACAAGCAGTCCTGCCAGTACGCGAGCAAACTTGCTCATGGTTGATCTCCCCTTGGGCCGCCCGTAGGTGGGCGGGCGAAGGGATTCTACGCCCTGTGAAGCGTGTCCGCTTTGGGTCCAGGCTGTGTGAAAACGTATCGGTTCATGTAAACAAGGATGAGGCGTTTCGCGTTACTGCTCGTATCAAGGCATTGATTGAGGTGGGCAGATGAAGCGATTTATCGAAGGCGAGGACCGAGCGCAGATCACCTT
>WNFY01006824.1_pt1 | contig 10130 bp, 9 predicted proteins | sample 5400091 | NCBI WGS metagenome assembly WNFY01 (sample SAMN13153364, study PRJNA577476) | soil metagenome | isolation source: 60 cm soil or saprolite under grassland replicate 1 | place: USA:California | collected 2016-06-15 | reverse complement strand
AAACGGTTCCTGTCAGTCCCGCCGAGTAGAGGCTTGCCACTGGTTTGCCATGTCCGCTGAGAAAGTGAATGGGAATACCCTCTTCACAGCACACGCGAATGACATCACTGGAGAGCGCAATACTGTTATCAACGATAATGACCCGCTCCAGGTGGATGAGTGGCACTTCCGAGATCATTTTCTGCTCACGGCTTACGCGAAGCCGCCCCTGGTGTTTCGAGACGAAGGTTCCGCGTCCTTCGACGATGAGTTCCATAGACATCTCCTTGTCTGTACGTACTGACGACATGTTTACCCTAAACAATGGATTACTTGATGAGTTTTACCATATATAACTTAAGTGATTGTTACATTTCGATACGATACATTCCTGCACCTTTGACGATGTTTTTGCCAACGCGCAAGAGTTCACCCCAGATTAGCAGTTCATGGAGAGCTGTTAAAGAGCCTGCGAACGAGGCTCGTCCGACGAAGCCCCCCATAGGCATCTCTTGGCGTTGACGTGAGGAATAGCTGCGAATATCTACCCAGTGGGTTTCGTCCCATTCGAGTTGAGTATAACTCACTTGCTCTTTTATAGAGAGATACCATGCGCGACCGAATGTGGTAAGGTCTGTATTAACACCGCCATATTCCTGCTGTATTTGCTCAAAACGTTGAGCCATTCTCAGTGCCAGGACATCCAGTCGCGGCTGTCGCAATACATGCTCTTCGTGAATGAGGCGCGTAGGTGATAAGAAGTTGATGGTGAGGGACTCAGGGGAGAGACGCTTTGCTCGTGCTGCTACATCTTCGGCAGTGACACCGAACTGAAGCTTTTCTGGGCGCGGAGCATCTTGCCGAAAAAGATATGCACGTTGGCCTGTAAAGGGATGAACAGCATCTATCTCTTTTACAAGGAAACGTCCACGTCTTCCCTGTAACTCTTGTAAGGGATGTCCAAGTGTATTACGCTCCATCTCCTGAAATGTGCGAATAACATAGGGATAGAGTTTAGAGGCATCACCTATAAGCGTGAAACTAAAGGTAAGGGTCTCTCCAGGCTCATATCTTCCTTTTGCATGATGTGGGGGTGTGATGATATAGGGACGTGGCACATCACGACCACGAGGAGCCTCATCACGCAAAGGGGCAACGAGTGAAGAGACTGGACAGGCAGCGTTCAATGGACATTCATAGCAGGTCTCGGCCTCACGGTTTGCACAAAAGCGACTCCAAATTGCGCGAAAGAAGGCTCCACGCAAGGCAGAACCGCAGTAGGCATCGAGCGCTAGCGGAGTAACAGCCTCAATGCTGACTTCCAGGTGATGAAGAGTGAGCATACGTTTCCCCTGAATTGCCTTTCTTTATAATTCGTCATTCGGCATCGTGGAAAAAGGATCGAAGCAAAGTCCAAGTTCTGAGTTATAGGGCTGTTTGACCAACCATTGCTTACCCAACTTGTCTTCCAAAGGTTGCACCTTGCCTCTACTTCTGAGATACTGAAGCTTTTTGTTACTAATAGGAACAAACAATTGTGATGCCTCAACGAATTCTTTATTATCTCTATGTTTGAGGTATCGTTGCAAAAATTGTTCTGGTAGCACCTCGACGCCATCAAAGAGTGCTTCAAACTTCTCTTCCTGCGCCTTGCTTGAATTAAAGGGACGCAGGTTTCGTAGTTGATTTTCCGCATTCACAAACTGCGTGTGAAATGCCTTTTTCCAGGGATCGCGTATCTCTGGAGCATCGTAGATAGCATTGAGCCAGTCTTCAATCGCGGCTTCGTCAATCTCATCACTGTTATGTTTTTCTAATTCATGGAGTGTACGCTTCACCAAATTTGGCAGGTAGATTCCTTGCCCATCGCGCGGTTCCCGGAATACATGAACAGGAACAATACCTTTCTTACGTGCGCGATTAATACGTCCGAAGCGTTGAATGAGTGCGTCGAGTGGTGCGGGGTCACTATAGATGGTGTCCAGGTCGATGTTGAGACTGACTTCAACGACTTGAGTGGCGACAACAGCGATAGCATCGCCTTTGGTTCCACTTGCACAGCGTTGAAGGATAGTATCCTCTCGCTTCAATCGGTCTTCCATCGTGAAGCGGCTATGCACCAATTCTATCTGGTCGGGTCGAAGCTGGCGATGTAAAATGGCTTGCGTCTCCTGGGCGCGTTGAACGGTATTGCAGCAGACCAGCACCGATTTTCCCTGACGAACATCTCTGATAATGTATTCTATACCTTGCTCTATCAAATCGCCGTCCAAAAGTTCGAGACGGTGACGACGAAAACGCTCAAACAGCGCGTGTTCCGCTTGAATGAGATCGTGCGTACCAAGAACGGCAGGCATAATTTCGCGCAGGAGGGAAGGAAATGTTGCCGACATAATGAGAAAACGTGCGTCGTAATTTTCGCGTAGATGTTTGACCAGAGCGAGAATAAGGGCAAGCCGTTCTGCTTCATACGCGTGGATTTCGTCGAAAATGAAGGCTGCCTGTGTATAGTCGGCTAACATCCCCTCGAAGCCTCTAATTTGGAAAGGGACTTTGAGCATTTGATAGGGACTGAAAACCTTCACCGGATAGGCGTGCAATTTGTTCAGTTGCGTTGCCCAGCGTGATGCTTCTGCCGCCGATAATGGGTCATCTTCTGCACCGAGCAATTGTTTATAGAGTGCCTGTAATGCACGGCCATGTTGTAGTCCTACTTGCTCTTTTCCAAAGTAGAGAGGAGAACGCAACCGCCCATACATAGCGTTCATACTCGCTTGATAGGGTAAAGTATAAAAGATGCGCGGCACTGACTTCGTTCCATCACCCATTGTCCAGTAAAGAGCCGCCTCTGTTTTACCGCTCCCTGTAGGGGCGATGAGTACAGCCGAGGTAGTATATTGTGAAGCACACCTTCGTTGATGCTCATAGGTCTCAACTTCTTCGGCTTTCTTCTGGTCTTGGCCCTGCTCTATCTGTTGTTTCCATTGTTGGCGTTGAAGCTCCGCTTTCACCTTGCTGGAAAATGCTTCCCAGGATCGTTGTATCCCCTGCGGTAGCTGTTTCAGATGTGCCGAGGCGGAATGGTCTGCGGTCGTCGTGAGACCGCGCAACATGACAAGTGTTGAGATGATAGCCCTATCACGCTCTTTATTAAACTGCTCGATGGAGTCCCTGTAGATTTCTAGCCATGTATTGATACGTTGTGCGCCTTCTTCACAGACCATACATATCGCCTGTTCCTTCTCAACCAAAGTAACAGGCTGAACACCGAATGTGTGCAAGCCAAGCGCGGAAATCCAGGATGTTGAGCACTCGTCAATCCATTGCCATAAGCCACGTACCGTCGCCTCGTCCAGGTCCGATATCATACCCTCTACGAGTTCTGGCGAGTTGTACATGTCATATGTCTTGGTGATTTCATCTGCGTCTCTATGGTGTGAAGCAATAGCCGCAAGTATCCATTGCTGCTCCACCTGTGAGAATGAGGGAGCAATCCAGTCGAGAAACACCAATGATAGCACTTCATGGCGGCGTTTCCATCGCACATCTTTCTCCTTCACCATCTTTTGAAAACCATGTGCTGCCTTCCCGAAATCATGCAGAAAGCACGCCCAGAAGAGACAATGCCAAAGACGAGGCGCCTTGAGAAATGTTGCGAGTTGTGGTCGAAGACGTGCAAGGTCTGTCAGGCGTTCGAGAACATGTTGTGTATGTTCGGCGAGGCACTCGCCTGGTTGTCCTTGCTCCGCACTACTCTTCGCCCAGGTCTCATGTAACCAGTCAGGCCAGGGAGAAAGCTTCATACTGCCCTCCTACAAAGGTATGAAACATCAATCCCATATACGTACCGTCGACCTGAAGCGAGGTCGGGTCAATCCAGAAAGTGCGTTGCTCATCCAAGGACCAGAATGTGTTACTCCGCACGCGATTCTTCAAAATCAGGTATCGGGCAAAGGTAGGTGTGCGCTTTCGTTCGTAGTCGAGGTAGCGCGGGAGTAGTTCTGTTACACCTTGCCCAACCTCTGTCGCCATCTCATAGGGTAACAAGGTATGCTCGAAGTAGGCTTGCTCCGCTTGTTGCAACTCAACCTGTTCAAGAGAGGTATAGGTGAACAAGTCCTGTGAACGACCAAGCACGACTGCATAACGTGGATGGCGAAATGTATCAATCCATTCCGGGCGCGTCAAGTAGAGTGTTAGGCGTGGCTGAAAGAGCAACTCGCGTTTAAACGGTTGTATATTCCCTTGTAATACCTTTGGATAACTTGTACCCTCTAATTTACCTCCTGATTCTGAAAGGAAAATCACATGCTCAATATCGTTGAAACTTGCACGTGCAGTAAAATGATAGGCAAAGGCAACAGTTTCTGGTGGTACAAGTTCTCCCATTGCGCTACAGATGTGCCCATAGATGGTTGCAGGCGGCGGCATATCAAAGGTTGGCTGGATGCCATGCATGAAGTGTGGGCGGCGGAAGGATGTCGTCAATCCCTCCGCCACGATTTTCAGGACGCGCATTACACGCTCTCCTTTCTTATCTTAACCAGAAAGCGTTTTCTGTCTTCGCGAGGTCGGCGACAAAGGCTCGGTAGGCATCACGTGGATGGCGCACGATGATAGGCCGCTCAGTAAAGGTGGCTATCTCCTGCTCAAACTGCTCCCTATGCTCATCCAGATAGCCGCGTGTCCACCCGACATACACCGGTGAGAGAATTTCATCGCCCATTGTAGTGAGGGCCTCGCGTAGTGCATCACGTTTAATGGTTGGCCTTCCCTGTTTATCCGCTCCGACCAGATGCCCAAAGATATGATTCCCGCCGCGTGTCACCGCAAGCAGACAGAAGGCGGGTGCAACATCGGTATAGTGCAGTGCCTGTTTCGCGCCTCCTTCGAGTAAAGCCATACCCTCGAAGAGAGCCTGCACACGCCGGATACGTTCCTCTAGAGGAAGCCGGTATAATTTGTCTGCCTCTAGATGCTCCAATTGCTTCTGCTTTGCCTGTTCTAGTCGGACACCATCGAGGTTGCGATAGCCCGCTTTATTGCGATACGAGAATGTTCCACAAGCGTTCAAATCAAGCGAGAACAAGCCCTGAAGCGTCGTGCGATACATCTGATGCTCAAACGGGACGGGATTGCCCTCATGACGAGACATAACGCCAAAATCATTAGTGATATCGACAGGAGCAATAGAGACCAGGGTACTGACTCGGAACGGGGAGACGCGCGTCACTGTATCGACAACCTCTGTTTTGCGCTCCGGTGCGTTGCCTGCCGCCTGTTGTTCCTTCGTGAGTTTCTTTGGCGCACGCATATACCCGAACAGGTCATCGTCCCACCAGAGAATCGGGTTACTATCGGTATACGCAATCTTTTCGTCTCGATACATCGGAGCTGCTTGCCATCCTTCGACGCGCCTCTCTGCCGTTGTTCGTAACCAATAGCGGAACGACTGCGCCGAAACGTAAGGATAGGTTTGACGCTCATATATTGACGTACCGACACGAATAACCTTCACTCCAGAGGTATTATCGAGTCGTTCACCTGGAATATTGCCCAGATTGTTGAGTGCAGACGCCGGAGCGTCGATGAGTAGAAGCCCTGTGACGAAAGCCATATACTGTTTTCTCCTTGTGTGTTCTCTGTTTACTGCTTGTTATTCCTGTTCGTCGTTGGATGTTGGGGTATCGGTGGTTCGCTCTTCTGTAAGGGCCGACATGTGGTCAAGCAATTTCTTGTCATGCTCGGAGAGCCATTCGAGCATCCGAATGAAGGTGAGGTCGCGTGCGAGTTTCCAATCAAAACGCAAGTCTTCGTCGCCATCGGGCGCGAAGAAGACCGTACAAAATGACTCATACGTGAATAAGGGAGCTTTTCCGGGTGAAGCAGCATTTTTAGCTGCACGCAGTAGCTCATTACGGAACACATCGCCTCTTGATACCACGTAGAAATTGCGGAAGAAGCGTTTGTCGCCGGAATCATCCACATAGGCTGCAAGCCTGTCGCCAAGCTCTTTAATAGCTGTGATACGTTTCTTTTCCATATGCATTACCTCTTGTAGGAATAAGTCAACAAATGACCAGGGAATGACAGAGATTGCGAACTGAGACGTTGCGCTGTCAGAACTGGATTGAGCGTCCTTTGACGCTGGATACAGGTCTGGAACGCGCAAGAAGTACCTTCTAACAAATCTGTCTGCCTCCTGTGGCAAACGAAAGATATCTTCGTAAAAGTAGTTGCGTGCGCCTCTACGCGCTACTAGCATCTCGTCGTTCTTGCCTTCCTGTTTGTCTTTTGCAGGTTTCAGACGTTGCTGTCCATATGCCACCAACCTGTTCCAGGTCGTCGTGTATTCAGGGTTAGTTGACGCTTTGGCCAGGAAACGAACACTACTCATAGGAAGATGGTACATTTTGAGTGGGGGACTCTTCTCATCGAGCGGCGATGATTGACCGCTGTTGGTGAGGTGGTACGCGGTGATAGAGTAATATTGATCTCTCCTTCGCCTCTTGATGTGGGCCTGCTGGATACTATTCTGCTTACCTGCTTGCTTGATAAGAGTCTCAATTATGAGCGATGGAGCAGAAGACGAGGCATCCGGTAGCTTCGTCTCATGATTTGCACGCGCCAAGGTGATCGCAGCTATATTCTCCCGCCAGGCCCCCCTCGCCGCAGCTTGAAGAATGTCGGGATTATCAGAGTGAACCGCGAGAAGTCGTCCTGCACACTTGCGACATCCCATCGGGAAGAATTGTAAGCATAAGAGAGCCTCACCTGAGACAGGAAGGCCAGGATCACCCCAGGGCGAGAAGTTGATAATATTCTCGCTAGTAATGAGGGGAATGTGCTGACGAAACGCTCGTCCCGGCGCAAGTTCCTCACGACCCTCCTTATCGCGTTTCAATGAAAGCGCGACCCCTAACGCGGGTCTTCCTGTGAAGACACATACTTCGTCGCTCTTCGGAACATCGTCACCAAAACTATGCGCCACGCGCAGCGCATATTCAACTCTTCGCGCCATGTTATCCTTAAACGCGGGTTGCGTGAAGTCTGAGTTCATGAGCGAAGTGGTCAGAAAAGAGGTAAGTGGTTGCTCCGTATAATTGTCCTCGATAAACTTGGCAACTTTGTGAAGATCATCCTCTGTCAGTTCGGTAGGATACTCTTTTTCAGTGTATGCCACAATAGTAGCAAGACCAACATCGAAGAGTGGATGACCTGTATAATCTAATTCAACCATCTCCCATTCTCCTGTAAACTGGTTATTAATCAGTGTCGAGAAACTGCCCGTAGTATAACAGGCTATACTGCAAAATATATGCAGTCTACGCTATTTTTTTAACTGCTCCATAATATTCCAAGATGTTGAGCAACTGTACTTCTCGTCTATATCGTCATACACAATAGGGGCGTTGTATTCGCGCCTAAGAGTAGCTATATAACGGTATACTGTCCGTGAGGAGATGTTGAATTGTTTCTCAATCATTTTGCGGGATAAGCGGTGGCCTTCTTGAAACATAAGACCAAGCTGTATAATAGCCTCTCTAGCGTTGAATACCATTGTCACCCTCCTCATCTTCAAGTATGGTAAGATATACAATAAATGCAATCCTTTTTTAGCGCAAAGAAAAATTTATGCCCATTCATGATGAATAGCAAAAGTTTGATCTATTAGTCAGATTGTATCCGAGAAAGACGCATTATTCAATTCTCTGTCAAAAATTGACAATGGTCAGCAGTAAAAAACGATCCGATAAGGTATCATTTGGTACCATAGGATACTGAAAGTTTCAGGATGAATAGCAGCAATACATGCTTTTTCGATCCGTAGAGGATATTATCCAGCATGCGTTGGACTACATTGTAACCCTACAAGGGTTCCTCGTAGAGTTGCAATGTAGCGCGTAATTCGTCCACTACAGTTGCCGCGAGACTCGCAGGTTCCTGTACTTTGACGTGCTTGCCGTAACTCAGAATCTGGCGTTGTACCTCAGCAAGCGCACCGGTTTTGAAGCGCATGATCATACTTCCATCGTCTTCATCTTTGGTCTCTTGTGAAGGGTGAAGGGTACGTTCTCGCATGTAACGTGCTTGATAGGCGTCGAAGTGTAAGACCACCTCGACGATCTGGTCACCATGTTCGGCCTGAAAACTTTTGCGAAAGTAGTCTTCGGGAGAGAATGTCGGGTCGAACTCGAAATGCTCGTCAGAAAGGATGCGCCAGGTTCGGATGCGAGGAAGTGCGAATTGACGAATACGCTGGCGCAAAAAGTCGTAGGCAATCAGATTCCACTCACCACGTATATTGAGCAGGTGATAAGGATGTACAACACGTTGGTTATCTTCCCCACGTGATGCTGTGAAGTACACCATATCGACAGGATGACGATTTTGAATAGCCTGTTGTAGTGCTAGAAGTGTCTCTGGTGATGTTTTTGCGCTTACCCCAGGACGAATAGAGTAGTGATGTGCCAGCTCACTCATCGAAACCTGTATGTCGTGTGGCAATATCTCAATTATTTGCTGGATTGCATTACGGAGCGGTTGCTCGAAATTAGTGCCGAGGTAACGCTCCGTCAGTTCGACACTGAGGAAGAGAGCAAGTAATTGTCCTTCTGTTACAGGAAGAGTGGGTAACTTCCAATCCTTATCTGTATAAAAATACCCACGATGGGAGCGGCTATAAGCGAGAGGAGCATAAAACCGATTTTTGAGGAATTCGACATCACCGAAGACTGTTCGTTCGCTTACCTCGAAGTTCTCTGTAAATGTCTTGACCGATGGATAGCTTCCACTTCGAATAATCCCATCCATTCGAAGAATTCGCTCCAATTTTGTAGACATGCAATACCATACCCTTTCCACAAGACAAATCCTAAAGATTACTATACTAGATATACACTACTTCATCTACAGAGTAGTACTTGCGGATAAATATTCTCAAAATGAAACTGTTTTTTATAATCCAACCTGATACCAGGAGGAGCTCGCCTGCCCCGGTCAGCTAATGAGATTCCTCGGTCGAGTTAAGGAGCTGGAGTTTTTTTACCTGTGAACAGCAGGCTGCCTATACCCAGTTTGGCACGCGCCAGATTGAGGTGTCCAATGCTGACGAGGATGCCAAATCCGTTCTTGCAGAGTGGCTTGCACCATGTGGCTTGGAGGTCTGGAGTCTCAAGCCATTGGCGCACAGGAGGGCGCAGTTTAGGCAGATGCCCATGCCTTCCATCATGCAAGACAGCCTCTCTCACAGACGAACAGTGCGCAGAAGTTGGTAAACTACTGATCGGCACATCTGCACTCCTACTCTCGCAGTAGCTTGCTTCCAGGAATGGCTGGATTGCATGTGCAGAACCACTTGTCTTTTTGTCTCAGAACACTTTTCGTCTTCCATTGCTCTGTTCTGGTTCATGATCCCACCTTCTCGAATTCCTGCGCATGTTCGAGGCTATGTCGGATGGAGGCGGTAATCCACTCCTGTGCGTAGCCTCCAGGAGCAAAGGCGCGTTCTTCCTGCGCCTCCAACAGATCTATCAAGCGTTGATGAGTCTGGCTGAGTTCCCTTTCGATCTGCTCAAAAGATCGATCACCTATGGCAGCTACGGCACCAGCATTGAATAAATCAGCATCATATGTTTTATCAGATGCTCCTGTAGCGAGCAAAGGAATGCGTTGAAACGCTTCAGATTCCCAGGCTGTAATATGTGCAAGAATCTCCTGTGGTCCCCACGTCTCGGCAGGTGCCGCTCCTCGCGTTACCACCTTTTTTGCCGTTATGAGCAGTTTCTCATGTGCTTCAGCGAACGCATGCAACATCTGCTCTTTCATTGTCCCTTTCTCCTCTGCTTTGTTCCTGCTCCTCATTTTTGATAGGCTCCGAACGAGTTTTCAGTGTACTCTGCCAACTCAGCCGCGTCTATATGTGCCGATGAAGGTTCGGCCAGACACCCTGATCAAGTGGCCTACAGCCCTGTTTTTGTTCAAAGATTGAAGCACATGAGCAGGAAGGCCTCGATAATTTTCCCTATTTTTGCTGCAAAGCACCTGTAAGACCAGTCCAGGAGCTGCAAAGAGTGAGGGAACGTGACAGCCAAAGTGACAGCTACCCCAGGCAACAAACCGCAATACAAGACAACAAAACTGACTCTTTT
>WNFY01009539.1_pt1 | contig 10131 bp, 11 predicted proteins | sample 5400091 | NCBI WGS metagenome assembly WNFY01 (sample SAMN13153364, study PRJNA577476) | soil metagenome | isolation source: 60 cm soil or saprolite under grassland replicate 1 | place: USA:California | collected 2016-06-15 | reverse complement strand
TGCTGGCGGTTGCGCCGGAGGTGGAGACCGCAGCCGCGCCTTCGTCACACACCAAAGCGGCGGAGCAAGTCCCGGCAGAATCGAACCTCCAGCCGGCAGAGGCAAGCACGACGCTCGATGTGGACGCCATTCGCCAGTCCGTCTTGCAAGCCATGGAGACCGGCGGCTCCCAGATGCTGGTGCACGCGCTGGAGGAAGGCGAGTGGTCCGGCAATGGCAATGCGGTGTCGGTCCTGGTCGGCATGTCGGAGGCGATGATCGGCATCAGCTACACACGCGAGCAGGAGAGGCTCGCCTGCCAGGCGGCGGGCAGTGTGGCCGGGCGCTCGATCAAGGTGCGGCTGGTGGGCGGAGCGCCGGCGGTCCAGGACCCGAAGCCATCTTCTGCAGCGCGCGCCGCATCGAGCGAGAGCATCAGGACCCGTGCCGCCGATGAGCCGGCAGTAAAGCGCATGATGGAGAAGTTCGGCGCGGAGATCCGCATTGTAATCGACCGCTCCGAGAGGTGAGCAGCATGGACATGAAGCGAATGCAGGAGATGATGACGCGCGCGCAGGAGATGCAGCAGCAGATGCAGCAGAAGATGCGCGAGACGCAGGTGGAGGCCTCGGCCGGCGGCGGCGCCGTGGTGGTGCGCATGAACGGCGAAAAGCAGGTGCTTTCGGTGAAGATCGAAAAGGACGCGACCTCCGATGTCGAGATGCTGCAGGACATGGTGACGGCAGCCGTGAACGAAGCGGCGCGCAACGTCGACGCGGCGATGCAATCGCAGTTAGGCGGACTGCTCGGGGGCATGGGTCTGCCGCCGGGACTCTTCTGATTTGAGGCACTACTTTTTCCAACTAAAGATGAAGCGGCGCGAATTCAAGAAACGCAGTTTCACCACGGCACGCCAACAGCGGGCGCGCTGGGGACTCCTTTGGCCGGGCTGGGTGCCGGCCGTTCTTTTCGTGCTAACCGCCCTCTCCATCGGCAGCGCGCAGGAGCGGCCGGTGAACGAGGAGTACCGCGTATACGAGGCGGTGCTCAAGCTGATGGACACGATTCCCAAGGAGGACCCGCACGTCGCGATCTATCAGCAGACGCTGACCACCAAATGTGCGATACAGGATGAGACTCCGATCTTTGCCAAAGGCTGCAGCTTTCTCTGGGTAAAGCCGGACACCGACGAAGACGTGGAGCGCACCCTGCGCAACCGTTTCCATGGGCTGCATGGCTCAACCTGGAAGAACTTCAAGGCCAACAACGCCACAAGTATCACGCTGCACGATCCGATCGCCGCGCCATGGAAGCACCGGTTCACCGGCCCCTACGCTCCGGCTGAACTCTCCGGCGAGTGGTCCTCACCGGACATGACGATCTATCTCTCCAGGGTGGGCTTCGATAAGAAACAAACCGAGGCGCTCGTCTATGTTTTGGTCTTCTCCTACGTCGGGAGGGCCGCAACCACCGGCGACTATCTTCGTTTTCGTCAGGGAGCGGACAAACAGTGGACGCTGGCCGGCCGCGTGAGTTACCTCAAACAGGACAACAGTCTCGCTGCATCCTTGCTCCCGACGGCGGAGTTGAAGTAACTCATGTCCAAGTTTGCCGAGCCGGTGGCCCGACTGATCGATGAGTTGAAGAAGTTGCCGGGAGTGGGCAGCAAGAGCGCGCAGCGCTATGCATTCCACATCCTGCGCGGCTCCGATGAGGACGCCGAAGCCCTGGCCGTCGCAATCCGCCACATCAAGGAGGCGCTGCGCCTGTGCTCGGTCTGCAATAACATCACCGACGTGGACCTGTCGCCGATCCACGGCATCAGCCCCGAGCAACTGCGCATCGGCAACCTGCTGCGCCGCGCCGAGGCCGGGGAAATCGACGAGGTGATCCTGGCGACCAACCCCACCGTGGAGGGTGAGGCCACGGCCGTTTATCTGGCCCAACAACTGAAACCGGCCGGGGTGCGCGTCACGCGAATTGCGACCGGCATCCCCGCCGGCAGCGACATCGAGTATGCCGATGAGGTCACATTGCGACGAGCAATGGATGGCCGCCGCGAGATGTAGCTTCTGGAAATTCCGAGGACGGCGGCCCCAGGTCAGGGCCCGAGTACAGGCGCGGGACCTGGGGCAGTTTTTATTCAGTGAACTTATTGCCGAAGTTTTGCAACGAGGTCTTGCGGGTGGACGGGCTTGGAGAGGATTTCGAATTCGTAGCCGCGCTTGCGTGCCTCATCCAGCAGACCAGCCGTGGCAGCCTGCCCGGAGAACAACAGCACCTTGCAGGACGGCAGGAATCCACGAATGTTGATGGCGGCCTCGACGCCGTTCATGTCCGGCATGATTACGTCGGTAACAAGAAGATCGGGTTTGATTTTGTGGGCCAGATTCACGGCCTCGAGCCCGGTGTAGACCGCAGTGGCTTCAAAACCAGCTTGATTCAATATATAGGCCAGCGTGTCGGCAATCACGTGCTCGTCGTCCGCAACGATCACGCGGCGTTTTTCCTTGTTGTCCGTCATTTCACCTCTAAGATGCAGGGAATCACTTGCAGGCCAACAATTGGCGAGTGAGAGCAAATTGCTCTCGCGGGCCCGTTCACAATCTAGTCTAATCGCGGAAGATTCTAAATGTAAACTCGCATGTTGCAAGGAGCAATTACTGTCGTAATCTTAGGCAACGAAAGATACGATTTTCACATGGACGAACGGACTTTCCAGCAGAACGCGGAACAGGCGATGGAGCGGCTGACTCGCGCTCTTTATGCGGTGGAAGAGGCGGCCGGCTTCGAGGTGGAGCCGCGCGGCGGCGCCGTGCACTTGAACTTCGAGGACCCGCCCGCGACCTTTGTCATCTCGCCCAACTCGGCGGCGCGGCAGATATGGATCTCGGCGCTCACCACCAGTTTCAAGCTCGACTGGCAAGAGGCCTTCGACGACTTTGTGCTGAAATCGAGCGGTGAGCCGCTGCTGCCCCTCATGGCGCGGCTGGTGACCGCGCAGACGGGCAACGCCGTGGTCTTGCGGTAAGGTCTTCAGCTCGGTATTGCGGCGCGACTGAGTGCTCACTCCTTTCTTGCTCACTCCTGGTCTCGCTCACTCCTGGTTGCGCAGCGGCCCCGATGGAACCTCCGACGGCGGCTTTCGCTCCGGAGTCGGAACAAACGGCGCCAGGGTCGGCTCGCCCAGCTTCCGCCGCAGGTCGGCGGCGATCTGGTGCCCGTGGTAGCGCCCGTTCTCGATGAAGATCTCGCTGGTGTTTCTTCCGGCGACAACCACCCCCGCCACATAGATTCCAGCCACATTGCTCTCCAGCGTCTCGGGATTCACCACGGGCTTGGAAGTGTGCTCGGCCAGTTGTATGCCGAGCGCACACAGGAAGTCGAAGTCCGGATGATAGCCGGTGAGGGCCAGCACGAAATCGTTCTTGATCCGGCGCTCGCCCTCGGGCGTCTCGAGCAGCACCGAGTCCGGCGCGATCTCGCGGGCAACCGTATCGAAGTAGGCGGCGATCTCCCGGTTCTTAATGCGGTTTTCGATGTCGGGCTTGATCCAGTATTTGACCTTCGATGAGATGGCAGGGCCGCGATGCACCAGGGTGACGCGCGCGCCGTGACGCCAGAGCTCCAGTGCGGCGATGGCCGCCGAGTTCTTGGCCCCCACCACCACCACATCCGAATTGAAGTAGGGATGCGGCTCGCGATAGTAGTGCGTCACCTTGGCCAGCTCCTCGCCGGGGATGTCCAGCCGATTGGGCAGATCGTAGTAGCCGGTCGCTACGACAATCTTGCGCGCCAGGAAGACCATGGGGCGCGAGTGCAGATCGACGCAGTGCACCAGGAAGGCCCCGTCGGAACCCTCGGTCCTGGTTACCGTGCAATACTGGCGCACGTCGAGGCGGTAGAACTCGGCCACCTTGCGGTAGTACTCGAGCGCTTCGCTGCGCGAGGGCTTCTGCTGCGCGCTGACAAAGGGAATGTCGCCGATCTCCAGCAGCTCCGGCGTGGTGAAGAACGTCATGTTGGTGGGGTAGTTGAAAAGGGAGTTGCACAGGCATCCCTTGTCCACCGCCACTGCGGAGTAGCCCGCGCGCCGCGCCTCGATGGCGCAGGCCAAGCCGGTGGGACCAGCGCCGATGATGAGTACGTCGAATTGCTCCATGCGCTCTCACCTCAGGGCACGCCATGCGGGGCCCCAACTGCCAAGATTGGGGGTTGAACAGCAGGCGCGCTGAGGAGCCCTCAGCCTTGATGTTACACGAATCGTTTTCGCCGACCTTAGGGGAAACGGAGGTTTATAAGAGATTGCACAGAAAGGGGGTTGCCGTCCCTAAGCGACTGTCTTTACGGGCAATAAGGTTCAACTTTCCTAAGAACCTCTCTAGCAGTAACCCCACTTGTAGGTAGGTTGAGTAGGCCAGTCTGAGCGATTTACCTAATATCCTCAGGAACTCTGGTTCGGTACAAAGGATTGTCCGCAAATAAGCGGTGGGACAATTACCGCCATGAGTTCAAAAATGAGTCTTCAGAAGCCGATCAAGCAGTACTACAACGAAGTGGAAGCCGCGAACCTTTTATCCATTTCATTAACGGCCCTCCACGAAATACTTGACAGACATGTGTTTAGCCATGATAACCCGCGTCCTGACCAGATCGAGTTCACCTACTCCGAGCTGCTTTTGCTCTCGGTCTGGGCAAAGCCCGAACGCGGCGACAGCATCGGCGACAACATCCTCGAAATGCCAAGGAGATAGGCTTGGCACAATGTAACTGCGGGCCTTCCAAGACCCGGCCAGCCATTCGGGACTGGCCGCCGAAGCCGCAATCCGGCCTTAGGCGATTGTTCATTGTGTTAGGCTAGAGGCGCGTGGGCGCGTAGCTCAGTTGGTAGAGCAACGCCCTTTTAAGGCGTGGGTCCTGGGTTCGAGTCCCAGCGCGCTCACCATGATTCTAAACGACTTACGCCAAGTAAAAGTAGCAGTTCTCGGACACCCCCAGACACCCAGCCAACAGAAGAGCTCGCCGTCTAGTTGCTGACGGCGGCTTCCCTCGCCTTCAGATTCGCCGACAACTTCTTCGGTACAACCATTTGGACAACCTTCTGATGCGCCTTCTTCTGGTCGTCCGAGACTACCTGGGCCGACGATGCGTGGCCGCGTGACCAATACCGAGACGATCACGCAGCAGATCAACTATGCACGCGTGAACCGCGGCCTCTCCTATGAAGGCGAAGGCCAGAACCGGAACATTCCTAGCAACCTGAATTCCGTTGCTGCACGAGACTTTTTCTTTGACCCAACCGGCGCCACCACGCCATATACCAACGCCACTTCGTCGCTCAAGGGCGGCACCGACAACATACTGGCTGGTGATGGTGACCATGCGGCCACCGATGGTCCGACTGGTTATCAGCAGGGATACATCTTCAACGCCGTGTTAAACGCCGGCGGAACGGTCCGCAACTACGGCTGGATGGCCAACACCCCGGGCAGCGTCGGGACTATCGCCAACCCCATCACCGATCCTTTCAGCGCCGGCGTCATCCAGACCACGACGGCTAATCAACTTCTCTATGAGAACGGTTTCTATGATCCGTACTTCCGCGCCTACGATCAGGTCTATCCGGATTATTGGCGCTTCAACGAATGGAACCGCGAGTTCCAGCAATTCGTTGCCAACGGCAATCTGCCGGCGCTGGAGATGATCCGCGGGCTCAGCCACGATCACACGGGCAGTTTCGCCTCGGCTCTGGGTGGGGTCAACACGCCGGAACTGCAGCAGTCGGACAACGATTACGCTGTCGGCCTCCTGGTGCAAGCGGTCGCGCACAGCCCCTATGCCAAGGACACCCTGATCATCATCATCGAAAAGACGACTGTCAGGATGGAGCGGACCACGTCGATTCGCATCGCTCTACGACGTATTTCGTTGGCCCGTACATGAAGCAGCACGCCGTCGTTAGCACCCGCTACAGTCAGCCCAACGTGCTTCGCACGATCGAGGACATCCTCGGTACGGAGCACATCAACCTGAACACCTACTACGCTCGGCCGATGGCTGATGTATTCGACATCAAATCGTCCGGCAAGTGGACCTTCAATGCCGTTGCGTCGACGCTTCTCAAGTTGACTACATTGGGACTGGACCCAAACAAAGTCGAGTTCGCTTTCGGTCCGGACTTGAAGCCGACTCATGACGCGCGGTACTGGGCGGACAAAACCCGTGGCTTCGACTTTTCGGGAGAAGACCGCGTTCCGACCGATCTCTACAATAAAATCCTTTGGGAGGGACTCAAGGGAACGCCTGCTCCAGCCTCTAAGACCACCTTCTCGAAACTCAACACTGGCAGGGAGACGGACAAGGACGAATAGGCCACATCCACCCCAGAGCGGTGGGACCACCCGGTCCCACCGCTCTGAGAGTGGATCTGAAATTGTGCGTCCTTCGAGATATCGGCTATGCCGAGCGCTTCGGCTGCACTGGAAACGCCTTTGATCGCGTCCGCTTCTCCGTCGAGGGTAGTTCCCGAAGCCTCAAACACTAATAAAGCTAAGGCCCAATTGGCACACATTTTTTGTCCCAATTGCGTTCAGCAAAGCGCGGCAAAGCCAGTTCCTCTGTATCACCCCTCGAATAGTATTGGCACTGACAATTCAGCAAAGACGGCCTTTCTTTGAGGCTTTGCAAGTTGCACCATGCCCCAATGGCTGCAGTACCTCACCTATGCCAATCCGCTCCGCTATTTCCTAATCGTGCTGCGCGGAACATATCTCAAGGACGTCGGCATAGACATCCTCTGGCCACAGATGCTAGCGATGTTAGTGCTCGGCGCTGGCTTGCTTACGGTGGCAGTCCTGCGGTTCCACAAAGCACTTGATTAGCCATCGAGAGGCGTAGACCGCGAACGCATTGTCAAGGTGCTACAACGTTTGCCATCGGTAGGCCGATGATGAAAGCATGATTTCTGCCTTCTTTCCGGGCGTGTCGAATATGGAAGCTGGTGGGTGGCGGCGGGCCGCTCCCGGGCGATAAACGGATCGTCCTGAAGCCTGCTTTTGAACCAGGCGCGGCCCAGGAAGTATTGGTCCTCGACCGGCACTCGGCCCAGCTCTTTGTCCTACAGACGATAGATGACGTAGCGGCCATTTTTACTCATGTCGACCAGCCGTGCTGCCTGTAATACTTGCAGGTGCTGAGAGGTATTGGAGACCGCTACGAACTTTCTCGAAGCGACGATGTGGGTAGCGCTGAATCGGACGCCTCTGGCCCGCTTAAGCTGCGCGTTCGCGGCAAAGAACGATCTGTGCAATCAGGAAGCTTGCCGCTACTTTCCCATCTGAGACGAGTGACGGCATCGCAAGACAAAACGCGGCGCAAAGGACTAATAGCGATGCGAGAACGACGCATCTATCTCGACTTCAATGCCACCACTCCAATCGCCCCTGAAGTAGCAGCCGCAATGAATCAGGCGCTGACGGAGCCGTTCGGCAATCCGTCAAGTGAGCACTGGGCAGGGCGGCCGGCGCGACAGGCCGTCGAAAAGGCACGGGCACAAGTGGCTGCTTTATTGCACTGCAGCTCGGATGAGATCGTATTCACCAGCGGCGGCAGTGAATCCAACAATCACGCGCTGAAAGGCGCGTTCTTCGCCCAGGATGGGCGCGACTGCCACATCATTACCACTCAGATCGAACACCCGGCGGTTCTCAACCCGTGCCGTTTTCTTGAGGGTCTAGGAGCATTAGTAACGTACCTTCCTGTTGATCGCTTCGGTCGGGTCGATCCGGACGATATCCGGCGTGCATTGACGCCTCGCACCATGCTTATTTCGGTGATGCATGCCAACAATGAGGTCGGGACACTACAGCCCATTTCCGAGATTGGTGCTATCGCGCGTGAACACGGCGTCCTCTTCCATACTGACGCAGCGCAGTCCGCAGGCAAGATTCCCACAAGCGTGGATGAGCTTGGCGTGGACCTGTTGTCGGTGGCCGGGCACAAGCTCTATGCGCCCAAGGGGGTTGGCATTCTCTACCTACGCAAGGGTGTTCGCCTGGAGCCGCTGATCCACGGAGCCGGTCACGAATCAAGCCGCCGCGCCGGGACCGAAAACATCTTGCTCGACCTCGCCTTGGGCGCAGCTTGTGAGCTGGCGCAGTCCTGGCTGGGGGCCAAATCGATACGCCAACTGCGCGACCTTTTCTGGGAGTTGCTCCAGACGCGGTTCGGCGACCAAGTGGTTCTGAATGGCCATCCGACCGAAAGATTGCCCAACACGCTGAACGTCAGTTTTGTGGGAAAGATTGGCTCGACAGTCCTGAGTGGCTTGGAAGGCGTAGCCGCTTCCACGGGGTCCGCCTGCCACTCTGGGTCGGTAGAGCTTTCGCCGGTGTTGAAGGCGATGAAAGTTCCGCCAGAAATCGGAATGGGTGCCATTCGCTTCAGCCTTGGCCGGACAACGACGCGCGAGGAGATCGAATACGTTGTTTCGCGGCTATGAAGCGGCTGATCGTGCGCGGAGCCCGTGTTGATTGGGCGCTGAGCGCTACCTGTCGTAAAGACTATTTCACGAGCTGCGGATTACCAGTCATCGATACAGTCTTGCTACTGAACTTGGCATCGCCATCATAGCTGGCCGTGATCGTGTGGCTACCGGAGGCGAGCGCCGACGTGGTGAAGCGAGCCACGCCACCGCTCAGCGTCCCGCTGCCGATCGCATTCGTTCCGTCCAGGAAGATGACCGTACCCGCGGGCGTTCCCGTGGCCGGCCACACCGCTGTCACAGTGGCGGTGAAGCTAACGACTTGGCCAATCGAAGAGGGATTCTGAGATGACTTGAGAGTCATTGAAGTGCTGCCCTGTTTCACGGTCTGGCTTGTGGACATCCGACCGGTGCTGCCGGTGAATTTGCTGTCGCCGCTATAGCTGGCGCTCATCGCATGGCTGCCCACGGCCAAGGTGTTCGTGGTGATGTAAGCAATACCCGAGGTCAGCGGCGCGCTGCCGATTGCATTGCCATTATCAAAGAGGGTGACCGTACCGGTTGGCGCTCCGGTGGCCGGCGATACCGCCCTCACTGCGATCGTGAACTTCACAGCCTGACCGATGACCGAGGTATTCAAGGACGAAGTCACACTGACGCTGGAACTGTCAAGGTGCACCGCCTGGACCAGGGACCCGGTGCTAGCGGTGAAACGGCGATCACCGGCGTAGCTGACAGCGATATTGTGAGTGCCTACCGTGAGCGCAGAAGCGTTGTAGTAAGCCACGCCTCCGCTCAGCGTTGCGGTGCCCATGACGGCACCAGTATCGGCATTCAAGAATGTGACCGTACCAGTCGGCGTTCCCGTCGCCGGCGCCACCGCCGAGACCCTGGCAGTAAACTTCACCGGCTGACCGACAATCGAGGGATTCACCGATGAAACTACTGCAACGCTGGAGTCGCCCTGGTTCACCACCTGCGGATTTCCCGTCAGTGATGCGGTGCTAGCGTAGTACTGGCTGTTACCAGCGTAGCTGGCCGTGATGGTGTGGCTGCCCAATGTCAGCGCGGAGGTGACAATGCGTGCCACGCCCGAACTCATGGTCACCGTACCGAGAGTGTTCGTACCATCGCGGAATGTGATTGAGCCCGTAATTGATTCAGGGGAGATCGTCGCGGTGAAGGCCACCGCCTGTCCGGCTCTCGAGGGGTTGGCCGAAGAGATCACGGCCAGTGTGGTACTGCCTTTGGTGACTACCAGCGGGTTTCCAGTCAGAGACCCGCTGCTGCTCTTGAAGTTGATGTCGCCGCCGTAGCTGGCAGTGATCGTATGGCTGCCGGTCGCGAACGCAGAGGTGGTAAAGATTGCCACGCCCGAGGTCAGGGCCGCCGTGCCGATGCTGGTCGCGCCATCACGGAAGGTGACTATGCCTGTGGGGGTTCCCGCTGCAGGCGCCAGCGCTGACACCGTAGCAGTGAAAGTTACCGCATGGCCAGCGACAGAGGGATTCAACGAGGAGACCAGTGCGAGCGCGGAACTGCCCTTATTCACCGTCTGCGGGATGCTCAGGGAGCCGCTGCTGCCGGTGTAGATCATGTCGCCGCCGTAGCTGGCAGTAATCGTGTGGCCACCTACAGCCAGTGCGGAGGTGGTAAAGATTGCCACGCCC
>WNFY01012194.1_pt1 | contig 10133 bp, 8 predicted proteins | sample 5400091 | NCBI WGS metagenome assembly WNFY01 (sample SAMN13153364, study PRJNA577476) | soil metagenome | isolation source: 60 cm soil or saprolite under grassland replicate 1 | place: USA:California | collected 2016-06-15 | reverse complement strand
GTATATGAAAACACCCGACCCGAGGGACGCCAATACCAGCATTGCCATGTGTCCAGGATCTCTGATGTAGGCCGAACGACTCTCACCCGGCTCCCGCGGACGACAAGACCCATAACCAAGGCCTGCAGCGATCGAGTAATAGAGGAGCATCTCGCGCCAATGTCGAGAGAATAGCTGCGCAAAACCCGAAGCAAGTAAAGCGAAGGCCACAATGTGCGGCCAGCGCAAGGGCTGCTTAATTGATTCCTCTTCCGGCATTCAGTGTTCCTGCATGAGAGAACTAGCGCTTCTGGCTTGGTAATACGCCCTTCCCTTCCAATTTACATTGCCCCGGTGCGCGGCTACTGATCGCATCAACAGACTCACAAAAATCGGAAGACCAAAGATCGCTATCAAACTCGACAACGCCGGAAAATGCGCCTTGCGGATCCGAATCCAGAACCAGCCTGCCAGAATAATTGTAAGCAGCGACATTTGCAGCGCGAGGTTCGGTCGTCCAGATAAGCTCGCCCAGATCGCGGCAGCGAAGTTACCGATAATCAGCACGAATTCCGCCGAGCGCAATAATGCCAAGGATCGCGGTCGCTTAAACAGCAGCGCCAGATTCTTCGTCCAGCCTTCTTTCATATGCGCGAAGCTGCGGTACATACGGGTGTGGACAGCGTCGCCGCCGTAGCGGAAGAAAATTTTGCGGCCGGAGGACTTCACCAGGCGCGCCATGGCGACGTCTTCGAGCAGATCGCCGACGATCTTTGGATTTGCGTGGCCGCCCACCGCGTCATAAGCTTCGCGCGAGATCAGCAGGTATTGTCCGTTGGCGGCGGCGATGGGAGACGTGGGATCGTTCACCGCTTGCGGAGGATAGGCCGTCGCCAGTTCGGCGAAGATCACCGGCATAACTGCTTTCTCCCAGAAGCTGCGCACCACCTGCTCGGGAGAATAGGAAAGCAGCGCGGCCCCGTGCTGCTCGGCTTCATTAACGGCACGGGCGAGAGAGCCGGGGTTGTGGACGGTGTCGGCGTCGGTGAACAGCAGCCACTTGGCTTTTGCGAACTTCGCGCCGGCGGACATGGCGTTGTTTTTGCCGGTCCAGTTGTCGGGGAGGGGAGGGGCGGGAAGCACACTGAGTCGAGGGCGGGCGGGGACCCTTCGGCTTCGCTCAGGGCAGGCTGCCACCCCAAAATCCAAATTTGTTGAGCGGGCCAGGTGGGCAGTCTCCAAATCGCTTGTGAGGACCCGAGCGTCCTCGCCCGGGAAAGAAAACGATCGTGCGATTTCGGCAGTGCGATCGGTCGAGGCGTCGTCCACGACAATGATTTCGAAATCAATTCCAGGTTGTGTGACCAGCGACTGCAGGCAGAGGGCGAGGCAAGCCTCTTCGTTCCGCGCGGGAACGATAACGGAAACCACGGGATCAGTGTTGCTCGCCATCACTTGGGTGTTATGCCCTGAGGAACACTTGCTTGCACCGCCAAACCTTTTAGGCGCTGTCATCCCGAACTCGCACGCTCACAGCGGGCGATGGAGGGACCCTACGATGCGCCTGCACTGGCACCGACGACGTCGAGGGTAATCTGTGCTGCATAAAATTATGCGACGTCCTCTCGACGGCAATGGCAGCACCCAACTGGATGTAAGGTCCCTCTGCTGCCCTCCTTCGGCGGGCAGCTTCGGGATGACAATCACGTGAGAGCGGGAAGCGTGGGCAATTCCCAACGAACCGCGCGGTCACGGCTAGTTGTTTATTATATCGGTGTGCGTCTTTCCGCCTTTGTGCTTGCCTGCGCCGGTCTTGTGCTCTTGAGCGCCTGCTATGGCCGTTCCAAGCCTTCCAGCATTGGGAATGCCGCCCCCGATTTCACCATTCAAGACTCCGAGCATAGCGTTACCCTGAGCCAGTACCGCGGCAAGATTGTCGTGCTGAATTTCTGGGCCACTTGGTGCCCGCCGTGCATAGAAGAGATGCCGTCGCTCGTGCAGATGCAAAAGAAAATGCAGGAGAAGGGCATAACCGTGCTCGCCGTCAGCGTGGACGACGACGTCGACGACTATCACAAATTTTTGAAAGACCACAGCATTGATCTGCTCACCGTGCGCGAATCCGGCCAGCGGACAGACAAGGGCGTGGTTGCTCCCGTCTCTTCGCGGTACGGCACCATCAAAGTGCCGGAGACTTACATCATTGACCGCAACGGGGTGATTCGGCGCAAATTCATCGGCCCGGTGGACTGGAACCAGACTGAGATTGTCGAATATTTGAGCCGGTTGTAACATCCAGAACTCAACGTAGGTTCAAACCCCGGGTCGAATTTTCCTACTCAAACGTTTATATAGATATCGAGTTTTTTGCCTGGCGATCCCATCGCTCGGCCTTGGCATCCAACCACTACATTCACAATTCTGAAGGAGGCGCCATGATTGAACGGAACATCACTTTGCCAGAAATGATTCTTTGGACGGGTACGCGTATCGCACTTGGCACGGGCATAGGTCTATTGATTTCAAGAGGGCTTAGCAAGGACGCGATGAAGGCGGCCGGATTAGCTCTGACGGTTGTAGGAGGCTTTACCACCATTCCGCTGGCAATCGCCATCATTGGCAAGAAAAATGTAACCCGGCCTGAAATCCGGTCAGTCGCTTAGGCCCGCATTAATCTCACAAATTCGCGAGCCACGGTCTGCTTGAGAACCCGAGAAGCCCGGTAACCGATTGAGTCTTTTACAATTCTGTAGTGAAGTCCTGGGATGCGATCATCATCGGCGGCGGAATCATTGGGCTGTCGCTTGCGATTTCACTGCGGAAGCAGGGACTGCGCGTTCTAATTGTGGAGCGCGGCGAGCCCGGACGCGAGGCCTCGCATGCCGCGGCGGGAATGCTGGCCGGCTCGGGCCTTGAGATTCCGCGGCTGCTGCGGCCGCTAGCAGAGGAGAGCGCGCGGCTCTATCCCGAGTTCGTGCATGAACTCGAAGACGAGTCGGGGACCAAGGTTGACCTGCGCGAGTACGGAACGATTCTCCTGTCAGAAGCGGGTGCGTTTCCCACGAAAGCGGAGCGCATTGTCCCTGACCAGCTGCATCAACTCGAACCGGAGCTGCAGCTTCAACCTGGCGGGCGAGGGCGCCCGCCCCACGACAGTCCATACGAAGCGGCATTCCTCGACGAGCGTTCAGTTGATCCGCGGGCGCTCACAGCAGCGGCGATCAAGGCCGCCAAACATCGCAGCATAGATATTTCCTCCGGCACCGAGGTCAAGACTATCTTGGTTGAAGCCGACCATGTTGCCGGAGTCGAAACCCGCGAGACCCTCTACTCAGCCCCGATTGTGGTTAACTGCGCTGGCGCCTGGGCGGGATGTGTAGGCCCGCAGCGATTTCCGGTCAAGCCGGTAAAAGGACAGATGCTCGCGGTCGTCGGTGCCCCTCCGATCAAACACGTGGTGCGATCGGAAAAAGTTTATCTGGTGCCACGTGGCGATGGTCGCCTGGTCATCGGCTCGACGCTCGAAGACGCGGGGTACAACAAGCAAACTGATGTGGATACGATCCAGCGGCTTCTGCATGCCGCGGTCGAACTGGTTCCAGCGCTGGCTGGCGCCAGAGTGCATGAAGATTGGGCGGGATTGCGTCCGGGCATGCCGGATGAATTGCCGATTTTGGGCGAGACATCAGTCAGAGGCTATTTTGTCGCAACCGGCCACTATCGCGACGGAATTTTGCTGGCGCCGGTCACCGCCCAGGTTATGGCGGACTTGATCCTTGTTAAACCTTCACATCACAACCTTGCGTCGTTGGCCCCGGCTCGCTTCTCTTAAACAGCAGGATTATTATGCCTGCAATCCAGCTGGTTCTCGTACCTGCACCTCACGCTCGATTTGGGGAAGAGCGCGGTCTCCGGTAACTTCCAAATCGTAGGCCGCCTGCAGGTTCAGCCAAAACCTCGCACTGGTTTTGAAATACCTGGCAAGCCGCAGAGCGGTATCGGCACTTATGGACCGGCGTTCATGCACGATTTCTGAAATCCGGGTGACAGGAACATGAAGCGCCAGCGCAAGCCGGTTCATAGAAAGCCGAAGCGGTTTCATATAATCTTCGCGGAGGATCTCTCCGGGATGAATCGGGGGCAACTTTGCTCTTGCGTTTTGCGCCTTGGCCACATGTCCTCCTAGTGATAATCCACGATCTCGACCTCGTAGGCGTCTCTGTTTCTCCAGCGAAAACACAGGCGCCATTGATCATTGATGCGAATGCCGTGTTGACCTGCTCGCTCCCCCTTCAAGGCTTCCAGGCGATTGCCTGGTGGAGACGCCAAATCGCCGAGGAAAACCGCGGCATCGAGTTGCCTCAGTTTTCTTTGCGCAATCCGCTCGATGGCTCGAAAGCGCGGAACCCGCTCCCGCTGATGGAGCCTCTGTGTGTCCTTCGACCGGAAGCTCTTGATCATCGCCCAGAGTTATTGTATAACGGTATGCGTTAAACGTACAACAGTAAAGGATTTAACTCATGGCCTCTCCCGCCGTTGATTTTGCCCGCCAGAACCAGCAACGTTTCTTAAACGAACTGAAAGACCTGCTGCGCATTCCCAGCGTCAGCACTGCGCCGGAACACAAATCGGATGTGCAGCGGGCTGCAGACTATGTCGCCAGCGAACTGCGCCGCATCGGCATGGAGAATGTCGAGACCATTCCGACCAACCGCCACCCACTGATCTATGCCGACTGGCTGCATGCCACCGGTACGCCAACTGTCCTCTGCTATGCGCACTATGATGTGCAGCCACCCGATCCTTTGAACGAGTGGATCTCGCCACCCTTTGAGCCCGCCGAACGCAATAACAATATCTACGCGCGCGGTGCGGTGGACGACAAAGGCCAGCTCTGGATGGAGATCAAAGCCATCGAGGCCCTGATGAAGGGACATGGCGGCAAGCTGCCCATCAACGTGAGGTTCATTATCGAAGGCGAAGAAGAGGTTGGGGGAGAGTCGATTGCCGAGTACGTTCGCAAGCAGAAGGCGAAACTCAAGGCCGATTTCGCGCTGGTGTGCGACACGGAATTATTCGCGCCCGACTTGCCGACTTTGTGCGTAGGGCTGCGCGGGCTGGTCTATACCGAAATTGAAGCCGTTGGGCCCAAAGTGGACCTGCACTCGGGCATGTACGGAGGCGCGGCGCCAAATCCGTTTTTCGCACTGATCGAAATCATCAGCAAACTGAAAGATTCCAAGGGAAAGGTCCTCATTCCCGGTTTTTACAAGAACGTAAAGGCCCCGAGTGCAGCCGAACTCAAAGCCTGGAAGCGCCTGCCGTTCAACGAGGAGCACTACCGCAAAACAGAAGTCGGGTCTTCGAAGTTGACTGGCGAGCCGGGCTATTCGGTCTTGTATCGTACCTGGGCACGGCCTACGCTCGAGGTCCACGGTATGCCCGGGGGGTTCACCGCACCGGGTGCAAAGACGGTGATTCCGGCCAGGGCGCAGGCCAAAGTTTCCATGCGCCTGGTACCGAACCAGGATCCCGACGACATTCTCAAGCGCTACACCGCTTTCGTGAAAAAACTCACGCCTAAGGGAATTGAGACCAAGATCAAAGTGTGGAGCAAGGGCCCAGCCTGCGTGGTGGGAACCGACAACGAATACATCAAGGCGGCGACGGAAGCGTTGCGCGACGTATTCAAGAAGGAGACGGTGTTCATCCGTTCCGGCGGCTCGATCCCCATTGTCACTGACTTTCAGGACGTGCTGAAGATTCCTTCGGTGATGATGGGCTTCGGGCTTCCCGACGACAACCTGCACGCGCCCAATGAGAAGTTCCATATCCCGAACTTTTATCGCGGGATTGAATCTATTTGCCTCTTCTTTGAGAAGCTGGGCGGGTAAATCAACAACAAAAGCTTTTAACCGCGGAGAACGCAGAGTACGCAGCGAAAAGCGAATTCCTGGCCCCTGATTCAGGCGGATCAGAACAACGGGAAATCAGTGACAATCCATGCTGACCCGTCTCTTCTGCGAAAAGCCGGGGCCTAAAAACAAAAGCTTCTTAACCGCAGAGAGCGCAGAGAAAGCGCAATTCCTGCCACTGATTTACGCGGATTCACACGAATCAGAACAACCAGAAATCAGTGACAATCCGCGCTGATCGGTGGCTGCTTCGTCTCAGCGTACTCGGCGTACTCGGCGTACTCTGCGGTGAAATGCTCTTTTGTTGTGGGACTAAACTTCCACTCGCGCTTCGCGCAATCTTCGCGCCGCAGTTTCCGGCGAGACCGGCGAGTAATAGACCTCTTTGAAGGTGTAGGACTTCGCCTTGGCGGCCAGGATGGGAAGAATCTCGATGTGCCAGTGGTAGTCGTCATCGAGCGTCTTCCAGTATCCCAGGCTCGCCGACTGGTGCGAGCGGTTGGGGGAAGTGTGCAGCACCAGATGAAATGACTCGGTGATGGTGCGAATTCGCTGCAGCGTTCGCCGAAGAAGACCCGCCAGATCGCGTACCGGTCCAGGTCGCGATAAGGCGAAGCGCTCGAACGAGGCGTCATGGGTGCGGCAGAGGATCCAGGTCTCATACGGCACCCGGGTGGCAAAGGGGCAAAGCGCCACGAAATCGCCGCGAGCTTCAACCAGACGCTGCCCGGTGCGCATCTCCTGGGCGATAATGTCGCAAAATACACAGCGCTCTTTCTGCTTGAAATAGTCGAGTCCGGCGCGCAGCTCATAAAGAACGCGCCGGGGAATGAACGTGGTGGCGGCGAGTTCGGAATTGGGATGCTCAAACTCCTGTCCTGAACCCAAGCCGAAGTTTTTGTAAACGCTGATATAGCGGAAACGGGCATCGCCTTTGAGGTCTTGAATACGCTGGGCTGCCAGCAACAGGAACTGCTCGATCTCGGCGTCATCGGCCTGCCAAAGTTGGCGGTCGTGCTGCGGATTCTCGACCAGCACTTCGTGGGCGCCGAGGGTGGACGGGCGGTTGAGCCGGGGCAGAGCCGGCATTCAGTGGCAGGGCGCGGGGCGGTTTCCGGGATATCGTCGCCGGTGAGCACCCAAGAGCGGGTGAGGGGATCTTTACGCAGTTCCATCGGAGCAACCGATTATCGCATTAAAACCATTCACCGCAGAGAACGCCGAGCACGCAGAGAAACCAAATTCTTTGCCACGGATTTACGCGGATTTTCGCCGATCAGAAAGCAGGAATTCGTCGGTCCGCAAGAATCCGTGTTGATCCGAGACATTAAGAATTTTGCGTTCTCTGCGAACTCGGCGGTCTCGGCGGTCTCGGCGGTAAGACGCTTTTCGCACGAAGGTAGTAAGGGACCAGTTTTCCACGACCTGGCACAGGCGTGGTGGCTCTATAATCCGCGAAAAGGCAGTGGTTAGTGATTTGCGCCCAGTTGTTGGCCAAAGTCATTTTGCCGCCGAGATCGCCGAGTTCGCAGAGAAAGCACTTAAAGGACCTTCTCGGCGATCTCGGCGTTCCCGGCGGTGAACTGATTTTGGTGCCGTAACTGACAACTAGCCACTGATCCCTGACCCCTGACTCATGACCGATCCCTCCACGCCGCTGATGCGGCAGTACTCCTCGATCAAGAAAGAGCACCCCTCTGCGCTGTTGTTTTTCCGCTTAGGCGACTTCTACGAGATGTTTTTCGAGGACGCTGTGGTGGCGGCCAAAGAACTGCAGATCACTCTCACCTCGCGGAATAAAGAAAAAGGCATGGCCATTCCCATGTGCGGCGTTCCCTATCACGCCGCCGAGGGCTACATCTCAAAGCTGATCCGTCGCGGATATAAAGTCGCCATTTGCGACCAGGTGGAAGACCCGCGGTTAGCAAAAACGCTAGTACGGCGTGAGGTGACCCGGGTGGTGACGCCGGGGACGGCGGCAGACTCTTCGCTGGGTTCGGAAGAAAACAATTTTTTGGCGGCGGTGGTGACAACGGGAGAGCGCGCGGGATTTGCCGCGCTTGACCTATCCACCGGCGAGTTTCGCGCCACCGAGTTTTCGGGCGAAGGCGCAGAGAGGCGCATTCAGGATGAGCTCGAGCAACTGCGCCCTAAAGAAGTGCTCTATGCAAGCTCCGTGCCGCTGTTCGATTCCGCCAGCAACCGTGTGGAGACGGGCGCCCCGGCCCGTCCGGGCGCGCGGGGCGCGACACCTTGGGCGCTGACCCCGCTCGAAGACTGGATTTTCTCAGCCGACCACGCCATCCCACTGCTCGAAAACCACTTCGGCGTGCTTTCGCTCGAAGGCTTTGGCTTGGCGGGAAAGCCGGCGGCAGCGGCAGCGGCGGGGGCGATCCTCTACTACGTACGCTCTACCCAGCGCGGAACGCTCGACCACGTGGACCGTGTCGGATTTTATGAGCGGCGAAACTTCCTGGTGCTCGATGCGGTCACGGTGCGCAACCTCGAGCTGATCGAGCCGCTGTTTGCGGGGACCGATAGCGGGGTCACGCTCTTCCACTCGATCGACGCAACCGTTACACCCATGGGCAAGCGGCTGCTGCGGGCGTGGATGCTGCGGCCGTCGTTAGACGCAAGCGAAATCAAACAGCGACTGGATGCGGTCGAAGAGCAAGTAAAGCAGACCATCGCCCGCGAAGAGCTGCGGCGGGCGCTCGAGGGCGTGCTCGATCTCGAGCGCCTGCTCAGCCGGGTCACCCTTGAGACCGCGAACCCGCGCGACCTGGTGGCGCTGGCGGCATCGCTTGGCCGGATTCCAGCGGTACGCGGGTCCTTGGCGCATTTCTCTCCCCCCCGGCTGCAGTCCCTGCACAGCGCAATTGACGAGCTCCACGATGTGCGTATGCGAATTGAGCAGACGATCATTCCCGAGCCTCCGATTTCATTGAATGAGGGCGGGGTGGTCCAGCCCGGCGCCGAACGCGAACTCGACGAACTGCGCGAGCTCAGCCGCAGTGGCAAGCAATTCCTGGCGCAGATGGAGCAGAGAGAGCGTGAACGTACGGGAATTTCTTCGCTAAAGGTGCGCTTCAATTCCGTGTTTGGGTATTACCTCGAAATTTCGAAGGCGAACCTGCAGTTGGTGCCTCCCGATTACGAACGGCGGCAGACCCTGGTCAATGCTGAGCGGTTTTCGACGCCGGAGCTCAAGCAATACGAGGCGAAGATTCTGGACGCGCAGGAAAAAATCGTCGAGATTGAGCGGCGCATTTTTGCGGAGCTGCGGACCTTTATCGCTGGCGAAGCCCGTCGCATACGCCAGACGGCGCTCGGGCTCGCCGAAATAGACGTGTTGGCTGCATTTTCGCACCTCGCCAGCGTCCGCAACTACTGCCGTCCGCAATTCGACGATTCATCGGATATCGAAATTATCGGCGGGCGTCATGCCGTTATCGAGCAGCAGGAGTTTTCCGGACACGACCTGTCGGGTGGTGATTCCGCCACTTACGATCTTCACAAAAACTACCGCTTTGTGCCCAACGATCTTTTCCTGAACTCGACCACCCACAAGATTCTGCTTCTCACCGGCCCCAATATGGGGGGTAAATCCACCTATCTGCGACAAACAGCGCTGATTGTGATCCTGGCGCAGATGGGGTCGTTCGTTCCGGCAGGCAAAACCAGGCTAGGAATTGTGGACCGCGTCTTCACCCGTATTGGTGCCAGTGACAACCTGGCCCGCGGGCGCTCGACTTTTATGGTGGAGATGACCGAGACCGCCGCCATCCTGAATACCGCTACCCCAAAATCTCTGATCCTGCTGGACGAAGTGGGACGCGGCACCGCCACCTACGACGGCCTGGCCATCGCCTGGGCCGCGATCGAGTATCTCGACACGCGGATCCGCGCCAAGACACTTTTTGCCACGCATTACTTCGAATTGACGGAGCTGGCGGAGCAGCTTTCGGGAGTGAAGAACTATCACGTGGCGGTGAAAGAAACCGGAACTGGAATCGCGTTTCTGAGAAAAGTGCAGCCCGGCGCCGCCGACCGCAGTTACGGGATCGAAGTCGGAAAGCTGGCGGGACTGCCCGACGAAGTGGTGCGGCGGGCGCGGGAGGTGCTGGCCGAGCATGAAAATGCAGAGGCCCAGGTGACCGCGCAATTGTCCGGCAGCGATGCCCCGCCCCCGCGAGCGGCGCAGCTCACCATCTTTACGCCACTGTCGCAGCCGGTGCT
>WNFY01006817.1_pt1 | contig 10135 bp, 15 predicted proteins | sample 5400091 | NCBI WGS metagenome assembly WNFY01 (sample SAMN13153364, study PRJNA577476) | soil metagenome | isolation source: 60 cm soil or saprolite under grassland replicate 1 | place: USA:California | collected 2016-06-15 | reverse complement strand
ATGGGTAGAATATTATCTCTTGTAATGTAATTACGCATGCCATTTGAAAAACGATTACGCTGTTTGCCTGTATCAAATAACAATACACTTCGGCGACACCTGCCAAGGACCACGGCCGCATTAAGTCCAGCCGGACCCCCGCCAATGATTATAACATCATGCAGTTTCACAGTCCCATTCTAAGCAAGAATGAAGCCGTTGATTATTTGATTGGTGCAATATACCCGGTAAATGAAATTGGCTGCCGGTTATTGGTCAGGGCCTGCAGAGTTCCATATCCATTCTCTGAAATGGTAAGTGAAAACTCTCTGAAATCTGCAACGTCCGTCGGTCTGATACTTATATCCCATCCGCCTTTTTTCCTGTTTTTTACAGAGTATTCAAATTTGGTAGATGTAAAATTAAATCCACCGTCATTTGAACCGTAGGGAACTGAATATGCCCGACCGAAAAATGGAAGATAGGAGACAACCGAATTCCCCGAAACTTTAAGATCGTATTCAGAAGTTAATTGCCTGCTTGCCCCTGAGGTCGGCAATGCCGTCTGAGCATGAAAAACGAACTGTTTTGCTTCCACAATATTTTTTATCGTTAATGCTTTGTCCTGTGCATTTATGCTGTTTGCAAGTACTACAGTAAAAAAGGAAAGGAAGAGTATTTTATTGAAAAGATTCTTTGTCTTCATGGTATATGATTTCTTTTTATAACACCAAAATCTGTACTATGTTTTGTTAATAATCGGTTTAATATTTCCCTTCATTTTTTAAGAAGGTATGTTATTTGGTATTAAAATAAATAATGGTCTATGGAGCAGAATAGTAGCAAACCAATAGCACGAACACGGTCAAAAATCCTGATTGGTATTTCACGAATTGCTTCATTTATTTTCCATCCATTACTAATGACTGTACTTTCTGTTGTCGTTCTTCATAAACTCGCTCCTGGTAAATTTTTACCATTATTGCCACGGGAATTCGGACAGTGGATAAAAGAACTGCTGATGTATACAGTCGTTTTTCCCTTTATTTCAATTTTACTGCTCAGGCTATCGGGGTTAATTTCAAATGCCAGAATGCATGATGCAAGGGATCGTATTTTGCCGTTGATCGCGACCATGATCTTTTACATTTTTGCCTATTGCTTTTTTGCTTATAAGCACCGTGCTCCGGTTTTGCTTCAATCTTTGCTATTGGGTAGTTCCTGTGCCATTGTCATCCTATTTATCGTGAATTTATTTTATAAGGTAAGTGTACATACAACAGCAGCCGCTATTTTGCCGGGTATGGCTATTGTTTTAATTTTAGACCATGAGGTAAATATTACTTTAACGTTGATATTTGCGTTGTTAATTGCACTATTTGTTGGTATCATTCGCTGGCTGCTTGGTGCGCATACGATTGGCCAGATAGTGCTGGGATATATAGTTGGCATTTTTACGCAGTTGGGTGCTTATTTAATCGGTAAATTTTAGCAAGGATTTTGCTGATATCAAGCTGGTCAATTCACTTCTAAATTTCTTGTATGAAAAACGTCTGTTTCCTTTTTTTATTCACAACAACGTGTCTTGTTGGTAACGCACAATTGAAGGTAAAGCCCAGGTGTGATGCTTTTGCTGTGGATCTTCTTGATGGCAAAGTAAATGGTGTTCATCCTGATTTCACTCCGGGTCAAATTAAAACCAAACTTCCCTGCTTTACCGGCGAGGAGCCGTCAAAATGCGGAGGTGTTATTTATTTTAAGGATCGCGACGTCAAGTTTTATTCTGACAGGGATTACGTCGAGGTTGGTCCGGCATTTAAAGGAAAACTTAGTCTTCCCTTAATGGGCGCAAAGAGGGGAACCTTTTTCAAATGGCTTGGTAATCCAAAACTAAAAGATGATACGTGGGATGCTTTTCAAACACAATACGGGTGCCTCGTTTTATACTATAATAAAGCGTCCAGAGTTCAAATGATAAGGTTTAGCACAAAAAATACGGATGAATTGAAGCTTTGCGAGTAAATGCGCATTAACAAATAAAAAACGTCATTTTCGATTAATAGACGTAGCTTCGTTTTGATAATTTGAGTTCAGCATCTTGTAAGTGAATGTCTTTTCTGCTACGCATTTTTCTGCTAATAGTTAGTCTTCTTTACGTCGTGCTTTTTTCTCAGATCCTTTAATAATTTAAAAAAGAAGTATGAACATTTATGTTTCGAATTTAAGCTTCGCCGTAAGGGATGAAGACTTAAGAGAATTTTTTGCTGAGTACGGGGAAGTTTCGTCTGCAAAAGTAATTATGGACAAAGTTTCTAACCGTAGCCGCGGCTTTGCTTTCGTGGAAATGCCCGATGAAACGGCAGCTCAAAAAGCTATCCAGGAGTTGGATGGAGCCACAGTGGATGGTCGGTCTATTAAGGTAAACGTTGCCAGGCCAAAAGAAAAAAACAATAACAGCCGTTCTTTTTCTAATAACAGGTGGTAAAAAAATTAAAACAGGAGTCCTTTTGGGCTCCTTTTACTTTTACGTGCAGCTACTATTTAATTTTGCGAAATGACAAGTGACCAAATAGAAAAATTTATTGAGCCTAAACATTTGGCCACGCATTCTCTAAAAATTGATTTTAAAACCCGCAATTCATTAACGGGGTTATTTATTCAAACAAACGACTACAAAGAATTGAAGGCAAAAAATTTCTGGCGTATTGTTACAGGTCCGAATATCGAAATATGGAAGACATCAAAGGATGCGAGCCTTGCCCGCATTTTTAATGGCACAGAATTTACCAAGCTTAGTGTTGTTTAAAAATTCGTTTATGACAGTCGAAGAAATATATTCAATATTGGAAAGCAAGATTTATTATGAAAAAGAAAGCATGAGGAAGTTCAGCTTTGTCGATAATTCGATACACATTGACAGGCGTGCTTTCATTCCTTTTAGCATCTACAAGGAAAATGAAAATTTTTTCCTCGATCCCGATATTGCCATTGCCGATGAAAAGCAATTACGTATTGAGATTGAAGATATCTCTGCGAATTCGATAGATTTTTATGGTAAAACCAGCGGGGAAAAGCTCTTAACGCTCGAGTGAAGCGGACTTATGAGACATACCGAAGTTCGTCCTCAATAAGCTCATGAAATTGGCTTTCATATTTTAATATCCAATCAGGAAGAAGCTGTGGCTGTATCTTCCAGAATTCACTCTCTTTCTGCATTTGGAATATGATTCGATTACTGCGATCGTCAGTCACATCTACCACAAATAATATTTCTCCGTTTGGATTTGATTTTCGGAAATTAAATTCTCTTAATCGCCCCTCGGCCTTGATCAGCTTGGAAAATTGTATATTTTTAATGGATCGCATTAGATAAGGTGGCTTTAAAATCGCTAATGCAATTTAATGATTGGAAGGTTTAAAAACTCGCGAAAAGAATATTAAGTTATGCACAATAAAATCTGAATAAAATTTTAATTAATCATATCCCTCGCTTAAAATATCCCACGGGGTTGTTTGTTTTTCTTCCGTATCTGTCTCATTTTCTTTTTTTTGCTTACGGGTTTTTCTCTTTTTTCTTTCGTTGTTCTTAGGTCGCAGGTCAGGAGCAGTTTCACCCCCTGCAGGTAACTCGGTTTTTACGTTTTTTATATCATCTTCCGTAATGACGCTGTTAATGTCATTCAAATGCCTGTGAACGCGTTCCTCAAGCGATTCCCGTTGTTTATTTTTTTGAGTGGTTTTCATAACCCTTTTTCAGATATAGAGAAAAACACATGCCAAGACCGGAAAATGAAAGCTATTTTATCATTAACATCCTGAAATTCTGATTAACCCTAAATAACAATCGCCTTAACGAATCCTTATCAATTTTTTGGCACGGTGGCATTTGCTTTGAATAATAAAGAACAACCGGAAAATTAAAAAATAGTCCTGCAGCGCTTACCGGTTAGTTCTCCAGGATAACAAATAAAATTTAATAAAATGAAAAAGATTTTTACACTTGTTTTAGGTTTAATGTTAGCTGTTGCAATATTTGCCGCGGACCGCGGACCTACCGTAACAGTAAACGCTCCAAAGAAATATGAAATTGTTATTGATGGCAGACAGTATTCTACTAATTATGGCAACGCAATTAGTATTTCTAATATGTTTAATGGTCGCCATAATATCAGAGTGTATGAATTAAGACCTGGTTTCTTTATGAACAGAAAAAGGCTCGTTGCTTCCTCTATGTTTCAGTTAAGGAACAGTGATATTCAAATCAATGTTGATCGGCTTGGACAACTGCAGATTACTGAATCAAGGTTCGGTGGTGGCTGGAATGATCATAGTTATGGTAGAGGCAATGACCGGGATCATGGAAATGACAGGGATCGGAGCGGACGTTTCTAAATCTTAGCCGCTTAAGTTTTAAGCGGCTTTTATTTATTTCTTTTCAGGATTTGTAATATTGCTCTTTGCCATATCCGTTTTTGGATGTTGTGTCTGTATCAATGCAATTTTCTGTTTCGCGATAAACTCACCCACGGCTTTTTTATAAGCAGCGGTTTCAGTTTTTGTCAACGTTGTAATACCTCCACAGTCTTCAAAAAAATAATGCGTAGCAATAAATCTCTTTACATGTCCTCTTGTTTCAGCAGGAAGTAAATTCTGAAGACGCCAAAAGTTATGACTTCCTGATTTCTTAATGGCCCACTGAATCTTGCCCGGCCCACTGTTATATGCTGCAATAACAAGCAGCCAATCCCCAAATTGATTGTATAAATCGCGCAGGTATTTAGCAGCTGCGACGGTGCTTTTATAGTAATTAGTACGCTCGTCATATTTACCCCTAATTTTTAGGGAAAGATCCCGGGCTGTTGAAGGCATCAATTGCCATGGTCCCACAGCACCGACATGTGAAACCGCCTTTGGTTTCAACTCCGATTCTACCGCCGCAAGATATTTTAATTCGAGGGGTAAATTATAGAGACTAAAAATAGAGTCCATCAAAGGGAAATAGCGATCACCTCTCTCTCTGATTTTCTCCAGCGCTTCATTATTTTTCTTGTTGTAATCCTTTACAAATTTCGCAGTGCGTGAGCTCAATTGAATTCTTGGTGCATTGGCTAACACCGTGTCGGGAAATTCATTTATATCTATAAATGATGAATCAAAGGCTTGTAATTGCCGAATGAATGGATCAACCTCGACTTTTTTGGCGGGATTACGCGGTTGCTGATCATGAGTTCCATTTACTGTTGCGATAATAAATAATAAACCATTGCCAAACAAACCTGCTCTCACCAGTTTTCTTTTCAACATCGTTTTAGTTTTGAATTAAAACAATGCCGACCCAAGGGTTTGGATTATCACAGATGATTCAGCATAGGAAACAAGGAACGGGATTTGTCATGGAATTGGAAGAGAAATTAGCTAAACAGGTTACCGGGGGGTGCGGACATTTGGGCTTTTCAATTTTGCCGGAACTCTGTGCTGTCGCTAATTACAGAACAGCATCTAAAATACTCTTCATAAGTTGCATCGCATAGCTTTTAGTCACAAGGAAATCTACGATGGACATCTAACAAAGTGGAAACCACTGCATAGGGCTTAAATATATTTGACTGAAAATAAGACAGTCTGTTTTTGGCAGCTTTACGGCCTGTTTAAAAGCTAAATTTCAAAGTAATTTATTGAACTGAAAGAGACAGTACCTTTAAATTAGATTGCCATGATTCCTGGCTATCTGTTGCTATATCGTACCACAGAAAATATCAAAAGAAGAAGGGCAACCATCGTTGCCCTTTGCTATTTAACAAACCTCAAAGGCAATTAAATATCTATTGTGTCAATCGTATAACAGGTTCTAATTTGTAACCACCATTTTCTGCAATAATGGATTGGGCGGCATCAAAGTCAAGGATGAATGCATTGAACACTTCGTTAAGGTTCTTATCGATTTTAATTTTCAAGCCGGATGTTTCTGCACTTGGTGTTTGCATAGGGTAGGGTGTACCACTCACAACCACGTAATTCCCATCTCCTAAAATAAAACGAACTTCCTTTAATACGCCTTGTGGTACCACATCGTCTGCAAGTAAAACTGTAATACCATTTTGCAAATCAAGCAGGTTAACGATCGTATCCTTTGTATTAAGAGAAATCCAGGCTGACGTATCATGAAGAACATTTACCTCAACTCCTTTAATATGGATAAGCACAGAATCGAAAGTGGCAGGATTATCCGTAAGATAAATTTGAACAGGAGATGTTTTTACTTCTTTCTTGCATGAATAAATAAATGGTAAAGCAAATATTGCTGCAATGAGAAAAAGACGTTTTGTTTTCATAGATCGGGATTTAAAAAGTTTGATAAAAATAGATGATAAAACTGTGCCATGCACCCAAGCCCGCCAGTTCCTTCATCATTATTTTTATCTTCTGCGTACAATTCCTAAGAGTTCTTCATTCGTCACTTACAGGGTTGCTACTTTTATATTCATCGGAGAAAAAACCCTCAGGTAGCACTACTATTCAGCTGAGGTAATCCTGCATCAGCCTCATAATATTTTACACTGTTGGTTGTTAGAAATTGCTTTATCATATCTACATGAATACAATGGCCTACATGCAGGCACGGTTGATTTGTGATCTTTATTTTTTTGCCACCCGACACCATCTCCTGGTTCTTCATGTCAAACCCAAGATGTAAATGATTTGTCATGCTCTGCATTCCATAGATCAGTCCCCCTTGATCAAATAAAGGTCCGCCACTTTGTCCTCTTAAACCCGGCGTACTTAATTCAACACCTGAGATATTTCCACTTGCTGACGCTAAATGACGTGTTACCATTCCTTCAATAGGAAATCGCACCACTCGCGCAGGCTGTGAAGACCAACTGATTTTTTCATCAGCCTCGTTATAAGTAAAATTTGAAAATTCCGGGAATGGATAACCTAAACGGCAGAGAAATAAGCCGGGTTGCAATCCATCACTGCCTTTTGCAAAAACAGCATATCCATTGTACAATCTAGTCGTATGGCCTTTGAGTTTAAGAATAGCAAGATCGGCATCAGGATGTTCAATCACGTCAATCGTTGTAAGCACATCAACACAATCAACAAGCTGGTATAAAAACTGGCATGCATTATCCGGTTTATCATAGCCATATTTTTCTTTTAACTCTCTTATTTTTTTATTGTAGCCCCCTGATTTAATTAACTGTTTTTTTTCATCCTGGAAAGCCAAATATCGGTTTGAAATTTCCCCACTCTGCCTAATCAACGAAGAAACATGTTTGCAGGTAACGGCAACTGCGTCTTCATTCACAAAAAAAATGGTAGCAGCCCCAGGAAGGATTTCTTTCTCACCATAGATGTTTGAAATAAAATGTATGGCTCTCGTAAATCCTCCAACTTTGTCGATTGCGGTTCTAAACATCATACAAGATTTTGATTAAAAATAAATCGTTTACAGCCAGGTAAATGGATTGTTTGAAGCAATATGTGTAATCTTTATTCCTGCCAATTTTGCCTGCAGCCAATCTACCAGCCATTCCATTCCCGGCTCTTCACTTACTGAATGCCCCAGTACGATCAATGAAGTTTTCGAGCCAAGTAATCTTGCATCTCTTATATACTCCGCCGTTTCCCATTCATGAACTTCACCTACAATTATAACATCAGGTTTTTCTTTTTCGATGGTTGAAATTTGTTTTTGCCCTCCCCATGCTCCGGGCAGCAAAGCAATATTTTTACATGGTGCAGAAAGATCGCCAATCACTCTCACGTGTTCAATACCTAATGAAGTTTTAAGATGGTCGGCAATTTGTTTTAAAGAAGCTTGTGGAATTAAAAATAATATCTCTGCATTTTTATTGTGCTGGAGCCAGCCTGCTTTTTTTAGTACTCCATAGGTTATGCCGTCAGGGCGATATGCATGCCAGTAATCATGAAAACGCCACACGGCAATTTTGTTCTGCTTCAATAACTCCTGTTTTTGCTCCACCACCTTATTATCACCTGACCATTTTACATCATCAGTATGATTGTAAAAAGTAGGCTCATGGGCGATAATAAAATTCGCATTCGTCGCTGCTGTTTTTCTAATTACATCAACAGTGGCGAACATGGTTGTTGTAATACCTGTTACTTTCTGATCAGCGCTTCCGCTTTTTAATGTATCCACTGTTTGTTTAAAAGGTGCTCCTGGAATTTCCTTCAAGATTATATCAATAATATCCTGTACCACATATTCTTTCTTAGCCGCAAAAGCGTTAATGGCAGGAATAGATGACAGTGCAGCGCCACCAGCCACCTTGAAACCTGTCTCAATAAATTTTCTTCGGTTGAGATCGTGGGTTTGATCTTCCTTTTTAAAATTATCCATGATGAATTATTTAGTAATTATGAAACTCTCTTGTCCTCTGCATCAAGCCCAGTACCTCCCTGGCAAAAAAATAAACCAGGGAAGCACAAGAATAGTATACGAGAACCACAGAGGAAATTCAAGATTATTTTATAGCAATAGTAATTTATTTGGTTGGCTTTTCGCCGGTCAGCTTTTTATGACACTTAAAATGTAACCAGCGGATAATTTATTAGTATCATACTGATGAAATTCATGCCGAAGCTTTTCTACATTTCTCTTGTAGTCAGAATTAGCGAGGATCTTATCCACGGCCATTTTTATTTTTTCAGGTGTTGGTTTTTCTGTTCTCAGATCAATACCCAGTTTAAAATAACCAATTCTTGCGCAGATCTCATTTTTCCCTTCATTAATTCCTGCAGCTACCATGGGCAACCCATATTTAATCGCTAAGAGCGTTCCCCCATAGCCACCATTGGTTATATAAATATCTGTGTGTGGCATAATGAAATCAAAATCAAAAAAATCTTCGATTACAATATTATCCTGTGCATATTTCCTTCTCAGCGCCTCTGTGTTGTGATAACCGGTGGCGACTACAAGAAGATAAGGTTCATTTTTTAGCGCCTCCAATGCTGGAATGATCAGTTTGGAATGATCGGATTCAAAAGTTCCCTGGGTGATCAGGACTGTTTTTTTGTAGTCACTCAGCTTATTCTTCCAATCATAATTAAATTCTTTCCTCGTCCCATTTTTAAAAGCATGAAGCGGTCCCACAAATTTTAATTTTTCCGGCATATCGCTTCTTTCGTATTCAAAGCCCGGCGTTCCACTTTGAAGAAAAACATCGGAACGTTGAGCAGGAATATCAAATATTACTATTTCCTCAGCAGGCAAATCATATCGCTTAAGAATTTTGTTGTACTCTACAGAGGATTCTTTAAATAAAATATTTTTTGCGACAAACCGCAATATCTTTTGTTTTATTCTGCCGGCAAAGGAATGATCCGGCGTTAAACCAAGTCCATAAGGCGGCAGATCTTTTGATGTGGACATCACTGGAATTATCCCTACTGCTACCGAGGGAACTTTTAGTTTTTCTTTTACAAGTTTGCCGGCAGTAAATGCCGCATCGCAAACAAATATATCAAAAGGAAAGCTTTGGTTTATTTCACTGATGTCTTCAAAATATTCCGGCGATCTGTAAATAAAAAAATGCTTGAGATCAAATTTCAGCTGGGACACCCCCGCTTTTATTTTTTTTCTCTCAGGAAATACTTCGTTTACAGTAAACTGGTTTACTTCCAGGGCTTTTTTAAAAGGATAATGCAGTATCCCAAGTTTTTTCAATTTCTCTTCAAACATCCTGCTTGTGTACCATCTTACATCATGTCCCTGCCTTTTCAATTCCATAGCCATGCCAGTCATTGGTGAAAAATGACCATCTGCAGGAATGCTGGCAAATAAAATCTTTTTTGTTTCCATAACATAAAAAGGATTTCGAAATCCTTGCGTCTCGTCTTGTCAGCTCTATGTCTTGTGCTAAATAGTAAAGCCCCGGACTACACAAAGAGAATACAGATTTACTTTATTTGAAACTACATTAACTTTAAATACAAAATTTTTTTTTATGAGAAGCTTCTCCATGACTTTCTTCTTACTCTTAACTATTTCCACTATGGCACAACAAACACAAAAGCCGCCGCTTCACGGAAAGAACTGGATGGCCATTACAGGCAAACCACTCTCAGCCAATGCCGGCGCCATGATATTTACTCAGGGTGGCAATGCAGTGGATGCCGCTTG
>WNFY01006815.1_pt1 | contig 10136 bp, 7 predicted proteins | sample 5400091 | NCBI WGS metagenome assembly WNFY01 (sample SAMN13153364, study PRJNA577476) | soil metagenome | isolation source: 60 cm soil or saprolite under grassland replicate 1 | place: USA:California | collected 2016-06-15 | reverse complement strand
CTCCGGCTTCGCGGGCAATTAACTCAGTGCAAAGGTCGTACGGATGTGAACAGATGCCGAGCGTTGCGCCTCTTGCGGCGAGAACTTTTTCCATCAATGGCCGCAGATCCGCGACAAATCGATCGTGACCGCTCATCAACTCGTAAAGCTGACCGGCCGACGACGCGTACTGATCCTCAAAACAATGCGCTTTGCCGGGTGATACCGGGCCAAGCGCGCCAAACACAATCTCCTCATCGATGGCCGCAAGCTCCTCGCGCGCGCCCGGAAAGAAGCGAGCGATTTCTGCGTACCCGTGCGCAATGCTCTTAGCACGCGATGGCTGCAGGGTCATTTCGGTAGTTTCTTTGGTTAGCCGGTTGAAGCGTTCGGCGTGAGCACCCCCGCCTCGACAGGCCCAGACCGTGTCGGATAGATGTTGCTTGATTAGCGGAATCTCAGTCTGAATCGCTAACTCGATGTCGCTTAGATTCGTCTCGGTTCCACGATTAGGCGCCACGCCAGTCAGAATCCATGCGCTGCGCTTCTGATACATCAAGCCCCGTGTGCCGTCGATTGGGTCGACGATGATTCGCCAAATGGCAGTCTCTTCCGAAGCGCCTCGCGGCAGCACCAACTGGCCCCCTGGCAAGCCCTCGGCAATCAGCACGATGGGCGTCGCCGACGCAATCTCGCGGGTGAAAAAATCAATCAGTAAATCTTCCGTAAGATAATCGACGGCATAGATGGTGTCGCCCTCTTCTTCCCGCGCAATCGCCGACACGGATTCCAGCGACATATGCTCGCAAGCATCGACGACCGTCTGCCGAATCGTTTCGTGTAGGCGCTTCAGGGGTTGGAGTAGAGATTCGTAATTAGCCACGGTCGACATGAAAGACTTGAATTCACTTTCGCTCGGTGTAATGCACGTTTGACAACGCGCGTAGTTCGGCGGCCTTCTCTTCCGGCGAAGTGTCACTGAGAAAGTTTCCGCCGCCGATCTCCGGACCCGCGAGATACTTCAAAAGATTCGGCCGCCGCAGTGGTGGGTGGAACTCGATGTGAAAATGAAAGGCGCGATAGTCGCCATTATCTGTGGGCGCCTGGTGCAGCGGCATCACGTAGGGGAAAGGCATCTGCCAAAGGTTGTCAAAGCGCACGACCGTGTCCTTCAGCACCTCAGCGAGATCGCGCGCCTCGCCGTCACTCAACGAGGCGATGCTCTGGTGCGTTTGTTTGGGCGCCACAAAAACTTCGTATGCGTAGCGGGCAAAATATGGGAGAAAAGCAATCGCCGTCTCATTCTCAGAGATAATCCTCTTCGCATCGCGTTGCTCTGCGGCAATGATGTCTGCGAACAGCGTCCGCCCCGTCTCAGTCAAGTATCGACGACTCGCCTGTACTTCAGTTTCGATGGTTTTAAAGACGAAGTTCGTCGCGTAGATCTGACAATGCGGATGCGGATTCGACACTCCAACGACCTCGCCTTTGTTCTCAAAAATCAAAACGTGATCGATCTCTCGGCGCTCTCCAAGATCAACATACTCGCGCTGCCAGGCAGCGATGAGTCCTTCGATTTCGCAGATTTTGAGTTGAGCCAGCGACAAATCATGCCGCGGTGAATAGCAAACGACGCGCGCAATCCCCTGGGCCGGCCGGTTTCGATAGACGCCGGACCCGATTACAGGTGGCGTGGGCGCCTCCAATCCGACGCAGGGATGATCGTTATCAAAGACGAAGATACCGGCATATTGCGGATTGACAGCGCCGCTAACGCGCGCGTTGCCCGGACAGAGATAACAATCTTCGACGTACGGTGGTCGCGGGCCGTTCTCATGCTTCACCGTCTCACCACTCCAGGGACGATCCTGCCGATGGGCGGCGACAATCACCCATTCTTCACGTAACGGATGCCATCGTTCTTCCCAGGTCATGGTATCGGTTCTGACCCCGTGCCACCGGAATGATTCGCCGCGACCGGATTTGGGGCGCGCATGTCGGCGCGGGCAGACTCGCGGATCAGCGTAATCTGCCGCCTATTCCGGCGCTCGCTCAAAATCTGATCTGCCATGACTCCGATCAAAATCACCGCGCCCATCACCGCAAAGTCGAGCGAACTCGGAATGCCCAAAAGATTAACGAGATTGCGCAGCACTTGAAGCAGCGCTGCTCCGATCAGAATGCCGACGACTGAACCCTCGCCGCCGCGCAAAGAACATCCACCCAGTACCGCCGCCGCGATTCCGTAGAGTTCGTAAGCATTACCGTGGTTCGCGGGCGAAACTGAGTTGGTGTAGAAAGCGAAGATGATTCCTGAAATCGCCGTGAGCGCGCCGGAAATTACATAGGCAATCGTGATCATCCAGCGCGTATTGATGCCGGCATAGCGCGCGGCTTCAGGATTCCGGCCCGTAGCAAACAGATAACGGCCATAGACCGATCGGTGCAGGACGATCCAGGTCACAATGCTGATCAGAATCAACAAAACAAAAGGCATGGGTATTCCAAAGAGATTGCCGTTGGCCAGGAAACGAAGGAAATCCAGACCTCCTACGGTGCCGAACCCTTTCGTTTCATCTTTGGTGATGAAGCGGGCCAGGCCACGATAAAACAGGAGCCCGCACAGAGTGACAATGAACGGCTGCATGTTGACACGCGTAATCAGCAATCCATGGATGAACGAAAGAAACATCGCAATCCCGGCGCACGCGATCACGGCGATGATCACGCCGAGTTTCCATTCGGTCAGCATCATCGACATCAGCACGCCGAGTAACGCCATCATCGAACCAACCGAAAGCTCGATCCCACCGGTGATGATGACTAGTCCTAGTCCAATGCTGAAGATACCGAACGCGCCGATCTGCCGGGCCAGGTTTTGCAGATTGATCGCCAGCAGAAAGTTCGGATTGATTAGCGACACGATCACGCAAAGAACGATGAGCAAAACGAAGATGCCGAGTTCTTTCTTCATGATCTGGTTAGCCTCAGCCAGAGTGTTCGGAATTGCAAAATGAAAATTGCAAACTAAAAATTCTAAATTGCTGCGCAGCTCGGTACGCGTGCGCTACCACCAACAAGGATTCTTGGACAGTCAAAATTTGCAATTGTCGGTTTTCAATTTTGAGTTTTCAATTTCTTTCTCCTGGTCAGTTGAGACTGCTGCCAGTCGCCAGTCGCATGACCGCTTCTTCGCTGAACTGCGGCCGGTCCAAAATGCCGGTAATCTTCCCTTCGTGCATGACCGCGATCCGATCGCTGATGCCGAGCACTTCTTCCATCTCACTGCTGATCGCAATAACCGAAACCCCTTCGCCTGCCAGTTTCCGAATCAACGCGTAGATTTCGGACTTAGCGCCCACGTCGATGCCTCGCGTCGGTTCATCGAAGATGAGAACCTTAGGCGAAAGCTCGAGCCACTTTGCGAGTACGACCTTCTGTTGGTTTCCGCCGCTGAGGTTCGCCGCCTTCATTTCCGGCGAAGGCGTTTTGATATTGATTGTCTTGCAGGCGCGCCTGGCGGCCGCAGTTTCCTTTTCCGGGCTAATCAAACCCGCAGTGGAATATCGATCCATGCCCGGGAGCGAGATGTTCTCGCGCACATTGAAATCAACGATCAGGCCGCACATTCGCCGATCTTCAGGGACCAAATAGATACCTCTTCTGATGGCGTCTCGCGGCGCGGAGATTTGCAGGTCTTCGCCCCCAAGTGCGACCTGGGCTTCGGTCGTCGCGTCGATGCCGAAGATCGCTCGCGCCACTTCCGACCGTCCCGCGCCAACTAGTCCGGCGAATCCCAGTACTTCGCCGCGACCAACAGTGAAAGAGACAGCGATGTTCGGATATCGCAGAGTGCGCAGGTTATGCACCGAGAACCATTCGCGGTCAGTTGCCTTTGAGAGGCCGCCATTACCGGATTTGAAAAAATCTTTCAGGTCGCGACCGACCATCATTCGGACCATGTGATCATGATCAATCTCGCCGTGCGCCAGCGCTCCGACGTTCCGTCCATCGCGCAACACGACGGCACGATCGGCAATCTCTTCGACCTCGTGCAGGCGATGCGAAATGTAGATGATACTTACTTCGTGGGCCTTCAAATCCCTGACAATATCCAGCAGCCGGCGCGTTTCCGTGAGCGTGAGACTCGACGTCGGTTCGTCCATGATGAGGATGCGCGCGCCCGCTGAAATGGCTCGGGCGATCTCCACTAACTGCTGTTGCGCCAGCGAGAGCTTCGCCAGCGGGGTGCGACTCGAAATGTCGAGGCCGAGTTTCAGCAGTAAGGCGTCGGCTTCGCGATAAAGTTGCTGGCGGTTGATTAACTTTAGGAAGCCGCCCTTCGTCGGTTCGCGATGCAGAAAGATATTCGCTGCTACGTCCAGGTTATCGAGAACGCTCAGCTCCTGATGAATGAATTCGATGCGACGCCTGCTGGCCTCGCTCGGCGAATGGATCTCGATCTCTTCTGCGTCGAGTCGAATTGTGCCTGCGTCCCGTTGGATCACTCCGCCGAGGATCTTCATCAAGGTTGACTTGCCGGCGCCATTTTCACCGATCAGCGCGACTACCTCGTTCGGACAAATATCGAGGTTGACCTGTTCAAGCGCAATCACACCCGGAAAGCGCTTGCTGATGCCGGACATTTCGAGGATTGGGTTAGGCATACCCATGCGTTCGTCTAGCGACCGCGCAATTGATTGATCTTCTTTGCGAAGTCGTCCACCTGTTCCTTCTTGATCGCCAACGTCGGCACAAAGATTTGTTTGCTCGCGGGAATGCCCGAGCGATCGCCATCGAGAATCTTAGCCATCAATTTCATCGACTGATAACCAAACTCGAATGGCTGCTGCACGACTGTGGCATAGATTGCTCCATCTCGAATTCCGTTCAGCGTTTCGTCCTCTTCATCAAAGGCGATGATTTTCACTTTGCCGACCTTTCCTGCGTCCCGCACAGCGCCGACGATCGCCGGCCCGTTGTACGACCAAAGTCCTACCAGGGCGGCAATGTCCGAATACTGCACCAGGGTGTCTGCAGCATTTGACTTGGCGCGCACCCGGTCGGTGCTGTCGGTGCGGACATCCACGATCTGTATGTTCGATCCTTGTAGTGTTTCCTTGATCCCCTGATATCGTTGCTGGGCGTTCGCTGCATCGAGGCTGCCGACAAAGATCATAATCTTTCCGCCCTGCGGTAGAGCTTCTTTTATTAAGCCCCCCGCCTGACGTCCGGCAGCAACGTTGTCAGTCCCGATGTAGCATGCACGATTGCTGTTGGGAGCGTCGCTATCCTGCGTCACCACCAGCGCCTGTTGCGCCGCCCGATCTAGCATTTGCGTTTGATTGACTGGATCGACAGGGCTGATCGCAAAGCCGTTCACTCCCTTTGCCAGCAGATCGTCGACGATGCGCTGTTGTTCGGCGGCGGTGCCGTCTGAATCAATCCGAAAGTCAATCTCTACGTTCGGAAGTTCCGCCGCGGCCTTTTCCGTCCCCTTGCGGGAAATCGTCCAGAAGTCAGAAGCATTGTTGGTTACAAAGGCAAGCTTGTAACGTTTGCCAGCGCCGCCTTGCTTACAAGCTCCAACTAGTACGGCGCTCGCGATCAGCAGGCCGCAGACCAATCCATAGACGATATGCGACGACAGTCTTCTTAGGTTCATCTCCCCTCCCATTTTTGCGTTTGCATGGTAAATGACAATTGAAAAATGTCAAATCAGGCGAAAACGATCATTCGAATAGCGGTCGCAGCGCCGGATAGAGCGTTAACCTTGGAGAGCACATCACGAATCGCCAGCGTCGCAGCGCGCCACCAATCGCGCGGGTCTTGCTCAGCCCAACCAGTTTCTGGCGAAGAAAAAGGCAGGTGTTCGACTGTCGCCGACGTCGTAACTCGACCTTCAGCGTCAATCAACAAGACGCGTGTGCCGCCCGTTCCGACATCGATGCCAAGAAATCGCATGAATAATGATCACCTTAAGCGACGCCTTTTCTTAACACAACTTTGGGTGTCGTGAACATAGCTTTCTGAGATACTGGTTCAGTTTGACTCAATGCAATGTTACGCGCGGTGCAGAAGACGCGGTTCTTTAGCCGCCTTCAGGTGGCTTGCCCGCAGGGTTCTTAGACCAGCCGTTTACGGCTGGGGCCAGGTACGGACGAACCCAAAAGGCCGTTTCAACGGCCTTAGTAATGATTGCTAAAGCACCCCACACCTGAAGCGCGCTAAAGCGCGCTCATAAAGAGTGTCGTTGTCTGGCCCCCTGGCCCAGCGCTCAAAGCGCTGGTCTAGGAACCCTGCGGGAAAGCCATCTAAAGATGGCTTATAGTGACGCATGACATTCGTATTCAAGCTGAACGAGTACTCTTTCTGAGATGATCTTGACTCAAAAAGCGCCGCGACCTAATCTCGCGGCTTATTTGCCCGTATGCAATCTGATCTAACCAGGAAGCCTGCTGTTGTTCATCTGCTCTTATTGCTGATCTTTCTTTCCGCACGCGCAACTGCGCAAACATCCGCTTCAAAGGTCTGGATTGCGGATAACGGCGATGGCACATATCGAAACCCGATTCTTCATGCCGATTATTCGGACCCCGATGTCGTCCGAGTTGGCGATGATTTCTATCTGGTCGGGTCCAGCTTCAATGCTGTGCCGGGCTTGCCCATTCTTCATTCACGCGATCTGGTGAACTGGACCATCATCGGCCATGCATTGCCGCGCCAGCCGCCACTCGATGTGTTTAGCAAACCACAGCACGGAAACGGCGTGTGGGCGCCCGCGATCCGCTATCACAATTCCGAGTTTTACATCTTCTATCCGGATCCCGACTACGGAATCTATCTGATAAAGGCGAAAGATCCCGCCGGCCCCTGGTCTGAACCGCTGTTGATTAAGGCAGCAAAAGGCTGGATCGATCCGTGTCCGTTTTGGGATGACGATGGTAAGGCATATTTGATCAGTGCGTTCGCCCGCAGCCGCGCGGGAATCAAAAGCATTCTGGTGTTGAGTCGCATGAGCGAAGACGGCACGAAGCTACTCGACGATAGCGCGATGGTTTTCGACGGCCACGAGCAGGATCCAACGGTCGAAGGCCCGAAACTGTATAAGCGGAATGGCTACTACTACATTTTCGCTCCGGCAGGAGGCGTCGAATCGGGCTGGCAGTTAGCGCTTCGCTCAAAGAATATCTATGGCCCATACGAACGCAGAGTGGTTCTGGCCCAAGGTAAAACCAACATCAACGGACCGCATCAAGGCGCGTGGGTCGAAACGCAAACCGGCGAATCATGGTTCATTCATTTTCAAGATAAAGGCGCCTATGGTCGAGTGGTCCATCTACAGCCGATGAAATGGGTGAATGATTGGCCGATTATCGGCGTCAGTCCAAACAGTGACGGAACTGGTGAACCAGTTCTTAACAATCGAAAACCAAATGTCGCGAGGTCATATCCGATCGCTACTCCGGCGGATTCGGATGAATTCAATGAGCAAAGGCTCGGCTTTCAGTGGCAATGGCAGGCCAATCCCCAGTTGAGCTGGGCCTTCCCTTCCGCGGCATACGGCTTTTTGAGGTTGTTGACTGTGCCGTTGCCGAGCGACGCCAGAAATTTTTGGGACGTCCCAAATCTGGTACTCCAGAAATTTCCCGCACAGGCTTTCACCGCCACTACGAAGGTCACATTCACTGCGCGCAATGATGGCGAGCGCACCGGACTCATCATTATGGGTTTGGATTACGCGTATCTGTCGGCACAGAAGAAATCGGATGGCCTTTATATCTCGCAGACGATTTGTCAGGACGCGGATAAGGGCTCAACCGAAAAGGAGACAGCCGCAGTCAAACTGGAAGGCAGCACTTTCTGGCTGCGTGTGAGAGTCGAGGAAAAGGCCGTTTGCAGTTTCAGCTTTAGTACAGACGGAAAGACGTTTGTTCCACTCGGACAATCATTCAAGGCGCGTCAGGGCCGATGGATAGGAGCGAAAGTCGGCATCTTCGCAGTTGGCAAGACGCCGGCATCCGAAATGGGTCACGCCGATTACGACTGGTTCCGAATTGAATAACCAATTTCACGCAAAGGCGGCAGCTATGAAGTATCGAGAACTGGGCCGAACTGGCTGGAGAGTTTCTGAGATTAGTTTTGGCTCCTGGGCTATCGGCGGCGCGTGGGGAGATGTCGACGATCGCGAATCACTGGCGGCGTTGCACCGGGCCGTGGATTTGGGCGTGAACTTTTTCGACACTGCCGATGTTTATGGCGACGGGCGCAGCGAGCGTTTGCTGGCACGGCTCAAGCGTGAACGGAGCGAAGAGATTATCGTCGCGACCAAAGCCGGGCGGCGGCTGGAGCCGCACGTTGCGTCCGGCTATACGCGTGAGAACCTGAGTGCTTTCATCGATCGCAGTTTGCAGAATCTTGAAACCGACACGCTTGACCTGCTGCAACTGCATTGTCCCCCGACCGAGGTTTATTACAATCCGCAGTTGTTCGAAGCGTTGGATGACTTCGTCAAGGAGGGCAAGATCCGCTACTACGGCGTGAGCGTCGAGAAAGTTGAAGAGGCGCTGAAGGCGATTGAGTATCCTGGCGTGCAGACAGTTCAGATCATCTTCAATATCTTTCGCCAACGTCCTGCGGAACTATTCTTCAGCGAGGCAAAAAGAAGAAAGGTAGGAATCCTGGCGCGCGTGCCGCTGGCTTCAGGGATGTTGACGGGGAAACTTACGGCGCAGTCGCAGTTTGCAGCGGACGATCATCGCGCCTTCAATCGCCATGGCGAGTCGTTCGATCGCGGCGAGACATTTTCCGGCGTTGATTATGAAACGGGTTTGCAGGCCGTTGAAGACTTACGTTCCCTCGTGCCGGAGGGAATGACCATGGCTCAGTTCGCCTTGCGCTGGATTCTGATGTTCGACGCGGTGACCTGCGCGATACCGGGCGCCAAGCGTGCGGCGCAAGTTGAAGACAACGCCCACGCCGCAGACTTTCCCCTCTTAACTGATGAGACTATGCGGGCGGTCAGCGAGATTTACGATCGTCAGATTCGAAGGTTGGTCCATCATTATTGGTAATCATTTCTCGTAACCTTCCGGATGCGCTCGGTGCCAATCCCAAGCCGTTCGGATGATTGCTTCGAGTTCAGTGTATTTCGGGTTCCAACCCAGAACTTGTCGCGCTTTCCGAGCATCAGCAACCAAACGCGAGGGATCACCAGGCCGCGGCGGCTCAATCCTCAGTTCGATCTCGCAATTAGTTACTCGCCGCGCCGTGTTGATTACTTCATTCACTGAGTAGCCACGCCCATTTCCCAAATTGAGCCATTCAGACGCGCCGCCATTCTGCAAGTATTCCAACGCCAAAAGATGCGCGTCACAAAGATCGGCGATGTGAATGTAATCACGAATTGCAGTGCCGTCAGGCGTCGAATACTGTTTGCCGAAGACAGAAACGTAGCTGTTCTTTCCAAGCGCGACCGACAAGACATTAGGAATTAGATGGGTCTCGGGTTCGTGGTGCTCGCCAACGGTTGTCGTGGCGCCGGCCGCATTAAAATATCTGAGCGCAACAAACTTGAGTCCGAATGCGTCGTCGTACGCTTGTAGAAGTTTTTCCATGATGAGCTTGGACCATCCGTAGGGATTGGTGGGGCGCTGTGAGTGTTGCTCATCGATCGGAATCCTTTTCGGTTCTCCGTACGTGGCACAAGTCGAGGAGAATACGAAGCGACGAACACCGGCAGCAACCAGAGTATCAAGCAGCGCGAAGCCCTGCTCGACGTTATTCTCGAAATATAGTTTTGGATGGGTTACGGATTCACCGACGTAAGCCAGCGCGGCAAAGTGAATGCATGACTCGATTTCATGTTCATCACAAATAGATTGCACCAGTTGCCGGTCCCCAACTCGACCCTGATAAAAAGGAACGCTGGCGCTAACGGCTGCCCGATGTCCACGACGGAGATCGTCGAGTACGACTACTGAGGCGCCGCGTTCCAACAATTTCTCGACCATTACACTGCCAATGTAGCCTGCGCCGCCTGTTACAAGAATAGCCATCATTAACTCCCATGAACGAGCAAAGTCTCGAATCAAATTATCCAGCAAGCCGCCATCATAAACGTTGGAACCGATTCCAGTGCAAGTGCTATTGGTGGG
>WNFY01008699.1_pt1 | contig 10137 bp, 7 predicted proteins | sample 5400091 | NCBI WGS metagenome assembly WNFY01 (sample SAMN13153364, study PRJNA577476) | soil metagenome | isolation source: 60 cm soil or saprolite under grassland replicate 1 | place: USA:California | collected 2016-06-15 | reverse complement strand
GCATCGCGGCAGTACTTCCAGAGCATTCGGCAGGAGCGCACACATTGACGGGATTGGTCACAGATCACGTCGACTCAGAAAGAGCAGCCGCAATTCTTAACTCGCTCTGTTTTGACTTCGCACTACGGCTCCGCACTGCCGGCACTCACGTCAGCTTTACATACATGCTGCCAATGCCGGTACCTCCGGCGGATGTGGTCAATCGGCTGCCGGCATTCAATACGCGGCTCGCGTGGGAGGTTGGGCTGGAACACATTACATCAGACGAATCGCTGTGGCCGGTGCTCTGGGATTTGAACAAAGCTGTTGCCGAAGCTTGTGGGCTCGACGCGGAGGACTTCAGCCACGTTCTAATCGCGTTTCCGGGACTTGCTCGTAAGCGCAGGAAATTTATGGATTTTATGGAACAAAGGGTAAGAGAATGGAAAGATCTAAAATTAGCATAAAAGAAGATTAGCAACGAAATATTGCATTTTTACTTTTGCAATGATAGGCTCTCCTCCGGTCGACGCCGGATTGGCGTCATATAGGAGATGGGTCATGGCCCGCAAGACAGTTGATTTCAACAAGTCCGGCATCGGCAAGCTCCCGAACGACAAGCCGGTTCTCTACAAGATTCAGACCGACAGCGGCAAGACTAACTACGCGGGGGTCGCAAAGCGCGGTCGCGTCCAGGAACGGCTGGCCGAACATCTGCCTGGGGCGAAGGACTACGTTCCGGGCGCGAAGGTTCAGATTGAGCAACGCAAGACTGTTGACCAGGCTAAAGAGGCTGAGTCTCGCGTTATCGCTCGCACGAAGCCGAAGTACAACGACCAGGGCAAGTGACCAGTAGCGTCGCTCGGCCCGACATTTCCTATGATGGCTAACCTCATACTCCCTAAGCTTCCAGAGAATCTCCAGAATCTTCGGAAAGAGGAGGATGGAGTTCGCGCGCAATCACTTCTTCATATTAACGGGAACGCGTCGTTCGTCGACCATCTGGCACTCGTACATGATTGCCTTGACGCAATTCATGTACACACCATCAGCCATGAGAATGTGGACGAAGAAGAACTCGTTCTGCAGCGCCTGGGTATCCGCCTGTTCAACTCGAGTTCGTGTGCGCTTTCACTCTTGCTTTCCGGGTACTACCAGAACGCGGCGTTGACGATCCGCGATCTGCTTGAGACCGGGTTTCTCGTGGACTACTTCAGGACAGAACGTAGCCAAGTCAAGATCTGGCGTGATTCGTCTGACGATGAGCGCAGAAGGAACTTCCAGCCCTGGCAAATTCGCGATGCGCTCGACAAGAGAGACGGCTTCACTGAAAAGAATCGGGCCGTACCTGAAGGCCCTGCTTGAAGAGTTGACGAAGCGCCTTGCCGCTGCTGCCGATGTATATGTCCGATGTTTTCCCTCGGTGAAGCCGAGTGTTCAAGCAGCCCGAGAGCATTTTCTGTCTCGCTTGGTCACTTGGTCACGAACGTATTTGCCGAGAAGCCAATAGCATGTCTTGTTGAGGCCTTATGAGCGAACTCATTACACGACGACTCAAAGCCGCGCGCGACCGAGCCGGCCTTACGCAAGCTCAGCTTTCTGAGAAGCTCGGCTTTAAGGACCGTCAAACCCTTGCGGCGATTGAAGCAGGGCAGCGCAAGCTCTCGGCTGAGGAGCTCGTACGAGCAATGCAGGTGTTCGGTGTGGATCTCGAATACTTCACCGATGGCTTTCGCCTGGTAGGAGAAGGCAGCTTCTCGTGGCGCGCTAAGAACGCCGCGCCGGGGCTGCTGGACAAATTCGAAGCTCGCGCGGGACGATGGATCGCGACGTATCGAAACCTTGGCGAGGGAAAAGATAGGCCCGCCAGCACGCTTCAGGCTCGCTTGCCACTGACAGAGAGAAGCACGTTCGAGGAGGCACGCGCTGCTGCGGAAGCGCTCGGCACTGAATGGGATCTCGGCGAGATTCCCGCGCTGCTGCTCGAAAAGCGAGTCAGGGAGCGGCTCCGCGCGCTGGTTCTGTATGTGGACGCGCCTGCGGGCATCTCCGGTGCGGCATGCCAGCTTCCGGGCCTGAATACGATACTCATCAATCGGAAGGAGCCGGAAGGCCGGCGTCACTACGACCTCGCGCATGAGACGTTTCATCTGCTCACCTGGGAGCAAATGCCGCCCGAGCATACCGAGTCAGACATTCCGCGGGGCGGAAAAGGCAAGCGAGTCGAGCAACTGGCAGACAACTTCGCCTCAGCGCTTTTGATGCCAGAACGCGCCCTTTCGCCGCTCTGGCAAGCGCGCGGAGATCGGGAAATCCATGGGTGGCTGAACGAGACGGCGAGCAAGTTTCTCGTGACCGCGGTCGCGTTGAAGTGGAGATTGGTCCAGCTTGGTTCGCTGAGCAAGGCCGACCTGCTCGACATCCGGGACGACAGGCTGACCGCGAACGGCCGTCCAAAGAAGGAACAACGAGAACCGAGGCTCCTCGGCCAGGAGTTCGTTGAGCGACTGCACCAGGCGCTCTCCGTGGGCGATCTGTCGGTGCGCCGCGCGGCATCGCTGCTTGAGACGACCGTGGAGGATCTGGCGGATCTCTTCCGGGAGTACCAATTGACTGTCCCGTTCGACCTGTAATGGCGAGGCTTATGCCATGCAGCGTGGACAGGCGATACTCGTGGACACCAACATCATCATCGAGGCCGTACGCACGAACTGCTGGAGCGCCCTCATCGCGTACTTTGGGATCCAGACGGTCGAGAAATGCTGCGAAGAGGCCCGCACCGGCGAGGCGCATCGCCCGGGTTACGTCGAGGTCAGCGAGAGGATTCTGCGCGAAAGACTGGAGGTGCATCGGGTGTCGGAGGTTGAACTGGCGACCCTCAGCGTGCGCGACGCCGAGGCCTTCCGTCTCGACGCCGGGGAGCGCCATCTGTGGGCGCACGCGCTTGGCAGGACCGACGCCTGGATTGCCTGCTGCTGCGATCAGGCGGCGATCAACATCGCTGTCAGGCTCGATTGGGGCGACCGGCTCTTCTCGCTTGAGGAACTCGCCGGCGCCGCCGGTGCGAGGCATGCGGTGAAGCAGCTCAAGCCGCAGTTCGAATCAGCACGCCTGTCCGCATGGCGCACGGCAGCGCTGCTCAGACGGGGCGTCAAGTGAGCCGTTTCTCCGTTGTCGAGAGCGTCCGGTATCTGATCGGTCAGTACCGGCGCTTCATCAAGAGTTCCTACCGGCTCGCGGACCCGAAGCTGCGTGTGCAGTTTGAGGACCACGTGAACCGCGCCGAGGTGCTGGTGAAGGGTCCTTACGTGACGCTCGCGCGCGACTTCGCCGCGGGCCTGCCGCTGGCGCAGGTACTGGCCTCCGGCTGCGGGCACGCCCAGCTCGCGCGCTTACATTGGCCTTTCGGAAAAGGCGCGCTGTTCGCGCATCAGGAGGCGGCGCTGCGCGCGGCTGAGAGCGGGCGCAACGTCATCGTCAAGACCGGCACAGGCAGCGGCAAGACCGAGGCGTTTCTGCTCTCGGTGCTCTCCGGGGCCCTGAAGCTTCGCGACCAAGGTGTCCAGGGCACGAAGGCGATCCTGCTTTATCCGATGAATGCGCTCGCCAACGACCAGCTCGTGCGCATGCGCGAACTCGTCCGCGACTCCGGGACCGGAATCACATTCGCGCTCTACACCGGCGACAGCCAGACAGTGACGGCCGCGCTCGGTGAGCCGGTCGCGGGGAATGAGATCACGCAGCGGGAAGCCATCCGCCGCAATCCGCCCGACATCGTCCTGACCAACTATAAACAGCTCGAGTTTCTGCTCGTGCGCAAGGCGGATCGCGCACTCTTCACACCGGCGCTGCGTCATGTGGTGCTCGACGAAATCCACAGCTACCGCGGCGCGCTTGCCACCGAACTTGCGTGCCTGCTGCGGCGCCTCAAGGCACGCTGCGGACTCAAAGCTGGTGAGCTGCGCGCATTCGGAACTTCCGCAACGGTGTCCCAGGACGCTGGCGGAGACGAAGCCCTCTCAAGATTCGCTTCGGACCTGTTCGACGAGCCGTTCGAAGTGCGGGACATCGTCGGCGAACGCTATACCGAACCCCCCGTGGCGGCGGCGCCATACGATCCGCCCCCGGTTACGCTTTCGGAGGCGGAGGCCGCGTTCTTCAGCCACCAGGACGAGGCCGCGATGCTACGGCTTGCCGAGAAGCTTTGCGGCCGTAAGGCGCCGGCCAGCGGCACGACTCACGCGAAACTGCGCGCGCTGCTCGACGGCAATCGCTTCGTCGAAGCTCTCGCGGCAGTGGCGGAGACTCCGCGCTCGCTCGAGGAAATGGCGCAGGCATTGCAGGAGCGCGTTCCGGCGCTACGCGAAACACCGGTTGCATCGCTCGCGCAGTTGATCGAGGCATATTTGCTGGTGGGAAGCTTTGGTGATGATGCCGAACCGCCAATCCTGAGGCCCAAGTTGCATACCTTCTTTCACGGCGTGTACGACGTCGGACTTTGCATGAATCCGGCGTGCCGCACGCTCTCCACCGACGGCGCCGACCGATGCAAGTGCGGCAGCGCGGTGCGCCCCGCGGTTCTTTGCCGAACCTGCGGCCAGGACTTCGTCAAGGTGCGCTTTGACCCGGATCATCCTGAGCTGACGGTCGCAAACGACGATTTTCTGAGCGACGAGGAAACGGCTTTCATCACCCCCGAGTTGGTGGGCGAGCGCGACGACGGCGAGGATGGGGATGGCGCAGAAAGTTCCGAGGAGGATGTACCGCGCGCGCGCCGCAAGCGTACGACGGCGGCCCAGCGCCGGCTGCAGCGCCAGCATGTGGACCACGTGAAAGGGTCAGTGTTCGATGCACGGCCAGAGGGCGTGCCGGCCGAGAACCTGAGCCTGCAGCACGTGATGCGCGGCCGGGGCAGCACGTGCCCGGTGTGCAATAGCCGCTACCCGCGCGGCGACGTTCTGACGCTTTTGCGCACCGGCGTGGCCTCGAGCGTCTCGGTGCTCGGTACCCATCACCTCGACCGCGTGCCGGATACCGAGCGCAAGCTCCTCATCTTCGCCGATAACCGTCAGGACGCCGCGCATCAGGCGGGCTACATGAGCGACCGGCACCGCCAGTTCGCGCTGCGACACGCGATCGAAGCCGCCGTCGCGCAGGCGGGAAGCGCGGGCATCGCGCTTCAGGACCTGCCGATCCGGGTGCTTGAGATTTTCAAGAGCATCGGACTCGCCAAGCACAACCTCACACGCGACGAAGAGAAGTACTGGCGGCATACCCTCGAATACGAGGTAGCGGGCGAGTTCTGCCGCGCCACACATCAGCGTATCGCCCTGGAGAACCTCGCGCTCGTCGAGGTGCAGTACGAATTCCTCGACAAGCTGGTGGCCGATCGCCGCTTCGGCGAACGCTGTCAGCGGGCCCGGATCACGGTCGAGAAAGGCGCCATGCTCGTGCGCGCGATCCTCGACTTCATGAGGCGGCGGCGCGCGGTGTCGTTCGAGTTCTATCAGAGGTATCTCGATCCCCGCAGGGTGCCTTGGAGCTACCTCACCGTGGAGCCGTACAACCTTTCGGTCGGAGAACACGAGCGCGGCGCGACGCTCTTCATGTTCGACCGGCCCGAGGCGCTGCGCAGCCGCGCAGTTTCGGGGATGAAATTCGATCCGCTGGTCAAAGATACCGCGCGAGGCGCGGCCGGGGGCATAACGAAGCTGGTCTGTGACAAGGCCGGTCTCGGTGACATGATTGGTGAGGAATGGACGCGCAGCGTATTTGAACTATTGCGAGAGTACGAGATTGTCGAATCCCCACAGGTCATGCCCGATGGAGTGCGCCGCCACCTCTCCGGAGCGAGGCCCCTGCAGGTTTCGAGGCGGGTGATCCGGTTGGCGAAGGCCGGGGCCGGTTGGCGCTGCTGCAAGTGCAGTATCTGGCGTCCGTACCGAGCCGACGCGTGTCTCGCGTCCACGGGTTGTTCGGGTCACGGCGAGGACATTCAGGCGAGCACGTTCGACGGCGACAACTATTACGTGGATCTCTACACCGCCGACCGGCCGCGCCGCCTGCGCTCGCTGGAGCACACGGCGCAAATCGATCAGGAGGAGCGTGCCAAGCGCGAGCAGAACTTCAAGGAGGGCCGTGTCGAGACTCTCGTCTGCAGCCCGACGCTCGAGCTCGGTGTGGACATCGGCAGCATGTACAGCGTGCTGATGCGCAATGCGCCGCACGGACCCGCAAACTACATACAGCGTGCGGGGCGTGCGGGAAGGCGCCTACGGATCGGATTCGTCACCACCTTCTGTAGCACGGGCCCGCACGACCGCCATTGCTTCGAGGACCCGGCGTGGCTGGTGCGCGGCGAATTCAGGCCGCCGATCGTACGTCTCGCGAACGACAAGATTCTTGCGCGCCACGTGCGCTCTTTCGCGCTCGAGGAGCTGAACCAGGACTTCTCCTGGCTGATGGGCGATTTGCTGGAGGACGAACAGAACCCTGCGACGCTCAAGAATGATCTCTATGCGCCGCTCATCGAGGTGCTTAAATCGAGGGGCATGGAGATCGCGACGAAAGCCTCCGAGGTCTTCCGGGGTCGTGATTCGGTCGGTCCGGTGATCGCCGCGTTCCCGGGCGAACTGGAACGAACGGTGCGGGAGTGGCATGTGCAGGTGATGCGACTGCATCAGGAGTTCCATGAGTTCTCGCAGATCGTGCGAAGCCGCGAGAGCGACCAGAAAGCGAGGGCGCGCCAGCGGGCCTACCGGGAGCTCACCACCGATCGCGAGAAGGCGTTCGTTCTCTCCTATCTAGCAGAGATTGGTGTATTGCCGTCGTACCAGTTTCCTACGGACACCTTCTCCCTGGACCCCGGCGTTGGCGATACGCCGACGTTGCGAAGGGCGGCCTGGATCGCGCTCTTCGAGTTCGCGCCCGGCAACATGGTCTACGCCAATGGACACAAGCTGAAGAGCATTCGCGCGTTCTTCGAGGGCAGCCGCCGCGCCGGGCCGGGCGATCGCAGCGCGGAACAGTCCGGTCAGGTGGAACGTTTCTGCTTCTGCGATCAATGCGGCTTCGCCGCGAGGGAACCGGCGAACAACTGTCCGCGTTGCGCGAGCCCGATCAGCAACCAGGCTGACGTGGCGTTGATCGACTCGTTCGAGGCCGAAGAGAACACGCAGATCACGTCTGCCGAAGACAGCCGGCAGCGGCTCAACTTCAAGCGCGAAGAGCACCTGCTGGACACTGATGCGGCAGAGGCGAGTCTTTATCCCTATGAGTTTGTTGCGCTGGAGTTCCGATCGAGAGCGAATCTGCTGGTTACGAACTGGGGGCGGCACGCGCGGCGTGGCGGGCTGGGGGATCGCTTCGATCTTTGCCCAAACTGCGGGCGGCACCGACCCCATGGTCTGACCGATGCGAAGCTGGAGCGTTGGGACGAGAATCATCGCGGCATCTGCAGCGGTGCGCCGAAATCGTACGTTCTCGGCTATGAATTCTCTGCGGACGTCCTGGTTTTTCCCGTTCCCGCGGGTATCGCTCCCGCAGACCAGGACGAGGCCAAAGCGTTTTGCCGTACGCTCGGAAAGGCTTTGGTAGTTGGAGCGCAGGAAGTGTTGGAGATCGAGGCCGACGAGATCGCGTATTTTCAACATCCAGACGGTGCGGGCGGATGGACGCTTGTGTTCTACGAAACCGCACCGGGGGGCGCTGGCTATCTCGAGCAGCTTGCAAAGAGTCTCGGTGCTTGGGTAGGGGCCGCTCAAGAGAGGCTCTACAACCATGACTGCGAACGCGCGTGCTACCGGTGCCTCAAGTCGGCGCGGAACCAGTTCGACCACGCGCTGCTTAACAAGGAACTGGTACGAAGCGCCCTTTTTCAGATAGCGGAGGCACAACCGACCGCGACCCCTCGCCGCGGACGCACCGGCGATGGCCGAAGTCTGTCCGTCGAGTGGCTTGCCGCCTTGCGGGCAACCGCGAGCGCGGAGCCAACATCCGGGACGGCGATCGAGAAGGCCCTCCTTGGTGCTATCCACGCTGCGGCCCGGCTACCGAAGCCGGTCGCACAGCATTCAATCTTTGGGGAATCGGGAGAGCTACTGACGATTCCGGATTTCGCGTACCCTGAGCGAAAGATTGCGATCTATTGCGACGGATTCGCGTATCACGGAAACAAGGAGACGCTCGAGAGTGACGCGCGGAAACGTAACACGCTTCAGACAGGAGGTTGGGCGGTGTTGACGTTTTGGGGACGGCAGATCCTCAGAAACCCCAAGGCATGCGAAATGCAGATCTGGCGATGTTTCCAACACAGGCAAGCAAATCAGGAACGTCAAGCTGCCTAAAGATTTTGTCAGTGCCACAGCGAGCCACCTCACGCCATGCGTGCCGAAAATTAACCGGCAAGCGCGCGTCGTTGCCCGCGCCCTTGGGCCACGATTAGAACTCAGCGAATTATCTTCGGTAATGTGTTCGAATCCGTGTAAATCCGTGGTTGGGTTTATTTGATGAAGCTCAGATTCACCAAGATGCAGGGCGTCGGCAACGACTTCGTGGTGATCGACGGCGTCGGCCGGTGCATCGAAATGACGCCGCAGCTCGCGAAGCGGCTCGCAGACAGGTATTTCGGCGTCGGCTGCGATCAGGTGCTGCTCGTGGAAAAGCCTCAGCGCAAGGACGCCGACTTCCGTTACCGCATCTGGAACGCCGACGGGGGCGAGGTCGAGCAGTGCGGCAATGGCGCGAGGTGTTTCGTTCGCTTCGTGCGCGACAAGGGGCTCACCCGGAAGAGCGAGATCCGCGTCGAGACGCTCTCCGGCCTGATCGTTCCGGGGCTGGAGGCCGACGGGCAGGTCACCGTGGACATGGGTGCGCCGGTTTTCGAGCCCGAGCGCGTGCCCTTCGACACGCGCGGGCTGCTGCCGGTGCAAGAGGGCCGGCGCTGGCCGCTCGAGCTCTCCGACCGCACGGTGCAAGTCGCGGTGCTTTCCATGGGCAATCCTCACGCCGTGCAGACGGTCGCCGACGTGGATTGCGCGCCGGTGACGACCGAAGGGCCGCTGATCGAGCGTCACCCCCGGTTTCCACGGCGCGTCAACGCGGGCTACATGCAGGTGCTCGACCGCGCGCGCATCCGGCTGCGCGTGTGGGAGCGCGGCGCGGGCGAGACGCTCGCCTGCGGCACTGGGGCCTGCGCCGCGGTCGTCGCCGGCATCCGCGAGGGGCTGCTCGACGCTTCGGTCCGGGTCGCCACGCGCGGAGGTGAATTGACGATACGCTGGGGGGGCGGGGAAAATAATCTAAACTGCGCGGTGTGGATGACGGGCCCCGCGGTGGCCGTCTTCGAGGGGGAGATCGAAATTGAAAGCTGACGATGTCGCGCGCTACCTGCGGGAGAACCCGCTCTTCTTCGAAAAATATGCCGACATGCTCGCCGAGGTCTACGTTCCCCATCCTCACGGCGGCCGTGCGATCCCGCTTTCCGACCGCCAGCTGCTCGCGCTGCGCGAGAAGAACAAGGCGCTCGAGTTGCGCCTGGCGGGGCTCCTTCAGATCGGCGAGGACAACGACGCGATCGGCGAAAAGATGCACCGCCTGTGCCTCGCGCTGCTCGCCGCGCCGGACCTGCAGAGCCTGATGAGCGTGCTCTATCTTCATCTGCGCGAGGACTTCGCCGTGCCGCACTCCGCTCTCAGGGTCTGGCGCTCCCGGCGCGACGCCCCTTGGGGCAAAGAGGAGGCGGCGGAATTCCGTCCCGTAGGCACGGAGCTCAAGCGCTACGCCGCTTCGCTCGCGCAGCCCTATTGCGGCCCGAGCGGCCTCCCCGAGGCGGCGGCCTGGTTCGGCGAAGGCGCCTCGCACGTGCGCTCGGTCGCCCATATGGCCCTGCGCGACCAGGACTGCTTCGGCATGCTCGCGCTCGGCAGCGAGGACGTGCAGCGCTTCTTTCCGGAGATGGGCACGCTCTACCTCAAACGCCTGGGCGGGCTGGCGAGCGCGGCGCTGCTGAGGTTCCTCTAGCCGCGGTCGGCGCAATGGCGCAAAAGGGCGACCCCCGCCGCAGGCTGCTCGAAGAGTTCCTCGACCAGCTCGCGCACCAGCGGCGGTTGAGTCCCGGGACCGGGCGCAATTACGCTCGCGCGCTCGAGCAGCTCTTCG
>WNFY01006814.1_pt1 | contig 10137 bp, 9 predicted proteins | sample 5400091 | NCBI WGS metagenome assembly WNFY01 (sample SAMN13153364, study PRJNA577476) | soil metagenome | isolation source: 60 cm soil or saprolite under grassland replicate 1 | place: USA:California | collected 2016-06-15 | reverse complement strand
GGCTCGATGCCCGCGCCCACCTGGTCCACGTCGCCGGGAAGATGGCCGAGCTCGAGGCCGCCTATCTCGCCGTGGTGCGCGAGTGGGGCCAGTCCCTCGAGTCGGCCGACACCTACACCTTCGGCCACTGCGAGCGCGTCGCGCGGCTGGGCGTGGCCGTGGCGCGCGCGCTCGGGCTGGACGAGCACGCGCAGACGACGGTCCGGTTAGGCGCCTATCTCCACGATCTTGGCAAGGTCCGCGTCCCGCACGAGATCCTGAGCAAGCCGGGCCCGCTGACCCGCGACGAGTTCGAGGTGGTCCAGATGCATCCGATCTGGGGGATCGAGCTGCTCGCGAAGGTCGAGTTTCCGTGGGACATCAAGCCCGTCATCCGCTGGCACCACGAGCGCTACGACGGGACCGGCTATCCCGACCGCCTGCGCGGCGACGAGATCCCGGTGGCGGCACAGGTCGTGGGCATCGTCGACGTGTACGACGCTCTCACCACCACGCGCTCCTACCGCCCCGCGTTTTCGCGGCCGGCGGCGCTCGCCGAGATCGACCGCTGCCGCGGGCACTGGTCGGATGCGGTGTTCAGCGCCTTCTGCACGGCCCTGGTTCTCCCCGGAGCCTCGCACCCGTAGCTCACCGCTTCCCTCAGCCTACACCGTCCCCCACCCGTGCCGGCGCGCGAGCGCGCCGAGTCCCGCCCAGTGGACGCGCGCGGGGCGGAGACTCGGCTGGGCCGGCGCCGCGAGGCCCGGCAGCCGGACGGGACACACCGTCCCGGTGACGGCGGGGACGGAGTAGACCGGCGGTGGGGCGGGATCGACCTGCGTGAAGTCGAGCTCATCGGCCAGGTTGTTGGCCGTCGCGTCGCGCACCGTGAGGGGGTCCAGGCTCCAGCGCCACTCGATCATCCGCAGCACGGACGTGTGGTCGTATGAGACGTGCGACGTATGCTGCCGGCGCGCGAAGGGTGAGATGAGCAGGGTGGGCGTGCGGAACCCGAGTCGGCCATCGGCGTTTCCCGCCGCCTGGTCGGCTGGGGGAATCGGCGCCACGGGTGGTGGGACGTGGTCGAAGAAGCCACCCCATTCGTCGAAGTTGATGACGAGGACAGTGCTGCTCCACGCTGGGCTTTGCGTTACGGCCGTATAGATGCGGTTCATCATCGCCTCGCCGGCGCGGATGTCGCCGTACGGGTGGTCGTCCGCGCCCGTACCTGTCAGCTCCTGCAGGAAACTCCCATCGACGAACGCCACCTGCGGGAGCGTCCCCGCGGCACAATCGACGTAGAACGCGTCGATCGGGTGGCTGATCGGCGTGTACTTGGCACCCCACAACCCCAGGAACGGCAGGTCGCTGTAGTAGTACCGGCCCACGAGGCCCCGGGCGGCCAGCCGGTCCCAGATGGTCGGCAGCTGAGAGATCTCGAAGCTGTTTTCAATCCGGTCGGTCTGGCCCGCGTGCTGGTAGATGCGATTGGGGAACGTCGGGCCGAGGATGGCGCAGAAGTATCGGTCGAAGGACGTCCAGTCGGGAACCGCGCGGCCGAGGAAGGCGAGGTCTTGCTGGCGGTAGTACCCGATGGAGAAGAGGTCGTTGGCCCGCAGCCACCCGTCACACGCGCCGTCGTTGTATTCCACCCGTCCCCCCGCGTAGGAGTGGTCGGGATCGTTGTAGCTGCAGCCCTGAAAGTCCGGGGCCAGCGGAAAGGTCGGGTGGCTCACGCCGCCGCTATCGGCGTACGTCAGGCCCGCCTGCCTGCCATCGGCGCCCGGGAGCCAGCCGAGGACGTGGTCGAACGAGCGGTTCTCCATCATGAAAACGATGACGTGCTCGACGCCGCACGCTGCGGGATCGGGCAACAGGCCACCTATGAGCTCCGCTCGCGTCGGCGCGATCATCGGGTGATCGGTGCACCCGAGCGCGACACTCCCGACCGCGGTGGCGGCGGTCGTCAAGAACGTGCGGCGAGAGATGGGTGACATCGCGACCTCCCTTCCATGCATCGTGCGTACCGCGTGCAGCGGAGGGTGCTCGCGCGGTGTCACTCACGCGTCAGGGCTGAGAATGTCGCGGCGTTGCCACAGGTGTGTCGCTGACAGGGAAAGCTGGATGAGCGACTCGAGTCGGGTCAGGTCGTCGCCGGGTGCGGATGGAGCGCGCAGCTGCACCGCATCCGCGCGGCGTCGGGTGCGCTCGGGAACAGGTGGTAGTACATGGCCACCATCATCGGAACGAACACCACCGTGTTGTAGAACAGGTGCAGCTCGAGTCGCGGGAACCACAGCTGCACGATGCTGGTGGGAGCGGCGGCCCCGAACAGCGTCCGGCCCGCGATGACCTGACCCTGGAGCAGCGCGTGCTCGATGTGGTGCCAGAACTGGATCACGAGCGCCGCCAGCCACCACGCCCGGGACCGGCCCACGAAGCCGGGCAGCAACGCCCAGATGCCGGCCAGCATGATCAGGGCATAGCCGTAGTGCAGCACTTCGGAGTGTACCAGCCAGGGGAATGCCTGGCCCAGGAAACCGCGCGCCTGGTGCAGCGGCCACTTCAGTACGTACACCTGATAGGCCTGCACCAGATGCTCGGCCCAGTGGGCGATGACGATGATGAGGAACGCCTGGAGCGTCCGCTTGTGCCACGGGCCGTTGAGCTTCGCGAAGAACGATGGTGTGGAAGCGGTGCTTGCCATGGCGCGCATATTATGCGCCGACCCGGCACGGCGCGGAAGGGCCTCAACGCGCCATTCCTCGGTCGGACAGTCACACACACTTGACCCCCGAAGGCTTGAGGTGCTCAGATGGGTTGTCGCGAACATGTTCCGCCCGCTTGGGCGCTCGCGGTCGTCTTTCTGTCCGTCGGTCCGACCGTCCGGCCGTCCGACTTATCGGCCCAGATCGACATGCAACACCCCATGGAGATGCAGGCAGGGCCCCTGGGCATCCCTGAGACGCGGATGGGATCCGGCACCTCGTGGCTTCCCGACGCCTCCCCGATGCACGCCGCCCACTACATGCTCGGGCGTTGGACCCTCATGCTGCACGGGAAGGGATTCCTCCAATACGACTGGCAGGGCGGTTCCCGCGGCAGCAACCAGATGGGAATCGTCAATTGGGCGATGGCAGTTGCGAGCCGGCCGCTGGGCGGCGGCCAGCTCGAGTTGCGGTCGATGCTCAGCGCCGAGCCGTGGACCATCGGCAGCCGGGGCTACCCCCTGCTGGTCCAATCGGGGGAGTCCTACCACGGCGCCCCGCTGCACGATCGGCAGCACCCGCACGACCTGTTCATGGAGCTCGCGGCACTGTACGAGCGGCCGGTGGCCCGGAATCTTGGGCTCTCGCTCTACCTCGCGCCGGTCGGCGAGCCGGCGGTGGGCCCGGTGGCTTTCCCGCACCGGCCGTCCGCGGCGGACGATCCGTTGGCGCCGATCTCCCATCACTGGCAGGACGGCACCCACATCACCTTTGGCGTCGTGACCGCCGGGGTGTTCACGCGGAACGTGAAGCTCGAAGCGTCCTGGTTTAACGGGCGGGAGCCGGACGAGAATCGGACGAACTTCGACTACACGGGCCGCCGACTCGATTCCTACAGCGCCCGGTTGACCGTCAATCCAGGACGGCGCTGGAGTCTGTCGACCTGGTACGCCTACCTGAAGAGTCCCGAAGGGCTCCACCCCGACGAGTCCCTCCACCGCATCGGAGCGGCTGCGCTCACCACGCAGCCCGTCGGCACAAAGGGGACTTGGTCGAGCGGCCTGATCTACGGCGCGAACGACCAGATTGGGCCCGGGCCGCTCGCGAGCAGCATCGTGCTGGAGAGTACGGTCGACCTGGATGGAAGGAACGCCTTCTTCGGTCGCGCCGAGTATGTGCGGAAGAGCGCCGAGGAGCTCGTGATCTCCTCGGTGCCCCCGACGACGCAATACGACGTCGGCGCGCTGGCCCTGGGGTACCTCCGCACGGTCGGCACCGTGGCGGGGCTCGCCGCCGGAGTAGGTGTGCGCGGGTCGGTGAACTTCGTGCCCTCGAGCTTGAGTGCGGTCTACGGCAGCCGCGCGCCGGCGGGCGTGGCGATCTATTTCCGGTTCCAACCGGTCGGTGCCCGGGAGGGCGGTATGAAGATGGACGGGATGCCGGGCATGCACGGAGGCTCCCATGACTGACCACCATGGGCACGGGGCGCACATGGTGCAGGACATGCTCCGCCGGTTCATCGGTTCGGCGATCCTCACCGTCCCGATCGTCATCTACTCGCCGCTTGGCACCTCGCTGTTCGGCCGCGAGCTCGCGCCGCCATTTGGGCTGTCGCTCGGGCTCCTGGGTTTCGTCCTGACCTCGATCGTCGTCTGGTGGGGCGGGTGGCCATTCGTGTCGTCCGCGGTGCGCTCGCTCCGACAGGGCGAGCTCACGATGATGACCCTGATCGCGACCGGTATCCTCGTGAGTTACCTGTACTCGGCCGCGGTCACATTCGGCGTGCCGGGCGAGCCGTTCTACGATGCCGCGGCGATGCTGACCGCGTTCAGCCTGCTCGGCCACTGGCTCGAGATGCGCAGCCGCTTCGCCACCGGCCGGGCGGTCGAGGCGCTGCTCGACCTCGCGCCGCCCACCGCGCGGCGGGTGCGGGATGGGCAAGAGGAGGAAGTGCCGCTCGAGGCCATCGCGGTGGGCGACGTCCTTGCGGTTCGGCCGAGCGACACCATCCCGTTGGACGGCGTCGTGCTCGAGGGCTCGAGCTACGTCGACGAATCGATGCTCACTGGCGAGCCGGTGCCGGTCGCGAAGGGGCCCGGCGACGAGGTCGTGGGCGGGACGCGAAACCAGCAGGGAGCGTTCCGGTTCCGCGCAACTAAGGTCGGCGCCGATACGGCGCTCGCTCGCATCGTCGCCCTGGTCCGGGAGGCGCAGTCCTCGAAGGCGCCGGCGCAGCGCCTGGCGGATCTTGCCGGCAAGTATCTGGTCATCGTGGCGCTCGAGTCCGGGGTCGTCACGTTCCTGGCCTGGCTGGTGTTTGGACACCAAGGCGTCGCGTTCGCGCTGTCGGCTGCGGTGGCGGCTATCGTGATCGCCTGTCCGGACGCGCTCGCGCTCGCGACTCCGACGGCGATCACGGTTGGCGTGGGACGGGCAGCGCGTGCTGGCGTGCTCTTCCGGAACGCCACGGTTCTCGAGGCGGCTGCCCAGGTTGATACCGTCGTCTTCGACAAGACCGGCACGCTCACCGAAGGCCGGCCGTCAGTGACGGATGTCATTCCTGCGGCTGGCGTGGAAGAGGCAGAGATGCTCCGGCTTGCCGCTGCAGCGGATGGGCAGTCGGAGCACCCACTCGCTGCCGCCGTTGTCGCAGCTGCCAAGCAGCGTGCGCTTGTCGTCGATCCGCCCTCCCATTTCGAGGCCGTTCCCGGCCACGGCGTACAGGCGACGGTGGGCGGCCGCACCGTGCTGGTGGGTAATCGCAAGCTGCTCGAGCGCAGCGGCGTCACGCCGGGGCTCGAGCGCGAAGCCGAGGGACTGCGAGCGGAGGCGAAGACCGCGCTCTACGTGGCGGCGGATGGCCGGACGATCGGTCTCATCGCCGTCGCGGACCGGATTCGCCCGACCGCGAAAGGTGCGGTTGCGGCGCTGCACGAGCTCGGCATCCGCGTCCTGCTGCTCACGGGAGACAGCCGGGCCACCGCCGAAACAGTGGCCCGCACGCTGGGCATCGATGATGTGCGGGCCGAGGTGTTGCCGGTTGACAAGGCTGCCGAGGTCCGGCGACTCGAGGAACAAGGCCGCCGGGTGGCCATGGTTGGGGATGGGGTAAACGACGCACCGGCACTGGCGGCGGCGACGGTCGGCCTTGCAATCGGCGCGGGAACCGACGTGGCGATCGAAACGGCCGGCATCATCCTGATGAAGGACGACCCGGCCGACGTTCCCGCCGCGCTCGTGCTTGCCCGCCGCGTACACCGCAAGATCAAACAGAATCTCTTCTGGGCCGCGATCTACAACCTGATCGCTATCCCGCTCGCTGCCGGCGTGCTGTATCCCTCGCTGGGCATCCTGCTCAGGCCGGCGTGGGCGGCGCTCGCCATGAGCGCGAGCACGGTGACGGTGACCGTAAACGCGCTGCTGCTTCGTTATCCCTTCCTCCCGAACCGCTCGAACCGGTAGGCGAGCTCCGGACCTTCATCGCCTTCGTACGCGAGTTGAGCGATGAGGAGCGTGAACGGCTCCGTGTATCGGGCGATCCGTAGGGGACCGGCGTCCACCGGATCGAACCCCACGTCGCGGATCAGCTGAGCGGCGATCTTCTTGCTGCTCGCATCGTCTCCGCAATAGACGAGGCTGGGTTTTGTAGCTTTGCGCCGAGCTTCGAACACCCCAAACAGCACTTCGCTCGGCGCAGTGCCGAACGCGGAGACGACGCGAGCCTTGGGAACCCGCTTTGCGAGCTCCTCCGCGCCTGAAGAGGTGTGGGCGATCACGAGGCCGGTATCGTCGGCATTCATCGGGAGCGAGCAGCTCACGATGACCTTGCCCGACAGGTCGCCGGCTTGTTTCAGCACGTCGTCGACTCGGGACCAGTGCACGGCGAGCAGGAGCGCATCCGCTTCCTGAGCGGCCTCTCGCGGTGTGCCCGCCCGCGCTTTCCCTTTGGCATCCCGCGCGAGCTTCTTCAGCTTCTGCTCGCTGCGGGCGTAGCTGAATACGACTTCATGGCCGGCGCGCGCCCAAATCGTGCCGAGCTTGGCGCCCATCAACCCAGATCCCAGGATGCCAATGCGCATGTCAGAGACCGGTCCGTTTCTCCAGGTGTTCGGGGTAGCGCGCGCCTTGAATCGTGATGTGTGAAGCGGCGCTCTCGATCTCACGGAGATCGTCCGAGGTCAGGCGCAGTGCCGCCGCCCCGATGTTCTCATCCAGGCGCTCCAACTTCGTGGTGCCCGGGATGGGAACGATCCAGGGGTTCTGGGCCAAGAGCCACGCGAGCGCGATCTGCGCGGGCGTCGCCTTTTTTCGGTTCGCAATCGTGCGCAGCACATCCACCAGCGCCAGATTCGACTTCCGAGCCTCGGGCGTGAAACGTGGCACGATGTTGCGGAAATCGGAGCTCACGAACGTCGTGTTCTCGTCGATCGTGCCCGTCAGGAAGCCCTTGCCGAGGGGACTGAATGGCACGAACCCGATGCCGAGCTCCTCCAGGGTTGGCAGCAGCTCTTCTTCGGGGCGTCTCCACCACAGTGAGTACTCGCTCTGCACCGCGGTGACCTGCTGGACGGCGTGGGCGCGGCGGATCGTGCGCACGCCGGCTTCAGACATGCCGAAGTGCTTCACCTTGCCTTGGGCAATCAATTCCTTGACCGTTCCCGCCACGTCTTCGATCGGCACGTTCGGGTCGACGCGGTGCTGATAGTAGAGATCGATCACGTCGGTCCGCAGCCGCTTCAGCGAACCCTCGACGCTCTGCTTGATGCGCTCGGGCCGGCTGTCCTGCGCCTGCTGCCCGCCGGCATCACGTCCCACCCCGAACTTGGTGGCGATCACCACCTGAGCGCGCAACGGCGCCAACGCCTCCCCGACGAGCTCTTCGTTGGTGTACGGACCGTAAATCTCGGCGGTATCGAAGAATGTGACGCCGCGTTCGACGGCCTTGCGGATGAGCGAGATCATCGCCTGCTTGTCCGGCGGGACGCCGTAGCTCTGGCTCATCCCCATGCAGCCGAGCCCGAGGGCCGAGACCTCCGGACCCTGTTTTCCCAATTTGCGCTTCTGCATGTTGTCTCCTTAGGGCTTCACCATCACCTTGATTGCTGCGCGCTCGTTCATGGCGCGGTACCCGTCGGGAACCGCATCCAGTCCGATGACTCGATCGAATACCCGGCTAGGCTCGATCTTGCCCTCGAGCACATCGGGAAGCAGCTCTTGAATGTACGCGCGTACTGGGGCCGGCCCGCCCCCGATCGTGAGATTGTTGTAGAACGCCGGCTCCGAACCGGGGATCGCCTCGTAGTGGGGGACCCCGACGCGGCCCACGGCCCCACCAGGACGGGCGATGCCGATGGCGGTACGCATGGCCTGGTCGGTGCCGACGCACTCGAGCACGGACTGGACGCCGAGGCCGCCGGCCAGCGCGCGCACGCGCGCGACCGCCTCCTCCTCCTCGCCCCTCTCCTTCACGACGTCGGTCGCGCCGAACTCTTTCGCCAGGGCGATCCGGTCGGGATGGTGGCCCATCATGATGATTCGCTCGGCGCCGAGGCGCCGGGCGGCGATGACGGCGCAGAGGCCGACGGCGCCGTCACCGATGACGGCCGCGGTCCGGCCGCGGCCGACCTTGGCGGCGCGGGCCGCATGATGGCCCGTTCCCATCACATCCGAGAGGGTGAGCAGCGACGCCATCAGCGCCTCGTCCGCCCCGACGGGCAGGACGAAGAGCGTCCCGTCCGCCAGCGGGATACGCAGCGCGTCAGCCTGTGCTCCGGGGAGCTCGACCGTGCCGAAGAACCCCCCGTGGACGCACGACGTGTGCAGTCCCTCGTGGCAGAATGCGCAGGTGCCGTCGGAGTAGGCGAACGGCATCACGACAACGTCGCCGGCCTTCAGGGTGCGGACGCCCGAGCCGACGGCCTCGACGACGCCGATCGCCTCGTGGCCCATGCGCCGGGGCGGCTCGCCCGGCTGCATCAGCTGGTACGGCCAGAGATCGCTGCCGCAGATGCAGGCGCGGCTGACGGTGACCAGCGCGTCGGTCGGTTCGATCAGGCGGGCGTCGGGGACGTTCTCGACGCGGATGTCGCCGGCGCCGTACAAAACGGTTGCTCGCATCGCGATCTACCTCTTCGTATTCACATCGTGTACCCCGGCTTCTTATACAGCTTCGCCGACGTCTCAACGATGTCGGGTTTATAGACCTTCTCAGCCCAGTCCGCGGCCGAGACTTCTTCGAATGCGACCGAGACGGACTCGTCTCCGTAATTCAAGACCTTCATGACGTCTTGCGTGATTGCCTCGGCGAGTCGCCGCTTCTGCTGCTCAGATTTCCCGGGCCAGAGCTTCACGATGACGTGAGGCATTGTTCGCTCCTGTATTCTTCATCGCTGACCTTTTCCATCCAGTCCACTGCCTTGCCATTGAGCTGTTCCTGCACGGCGATGTGTGTCACGGCGGTGGTTGGCGCGGCGCCGTGCCAATGCTTCTCACCCGGCGGAATCCAGACCACGTCCCCGGGCCGGATCTCCTCGATCGGCCCGCCCCAGCGCTGCGCGCGGCCCGCGCCGGCCGTCACGATCAGGGTCTGGCCCAGCGGGTGGGTGTGCCAGGCCGTCCGGGCGCCGGGCTCGAACGTGACGCTGGCGCCGGACACGCGCGCCGGATCGGGCGCCTGGAACAGCGGATCTATGCGCACCGTGCCGGTGAACCACTCGGCGGGCCCAACGCCCGAGGGTTGTGAGCCGCTGCGCTTGATGTCCATGCGGCCAATCGTAGCAGGACCGTGCGCGCCCGTGTAGCCGGTAAAATCGAGAAGGGTTTGTGAGTACTATTCACAAATGGTGCGCGACGAGCTGAGCGTCCTATCCGCGTTCCTTGCCGTGGCGGAGGAACGGAGCTTTACCCAGGCGGCGAAACGTCTTGGGGTGTCGACCTCTGCGATCAGCCACGCGATGCGGGGGCTGGAAGAGCGATTCGGCGTACGCCTGCTCGCGCGAACGACGCGCAGCGTGGCCCCGACACCTGCCGGAGAGCAGCTCATCGCGCGTCTGCGCCCGGCGCTCGGCGACATTCGGGGAGCCGTGGACCTGATTACGGGCCTGCGCGACCGACCGGCGGGACGCGTGCGTTTGGTGGTGTCGCCCATCGCCGCGACCACGGTGCTGGCGCCGAAGCTGGGACAATTTGCGCGCGACTACCCGGACGTCGTGCTCGACGTGACGACCGATGAGAGTCGCGTCGACCTCGTCGCCGCGGGCTTCGACGCCGGCATTCATTTCGGGGAATTCATCGAGCGGGACATGATCACGTTCCGCGTCTCCAAGGACCACCGGCCGGCCATCGTGGGTTCGCCCCGCTACTTCGAGTCGCACGAGAAGCCGGCACACCCGCGTGACCTGACAAGCCACCGCTGCATCAACTTTCGACACGGATCCGCCGGCGTGTACCG
>WNFY01009610.1_pt1 | contig 10138 bp, 8 predicted proteins | sample 5400091 | NCBI WGS metagenome assembly WNFY01 (sample SAMN13153364, study PRJNA577476) | soil metagenome | isolation source: 60 cm soil or saprolite under grassland replicate 1 | place: USA:California | collected 2016-06-15 | reverse complement strand
GGTTTGGTAACTCTAATCAACAAAGGAGGCAAAATGAAATCTATTCGTGATCTTTTAAATGAGCGTATACTGATAATTGATGGTGCCATGGGCACTATGATCCAGCGTCATAAATTATCTGAAGCTGATTACCGCGGCGAGCGGTTTAAAGACTGGCCTACCGATCTTAAAGGCAATAATGATTTGTTATGCCTTACTCAACCAGCAATCATAAAAGAAATTCATAAGCAATATCTCGAAGCAGGTGCCGATATTCTTGAAACAAATACTTTCAATGCACAGCGGATTTCATTAGCCGATTATCACATGGAAGAGTTTGCTTATGAAATCAATCTTGCTGCTGCAAAAATTGCGAGACAGGCTGTCAGCGAATACCATAAAACAAATCCGAAATTCATAGCGGGAGCAATAGGTCCCATGAACAAAACGCTTTCCCTGTCTCCCGATGTAAATAATCCCGGCTATCGTGCACTAACTTTTGATAATGCTGTTGATGCTTATTATGAACAAGTGAAGGGTTTGGTTGAGGGAGGAGTTGATATTCTTCTTATAGAGACGATTTTTGATACACTCAATGCAAAGGCAGCGATTTTTGCTATCAAAAAATATTTTCGGGATACAGAGCCCATCCTAAATCCTTCCCGAAGGGAAGGACTTGCTAACACACAAAGCCAGCTTAACGAAAAACCCTCTGTTAATAAAGACATTTCGAAAGGCGAGGTTGTGAGCGATGGATCTCCCTCCCTTCGGGAGGGCTGGGGTGGGCTTCCCATTATGATCAGCGGAACGATAACTGATGCGAGTGGAAGAACCTTGAGCGGCCAAACTCTCGAAGCATTTTATACTTCAGTCATACATGCAAAGCCACTAAGCATCGGGCTGAATTGTGCCCTGGGAGCAAAAGAAATGCGTCCGCATATTGAAGAACTATCGCAAATCACTTCATGTTATGTGTCCGCCTATCCCAACGCAGGTTTGCCGAATGCTATGGGGGAATATGATGAACATCCCGAAGACACCGCACATTTTATTGAAGAATGGGCGAAAGAAGGATTTGTCAATATTGTCGGTGGTTGCTGCGGGACTACCCCGGATCATATCAGGCAAATTGCTGAGCATGTAAGGAATCTGGAACCAAGGAAATTACCCGTTGTTGAAACAGAATTGGTTTAATTATTATGAGTGAATCTGCAGTTATCAAACCATATTTAAGATTATCGGGATTAGAACCTCTTGTTGTTCGACCCGAAAGCAATTTTATAAATATCGGAGAAAGAACCAATGTAACCGGTTCAAAAAAATTTGCCCGTCTCATCAGGGACAACAAATATGAAGAAGCATTAAGTGTATCAAGACAACAGGTGGAGAACGGCGCACAGATTCTCGATGTAAATATGGATGATGCCCTGCTCGACGGAGTGAAGGCAATGACAACATTTCTTAACCTCCTTCAAAGTGAACCTGATATTGCGAAGATTCCCATTATGATCGATAGCTCAAAGTTTGAGATCATTGAAGCAGGATTGAAATGCGTTCAGGGAAAATCTATTGTGAATTCCATCTCCATGAAAGAGGGAGAAGAAAAATTTATTCAGCAAGCAGAAATATGCAGGATGTATGGCGCTTCCGTTGTGGTAATGGCTTTTGATGAGAAAGGCCAGGCCGACACGCTGCAAAAACGTGTTGACATTTGCAGCAAGGCATATCAAATATTAACAGAACAGGTGGGTTACGATCCGCAGGATATAATTTTTGATCCAAACATTTTTGCTGTAGCTACCGGTTTGGAAGAACACAACAATTACGCAGTTGACTTTATAGAAGCCACAAGAATCGTCAAACAAAAAATGCCGCTTGTAAAAATCAGTGGTGGCGTCAGCAATCTTTCATTTTCATTTCGGGGTAATGATCATGTACGCGAGGCAATGCATGCTGTATTCCTTTACCATGCTATCAAAGCAGGTATGGATATGGGTATTGTGAATGCTGGCCAGTTGATTGTTTACGATGAAATTGAACCGGAGCTGCGGAAATTGTGCGAGGACGTCATTTTGAATAAGAACAACGACAATAATGAAGCAACGGAAAAATTAATTGCATTTGCTGAAAATGTAAAAACAAAAGGAAAGGTAGAAGTAAAAGATGAGGCATGGAGAAATACCACCGTAGAAGAACGGCTGAAACACTCTTTGATCAATGGCATTACTGATTATATTGATATTGACACTGAAGAAGCAAGACAAAAGTATCCAAAGCCATTGGATGTAATCGAAGGTCCATTGATGGATGGAATGAATGTGGTAGGCGACTTGTTTGGCTCTGGTAAAATGTTTTTGCCACAAGTGGTGAAGAGCGCAAGAGTAATGAAAAAATCTGTAGCGATTCTCACGCCCTACATCGAAGCAGAAAAAGAACAGCGGCGCCTTGCCCATGAACTCGCAGGAACAAAAAATGAAGAAGGTGCGGGAGCGGCCCGGATCCTTCTCGCTACAGTGAAAGGCGACGTGCATGATATTGGAAAAAATATTGTTGGCGTAGTTCTCGGCTGTAACGGCTATGAAGTAACTGACCTCGGTGTGATGGTTCCGGCAGATAAAATTTTAGAAACAGCCGAAAAACAAGGCGTAGACATAATTGGGCTTAGCGGACTAATAACTCCATCACTTGATGAAATGGTGCATGTAGCTCACGAAATGAAGCGCCGCAATATGAAGCAGCCGTTATTGATTGGCGGTGCTACCACTTCAAGAATACATACCGCCGTAAAAATTGCGCCGCAATATGACAATGGCGTAGTACATGTTCTTGATGCCTCACGAAGTGTAACCGTTGTCACTAATCTTTTGAATAAAGAACAAAAGAAATCTTTTTTAACGCAAACTGAAACTGAATACAATAATCTGCGTACCCAATTTTTAAATAAACAAAAAACCAAATCGTTGATCCCTTATGATGAAGCTGTAATTACGAAAGAATATCTTGATTGGAAGAAATATAAACCTGTCAAACCCGCCGTTGACGGTGTCAAAGTATTAAAAGAGTTTGACCTGGCAACTATTGCAAAGTATATTGACTGGGGACCATTTTTTATTGCCTGGGAAATGCCGGGACAATTTCCCGCTGTCTTATCCGATAAAATCTTCGGAACTGAAGCCACACGTTTATATAATGACGCTGAGAAACTGGTTGAAAAACTTGTCAAGGAAAAATGGTTTACAGCAGATGGGGTAATTGGTTTCTGGCCTGCTGCAAGCAATAATGCCGATACGGTAACACTACAAACAAATAATCGCGAGGTGAAATTGGAACACCTGAGACAGCAAATAAAGAAGGCAATCGGTCAACCCAATTTTTCTTTAGCGGATTTTATAAAACCTGCCCAAAGCCTATCCCCACAAACCACACAACTAGATGAAGATGCGGCTAAAGCCCCTTCCCGAAGGGAAGGGGAGAAAGAATTTGGCTATCAGTGGGCAGACCCGCAATATTATGGTTCACTCAAAGAATATGCATTGCGAAACAGGACCAAGCTTACAAAAGCCGAAGAAAAATTGTGGAACCTTCTGAAGTCTAAACAGCTTGAAGGATATAAATTCAGAAGACAGCATATTATTGATAAGTATATTACTGATGTTGTTTGTCTCGATAAAAGATTAATTATTGAGATCGACGGGTTGATACACCAATTGCCTGAGAACGTTGAATCAGACAAGATAAGAACAAAAGGCCTAGAAGAAAAGGGATTCAACGTTATCAGATTTTCCAATGAAGAAGTACTAGAAGAAACCGAAAAGACGTTGCAAACTATTAGTAACAAATTGAAGGAACTCCCATCAATAAAAGAAAAGCATGATCTTAGTTCCCCCTTCGGGGGACAGGGGGCCGACTACATGGGTGCCTTTGCAGTAACAATTCACGGCGCAAAAAAACATGTTGAAAAATTTGCTTCACAGCAGGATGAATACAATAAAATTATGGTGCAGATATTAGCCGATCGGTTTGTGGAAGCATTTGCAGAATGCCTCCATAAAAAAGTGAGAAAAGAATATTGGGGTTATGATAGGAACGAAAATCTTACCAATGACCAATTAATCAAAGAGCAGTACAAAGGAATCAGGCCCGCGCCGGGTTACCCTGCTTGTCCCGACCATACAGAAAAAATAAAACTTTTTGAGTTATTGAATGTCACTGAAAATATAGGAATTGAATTAACGGAAAGCCTTGCGATGAATCCACCCGCATCTGTTTGTGGGTGGTATATTGCTCATCCGCAAAGTCATTATTTTGGTTTGGGAAAAATCGGAAGAGATCAATTGGAAGATTATGCGAAAAGAAAAGGCATGAGTTTGGAAGAGGCTGAGAAATGGCTAAGACCGGTATTAGAATAGACATTATCTCACTTCAATTCCAAAATTTTTCAATTCTTCCTTCAATTGCTTAGGGTTATGAAAATGAATGCCTGCAATACCAACTGCCTCAGCTCCTTTGACATTTCTAAGGCTGTCATCAATAAAAATTGTTTCTGCTGGGTCAAGTCTGTAACGATCCAATAGTATTTTATAAAATTCGGCAGAAGGCTTTCTCATTTTTTCTTCTCCACTTACTACAACCCCATCAAATAATTTGAAAAATTCAAAGCGTTTTAATGCGTGCGGAAAGGTTTCACCGCTCCAATTTGTAAGCGCATATAATTTGTATCTGCCCGTTTTTTTTAACTGCTGAAGCATTTCCACCGTTTCATGAATGGCATCACCCAGCATTTCCAGCCAGCGGCCATAATAAGCTTTTATCTCGGGCTCCCATTCAGGATGTTTGGCAATTAATTCTTCTGTTGCTCTGTGAAGCGGATAACCGGCATCCTGGTTTTCATTCCATTCCGGCGTGGTGACATTTTCCAAAAACCATTCTACTTCTTCCTCAGTGTTAAAAATTTTTCGATAAACATAACGTGGGTTCCAATCAATCAGCACCCCTCCGAGGTCAAAGATTATTGTATCAATAGATTTGTTCATCGTGTGGTATTTCTTTTGGCGGAGACTTGAAATTTTGTATGTCCCCCAAAAATTTATTTTTCCAGGCAACAATTGCTGCTGTCAGCATCAGCAAAATTAATAATGACAAGGCCGCTGACAGATTTACTTTTTCAGAGATAAAACCGATAACGGATGGCCCTGTGAGAAAACCAATCAATCCGCCAGTTGTTACCATCGCAAACCCTTCCACAGTGCTAACGCCTGGGATCGAACCTGATGCACTGAACAGTACTGGCACGATGCAGCAACATCCAAATCCTATTAAAACATACCCGCCAATGGCAACAGGAATTGCAGGAGCCAGCACTACGATTAAAAACCCAATTGCCGCCAGCAACGAACCAGCAACTACCACCCGCTTACTTCCAAATTTTGTAATGATATTGTCACCATTGAGTCTGCCAATTGTCATTGCCGCGGAAAAGCCTGCATATCCGAGACCTATAATTTCTCTTGACCCATGCAAGGATTCCCGTAAATAAATACCACTCCAGTCTGCCACGCAACCTTCGGACATAAAAACTACCATGCACAAAAAAGAAATACTCAGAATGGTCAGTGATGGAAATTTTAACCCGGAACCTGAGTGAATAATGCGATTATGAGAAAGTAAATACCGGCCATTCAAAAAGACAACTGTGCCAATGATTGCAGCCACAAAAAGAATTTGCCATCTTGGTGACAGATTCAATGCAAAGAAAACGGTTGCAAATGCTGCACTTACTCCGCCACCAAGACTATACATGCCATGACAGGTGCTCATCAAACGCCGATTGTAATGCTTTTCCAAATAACCCACTGTCGTATTTACTGATACTCCATTTAAAAAACCATTCATTCCGAACAAATACAAGCAAGTCCAGAACATGACACGATTTAAGGAGTTTATCTGCAGGATCATGATTATACAAAGTGAAATATAACCAGCGATCATCCATTTGCCCACAGGGATCTTACTGAAAAGCCTTGTTGAAAGAAGAACACCTGTTAATGCTCCTAACGGAGATAGTAACAACGAAAGGCCAAGAGTTGCATTGTTGAATCCTAGCCTATACTTAATTCCCGGAATCGAAGCTACCCATGTGCCAAACACTAGACTGGAAGCCGAAAATAAAAATCCAACAGCTAATACAGGTTTAAGCTTTATGAATGATGAAATGTTTTTGATCATTATGAGCTACGAAGATGATAAAAAAATTACCGGAAGACGATTTGTTCTTTTAAAGCAATTAAATTGTAATGTCATTTAATTTTAACTTTACAATTTAGAGATGAAAATTAAATTGTGCTACCAATTTTCTCTAATACTATTAAGCTTAATTTTTTTAGGTTGTTTCATCCCCATTTATCGCAAAAAAGATTTCAATTTATGTAAGTTTCGTCTTAATCATAATTCGATGCTTAGATTAAATGGTTTATATGATTCTATTGATAGTGTTGGTAAGTATCAAAGTGAGAATTGTCTCATTTTTTATTCAGACGGAACTTTTTTAGAATTGGAACATTCCTTTAATATTGTTCCGGATGATAGCTTTAAAGGGTGGAAGAATTATTTTGACGATAGTGTGCTCATTAAAAATTTTGATTGTGGAAGAAATTGTTGGGGCGTATACCGCCTAAAAACTGATACTATTTTCCTTCAAGATTTCGAAAACACCGGGCAACAAACAAATGTGGTCGTCACCTGGGAAGGGATAATAGCAAATGACACTACAATCTCATTTTACAAATGGAGTTGTAAAAAATGTCTTGATCCATTGCCTTATCCACCCGGAACTCATCTAATAGATCCTCCCAGAAAATTTATTTTTACTAGGGAGATGCTTGAAAAGCCTGACAGCAGCAATGCATGGTTTAAAAAGAAGAATTGGTATAACAGGAAATCAAATACTAAGTAGACCGCCCGACACAAAAACTATTTATACTTCTTTATTTGCTTTACCTCATCAGCGTTGGCAGGCATTAAACTGATTGCTGTGCCGCCACCAGGTGCAAGTTTTAAATTCAATTTCGTTTGGCTGTCGACAATAAATTTTTCAATCTTATACGCTTCAGGGTTATTTTTCCAATCAGCATCGTCTGCATCGTGATAAACAGTTGCGACATATTTTTTGTTTGCATCCAGGAAACTCAGCGTCTCGGTAAAGCTTCTTGCGTTTTCATCGGTAATGGCGCCAAGGAACCAACTATCTTTTCTGCGGCCGATCTGGTCACCCGGGCGGGTCTTTGCTTTCCTTGCTTCAATAATATAATCGCCTGGTTCCGCATCCAATATTTTTGTGTCATCCCAATCTACCGCTACATCGCGAATGAATTGCAATGCATCAGGATGAGCTTCGTAATTTTCAGGAAGATCGGCTGCCATTTGCAACGGACTGTACATTGTTACGTATAACGCCAGTTGTTTGGTAAGCGTTGTATGAATTTGTTCTTTTTTATCCGGGCTAAATTGATTCAATTTGATTCTAAACAAACCAGGGGTATAATCCATTGGGCCACCCATCAGCCTCGTGAATGGCAAAATAGTTTCATGTTCCGGAGGATTGCCTACACTCCATGCATTGAATTCATTCCCTCTCGCTGCTTCGCAGGCAAGCCAGTTTGGATACGTACGTTGCAAACCGGTGGGACGAACCGGCTCATGCATATCGACCATAATTTTATAGCTCGCCGTTTTATCGGCAACTCGTACATAATGATTGATCATCCACTGTCCGTCATGATGTTCGCCTCTCGGAATAATGCGACCCACATAACCTGTCTTCACCGAATTCATATTATGATTGATCATGAAACGATATGCTGTATCCATCCATCGCTCATAGTTTGTAACTGAAGCCGACGTTTCATGATGACAAATGATCTTCACTCCCTTCGATTTTGCATACGCAGTAAGTTCATCAATGTTATAATCAGGATATGGAGTTACAAAATCAAAAACATTTTCCTTCCACTCACCAAACCAATCTTCCCAACCAGTATTCCATCCTTCTACCAATACCCCATCAAACCCGTATTTTGCGGCAAAGTCGATGTATTTTTTTACGTTGGCCGTATCCATTGCAGGATAATTTACCAATGCTGCTTCGTGAATATTGATATACAAGCCATCTGCTGTTTTAATCATCAATGGCGTTTGTACTGCATTTTTATCAAAGAAAGTTTTGGCAGCAATTTCCTGGCTCATAGCACTGCTGCTTGCATCCACTTCACTAAGCTTTGTATGATTGTATTTAAACTCATTGGTGTCAAAATCACCGGGAATCCAGAAGACAGTGTGATCGGCGCCAAGCGAAAATTGCGTCATTTCATCCGCAACGATAAAATGATTTAGTTTTTCCTGCTGAGGGAATTCGTATCGAAAACCAATGCCGTCATCAAAAGCACGAAAAATGATATTTAATAAAATGCCTGAGCCGGATTTGTCTTTGAATTGAAGCGTTAATTCTTGATAATTATTTTTTATGCTGCCAACTTCTCCCCAAACCGGTTTCCATGTTTCATTAAACTCCCGTTGACCGGATTTAACAAGATCAAATTTATTCAGCAACACATCGGGGTTTTTGAGCCTAATGGCAAGCCCTGATGGTTTAATAAACAATTTTCGCTTGTAATAAACTCCATATTGTACTTGTCCATCCGGCTGATGATAAATGTTTACTTCAATAACATGACTTGGCGAGGCGAGCGATAAACTGTCATTGGCATAAGCATTGTGAACGACAAATACAAAAACAAAAGCAAGCAATCGCTTTAATATCATGACAAAAATTTTGAGGTGAAGGTAGGAAGTTCTGTGTAATGAACACATTGCTTATCGCTTCTCAAACAACCACCTAAAACGCTTGCGCGGTCGCACTTTATAGTTAGCAGTTACATAGGTATGGATATGGTTCATCGCTTCGTCCATATCATCAGTCAGTAAAACAAGTTTCATGTCCTCGGTAGCAATTGTGCCATATTTTGCCATTACTTCAATCGTTTCCATAAGATCTCTATAATAATCTTTTCCAAATAGTACAATAGGAAATTGAGTAATAGTTTTCGTTTGTATCAATGTAATGGTTTCAAAAAATTCATCCATAGTTCCAAAGCCGCCAGGCATAATAATAAAAGCGTAAGAGTATTTAGTCAGCATTGTTTTCCTGACAAAAAAATGCTCAAACATCCCAGGTCTGCGATTCGTTTTCCGAATTCTCTCGCTTTCTCATAAAAAAAATCTTTTTCTTTGAACCTTGCGGAACCAAAAACGGTAATACAGGGGCCTACAAAATGCAGTGTTCTGAAAGCTCTGATAAATTCCCGGAAGACCTTCCACGCAAAACCAAGCTCATAACTGCGACTCTTTGGACCTTCCAGGTAAACATGTTGCTTTGGCGGAATGATCCGTGCATTTTTTCCAGGCTCCATATTAAATTATTTGAAGAGAATAAAAATAGAAACAATTTGCCTGTTTCTTCTCTTTGGTACCTTGAACCTTAACTTTGAAACATGCGTATCATTTCTTACAACGTAAACGGATTGCGGGCTGCCATTAGTAAAGGTTTCCTGGACTGGTTAAAATCTGATCCTGCCGACATTGTTTGCTTGCAAGAAACAAAGGCACGAAAGGAAAATATAGATCACAAACCTTTCCATGAACTGGGTTACCTCGACTATTGGTTCAGCGCACAGAAAAAAGGATACAGCGGAGTTGCCGTCTTTACAAAAATAAAACCTGATAATGTTCAATATGGTACGGGACATAAAGTGAGTGATGATGAAGGAAGAGTATTGCAATTTGATTTCGGCGATATGCATTTGATCAATGCTTATTTTCCGTCAGGCACTACTGGTGAAGAGCGACAAAGATTTAAATACGCCTGGCTGGATGAATTTTTTGACTATCTCGATCAACTCAGGAAAAAATATCCGATGATGATTTTATGTGGTGATTATAATATTGCGCATAAAGAAATTGACATTCATAATCCAAAAGGCAATGTAAAAACCTCAGGTTTTTTGCCTGAAGAAAGAACATGGATGGATAAATTTTTCAATTATGGGTGGGTTGACTCCTTTCGCATTCATCATCCTGAGGCACATCGCTACAGTTGGTGGAGTCA
>WNFY01006812.1_pt1 | contig 10138 bp, 5 predicted proteins | sample 5400091 | NCBI WGS metagenome assembly WNFY01 (sample SAMN13153364, study PRJNA577476) | soil metagenome | isolation source: 60 cm soil or saprolite under grassland replicate 1 | place: USA:California | collected 2016-06-15 | reverse complement strand
CTCACATCAGTGCGGCAGGACCGCGTCGCTATGGGGCGTGGAGCCGTACAACGGCTCGTTGCGATGATAGAAGGCACAGAAGAACCATCTCCCCTGATTCTTCCCACACAACTTGTTGTTCGCAAATCGACAGGGCCTGTCCCCAAGGAGTTGCGTTAACAATGCCATATATTACACACCTCGCCAGGAGTTACTTAATCTTGCGCATTTTTTGAGACTCCATGAGGGCCTTGATTGGCATTTATTAACATGGCCAGTAATTTATTATGCACGTTCCCTGCCCCGGACAAGCGATGCAAAGATACCAATCCCAGCAATGATAGCGCAGACGATAAACGTGTTGTGGAAACTGCTGGCAAATGTCTGCTGCAATGCACTTACCTGTGCGGCGGACAGGTTATGACGTGAGACAAGCGCAGCTCCCGCGGCAGCACCGCCAAGGCTGGAAAAGATTGCCCCCGCCAGCGCCACACTCAAGCTCTGTCCCACTACGCGACCGGTTGCCAGGAAGCCCGATGCACTTCCCTGTTGCTCTTTGGGAGCCGAACCAAGAAGTGCACTATTGTTGGGCGATTGGAACATAGCCTGCCCCATTCCGGTAACTACCAGGCGCCAGATAATATCCCAGGTCGAACTGTGTGCGTTGAGCTGACTGATGAGGACTAGCCCAAGGCAGGCGAGCGCCAGACCTCCTGCTGCCAGCCAGCGTGTGCCGAAACGGTCGGCAAGCACTCCACTCAGCGGCGCGAAAATAGCAATCGCGAGCGGCAGGGGCGTCAGGAGTAGCCCTGCTTGCTCGGTGCTAAAGCCGTGAAGTTCTTCCAGGTAAAAAGGGAGCATAAAACTGACGGAGAAGAGCGCTAAGAAGCTCAGAATGAGGCTGAGATTGGCCGAGAGGAAGACGCGGTTGCGCAGCAGCGATAGGTTGATGACCGGGTTAGGAACACGCTTTTCAACCAGGTATAATGCCACCAGGGCAATTGCGCTGACTACCAGCAGGCCGATAAGCAGAGGTGAGGACCAGCCCCATTCTTGACCAAATGAGAGGCCAAGCGTGAGAGTGGCCAACCCGATAGCAAGCAGCAGCGCACCCAGTGGGTCAAATTGTACCTTGCCCCTGCGCAAAGGTTCTTTCAGGATGAGCAGGCTGGCAACTATACCAACGATGCCGATAGGAACATTGACATAGAAAATCCAGCGCCACGACAGGTTTGTAGTAATGATCCCGCCTAATGTTGGGCCGGTGCTGACACCGAGTGCGACGAAGACAGCATTTATACCCAGGGCACGCCCCCGTTCATGAGCGGGGAAAGCACTTGTGAGCATAGCCGGGCTGATCGCCATTATCAGCGCGCCACCCAGTCCCTGTAGTCCTCGTGCCGCAATCAGGATGGCAAGAGACGGAGCAGCGCCACAGATAGCGGAACCGGTAATGAAGATAAGGAGGCCGGTGACCCAAATAGGCTTGCGTCCAAGCATATCGGCGAGGCGTCCTGCCGTCAGGAGTACCGAGGCGGTAACAACAAGATAGGCGATAATAACCCATTCAACAGGGCCACTTAAAGGCACGCCAAAATACCGGGCAATCGTGGGTAGGCTGATGTTGACAATCGACGAGTCGAGAGTTGCCATAAAGACGCCAATCGCGACAATTGCCAGTACTGCCCATTTGTTCGAGCGTTCTGAGTCGGCAGCAACAGGCTGCTGGCTGTCCTTGATGGCAGGGGTGCGCATCTCATCGCTTCTGGCCTGTGTATTGTCAGAAATAACTATATTGCTTTTTTGGGACTCATTTTGTCTCATGTTGGTTCTTTTCTTCTCTCCAGAAGCAGTTCTTAATTTTACAACACGCTTCTCTATTTCTTTCTTCCAAATTGGAGGATGCTATCTACTATCTACCCACGTAAAAAGAAATAAGTGGTCATACCGACGCCGACTAAAATCACAAAAGCGCGCACCCAACGAGGGTCAATCTGACGCGCAAAGTAGGCACCGCCATAGCCGCCTATAATCCCACCAGCCACCATCACGATGGCCTGTGCCCATACCACTGCGCCAGCAATAATAAAGGTAATGACTGCAACACCATTGATGAAGCTTGTCAGCAGAGTCTTGAGTGCATTCATCTCGTGGATGTTTTCCATGCCCATGAGACCGAGCGTAGCCAGCATCAAAATGCCGATGCCTCCGCCGAAATAGCCGCCATAAACAGCGATGATGAGTTGCAGGAATGCGATACCAACAAGTCCAGACCAGGAGGTACCCGTTTCTTTTGTCTCTATGTTGCGCCTTCTCAGCCGGTTTGTGATTGGTGCGCTGAAGGCGAAGAGGATGGTTGCCATTAATAGAAGATAGGGTACCAGTCGTACAAAGGTTGTTTGTGATGTACGTAGGAGTAGAATAGCGCCGAGTACTCCGCCAATCAGGCTTGTGCCGCTAAGTACAAGTAAGCGTACCCGTTCCTGTTTCGCCAGTTCCTTGCGGTAGGCACTTGTGCTGGCGACCGATCCCGGCCAGAGCGCTACAGTGCTGGTTGCATTAGCATTGATCGGTGGGACTCCCGTGAATAGCAGGGTGGGAAAGGTTATAAAGCTCCCGCCTCCCGCGACGGAATTGAGAGTGCCACCAAGGATGCCTGCGACAAAAAGCACGCAAATTTGTAAAAATGTCATGAGTAAGAATCTCCCGGAGGTATTGACAACCCCTTTAGATTGTAGTAATATACATCGTGTTAAGACAACCGCCTGTATGTGCAGGTGAACCGGTGATTATAGCGAAGAGGGTACACCCGTTCCCATCTCGAACACGGTCGTTAAGCTCTTCAGCTCCGATGATACTGTGGGGGCAGCCCCATGGGAAAATAGGACATCGCCGTTTCACCCGCCCACATAGGCGGTTTTTTCTACCAGTCGGCTTGCCTTTTCCCCTCCCCTATGGTACACTTTTTAATGGAATAATAGGTTTCTAATTAACATATTACCCTTGATTTGGCTTTAACTTCTGTAGCGAAGACAGAAGTAGAGATAGATAAATAAACAAGTTCATACTAGAGGAGGTATACCAGATACCTTGTACCCTAGATGGCTACACACACTGGTGTAGTTAGGAGGTCCTTTTTACCTTGACAAAAGAAAATATTCGACTTATCCCGCTTGGTGGGCTAGGGGAAGTCGGAAAGAATATGATGGTTGTCGAATATGGTGACGACATTATCATTATTGATGCCGGGGTCATGTTCCCCGATGAGGAGATGTTCGGTGTAGACCTGGTTATCCCCGATACAAGCTACCTCAACGACAAGAAAGACCGTATACGTGGCATCCTCATCACCCACGGCCATGAAGACCATATTGGAAGTCTCTCCTACGTCTTACCAATGCTTGATTTTCCACCCGTTTATGCGACTCGCCTGACGCAGGGTTTGATCAATGTCAAACTGAAAGAGCGTAGACTCCTCGATAAAGCCACTGTCACCGCGGTTACTCCTGCTGACCGGGTGAAGCTGGGGGAGTGTGAGGCTGAATTTTTCCGTGTAAATCACAGTATTCCTGATGCCGTAGGCGTTGTGATTCATACGCCGGTTGGCAGCGTCGTACACACCGGCGACTACAAATTCGATTACACACCCACCAGTGGACGCCCCGCCGACCTGGGTACAATAGGCCGTATCGGCAACGAGGGCGTTTTGCTGATGATGGGTGATAGTACCCGTGTTGAGTCAGCTGGATTCACCCCCTCTGAAAGCGTTATCAACGACTCGTTTGACAAAATCTTCGCCAATGCTCCTGGCCGTATCTTGATCGCTACCTTTGCCTCGCTGCTCTCACGAGTGCAGCTAGTGATAGATACGGCTGTGCGCTACGAACGACAGGTGGCCCTGGTGGGGCGGAGTATGGTGAATAATGTCCAGATGGCCATAGAGCTGGGCTACCTGAATGTTCCCAAGGCAACGCTCATTCGTGCCGAAGATATCAACAAGTTTCCACCAGAGCGGGTGGTACTCATCTGCACTGGCAGCCAGGGAGAGCCAACTTCAGCACTGACTCGTATCGCCAACCAGGATCACCGGCTGGTACGTATTCAGCCTGGCGACACCGTAATTCTTTCAGCGACCCCTGTGCCCGGCAACGAAAAAATGGTCAACCGCACGATCAATAACCTTTTCAAGCAGGGAGCAGAAGTCTTTTACCAGGGCATCGCCACCGTCCATGTCTCAGGGCATGCTGCCCAGGAAGAGTTGAAGTTGATGCTGGCCATGGTGCACCCGCAGTTCTTCATGCCAATTCACGGTGAGTATCGGCAACTCGTACTCCACGCCAAGCTGGCCAACTCCATGGGTATTCCTGCCGATCATATTATCGTGGCGGAGGATGGCGATATCGTCGAAGTCACGCCGGAAGCTGTGAAGGTAGTGAATCATACCCCGTGCGGCAACGTCTTCGTAGACGGCCTTGGGGTAGGTGACGTGGGGCAGGTCGTCATGCGTGATCGCCAGGTGCTGGCACAGGACGGAATATTGCTGGCCGTGCTCACCGTAGACAAAGAGACGGGACAACCCCTGGCAGGCCCTGATATCATCTCGCGTGGATTTGTCTACATGCGTGACGCAGAAGAATTGCTGGAGAGTGCGCGCGAGCGCATCCTCGAGTCGTTTATTGGCTTGAATGGTCATTCTTCAGACTGGTCCTTCGTCAAAGACAAGATCAAACACACCCTGAGTGAGTTTCTCTATGAAAAGACGCATCGCCGTCCCATGATCTTGCCTGTCGTGATGGAGGTCTAGAATTTTCCTGGCACCCACAGTGGTCTACTAGATTTCACGTTCAGAACGGCTAAAAATGTAGTGGCACCCCTTGTGGGTGCCAGGTTGAACATTCACAGGCCCTGCTTTTCTCTTTTAATTATCCTCTTGCTTCTCTGGAACATATGCGCTATGATACGGGTATCTCCTGATGTCCTTAAAATCGGTAAAAGAAGGAGGGAACCAGCATGGCGGGTAGGGACCAGAGGAACCAGAGCAAGAAATCCAATCGCCAGAATGATCGCCTGGGACCAGGTATAGGGCGTAATTCCTCTCGTGTTAGTAAAGTAGTTGGCGGCCTGGGTTCGCAGAGCGTACGAGTAGAGCAGCGTTCCAGTAGCCCGGCAACGAGGCAAAGCTCGCGGGGCCAGTCTTCCTCGAGACGTGCACAAGGCAGCAAGCAAGGAGCAAAAAAAGGCTCATCGCCTCGTGGTAATCGACCCGCTTATACACCTTCTCCTCCCAATGGCACAGCGGACTCACGAGTTATCGATAAAGCGCGTGATGCATGGGGCAATCTGAAGCCGCATCACCAGCAGCGTGTCCTCAGCATTCTCTTGCTGTTGATGGCGCTCTTTCTCTTTGCGGTCCTTACCGTATTTCGCACTGTTCCCCTCTTTGGTCCTCTTGGTGGAGCCTTTATCGCCTTGTTTGGCTGGTCGGCCTACCTGTTCGCCATTGGTCTCATCGCTTTTGCTATAGCCCACTTGATTGAAGGCATGCAGAATAAAAAGCTCATTCGCTGGTCATTCGTGGTTGGCCTGGTACTGCTCTGGCTCATTCTGCTGGTTGAAAGTCAATTACTTTTGAAAGGGAAAACAGGAGGATTTCTCGGTGGCTTGCTCGTACGCCCGCTCCTGGGATGGCCTGAAGTAGTTGGGCATATCTTACTCATTGGACTTTTTGGCGTCATAACTATCGTGACATTCCAGATCACGCTTGGGCATGTGTTGCAGGTCGGCCAGGCTCTTCGCTTCATGGCCTCTCCCGGCCAGAAAGCGGCAGGCAACACAGCAGGTTCCTCACAGTACCGTGGTCAGCGTCCACGCTTCAGTCGTTATGGTAGCGGACTGAACGGGCAGCAAGGACAGGTCTCTCCTGATGTTGATGTCGGCGGAGCGGAAGACGAAGAAGGTCTCATTGATTTTGAAGCCGATTTTGGCGATGAACATGATCCTCTTAATGACATCAACATCCACAAACAGCAAATCAGCCGCTTTCCACGTGGGTCACGCCCTGCCGAGCCACTTGATGCCGAAGAGCATAGTAACGCTGTACAGGGAGTGAAACAGCAAGCATTGCCCTTTAACCAGGCGGCTAAAGCACCCGAGAAGAAGTATCCAACGATGGAGCCACTTGCTCCCAATCCCTTGCGTAAGAACCTATCGAAGGTTCTTCATCGTGGGGCGGCGCAAGGTTCTGCTGCTGCCAATGAGTCGCCCTGGAAATTGCCCGACACGTCATTGCTGAACAACCCTGAAGAGGTCAAACTGCACATCATGGGCGATGATACCACCACATTGGCAAAGCTTATTCAAGATACCTTGCGCAGCTTCCGCATCGAGGCTGACGTCAGGCCAGAGGATATCAGTGTGGGCCCAACCGTTATTCGCTTTGGTATTCGCCCAACGGGCAAACCGGCGATGAAACTGGATGAGAAAGGCAAGCCCGTCCCTATTAAGGACGCCTCAGGCAATATCGTCTATGAGATGCGCACACGCGTGAGCCGGATCATGGCCTTGCAAAATGATTTGGCGCTGGTGCTCGAAGCGAAAAGCATTCGTATGGAGGCCCCCGTTCCTGGTCGCCCCTATGTCGGGGTGGAGATCCCCAACAAGAATAGCCGCCTAGTCACCTTACGCGAAGTCCTGGAGAGCAAAGAATACCAGGCAGCCAGGACAAAATCAAAGTTAGCAATAGCCCTGGGCAAGGATGTAGCTGGTCAAGTGCGCGTGGGCGATCTGGCGCGTATGCCTCATTTGCTCATTGCCGGCGCAACGGGAGCCGGGAAATGCTTAGCATATGATGAACCTGTCTTCCTGGCGGATGGGAGAGTTGCCAAGGTACAAGAGTTGATAGGACAACATGTACAAGTGATAGGCGTCACTGATATTCAAACTATGCAGCAGACTCCCGTAACTGCTACTTTTACTGAGAATGATATTCAGGACGTTTTTGAGATAGAACTCGACAACGGTGTGATCCTTCGTCGCACTGGAGAACATCCTTTATGGGCGGCTTATCTTGACGAAAATCAGCACGTTGGGCGTCAATCTGATGGTAAGGCTGCGCGGCGTACACGCGCAGTCAATGCGGGATGGGTTCAAGCAAAAGATCTGCGCGTATGCGGCAACCGCCCTCATTTCGATGGACATGTTATTCTTTGCCCAATTGCTCTTCAACAAAAGGGGACGGTTTCACGAAGTGATGCAGATGTCACCTTGTGTGCTGTCTTGCTAGCAGAAGGAAGTTTGAACCATTATGATTATATGTCATACAGACGAACACCACGCTTTACCAGTGCCGATACTTTAATGATCGAATTGGTTGCGGGAGCAGTGAAGGAGTATGATTGTAAATTAGTGCTTTCTCAAAACAAGAGTAAAGGACCTATTGACTATTACATTACAAGAAACTCCCTCAAAGGGAGAGATGGAAATCCTATCAGCAGATTAGTATATGATTGGGGGATAAATGGTCTTGCCACTCAAAAGACTATTCCGTCGTGGGTGTTCCAACTTCCTGATGAGCAGATTGCCTTGTTCTTACGTGTGTTCATTGACTGTGATGGCTGGATTAGCGCTAGGGAGCAAGAGACTTCGTCGGTAAATGTATCACTTGCAAATCCAACCCTTGTTCGGCAGGTAGGTCAGCTGGCTTTGCGTCTTGGTATTACAGGAACATATAGTTATAAAAATAATGGATATTCAGGTGCATGGACATGGACCACTTATATGGTTAATGCTTGGCAAGAGCGGGTTGGTTCTCTAGTGAAGGCAGAAAAACTTGCTTGTGCTGTGATGGAGCAGGCAAAGAACCGTCAGTCTGCTACTAAGATGTGGAATGCATGGCGTAGAGCGATACCTCTTCCCGATCAAAAGTTCTCACATTGCCCAGAAGGATATGAATGGCGTAAAGTAGTTTCTATTCGTCGCATCAAAGCTTCTACAGTAAATATTGAAGTTCATAGTGAAAACCATGCATTCGTCGGATATGCTGTTGAGCATAATAGCGTCTCGATTAACGCCATAGTTGGTAGCATTCTTACACAGGCCACCCCCGAAGATGTACGTATGCTGATGGTTGATCCGAAGATGGTCGAACTGATCATGTATAATGGTATTCCCCATCTACTTGCGCCGGTGGTGACCGAGGTCGAGAAAGTGGTGGGACTGCTCAAGAGGGCCATTACCGAGATGGAGAGACGCTATCGCCTCTTCTCCAAATTGGGTGTGCGCAACCTGGATGGCTATCGCAAGCTGCGCGCCGAAAGGATCTCTCATGGCGATAGCTCGATGGAGAACTTGCCGGCCATTGTGATTATCATCGACGAACTGGCCGACCTGATGATGGCTGCTCCCGAAGAGGTGGAGGGCATGATCTGCCGCCTGGCCCAATTAGCACGCGCCACGGGCATTCACCTGGTCATTGCCACCCAGCGTCCCTCGGTGGATGTCATTACCGGCCTCATCAAGGCCAATATCCCCACACGCATTTCCTTTATGGTCAGTTCTGCCGTCGACTCACGTACGATCATCGACATGGGCGGCGCTGAGCGCTTGCTGGGGCGTGGTGATATGCTCTATCTGCCCGCTGATGCCGGCAAACCGGAGCGTATCCAGGGAGCCTTCCTGGCCGACGATGAAGCAGAAAAGCTGATAGCCTACTGGCGACAGGAGGTCACAGCACATGCCGCTGCCGCCAACCGAGGTCAACCGGCTGCTGCTCCCCCTCCTGAGGTGGAACCCGGCTGGGAGATCACCGAGCATGTTTCCGATGATTTTGAGCTAGAGGATGACTTGTTGGAGAAAGCGGAAGAGGTCGTGCGTGAGTATGAACGCGCCTCGATCTCGCTATTACAACGCCGTTTGCGCATTGGCTATTCTCGCGCTGCTCGCCTCATTGACTTGCTGGAAGAGCGCGGCGTCATAGGGTCTTCGGAGGCGGGCGGACGTTCTCGCGAAGTATTGGATGGAGGCAACGGCTCTGATAGGCACGGCAGTGGCAATGAAGGGCGCACTATGGCAGATGAGGTAGCAGATATCATAGCCGAAGAAAAGGCCCGTGAAGAATTCCTCAAGAAGCAAGGTGCGGCCGGGAAGTTGCCTCCCCAGGGATATAGCCCATCGAATGGCGCAGGAAAAGATGATGAGATGAGCAGCAACTGATTCCTCCCTTCAAGACGTATGGGCGAAAAGTCTTGAAGAGTTATGACCCTCCCATGCGTCTTCTTGTCTTTCCTATTCGTATATATTCTAGTAGGTATTTGATCTAGCAGGCGGTAGAGGAAGGAGTCATCAATGCAAGAACCACAAAAAGAGAAAGCAAAGGTAGGTGTGTCAGTCCTTGTTAAGAAGGGTGACCGCATATTACTGGAAAAGCGGCAACATACCTCTCATGGTAATGGTACTTGGGGTCCACCCAGTGGTCATATCGATTTTGGCGAAGCTCCAGAGCAGACAGCCATCCGCGAAACGCAAGAGGAAACAGGTGTGGAGATTGATGAAGTAAAGTTTCGCGTTATTACCAATGATGTCTTTGAAAAGGAACATAAGCACTACATTACGCTCTGGTTTGATGCCAATTATGTCTCCGGTGAACCCGAAGTCCGTTCTCCTCAAGAAGAGTCGGAGGTGGGCTGGTTTTCGTGGCATGATTTACCACAGCCGCTTTTCCTGCCATTTCAGCACTTGCTCGAGGGCAAAACCTACCCATCCCAGACAACCACAGACAAGATAGGATCAGCCATAGAGACTTCAAACATTCTACCCAGAGCGGAGGCGCTGGAATAGGTAGAGTAGAAAGAAAGGTAAGAGACAATGCAAGGAAATACCGAACAACCAATGGTTCAAGTTGAGATTCAGCAGTGTATTCAAGATTGCCTGGAATGTCACGCTGTCTGTAAGCGTACAGCTGAAGCGTGCCGGAAGGCGGGTGGCGAACATGGTACAGATAAGCACGTCCAGATGCTGCTAGACTGCGCTGAGATCTGCCTGACGGCAGTACATTTCATGCAGCACAATTCCCCACTCTATGGTTATGTCTGCCAGGCCACTGCCCAGGTGACAAACCACTGTGCTGGCGAATGCGAACGTATGGGTGATGTCGACTGTGCCA
>WNFY01011064.1_pt1 | contig 10140 bp, 7 predicted proteins | sample 5400091 | NCBI WGS metagenome assembly WNFY01 (sample SAMN13153364, study PRJNA577476) | soil metagenome | isolation source: 60 cm soil or saprolite under grassland replicate 1 | place: USA:California | collected 2016-06-15 | reverse complement strand
TGTTCGGCCTCACTCTCAGCCATGCTACCACCGCTATAGAGTAGTACAAAATTCGCCATTGCCGTTCCTCTTTCTTTATAACATAGTTTTTTGAAGGGCATTCAACTTCGCCCTTCCAGTATAACGACGAACGGCAAATGGCTAAATCGACATCATTGCCGGTGCGATTGAAAAGTCCCCGTAGAGGCAGGCCTTGCGTCTGCCGTACCGCCCCCGTAGCAGACTTCTCGCGAGCTTCGCCCGCTCGCACGGCAGACGCAAGGCCTGCCTCTACGGTCCATAATCGCGACCTTTGGATAGCTCTGCTATCCTTGTGGATGTTTCAGGTAGCGCTCAAGCCAGCGAAGCAGGCGGTCATAGTAGTCGCGCAGATGCTCGGTTTCGCGCAGACCGTGTCCTTCGCGTGGGTAGACGACGAATTCGACGGGAACGTTGCGTTGTGCGAGTGCCCTGTAGAAGGCGTAGGCCTGGGCAACGGGAACCGCCGGATCCTTTTCACCGTGAATGATCAGGGTAGGCGTGGTGGCGCGGTTGGCGAAGGTGATGGGCGAGCGCAGGCGATAGACTTCGGGCTTCTCCAGCGGGTCAGCCTGTAGGAGGAGAATGTCGGCGTTGGCAATATTGGTCTGCGCATGCATATTGTGCCAGTCGGAGATGCCAGCTCCCATCATAGCAGCTTTAAAGCGCGTTGTCTGCGTGATTGCCCACGCGGTCAGGAAACCACCATTGCTCCAGCCACCGATGCCCACTCGCTCTCCATCAACAAGTCCCTGTTCAACAAGATAATCGATGCCGCGCAGGATATCCTGGAAGTCTTTGCCACCCATATCGCCCAGGACAGCATCGGCAAAAGAGACGCCATGACCCCAACTGCCACGCATATTGGGCTTGAAGACAGCATAACCTGCATTGGCAATAAGCTGCGTGTAACCTGCCCAGCCATTTAAGTACGCACCCGATGGTCCTCCATGCACGTCCACATAGAGCGGCGGAGGGCCATCACTCTTGTAATTGAGCGGAGGCATAAAGATACCATCAATCTGCCAGCCATCGACGCTTTCATAGCGAATATGGCGCGTCGGGGAAAGAGCAAAGGTCTCTTCGGCTAGAGGATTGAGGCGCGAGAGGCGGTGCCAGGAGACGCTTTTTGCCTGTTTTTCGGAGGAGAGGTCTCCCAACCAGACATCGGGTGGCTGCTGTGGCGTGGAATGAACGGTAACGAAATGCTGTAAGTTTGGTGTTGGTGAAAGACGGGACGCATAGGGCTCAATCACAAAATCTTCCTCGATGGGAGTGATGCTACCATTGCGCATATTGATAATGCCTATCTGATAGGTGACACCGTACCAGGCAGCATAAAGAATACGTTCCCCATTTGGGAACCAGCGGCACCAGCCAGGACTTGCATCGATACCAGGAGTAAGATTGCGCAGTTGACCGCCATTGACATCGATCATATAGATATCACCGCCGCCCTGGCCTGGATCACTCCAGGAGCCGGAGATGAAGGCGAGACGCCTGCCATCAGGCGACCAGGCGAGTGAGCTGGCCTGGCGAGTGAGTTGTGTGATCTGGCGTATAGCGCCACCTCGCGCGGGAATAATGCCTATTTGTCCCTGGTACCAATCAGTATCATCAGGTCCAGTCGAGTAGTAGAGAGCGATATATTGACTATCAGGCGACCAGGCATATTCCCATACAGTGATAGTGTCAGGAGTCACCGGCTCGGGAGTATCGGAATCGGGATGAACGGTCCAGAGTCGGTGATGGTGTCCTGGTGCAACGACAATTGGATCAACGGACGGTTTTTTGCCTTCCAGGGAGATGAAAGAGATCCGATTACCATCCGGTGACCAGGAGGGATCACTGACACCGTTGGGCATCTTGCACACTGGCCGTGTATGATCGTTCTCCATATCGCGAATGTAGAGCTGAGGTCTAGAAATCTGGGAAACCTGGGCATCCTGATCTGGCTTGCCATCGAGGGAGATGAATGCTAGATGTTTGCTATTAGGAGACCAGCACGGCGACCAATCGTCATACGTACCCCTGGTAAATGGTTTTGGCTCACCACCCGCGGTATTTACCATCCAGATGCGCCTGTTCGAGTTTGGTTGATCAGGCTGGCGGGTCAGAACAACGAAGGCGACACACTGCCCATCCGGGGAGAGAACAGGGTCGATAGGTGTACGTATACCGATAAGGCGGTCGAAAGTCACCGGAACACGCTGATCTAGATCAGGAGAATGGCTTGAGCTACTGGACGATGAGGGAGTATGGACATCAGGCATAAGATATATTCCTCTTTTCAATCTCGTGCGGGTCTATTGAGCTTCTTCGTTCAAACAAAAATGGAGATACACATCCCGCAGGGGAAACATATCTCCATTTTACCTTACATTGCGACCATCGTACAGCAGCCGAGGAAATTTCTTATTGTTGCTATTAGTCAGCCCAGCCAACAAACTTTGTAGGTGTGATCACTACCGTCGTCGGTATCATCCAGGGCCAGAGAGACGTTGGGATTGTTGCGCAGGTTTCGAATCTTCAGGTTGTCGGGCTGGCTAAAAATTAAAATGGTTGAACCATCCCACAGAAACCAGACCGGGACAGTGTGAGGTCGTCCATCACGACGGACGGTAGAAAGCCAGATGATGGGATCTGAACGCAGACGCTGATCAATGTGAGCGTCTCGCTCTTTTGCAAGATCAAGCATGAAATACATTCCTCCTTGATTGTAAGGACTCATTTTTAGGATAGAGACATACTTATTATGAGCCATACAGTAATGGCATGTTCTGCATGTCTATGTAATTGAACAAATGCCGCTGACTACTTATTTCATCGGTAACTCTTCAGTACCCCTCGCCGCCGCAGGCGGCTCGCTCCGTTGTGTGGGTGATGCGGTTGGCGGCCTGGGGCCGCCAACCGCATCACCCACACAACGACTTGCGAAGCGCCGAAGGCGCTGAGGAGTCAGGCAAAGAGCTTCTGAATAGTTACATTTCATCGGAATTGGGGAAAGAAACTTTTCGTAGCTATTCTTCTAAATAGTTGTTATACTACACACATGCGTCTGGACGAGATTGACTTCTCCCACGCGTATTTTGAAAGAGGAGGACAGGGCTATTGAAACGTTCCCGTAGAGGCATGCCTTGCGTGTGCCGGGTGAGTGGCAAGCAACTCTGTTGAGCGGGAGGGAAGTCCTCCCGAGCCACTCGGCACACGCAAGGCATGCCTCTACGGGTAGGGGGATCGCTGGATTGACTTCAACAGAACATGCAGGTCCTACACCATATAGCGAAGTCAATATACTTCTTCTCACATTGCTTACCAGAGTGCAAATGATCCTGCGTGAAAAGCTGGTCGGCTTTTACCTGTACGGCTCGCTCTCGTTGGGAGATTTTGACCCTGCGTCCAGTGATATTGACTTTCTGGTCGTAACAACGGAAGATCTCTCAGGCACGGTGCTGGAAGACCTGCGAGATATGCACGCCAGTATTGCCTCAAGTGGGCTACCTTATGCTACCCGGTTGGAAGGTTCCTACATTCCACGTGTAGCACTCAGGCGTTATGACCCTCACAATGCTTCCCATCCAACGATTGGAGTCGATTGGGAATTTCACGTCGGTCACCATGAGAGCCACTGGGTCATTGAACGCTTTATCGTACGCGAACACGGCATCATTGTATGGGGACCATCTCCCAAAGAATTGATTGATCCCATTCCTCCATCCGCGTTGCGAGAGGCTGTATGTGAAAAACTACGCATCTTCTGGCAAGCCCAGCTTTCTGGTCCAGCATGGTTACGTCCACGTGACTATCAAGCATTTGCCGTACTGACCCTATGCCGGGCATTGTACACCTTGAAGCAGGGTACCATCGTCTCTAAACCTGAAGCTGCTGCCTGGGCATATCAGACACTTGATCCTGAGTGGCAACCGATCATTAAAAGAGCCTTGATCTGGCGACAACAGCATGCAGAAGACGATCTAACGGAAACACTTGATTTTCTTCGTTTCGCTATCGCATATGGTCTGGAACTATGCAGTCAGTAGCATATCATTACCGGCAGGTCGTTGTTACAGCTCAGAGCATATGTGATGTGATGATAAAGAAACTTTTTTCGGCTTCTTGTCGTGTTTTTCTTTGTACGTAGCAGATGGGGCCGCCTTGCCGTAGTGGCAGGCCTTGCGTCTGCCGGGTGACCTGCACTGCCCTCGGTCCACCCAGGAGGCCCACCCACTCGGCAGACGCAAGGCCTGCCACTACGGCAAGGCGGCGACTACAGAGTAGCAGATGATATAACCTGATGAATTTGAACGTATTCAAGTATTAGGAGGAGCGTCATATGGTAGAGAACATTCCGAACAGCGGAGTTATTTATCCCGTAAATGTGCCTGGCTTGCGACTGGACTGGACTTTTGAAAGTAAGGGACCGATCAAGGCATCTCCACTGATTGCCGATGATCTGGTCTATATTGGCTCGCGCGATCATACCCTGTACGCTCTTGATGCGAAAACAGGCAAGCAGGTATGGAGTTATACGACTGAAGGCAGTATTTTTGCTACGCCAGCATTTGCCAACGATACCGTCTATGTCGCCTCGTTTGATGGTAAACTATATGCGCTCGAAGCCAATACCGGCACTCTATTGTGGAGTTTCGCCACAGGCGACGCTATTGAGTCCACACCTGTAGCAACTGGCGACACTGTTTTTGTGGCATCGACCGACCACAACCTCTACGCCCTCGATACGACTACAGGGGGCAAACTGTGGCATCATACTGTTGGAGCTGGCATCCAGGCTCCCCTCACGCTTGACAACGGCATCCTCTATTTCGGTGCATGGGATCAGCAGGTCTATGCCATCGACGGTACAAATGGAGCCAGGGTGTGGAGTTTCGCCACAGGAGGGCGTATCAGTTCGGCGGCAATAGTCGGTGGTGGTATCGTTTATGTAGGATCACAGGACCACAAGGTTTATGCCATCGACATACAGACAGGAGAACAGCGCTGGAACTTCACAACAGGCGATAAAATCCTATCATCGCCCGCCTTTGACAGGAATACGGTCTACATCGGTTCGCAGGATCGCATTTTTTACGCCCTCAATGCAACTACAGGTGAGCAGTTATGGAGCTACCGTACAGGAGCAGGTATTAGCGCTGCGCCGCTGATTGTTGACGAGATTGTCTATATCGGCTCGGAGGACCACAAGATCTATGCTTTTACAGCTTTGACAGGTGATCTCCTCTGGAACTATACAGCGCGAGACATTATTGAATCCACGCCTGCTGTTGCCGCCGGGATGGTTTACGTCACCTCGCACGACCACAACGTCTATGCGTTTAGCAGTGACAGGTTGTGGAGCTACACAACTCGGGGGAAGATTCAATCTACGCCAGCCGTAGCCGATGGCTTTGTCTACATTGGCTCGCATGATCACCGTCTGTATGCCCTGGATATAGCTACAGGCACCGAGCAATGGAACTATGTCACCAGGGGCAGCATTAACTCATCACCGATCGTCTTTGACGCAGTTGTCTACTTCGGCTCGACCGATTCCACGCTCTACGCGATTAGTGGCAGTACGGGCGCGTTTCTATGGGGTCACGAGACTGGAGGAAGCATTCACTCATCGCCCACCATCGCCAACGGCACGATCTATCTGGGCTCGCACGACAATCGGCTCTACGCACTCGACGTAAACAGTGGAGAGGAATTCTGGTCCTTTACAACTGGTGGAGTCATCAACGCGACGCCCGCAGTTGAAGATGGGATTGTATATATCGGTTCACAGGATGCCAGACTGTATGCACTGGATGCGATGACGGGCAAGGAAGTATGGCAGTTTACGAGTGGGGGTGGCATTTATTCGTCGCCAAAGGTAGCTGAGGGAGTGGCCTACGTGGGATCAAGAGACCATAAGCTGTATGCTATTGATACTGAGACGGGTCTGGAGTTCTGGAGTTTTACGGCTGGAGATGCTATCGACTCATCGCCCGCAGTCGCTGAGGGACTGGTTTATGTGGGGTCGCATGATCACAGGCTGTATGCTCTTGATGCTGAGACGGGTAATGAGCGCTGGCAGTTCAGCGCTGGTGGAGAGATCGATTCGTCGCCAGCCGTCGCAGATGGAGTTGTGTATGTGGGCTCGCGCGATCATAATCTATACGTGCTGGATGGTAGAACCGGCAAGGAGCTACGGAGGTATGTGACAGGAGATGGTATAGTATCTTCACCACGGATCGTCGAAGGAGTAGTTTATGTGGGGTCAGATGACGGCAATGTGTATGCATTCCAGGCGATGCACAGGCATAATAAATAGCGAGCGCGAGGGAAAAAGTGATGGCAGATCAGCAACATCTTACGATGCTCAAGCAGGGTGTGGATAGCTGGAACGAATGGAGGCAGATACACCACGAGATCCAGCCGGACCTGTCCGGCGCGGACCTCAAGGGAGCGCAGTTACCACGTATCAACCTCAGCCGTACACGCCTGAACGACGCCGATCTCAGTAGAGCAAATCTTATGGAAGCTTTGTTGAGCAAGGCTGATTTCAGCAGGGCCATCCTCAACAAAGCTAATCTCAGCAACGCCGATCTCAACCAGGCAACGCTAAGAGCCGCGATTATTAGCGAAGTAGATCTCAGGTCGGCCATCCTCACCGATGCTGATCTCACCGATGCCGACCTGTATGGAGCTGTGCTTACGGGAGCCGATCTCAGTGGAGCGATCCTGCACGGCGCTAATTTTGGCGAGGCCGATCTCAGCGACGTAGATCTCAGTAAAGCCGACACGAAGGGTGCACGACTGATCGACGCCTATTTCTTTCGCAGACCACATGAACTGGAAGACAATGCCGGGACAGGAGATTAAGCAATGTGACGACCTGATACAGGAGTATAAGCAAGTTGCGATTTTAGAGAACATGAAAAATAGCGTCTCTTATAGTAGAAGGTAAGTAAGGCGCTGTCTGTCAGGCTTGAGAAGATGGAGCACAATCATGTCCAATCGCACGCAGATACTCCTGGCGACCCTGGGAGGGCAACCGCAGATCGTCACATTTACGCTTGACCTGCTTCTCAGTAAGGGTTTCAATATCGAGGAAGTTATTGTTATTCACCCCAGACCTGCTGATCCACGTTTACAGAACTCACTGCGCCTGCTTAGAGCGGAGTTTGCCAATAACTATTACAAAGTAGCTGATCGTGCAATCGGTTTTCGCTCACAGGTGCTCTCCCTCGACGGAGAGCCGCTTGACGACATTATTGACGATCGCCACGCTGACGGTACGCTCGACACGATTCACCAGCTCATCGGTGATTTAAAGCGTAATGGACATCACATTCACATGTCAGTTTCCGGTGGTCGTCGTCTCATGCCGCTGCTCGCCATCTCGGTTGCCGCGCTCAACTTCGACCATCACGATACCATCTGGCACCTCTACACCCCCATGGAGATCCAGGAGCAAGCTGACGAAGGCGCTATTATGCACGTGCCGATAGATGCAGGAATAAGGCTGATCAAGGGTCCATTTATCTCACTCGGCGCATACATTTATAATCAACCGCAATCCTTCCAGGCTGCTCATGAAGGGCAGCGCTCGCGCATAGACGCCCAGGAGCAGGCAAAGTGTGCCGCAGTAGTGCGTGCAACCACATCCGGTCAGCTCAGAGTCTTGCAGGCGTTCAGTCGTGGGCTAAAAGCGCAGCAGGTAGCCGCCGAGTTGAACATCGAGCCAGTCACCGTACATAGCCACAAGACAGTCCTGTTGCGCCTGTGCCATAACGCCTGGAACATCGATCCTGACGAGCACCTTGACTATCATTTCCTGCAAACAAAATTTGCGGGATATTTTGAGAAACAGGCACAGGAAGGATAAGTTCGAGCAAGATAGAGGATTCGGTATGGTATCGATATGTTTACTTTGTTGAAGATTTTTGGCATTCCTTGAAGTGCCAATTTCTCTTGCCATGTTATGATACAATTGTTGTATGCAACTCTCATGTTTGCTTAATTCAACTGGAATTGAAATGAGCTGATTTTCTTGCTATTTAGTGGCTCACGTAGCAGCTGCAAAAGCTGTTATCCCATCAGGTTTTGATTAGTAGCGTTAAAAGCCCACATAGTATGATGATGTGGGCTTTTTTACGAGAAGATTTGTATTTAGTAGTAGTCTCAAAGAGGGACATGATGACACGAAACAACAGATTATCAGGTTGAGATTAGAAAAACTTCTGGGCTATTTAAACTAAGTTCTAGTACAAATATTTCCTGTTGTGTTATACTTATGACGTTTTAAATGTCTATATATGTCAAGTAATTTTTGGATACTAGAAAATAAGATATTAGTACAAAATGAGATCAGAAAAGTATTTAGATATATTGATTAGGTCGGAATACACCGGTTCATCTAGTTGTATCGGATCATATCCGAGAAGTTTCATAACTACTTATGATGTGCTCTATATACCCAACGTGCTATAGTAGCGGTGTCTAAAAGATACCTCAACCATCAACTTCAAAAAGGCTGGAGGGAGTGACTCGTGGCGTTGTCGCTAATCGCATTCGATACCGACCATATTAAACGCTATGTCTTCGGAACTGACAAGCTGAAGGAGATTCGTGGCGCAAGTTCGTTGCTTGATTATCTCAATCGGATCGTGATGGACCAGTTCGCTGAGCAGTACAGGGCACACAAGGTTTACGCCAATGGTGGCTCTGGCCTGTTCTATCTTGCGACGGAGCACGCCAACGATTTTGGACAGCAGGTACAACAGGCATACTACGACGTGACTGGCGGAGGAGCTTCAATCACCTTCGTCCTATTACCTTTGCCAGAAGGTATCACGGAAAAGAATATCGATAAGGAAGATATCACTGATCATCTGGAGGAATTGCAGTGGCGTTTACAGGAGAAGAAGTTACATCCTCCTGCGTCTCTCACACTGGCATCCCATCCCTTCCTGCGCCTGTGCGATGCCTGTGGCATCGAATACGCTAGTCCCGCGGTGAAAGGCAAGAAAGTGGTGCATGATCCTGGTGAGGAAGATGAATGCTATTGCGTAAGCTGTCAGCTTAAACGTAGCAGAGACAGTGATGTCAAGGGCTTTATTGAAGATATCGAAGCCGGGAAAAGGGTTTCATATCATGAGTATTTGTGGGATCAAATTATTCCTCAACTGCGAAAGATGAACTATGACATCCCTCCGTTGACAGAGCGTCCCAACGATTTCAATGTCTTTCGCAACTTTAAGGGTGCAAAGGACTATCTCGGCCTGATCTATGCCGATGGGAACAATATGGGCCGCGCCTTTGCAGATTGCAAAAAGCTTGATCAGCGGGAAGCACTTGCTCACACCATTGATGAAGCTCTCTATACCGCTGTCTGTACGGCTATTACGCGCCATCTGAAGATCAAAGATCATTTGAAGCTGAAGGAGCAACAGACAGGCGACCTGAAGAATCCTGTTTTTCCGTTCGATATCCTGCTGCTCGGCGGCGACGATATCTGTATGGTTGTTCCTGCATCGGTGGCTCTGGATGTGGCGTTGACGCTGAGCGAAACGTTCCGTGAAGAAACGAAGCAGAAACAGACGCTCTCCGTGGGAGTAGTCCTGGCACCGATCAAGTATCCCTTTGGCCTGTTGCAGGAAACAGCCAGTACGGCGCTGAAGTTTGCCAAGAAGGTCGGTTCGGATGCACGTGTAAAAGCCGAAAAAGCCGGGAACGCCGTTGATGATACGCGCATCAACTTTTTTATTGTGACCGGAGGCAGTAGTAGCGATTTCAAATCTGTGCACGATACCGTTTATCATGAACAGAACGATACGACTACTCAGGATTTTTACGCGACATTGCGACCGTATGCGCCACAAGATCTCCGTACTCTGCTCAGCGCTATTCGCGACAAAGATGGGGCCAGTCTGGGGCGTACCAAGTTGCACCAGGTTCGCGAGGCCGTTCTACAGATGAACCTGACGACCTCGGTGAGCGATGCATTGGCGGTGCTGAGAAACTGGCGCGAGAAGCAGCGCAATCATGTGGTGCACAATGTGTACGAGTTCGCCGGGCGTTATCAGATGCCACGCAGCGATCCTGACGATCCGGTTTCAGGCTTTCCGCGCGTGACCT
>WNFY01006804.1_pt1 | contig 10142 bp, 8 predicted proteins | sample 5400091 | NCBI WGS metagenome assembly WNFY01 (sample SAMN13153364, study PRJNA577476) | soil metagenome | isolation source: 60 cm soil or saprolite under grassland replicate 1 | place: USA:California | collected 2016-06-15 | reverse complement strand
CTGGGGCAGGTCCAGCGCATTCTCAATGCCGATGTACGACGGCGTCAGGATCGAGCCGATCGGACCTGGATAGACCCATCCGTACGAGTGCCCGCCGATGTTCTGGTAGACCGGACAGTGGTTCATGCACGCGCCGCAACGAATGCAGCGCAGCGCTTCCTTGAGCTCGCCGCCGAGCACGGCGGAGCGGCCCGCGTCGACGACGATGAAGTACATGTGCTCGGCGCCGTGAAACTCGCCTAGGCCCTTGACCCCGGTCAGGACGTCGACGTAGTTCGAGATCGACTGCCCGGTCGCCGAGCGCGGGAGTAGCCGCATCAGCGTCGCCACGTCTTCCAGCGTGGGGACGATCTTCTCGATGCCCGAGATCGCGACGTGCACGCGCGGCAGCGTCGTAGTCAGGGTCGCGTTGCCCTCGTTGGTGACGATGACGACCGAGCCTGACTCGGCGACGAAGAAGTTGCCGCCGGAGATCCCCATGTCGGCACTGAGATAGTGTTGCCGCAGCACCCCCCTCGCCTCGAGGCACAGCTCGGCAATCTCGGTCTTGCGCGGCGTCGCGTGCGCCTTGGCGAACAGGTCGGCGACCTCCTCCTTGCTCTTGTGCAGCGCCGGGCCGATGATGTGCGAGGGCGGCTCGTAGTCGTTGATCTGCAGGATGTACTCGCCCAGGTCGGTCTCGACGACCGTCAGTCCCGCGGCTTCGATCGCCCGGTCGAGCTCGGACTCCTCGCTTACCATCGATTTCGACTTGATGATCTTGCGCACGCCGTGGCGGCGCGCGATGTCGAGCACGTGCGCGTTGATCTCGCCCGGCGTCTCGGCCCATAGCACAGTGGCGCCGCGCGCGATCGCGTTGCGCTCGAAGATCTCGAGCCACACGTCGAGGTCGTCCAGCGCACGCTGGCGAATCGCCCGGCCTGCTTCGCGCGTGGCCTCGAAATCGTCGAGCTCGGAGAGCGATTCCCGCCGCTTGGCGACGAATTTGCCCTTGATCTTCTGCAGGTTGCGCTGGAGCTCCGCGTTCGCCATGTTGGCGTGCGCGCGCTCCCTGAAATGCATCGAGGCGATTTGCATTGCTCGATCCTGAAAAAAAGGCCCTACCGCAAGGACGCAAGGAACGCAGAAAAGCCGATTCTCGTATGTTCCATGCGTGCTTCGCGTCTTTGCGGCAAGTCTTCAGCCCTCCCCTGCAAGCACTTCGGCGACGTGCAGCACGCGCGTTTTCATGTCGCCGCGCCGGCGCAGGCGGCCTTCGATATTGAGCATGCAACCCAGATCGCCCAGCACGACGGCATCGGCGCCGCTGGCGGCGATGTGCTGGCATTTGTTGTTGGCCAGCCGCGTCGATATGTCGCCGAACTTGAGCGCGAACGTGCCGCCGAATCCGCAGCAGGTCTCGCATTCGGTCATCTCGACGAGCTTGAGGCCCGGCACACGAGAGAGCAAGGTCCGCGGCTGGCGCTTCACGCCCATCTCGCGCAGTCCCGCGCAGGAGTCATGATAGGTGACGGTGGCCGAAAGCGATCCGGGCACGGCGGCGAGCTTGAGCACCCGCTCGAGAAAGTCGGTCAGCTCATAGGTCTTGGCCGCAAGCGCGCCCGCGCGCTCGAGCAGCCCCGGATCGTCGCGGAAGAGATCGGCATAGTGCGTCCTGATCATGCCGCTGCACGAGCCTGACGGCGAGACAAGATAATCGCAGGCTTCGAATTCGCCAACGACCTTGGCTGCCAGTGCCCGCGCGCCGGCGCGATCGCCCGAGTTGTATCCCGGTTGCCCGCAACAGGTCTGCATGGATGGAACGTAGACTTCGGCGCCGCCCGCCTCGAGCAATCGCACTGCGGCGAAGCCGATCGACGGCCGCATGAGGTCGACAAGACAGGTGACGAAAAGACCGACGCGCATGGGGATGAACCGGACCGAAGGAATGGTAGCACGGCGCGCTCGCCGCGCGCTTCATCAGGTTACGGAACCTTAGTAGGAGTGCGTCAGCGCCAGAACGCACCAGCCCATCAGCTTCTGCGGAAAAACGCCGAGCAGAAGCAGTGCGAGTCCGTTGACCGACAGCAACAGCCGGGCGTCGCCACGCGCAGCGATGGGTGGGGCTTCGACCGGGTCGTCGAAGTACATCAGCTTGACGACGCGCAGGTAATAGAACGCGCCGACGAGCGACGCCATCACGGCGACTACGGCAAGCCAGACGAGGCCGATGTCTACCGCAGCCGCGATCACCGAGAATTTCGCGTAGAAGCCGACCGTCGGCGGCACGCCGGCCAGCGAAAACATCGCTAGCAGCATCATGAATGCGTACCACGGGCTCCTCTGATTCAAGCCCTTGAAGTCGTCGAGCCGATCCGCTTCGAAGCCCTCGCGCGAAAGCAACAGCACGACGCCGAACCCGACCAGCGTGGTCAGAACATACGTGACCGTGTAGAACATCGCCGCGCTGTAGGCGTCGCTGGTTGCACCGAGGAAACCCATCAGCATGAAGCCCATGTTGGCGATGGTCGAATAGGCCAGCATTCGCTTGATGCTCGACTGGGCAATGGCAATGATGTTGCCGAAGAGCATCGACAACAGCGACAGGACCAGCAGCATGCCCTGCCAGTCGAATGCCAGCGCCGACAGCGAGCCGACGAGCAGCCGCATGGCGAAGGCGAATGCGGCGAGCTTCGGAGCCGAGCCGATGAACAGCGTCACGGCCGTCGGCGCCCCATCATAGACGTCGGGTATCCACATGTGGTACGGCACCGCGCCGAGCTTGAACGCGATGCTGGAGACGACAAATACGAGCCCGAACACCAGGATCACCCGGTTGCTGTGCGCGTTGACGATCGCGTCCGCGACGCCGGTAATCTCCAGCGTCCCGGTCGCGCCGTAGAGCATCGACATGCCGTAGAGCAGAAAGCCCGACGCGAGGGCGCCCAGCACGAAGTACTTCATCGACGCCTCGACCGCCCGCTCGGACTCGCGCTGCAGCGCGACCATCGCGTACAGCGAGAGCGACATGAGCTCGAGGCCGAGGTAGAGGGTCACGAAGCTGTTGGCCGAGATCATGACCATCATCCCGAGCAGCGCCGTGAGCATCAGCACGAAGGTTTCGCCGCGGAACAAGCCGCGCGCGGCGAGGTAACCGCGCGAATAGAAAAGGGTCAACGACACGGCGACGTACGCGAAGAGCTTCAGGACGTCGGCCAGCTTGTCGGTGACGTACATGTTGCCGAACGCGCGCAGCGGCGTATCGTCGGGCGAGACCAGTGTCAGATATGCCGCGGCGAGCAAGGTGAGCTGCGTCAGCCAGTAGCTGATCTGACGCCGTGAGTCGGGCACAAATAGATCTACAACCAGGATCACGCAGGCGGCGCTCGCCAGCACGATTTCGGGCAACGCTGCGCCAAAGTTGAACGCGATGCTCATGGCCGTTGTCGCGCTTTCACTGCTTGCTCTGGGCGACCTGCGTCAGCAGTTGCGCCACGGAGGCATGCATCACGTCGGTAAAGGGCTTCGGGTAGATGCCGAGGGCGAGGATCGCGGCGACCAGCGTCGCCAGCAGCCAGAATTCCCGCTTCGACACGTCCTTCAGCGCGGCGACTCCGGCGTTGGCGACGTCGCCGAACCAGACTCGCTTGTACATCCACAACGTATACGCTGCCCCCAGAATCATGATCGTCGCGGCGAGGAAGCCGAGCCAGAAGTTCGCTTTGACTGCCGCGAGGATCACCAGGAACTCGCCGACGAAACCGCTGGTGCCTGGCAATGCGGCGTTGGCCATCGCGAACAGCATGGCGAATGCCGCGAACTTGGGCATCGTGTTCACCACGCCGCCGTAATCACCGATCAGCCGGCTGTGCATGCGGTCGTAGAGCACGCCGACGCACAGGAACAGCGCGGCGGATACAAAGCCGTGCGAGATCATCTGCACCAGGCCGCCTTCGATGCCGAGCTGGCTGAACAGGAAGAAGCCGAGCGTCACGAAGCCCATGTGCGAGATCGACGAGTACGCAATGAGCTTTTTCATGTCGGGTTGCACCAGCGCGACGAAGCCGATGTAGACCACCGCGACCAGCGACAGCGTGATGACAAACCCGGCGAGGTAATGGCTCGCATCGGGCAGGATCGGCAGGATGAAGCGGACGAAGCCGTACGCTCCGACCTTCAGCGTGACGGCGGCGAGGACGACCGAGCCGCCGGTTGGCGCCTCGACGTGCGCGTCGGGCAGCCAGGTGTGCACTGGCCACATCGGCACCTTGACCGCGAACGCGATGAAGAATGCGGCGAACAGCCATTCCTGCGTCTTGAGCGACAGCGGCAGCTGATACCACTCGAGGATCGAGAAGCTGCCGCTGACGGTGTACAGATAGATCAGCGCGACCAGCATCAGCACCGAGCCCAGGAACGTGTAGAGAAAGAACTTGAGTGCGGCGTAGATGCGGTTCGGGCCGCCCCAGACGCCGATGATGAGGTACATCGGGATCAACTGCGCTTCGAAGAAGACGTAGAACAGCACGGCGTCGAGCGAGGCGAACACACCGTTGATGAGCCCCGACATGATGAGGAACGCCGCCATATACTGTGCGACTCGCGTCTGGATGACCACCCAACCGGCCCAGACGGCGAGCACGGTGATGAAGCTGTTGAGCAGGATGAAGAGGACCGATATCCCGTCGACGCCGAGGAGATAATTGACGCTGAAGCGCGGGATCCATTCGATCGTCTCGACGAACTGCATCTCGGCGGTGCCAAGCGTGAATTGCGTGTAGAGCGGAATCGTTACCGCGAATCCGGCGACAGCGCCGACGAGCGCCAGCCAGCGCGCCGCGGGCGCGTCGCGGTCGCGGTTGACCGCGAGCACGAGAAGTCCGGCGACGATCGGTACCCAGATCGCCAGGCTCAAGTAGGGCAGCATCAGACCACTCGCAGCGTAAGCCACCAGAACAGGAAGACCACGATCCCGAGGACCATGGCGAATGCGTACTGATAAATGAAGCCCGACTGGATCTGGCGCAGGACCGCCGATGTCGCGCCGACCAGCCGAGCGCTGCCGTTGACGAAGAAGCCATCGATGATCGAGCGGTCACCGACGTTGGAGAACAGTGTGCCTAAGCGACGGAAGCCGCCGGCAAAGAACCAGTCGTTGAAGCGGTCGATGTAGTAGTTGTTGACAAGCAGTTGGTACAGCGCGCCTGCCCGCTCACTGATCTTCGCCGGCAGGTCGTTGCGCTTGATGTAGAGCAGCCACGCAGCCGCAACGCCTGCCACCGCGAGCCAGAACGGCAAGGTCGTCATACCGTGCAGAACAAAGGGCCAGGGGCCGTGCCATTCCTCGGTCATCGTGGCGAGCCCCGCATGCTGCTGCGCGATCACGATCGACTGGCCGAAGAAATTGCCGAACAGCACGTGGTCGATGTACGCCCACCCCGAGTAAATCGACGGAATCGCCAGCAACACCAGCGGCACCGTCACGACCCAGGGACTCTCGCGCGGATCGCCGCCCTGGCCGTGCGTCTCATCATGCCCAGGCTCCTCCGGCGAATGCGCTGCATGAGCATCGGCGTGCCTGAAGCGCTCCTCGCCGTGAAACGCCAGGAACATCATACGGAACGTGTAGAACGCAGTAATGAACACGCCGATGGTCACCGCGAACTCCGCGTAGCGATGCCCGCCCACCGTCGAGAGCTGCACCGCTTCGATGATTGCGTCCTTGGAGAAAAAGCCGGCGAACGGCGGGATGCCCGCGAGCGCCACTGAGCCGATCATCGCGGTCCAGTAGGTGATCGGCATGTATTTTCGCAAGCCCCCCATCTTGCGCAGGTCCTGCTCGTGATGCAGCGCGATGATGACCGAGCCCGCGGCCAGGAAGAGCAGCGCCTTGAAGAACGCGTGCGTCATCAGGTGAAAGATCGCCGCCGAATAGGCCGAGACGCCGAGCGCAACGGTCATGTATCCCAGCTGCGAGAGCGTCGAGTAGGCGATGACGCGCTTGATGTCGTTCTGGACTACGCCGAGCAGCGCCATGAACAGCGCCGTCGTCGCGCCGATGATCGTGACGAACGCCAGCGCCGCCTCGGAAAGCTCGAACAACGGGCTCATGCGCGCGACCATGAAGATGCCGGCGGTAACCATGGTCGCGGCGTGGATCAGCGCCGAGATCGGCGTCGGGCCTTCCATCGAGTCGGGAAGCCAGACGTGGAGCGGCACTTGCGCCGACTTGCCCATTGCACCGACGAACAGCCCGATGCAGATCGCGGTCAGCACCGACCATTGCGACTGCCCCGCGATGCTCAGCGTCGCCGCGGCGAGCGCCGGCGCGCCCTTGAACACGGTCGCATAGTCGAGCGAGCCGAAGTACGCGACGATGAGCCCGAGCCCCAGCACGAAGCCGAAGTCGCCGACGCGATTGGCGAGGAAGGCCTTGAGGCTCGCATAGATCGCCGTCGGCCGCGTATACCAGAAGCCGATCAGCAGGTACGACACCAGTCCCACCGCCTCCCAGCCGAAGAAAAGCTGCAGGAAATTGTTCGCCATCACGAGCATCAGCATGCTGAAGGTGAACAGCGAGATGTACGCGAAGAAGCGCGTGTAGCCCGGGTCGTCGGCCATGTAGCCGATGGTGTAGATGTGCACCATCAGCGACACGAAGCTGACGACCGTGATCATCAATGCAGTCAGCGGGTCGATCAGGAAGCCGATCGTGAACTTCAAGTCGCCGGACGTCATCCATGTATAGACGTCGCCGTTGAAGCTGTTCCCTGCCAGAACGTCGCGAAGGATGAACGCCGAGGCGACGGTCGAGACGGCGACGCCGAGAATGCAGATCCAGTGCGAAGCCGCGCGGCCGAGCTTCGGGCCCCAGAGGCCGACGACGATCGCGCCGACGAGCGGCGCGAGGGGAACAAGCAGATAGAGCTGTTGCATGTTCATCTAACGTCTCACCCCTTGAGTCGCCCCATTTCCTCGATGTCGATCGAGCCGATGTTGCGGAACAGCAGGACCAGAATCGCGAGACCGATCGCCGATTCGGCGGCGGCGACCGTCAGGATGAAGAATACGAACACCTGGCCAGCGTTGTCGCCGAGGAAACGCGAGAACGCGATGAAGTTCAAGTTGACGGCGAGCAGCATGAGCTCGATCGCCATCAGCATGATGAGGACGTTGCGCCGATTCAGGAAAATGCCGATCACGCTGATCGCAAACAGGATCGCCCCGAGAATCAGGTAATGCGACAGCGTCGGCTGCGACAGCAATGACAACTCGATCCTCCCAAGACGGCTGCGATCGACAGCCGTTCAAGCTACGTGGGTTTGTGCCAATTCGTTTTACGGCTCCCGCTTTTCCGCGGGGATGTTCAGGACGCGCAGGCGGTCGTTCCGGTGCACGCGCACCTGTTTGGTCGGATTCTGATATTTCGTTTCGCGGCGCCGGCGATGCGTAAGCGCGATCGCCGCGATGATCGCCACCAGAAGGATCATGGCAGCGATTTCGAAGGGATAGGCGTAGTCCGTGTAAATCTGCATGCCGAGCGCCTTGGTATTGCTGTAGCCGGCAGCGGCCGCGGGTGGCGCCACGGTGCGCTCGCCCCCGAGGTAGCCGCCGACAAGCACCAACAAAATCTCGACCAGAACGAGGATGCCGACCGTCGCCGCGACCGGGATATAGCTCTTGAACCGCTCCCGCATCTTGTCGAAATTGACATCGAGCATCATCACCACGAACAGGAACAGCACCATCACCGCGCCGACGTAGACCAGCACCAGCGCGATCGCCAGGAATTCGGCCTGCAGCAGCAGCCACACGCCGGCCGCGCTGAAGAACGACAGCACGAGCCACAGCGCCGCGTGCACCGGATTACGCGTCGTGATCACGCGCAGCCCCGCAAAGACCAGGACGGCGGCAAACGCATAGAAGACGAATGTCTGGAAGCTCATCGGTACTTCGCGTCCTCGGCGCGGTCGGCGGCGATCTGCGCTTCGTAGCGGTCGCCCACGGCGAGCAGCATCTCCTTGGTGTAGATCAGGTCGCCGCGCTTCTCGCCGTGGTACTCGAGGATCCGCGTCTCGACGATCGAGTCGACCGGGCAGCTCTCCTCGCAGAAACCGCAGAAGATGCACTTGGTGAGGTCGATGTCGTAGCGCGTCGTCCTTCGGGTGCCGTCATCGCGCTCCTCGGACTCAATCGTGATCGCGAGCGCGGGGCACACCGCCTCGCACAGCTTGCAGGCGATGCAGCGCTCTTCGCCGTTGGGATAGCGGCGCAGCGCGTGCAGCCCCCGGAAGCGCGGGCTCATCGGCGTCTTCTCCTCCGGATACTGCACGGTTATCTTCGGCGTAACCATGCGGCGCACGGTAAGCCACAGCCCCCTGCCAAGCTCGAGCAGCAGGAACGCGTTGAAGAAGTCCTTGAGGCGCTGGATCATCTGCGGTTTTCTCAATGGAACAGATAGGCCCAGCGCGTCTGCATCATCGCGCCAAGGAAGATGATCCACACGAGCGTCACCGGAATGAAAACCTTCCAGCCCAGCCGCATGATCTGGTCGTAGCGATAGCGCGGGAACGTCGCCCGGATCCACAGGAAGAAGAACAGCACGGCGCAAATCTTGACGAATAGCCAGCCGATCCCGTCGCCGAAGGGGTGCATCCCCAGGATCTCGACGTCATTGAGCTGCGGCCACGGCGATAGCCAGCCGCCGAGGAACATGGTCGAGCACAGTGCCGCGATCAGGATCATGTTCATGTATTCGGCGAGGAAGAACACCGCGAAGGCCATGCCCGAATACTCGACATGGAACCCGGCGACGATCTCCGATTCGCCTTCGGCGACGTCGAAGGGATGGCGGTTGGTCTCGGCGACTCCGGAGACGAAGTAGACGATCATCAGCGGGAACAGGGGCCACATGTACCAATACGCGGCACCGCCTTCCTGGCCGCGCACGATGTCGCCGAGGTTCAGGCTCGACGCAACCATCAGCACGCCGACGAGCGCAAAGCCCATGGCGATCTCGTAGCTCACGATCTGCGCGGCCGAGCGCAGCGCTCCGAGGAACGCGTACTTGGAGTTCGACGCCCAGCCGGCGAGGATGACGCCGTACACGCCCATCGACGTCAGCGCGAGCACGTACAGGAGCCCGGCGTTGATATTCGACAGTACCAGCGTATCGCTGAAGGGGATCACCGCCCACGCCGCGAGGGCGGGGCCGATCAGCAGGACCGGCGCGATGAGGAACAGGTATCGGCTGGCGCCGGTCGGAACGATGATCTCCTTGAACATCAGCTTGAACGTGTCGGCGAAAGGCTGCAGGAGTCCGAGCGGGCCGACGCGGTTGGGGCCGATGCGCACTTGCATCCAACCGATGACCTTGCGCTCGGCAAGCGTCAGGTACGCCACCGCAATGATCAGCGGAAACACGATCACCACGATCTTGGCCAGCGTCCAGATGCCGGGCCAGATCGGTCCGAATACGCGCCACAGCGGCGCCCACAATGGTCCCCAGAGCCATTCGAAGAAATGCAGGACGGTGCCTTCCATCAGACTGGCTCCACCGCGATGGGTCCAAACATCGGCCCCAGCGTGCGCGTCGCAGGATGTGCCGCGGCAATGCGCACGCAGCCGTCCGGGACGCCGGCATCGAGCGCAACGGTCAGCATCGCTTCGCCTCCGCCTTGCCGCACGCTGACGGCGGCACCGTCCTTGAGCTTGAGGCGCGAGAGCGTCGCCGCGTTCATGCGGGCCGCCGGCGGCTTTGCGTCGCGCGTCTTCTGCAGCGACGCCGCACGCCGCACCAGCGGATCGGCGGCATAGATCGGGACCTCGGCGATGCGCTCGAGGCCGTTCGCGCCGGAAGGTCGTCCGGGAGCCTCGAGCGGCGTTTGCGTCGCGTTCGACAGCCAGTTGCCGATCTCGCCGGCCTGCGGCAAGTCGGCCCGGATGGCTTCGATGTTTTCGTAGTCGAAGCCGGGGATCGACAGCAAAGTGCCCAGCACGCGCAGCACTTTCCAGGCGGGCCGCGTCTGGCCCAGCGGAGGCACCACGCCGCTGAACGCCTGCGCGCGCCCTTCGCAGTTGATGAACGTGCCCGCCGTCTCGGTGAACGGCGCGACGGGAAGCAGCACGAAGGGCGCGCGCAGGCGTTCAGCGGCGTGGTGCCT
>WNFY01010660.1_pt1 | contig 10143 bp, 9 predicted proteins | sample 5400091 | NCBI WGS metagenome assembly WNFY01 (sample SAMN13153364, study PRJNA577476) | soil metagenome | isolation source: 60 cm soil or saprolite under grassland replicate 1 | place: USA:California | collected 2016-06-15 | reverse complement strand
GGCCACTCGACGGTCGGCGTCGCGATCAGGCTTCCGCCCTGGCTGACCGGCGTCTTCCGGTCGTTCGCGGTGCCGCTGTCGCCGGACGAGCCGAGCACGGTGACGCCGTTCTGCTCCGCGTGCTGGAACGCGTAGCGCAGGTTCTGCAGCGGCTGCGAGCTCCCGAACGCATCCTCCGCGGAGGCGAAGCTCTGCGAGATGACCTGCGCGAGGTGGTGCGTCACCACGTAGTCCTCCGCCGCCATCATCTGCGGGAAGCCCTGTACGCCGAGCGTCTCCGCCGTCGGCGTGTGGACGAGCAGGATGTTGGCGCCGGGCGCGATCGCGTGCGACGTCTCGACGTCGAGCGCGACCTCGAGGGCCCACGCGCTCTTGTCCTCCTGATGCGTCCCGTTCCCGGGCTGCGCTTTCGTCGCGGGCGAGCCCTGCAGGCTCAGCTCGCTGAACGTCGGCATCCCCTCCGCGCACGCGATCCCTTCCTCGCCGCACATGTGCGGCAGTCCGAATGCGTCGTTGAAGACGCGCAAGTCGTGCGCCATCGTGTCGCTCCCGTAGGAGTCGACGATCGCGATCGTGATCCCCTTGCCGGTCAGGCCTGCGGCGTGCAGCGGCGCGACGTTGTAGGCCGATTGGATCGCCTGCGGCGTGAAGCACGTGCGTCCGACCGACTCGCACTGCGCCTCGGTCGGGGGTGTTGCGCTCGACGAGATGAACTGGAAGTCGCTGACCGTCGGGTGCGGCAGCGGCAGTGCCGACGCCTTCGACGACGATCCGAATGGGGCGAGTACCGCGATCGCGGCTGCGCTTACGAGCACCACGCCGACGGCGAGCACACGCTTTGACGTTCGCATGCTTGAGTCTCCCTCCCTGGATTTCGTACCGAGAACGGCCGCCGCCCCGGCCACGGGGGCTTCTGCCCGTTACGGCCCGGGAGTCAAACAGACCCGCACGAGGCCGCGCCGAACCGGAACGGTTGACGCCGGGTGACGATTGCCTCAAGACTGTCCTGTGGCGTCCAGCGCGCAGCAACGCAACGCGAGCACGAACGGCAGCGACACGACGGCCGCCGGAGACGCCCTCGGCCCCGAGGCCGCGATCCTGGCGGCGGTCGACCCGCTCGCGCTCGGCGAGGCAGCGGCGCAACTCGCCGCGGGGCTCGCGCGAAACCCGCTCGGGACGCTGCAGGCCTTCGGGAGCTACGCGTCGGGCCTCGCCGCTGCCACCTCGGCCTGTGCCGCCCGCGCGCTCGGCGGTGACGCGCCGGGGCCCGTCGAGCCGGCGCGGAAGGACAAGCGTTTCAGCGACCCGACGTGGAAGGAGAACCCGGCCTACTTCTGGCTCCAGCAGAGCTACCTGCTGTTCGGCCGGCTTGCGCAGGATCTCGTCGAAGCGGGCGCAGGGTCGGGGCCGGGTGCCACGAAGCTGCGGCTCGCAACCGAGATCGTCGTCGATGCCCTGGCGCCGACGAACGTGCTTCCCGGCAACCCTGCGGCGCTCAAGCGCGCGTTCGAGACCGGCGGTGCCTCCCTGCTCCGCGGCGCCCAGAATTTCCTGACCGACCTCGCAACCAACAACGGGATGCCGCGGCAGGTCGACCGCGACGCCTTCACGATCGGCAAGGACTTGGCGGCGACGCCGGGGAAGGTCGTGTTCCGGAACGACATGATGGAGCTGCTCCAGTACGCGCCGCAGACCGAGACGGTCTACGAGGTGCCGCTGCTCTGCAGCCCACCGTGGATCAACAAGTACTACGTGATGGACCTTGCGCCGCGGCGGAGCTTCGTCGAGTGGGCGGTGCAGCAGGGGCACACGGTCTTCGCAATCAGCTATCGCAACCCGGATGCGTCGATGCGCGACGTCAACCTCGACGATTACCTCGTCAACGGGCCGAGCGCGGCGCTCGACGCGATCGAGGAGATCACCGGCGCCGGCGAAGTCAACATCGTCGGCCTCTGCCTCGGCGGCACGCTCACCTCGATGCTGCTCGCCCACCTCGAGAAGACGGCTGCGCACCGCGTTCGCTCGGCGACCCTGTTGAACACATTGATCGACTTCAGCGAGCCGGGAGTCCTCGGCGCGTTCACCGACCCTGCGACGATCGAGCGAATAGAGCGGAAGATGCGACGGAAGGGCGTCCTGGCAAGTGAAGACCTGGCGCGCACCTTCACGCTCCTGCGCGGCAACGACCTCGTCTGGAACTACGTCGTCGGCAATTGGCTGCTGGGCGATCCGGTGCCGAGGTTCGACATCCTCGCCTGGAACGACGACGCAACGCGGATGCCCGCGGAGATGCACGGCTTCTACCTGCGCTCGTGCTACGGGCCCTCTCGGGCAACGTTCGCTTCGTGCTCTCCTCCGCGGGGCACATCGCCGGGATCGTCAACCCGCCGAGCCCGAAGAGCCGCTACTGGACGAACGACGAACTGCCCTCCGACCCCGACGCATGGCGGGCAGGCGCCGAGCTGCACGAGGGCTCGTGGTGGGAGGAGTGGACGCGCTGGGCCGCCGAGCGCAGCGGAGGGCAGCGCGAGCCGCCGCCGCTCGGAAGCGAGCGCCATTCACCGCTCGGTGACGCGCCGGGGACGTACATCCTGACGTAGCTGCGTGCTCAATTGCGCGCTTGCGCGGTGTAGTTAACGCATTCGTTGACAGCGTCCTCCACTGGGCGTTAGCGTCTCTGTACCAGCGACGGAAGAGTCGGTTTGCGTTGCCACACGCTCGCATCGTTGCTGCGGCACCGTTCGCTCGCCGTTGAGCGGATTCGAAGGCGCGCGGTGTGAGCAAGAGCGTGGACGTCGATCTCTCCGGTGATTTCGGTGTCGGCCTCACGTTCGACAACCACCTCGGGGTCGACATCCCCACCTCGTACAGCTTCGACATCACGCACATCCCGAAGATCTCGATCGGTCTCGACCCGATAACGATCAACCCGATCACGATCAATCCGCTCGACGTCTCCGTGCGGCTCAAGGAGATCCCGTCCGTCCGGACGCACGTTCCGGCCAACTTCACGCTCGGGCTTTCGGTGCTCGGCTACGACGTCGCCTGCGTCCGCCTGTGCGGCGAGGCGCAGGTGATCACCGAGCCGTACGAGCCGAATCCGTGCGAGCACTGTGGCCGGGTCCACCGCACGCCGGTGCCGGTGCCGGCGCCGACTCCGGCCCCGAACGTCCCGGAAGTGCCGAAGTGAGCCCTCGTCAACGCGCAGCGCGCACGGGCGGCTCGCCGGTGACCTTTCGCGGCCCGCCGCATCGGCTGACGTCGATCGTCGCGTTGCCGGATGGGACAGACGCGCTCGGTGAGCCGAAGGCGCTTCTCGAAGGAGCCGAGATCCGAGGCCTCGCGGTCCGCCCACTGACGCGCGAGGGGTTGAACGTGGGGAAGGTGACGCTCCGGTTGCCGAAGTCCACGCCTCCGGGGAGCTACGCAGGATCGGTCGAGATCGGCGGCCGGACGTTGCCGGTCGCCGTCGAGGTCGAGCCGCGCCCCAAAGTCGAGGTGAGTCCCTCCCGTCTCGTCCTCGAGGTGGAGCCGGGTGCGGAAGTGACCGTCGACGTCACGCTCCTCAACATCGGCAATGTGCCCTTCGACGTCCCCGCGGCGTCGACGTTCTGCGTGTTCGACGGGAGTGGCGTCGACCATGCCTTCTGGGTTGCGTTCGTCACCGATCCCCCGGAAGGGAAGGAGCGGATCGATCTCCTGCTCGACGATCTCGCCGAGTCTCACGGGGGGCTCGTGGAGGTCAGGGCGCGTGCCTCCGAGCGGACGGTCGCGCCAGGAGAGTCGCGCAACGTCCAGGTGACGCTGCGTTTCTCAGATCGCATCCGCCCCGGTCATGCGTACGCAGGATCGTGGGACGCTGACGGGTTGCACCTGCGCATTCGATTGAGCGTTACGGCCGAGAGAACGAAGCAGCGAGCGGCGGAGGTGGCGTGATGAGCTCCGGTACGTCGACTGTGTCCTTGGCCGACGCGGCGAAAGCGGTCGGCGACCTCCTCGAGCAGGGGACGAAGATCGGCATGGGGCTGCTCGACTCGATCAAGCTGCCGCTGCCGAGCAAGAGCTGCGGCTGCGACTGCGCTATTCCACCGCCCTGCTGGGAGCCGCAGCCGATCGGAGACGTGACGACGCGCGCGTGCCCTGGGAACAAGGCCGTGCTGCGGCTGCACATCGAGAACTGCGGCTCGACCGGACGAACGATCACGGTCGACGCGACGAACAAGTCCATCGGCGTCTCACCCGCGTCCGTGACGATCGGACCGTACGAGAACGCGACGGTCGTGCTTTCGCTGGACGTGGCAGCGTCGGCGACCGAGGGCGAGAAGCAGACGGCGGTCGTCTGGGTCCGCGGGTGCTACGTGCACTACCTGCGTTGGACGGTCGAGGTGACCTGTAAGGACGCGAGTTGCTGCACCGACGTCGACGTCGAGGACTGCCCCGACCTGGTCCACCACTGGTACGACCACTTCTACTGCGACCGACCGTGTCCCCACCAACCCTGAGCGCCGAGAACGAGACTCGCCTCCAGACCGAGCTCGTCGACGTGTGGCGCGACGCCGCGGAGGCAGGTCTGCGGTACTGGGGGAGGCTCGGGCGGCTCGCGTTCGAGTCGGTCACGGCAATTGTCCCGCTCGTCGCCGAGTTGCGGCAGGGCGAGACCGGTCAGCCGGCGCTTCCAGACACCGCCGCCGCCGCACGCACGATCTTGGTGGAGGCCGAAGCAGGGCAAACCGGAATGGGCGTGTTCATGGTCGAGAACACGACGCCGCGGCAGCTTTCGATTCCGGTGACCGTATCGTCGTTTCTCGATCCCGACGGGCGCGAGGTCAATCCGGCCGTCGCCATCCGACCGGACGTGATCGTGCTCGACCCAGGCGATCAGCTCGTCGTCCAGGTCGCAGCTGCAGTCGACGAGGCGCTGGAGCCGGACGTCCGCTATCACGCAGAGATCAGCGTTCCGGGGCTCTCCGAGACACGGATTCCGATCGTCGTGCGCCGCCGTCCCAGCGCGGCGCCGCGTCCCAGAAGACAAGCGAAGGCGACGACGCGCGCTTCGTGAGCGCCGCGGCGCAGGAATCCGCGGAGCGCTCCGCGTGGGAGCTGCCGGAGCTGCTCGGCTTGACGGCGGACCTCGACCGGCTTCACGACTTCATCGGCGAATGGATCGACGACTGCGACGCGGAGGTCCAGCCGATGGTGCGCAGACAGCTGTCGGGTCGCGCGAAGTACTTTCGGCCGGTCACGGTGTTCGCCTGTTACCACGCGATGACGACCAAGCCGCTGACTGCACGCGTGTTGCGCTCGGCCGCGGCTGTCGAGCTGATCCACAACGTCTCACTGATCGTCGACGACATCCTCGATCGCTCCCGTTACCGTCGTGGCCAGCTCTCCCTTCATTGCAGGTACGGGTTCCTGCCCGCGCTGATGACGTCCGGTTACATCGGTTTCGCGGGGTCGCAGCTCGTCGCAGCGGATGCCTACAGCGTCCGCCTCGTCGCGGAGCTGATGCAGCGGCTTGGTGCGGCCGAGTGCTTCCAGTGGCGCCTCCGCCGGCAGCCGCTCGGCGTCGAGGACTGGCGGCTTGTGGCGGGCGAGGACACGGGCTCGATGTTCGAGATCTGTGCGCGGCTCGGGACGCGCGACGACCAGCTGCTCAGGTACGGACTGCTGCTCGGAACGCTGTACCACGGCTGCGACGACGTGGCCGACGTTCGGGGCACGACCGCGCTCGGGGGCGGGAGCGAGAAGGATATCGTCGATGGAATCCTCACGCTCCCGGCGGCGATCGCCATGCGCGATCCTGCGACAGCCCTACTGCTGCGAGACGTCCGCACTGAAACCTTCGGCGAGACGGCCCACCGTCTGCGGGCCGCGTTGCCCGAGGCAGAGACGTATCTCGACCGGCTCGCAACGGAAGCCGAGGAGGAGGCGGCGCGGAACGCTCCGTACACGAACCGGCTCGTCGATCTGATTCGGCACACACGGGCGCTCTCCGCGGTCTGACATGACAGTCGGAACGCGTAACGCGGACGTGATCGTGGCCGGCGGCGGTCCGGGTGGGAGCGTCCTGGCGTGGGAGCTCGCGCGACGCGGCGTGCGCGTGGTCGTGCTCGAGCGCACCCGGTTTCCACGGGAGAAGGTCTGCGGCGACTACGTCGAGCCGCGCGGCCTGCGGATCCTGCAGCAGATGGGCTGTCTCGAGCGGCTCGAGGCGAGCGCGCCGCTTCCGATCACGCACTCGGCGACCTTCGTCGACTGGAACCGTTGCTATGCGGCGGAGATCCCGTTCTACGGCGTCACCGAGCAGCTGCCGCCGCACGGCTACATCATCCCCCGTGACGAGCTGGACAACGCCATCCTCGAGACCGCCGAACAGGCGGGAGCGACGGTGGATCAGGAGACGCTCGTCACTGCGGTGACCGCAGCGTCCTCGGGGATCGTCGTCGAGGCTCGCCGGGGAGCGAAGCGCGTCCGCTATCGCTCCCGCCTGATCGCCGGTGCGGACGGTGCCAACTCGGTTGTCGGGACGAGCACCGGCGTGCTCGTCGACGATCCGCGCTACACGGCGGTGGCACAGCGTGCCTACGCGACGGGCGTGGACGGCGATCTGGGCGAGGCTGTGTTCTTCTTCGACCAGGACCTCTTTCCCGGCTATGGGTGGATGTTCCCGATGGCAGGAGGGCGCGTGAACCTCGGCGTCGGAATCCTGTCGGAGACCCGACAGCGGCTGGACGTCAACGTGCCCGCACTCTTCGTCGACTTCGTCGAGCGCCTGCGGCGTCTCCATCCGCGCTGCGTGAATCTCGAGCTGTGCTCTGCACCGATCGGCGGGATCGTCAGAACGTACGGCGGTGCCGGCCCGAACCACTTCGACGGGGGCGTCCTGATCGGAGACGCCGGCAGCTTCGTCGACCCGATGACCGGCGAGGGGATCACTCCGGCCGCCGAGTCCGCATTGCTGGCCGCGCCGGTACTGCAGGCCGCGCTCGAGGCGGGGCGATTCGACGCGCGACAGCTCGCCGCCTACGAGCGGGCGTTCCGCGCGTACTTCGACCCGGCCATGACCTTCCTCGATCTGTGCGCCGCCGTCCTTCGCAACCGAAGCCTCGCGCGGCCCTGGCTGAAGGCGCTCGCACGGGGATGCGAGCTAGCCCAGGCGGACCCGGCGTTCGCCCGAACCGGTGGAAGCTACTTCGGCGGCCTCGACATCCGGCCGTTCGGGATCCTCGGACACGTCTGGGTGCGGGTAGTGCAGGACCTGCTGCTCGCGTGGCCGAGGCTCCTCGGCGGGCTCGGGCGCACGCGCGCGTCGAGGGCAACCAGTGTCGGCGACCTCATCGAGTGGCAGGCGGCCTGGTCACGGTCGCTCGTGGCCGATCCGCTCTGGCATGCGCGTTGGACCATGGACGTGCAGCGCAAGTCGGTTCGGCTTCTGTCGGCGATGCGCAGCGCCGGAAGCGATCCCCGCGCCGCCGGGTTGGTCGACGGCTGAGAGCTACTCCTTGGCCCTGGCGGCGCGCGTTCGCTTCGCCTTGGGCTTCCCGATCGTCTCGAGCTGGGAGTTGAACTCCTTCACCGCAGCGGACGGCAGCTGCGTCATGTTGCGAAGGTATTCGCGCGTGAGATCCGAGAGGCGCCCGACGATGTCGCCAGACTCTCCCGTCTCCTCGAGCTTGGCGAGCTCGTCGTTGATCGCGCGCGTGTACTTGTCGGCAGACTCGACCCACCCGGCCCAGAACTTGATCCCTGCCGAGACTGCGGCAAGTTGTGTGCGCGCCGCCTCGACGAGGACCCCCCGGAGCTGATCGCCTTGCTTCGACGACGGGGGCGGCGAGGAGACGTCGGCCTTGGGCGAGGTTCGGGTCCCGGCCACCAAGGGATGGTAGCGCGGGCGCGCACTGCGGTTGGCCGACGATCCCGAAGCCGCTCGCCGACCTCGTCGAGCGGCTTCGATGGCCGTCGCTTCGAGTGGCTCCGTCACCGACCCGGCCGGGACGATCACCGGCGCGGAGTTCCATTCCGCGACGATGGGCGAGGACATCTCGTACAACGTCTACCTGCCGGCCGGCTACTCGAGCACCGCGACGCGATACCCGGTCATCTACCTCCTGCACGGCCGCGGCGACTCGAAGAGCGCCTGGACACAGGTGATCGACCACGTCGACACGACATACCGGACGATCGCCTCTCGCGACGGACGCGTGATCGGCGGTTACTCGATGGGCGGTTACGGGGCGATGCGCTACTCGATCGCGCATCCCGATCTCTTTGCGGCGTCGATCGTCCTCAGCCCGGCCGTGTACAACCCTGTGCCAGCGCAGGACTCGAGCGCGCGCACGTTCGGCGCGTTCGGCCAAGGCGCCGCTCTATTCGTCGATGCGATCTATCGCAGGCTCGACTACCCAGCTGAGCTGCCGCGGTTCAGTGCGAAGAACCTGCCGTCGCACATGCTCATCGCCGTCGGTGACGATGAGTACGAGCTCGCGCCTACCGGCGGTGCTCCGATCTGGATCCGCCAGCTCGGCACGACCGGGGAGAATAAAGGCATTGCCGTCGCAGCGGGTGGCGGCTATGCGTACATCGCCGGCATGGCGGGCGACGCGATCGGCACTCCGCTTCCCGGCACGGCGCCCGGCGGCATCGACGGGTTCCTCGCACAGTTCGACGCGAGTGGCACCCGCACGTGGACGAAGCAGGTCGGCACCATGGCTGAAGACCAGCTGTGGGGCGTGACCGCCGACGCGGCCGGGAACGCGATCATCTCCGGCTTCACGGCGGGGGATGTCTTCGCCTCCAACGCGGGCGACAAGGACATTGTCGTTGCCCGCTTCGACTCGAGCGGCGCGATGACGTTGCACGACCAGCTCGGCACGATCGGCAACGACAAGGGCGCGAACGTCGCGCTCGACGGGGCCGGCAACACCTACCTGTCGGGTTTTTCGGACGGCAACCTCGAGACGAACATCGGGAGCTTCGACGCCGTCCTCGTCAAGTACGGGCCGGGCCTGACGCGTCAGTGGACGCGGCAGTTCGGCACCACTGAAACCGACGGCGCCGATGCCTTCGCGGAGGGGGACGTCTTCCTCGCGACGTACGGGACGACGATCTGGGCCTCCGGCTTCACGATGGGCAGCACGGCGACCCAGGCGCAGGCGGGCAAACGGCGACGTGTTCCTCACGTCGTTCGACGACCAGGGCACGAACCTCGGCTGACCGGCAACGTGGGGAGGGCGGCGCCTGCCGCCCTCCCCGAAGCGCCTTCCGCGTACTACCAGGGACTGGTCACTTGCCTCAGGTGAGGGACGGCGAGGAGCGAGCGTCGGTCGCTCAGGTCGACCGCGACGACCGCGCCCGTCCGGTCGAACCGGTAGCGCGCGCCGGGAGCACGCGCCGACGGCGGTCAACCCGATCGGGCCGACATACTCGAAGTACGCCACTGACTGGCGCCTCGTCGGCTGGGCCGCGCCGGCGCCACCGGCGAGGCGCATCCCGTGCCGGGTCGCCGCACGGCGACAGCCTCTGGCTGCTCGGTCTGGACGGCACGATGGGCCCGGCGGCAGCACCCGGCGCGGGTAAGGGCACGGGGCACGCCGGCGAGCAGGGGGCGCCTCGACCGCTGCGTCCGGCAAGGCCGTCTTTGCAGCGAATTGCGCAGTCTGTCACGGCGCGCTCGGTGAGGGCGGGAACGGCGGTCCCGACCTGACGGCGATCCCGGCGGCGAAGGTCCGCTCGAAGGTCGTCGCGCAGGTGCTGAACGGAGGCGGCGGGACGCCTGCGTTCAAGGGCCCTATCCCGGCTTAGAACTGGCTCCGGCAGCTACGTTGATCGCAATGGCCGAGGTGACCTTTCTCAGCGGGGTTGCGGGTGAGGTACCGCAGTCGAATGCGCCCGGAGAGCCGGACGACGCGGAGGCGCTCGACGCGTATTCGCGGACGGTGGCGGCAGTTGCCGCCCGACTGACGCCGTCAGTCGCGAACCTGCGGGTGGCACGGCGCGTTCGCGGCGGTCGTGTGCTGGACGGAGGCGGCAGTGGCGTGGTCATCACGTCCGACGGCTTCGTGCTCACGTCGGCGCACGTCGTCGCAAGGGCGGACTCGCCCGGACGCGCGACGTTTTCAGACGGGCGCGATCTGGAGTTCACGG
>WNFY01008389.1_pt1 | contig 10143 bp, 7 predicted proteins | sample 5400091 | NCBI WGS metagenome assembly WNFY01 (sample SAMN13153364, study PRJNA577476) | soil metagenome | isolation source: 60 cm soil or saprolite under grassland replicate 1 | place: USA:California | collected 2016-06-15 | reverse complement strand
CTCTTTGCGATCGAAGGTTGCGAGTCAGGAATTACGCGCCTCCTACTTCGCGACGCTCAAAGGTAGCTATGACCTCTACGTCGATCTCCTCATGCGGCTCCATAGACGCGAGCCAGCCGAGGGTTTCGATTTGCTTGCGCTGAAGGCCAGCGAGGCCGCTCATCCTGCTGGAGCTTCTCTGGCAGGCCGGCGCAAGCATCCGTCCGGGTGTCGATTCCTCATTACTCGTGCGTGAACGCACGGTTCGGGAACTTTTCAACGCCAAAGTGGAAGGTCAGATCCGGTTGCTGAGTGGCAAACACACCGAGGCGGAGGCGGCTGCGGCGGTCAAGGAGATCGAGTCTGTCAAGGCGGAGTACGAGCGGTTGAATGTCGAGATCCGTTCCGCGAGCCCTCGCTATGCGGCCTTGACGCAGCCCAGACCTCTTTCCGTCTCCGAGATTCAGGGAAGCTTGCTGGATCGGGACAGCTTGCTCTTGGAATACACCGAAGGAGAGGAGCGCGGTTATCTTTGGGCCGCAACGCCGAGTTCGGTCGTGGCGTACGAACTGCCCCGGCGGGCTGATGTCGAGGCAGCTTCGCGGCGTGTCTACGATCTGCTGACTGAGCGCAATCGTCGTCTGAAGTTTGAGAGCGCGGAGGACCGGCGGGCACGGATTGCTCGGGCGGATGCCGAGTACGCCAAAGCAGCTGGAGCTCTGAGCCAGATATTGCTCGCGCCAGTGGCAGGGGAGCTGGGGACGAGGCGCCTGCTGATCGTGGCCGACGGTGCTTTGCAGTACGTTCCGTTTGCGGCTCTTCCTTCTCCGACCAATTCGGTTGGATTGATTTCGCTCGGTGCCGAGCACGAGATTGTCACCCTGCCGTCGGCTTCGGTTCTGGCAGTTCTCCGGAAGGAAATCGCGGGGCGGGCGCCGCCGCCGAAAACTGTGGTGGTTCTAGCCGATCCCGTCTTCCAGAAGGACGATGAGCGGCTCAAAGGGGCTGGGAGGGTAGCTGTCGGACAAAACGCGAAGTCCGTGCCCTCATCGGACAGTCCTCTGGTTCGCTCGGCGCAGGACATGGGGCTCGAGGAGGGCGGGCAGTTGCGGATTCCCCGTCTTCCATTCACGCGCCGAGAGGCCGAGTCGATCTTCTCCCTGGCCCCGGCGACCAAACGCAAAGAGGTGCTGGACTTCGATGCCAACCGGGCCGCGGCGACGAGCGAGGAGCTTGGGCAATATCGGTTCGTGCACTTCGCGACACATGGCTTCTTGAACAGTCTTCATCCGGAACTGTCCGGTCTCGTCTTCTCGCTGGTCGACCGGGAGGGGAAGGATCAGGACGGCTTCCTTCCGGCGCTCGAGGTCTACAACTTGAAACTGCCGGTGGATCTGGTGGTGCTGAGCGGCTGCCGGACGGGGCTCGGCAAGGACGTCAAGGGAGAGGGACTGGTTGGACTCACGCGCGGGTTTATGTATGCGGGTGCTGCCCGGGTTCTGGTAAGTCTCTGGGATGTCGACGACGAGGCGACGGCGGCCCTGATGACTCGCTTCTACGAGGGGATGCTGGGCAAACGGCATCTGAGCCCGGCCGCCGCCCTGCGCGCAGCCCAGATCTCGATCGCCAAGGAGGAGCGGTGGCGTTCCCCCTACTACTGGGCAGCCTTCGTCCTGCAGGGGGAGCCAAACTAGGACGACAGCTTGCGGTGCGCCGGCGGGCTAACGGCGTTCATCAAGTCTCGAACGAGTCTCGCGGCGACTTCCTCGGAGGAGCCACGGTATCGATCCGTTGGACCTCTTCGATTCGTGCGCCAAAGAATGCTGCCGGTCGGACCCACCAGCCGGGCGGAGACGGCGACACGTGTCTCGTCGGCGCCGGCGGCCTTGTTGACCGACGCTTGAAGAGCGGCATCGGCGTCTTCTCGCTTCTCGACGTTCACGAGCCTTCCAGTGTTGTTCAGTTCGCGGATGAGCGCTTCGCGGACGCGCGAGTTGTCGCACTCAAGGAACACCTTTTTGACCTCAGACAGGGTCAGAGTCGGCGCGGCTGGATTGAGACCTCTGGTGGCCTCTCCTCCTGAAGTCACACCGCGCCGCGGCAGGGTTTCGGCGATGAATCCATCCGGCCGCCGCGAACCCTCCGTTCTCTTGGTGTCTCGCGTCTGGGATTCACTTGAGGCCATCGCAGGAGGCGCCCCTGGTGTCGTCGCAGGCGCTTCTGCCGTCTTTTCGCGCTTCGGTTGAGCTTTGGCCGCGACCTCCGGCTCTTGCGGCGCCCGCATAGATGACCTGAGCCAGAGCGTTAGGCCCGTGGCGAGAAGAAGGAGTAAAGCGAAGCCGACGGCCGGCTTGAGAGCAGGGTGAACCTTTGCGAATTGCCGCCAGCGTCGAAAGAGGAGCGACATGGATCTTATCGGATTCGTCTCGCGATACTCCACATCCACGTTGAGGCCGATAACCTCACTCCGCGAGTTTTTCGAAGGCTGTACGGTGAACGAGATCTCCTGTCCGGCCTCGAGAACGACGGCGGATCGTGCGGTGCGACTTCGCTCAGCGCTGTCGCCGTAAGAGAGCAGATGTGTGGCGAGCAGCACTTCGCCGTCACCCTCGAATGCTCGGATCTCGATGAGGTCGGCGTCTTTTTCCACCTCAATCCGTAGCGAGCTCTCAACGTTGGGATCCAGACGCCCGCGCTCGGTGCCGTCGACCACAACTCGCAGGAGGCCCCGAGATGTTCTCCGGCGGCGAACGGCCTCGGCAGCCAAATAGGCGGCGGCGGCCATCAGCTCTGCATCCGAGACCTCGGGAGGATGGCCTCGATCGCCGTGGGAGCCCTTCTCATCGGAGCCGCCGGACCGGTGGAAGCGGGGAAGTTCGAGCCGGCTTTCTGGTGGGTCGAGTTTCAGCGCGGCGGCCAAACGCCGGTAGCAGTCGGGGTGAAGGATCGCGTGCATTCGGTTGACCTCGATTCTGTGTTCACCCTCATCGCTGGGGCGTCGCACCGATAGACCGGGGATTTCTTCGCGAGACGGGTCGAATCCCGAAGGAATCAAACAGGTTGTGCCCCAGGGCGTGAAGTGGTTCAGGCACTCGGCGACGAGCGGGCTGGATTCCGGCGCAGCGGGCGCCGTCTCGAACCTCTCCTCTCCGCGGGCGACATGAATCGTCGTGAGGCGCTCGCCAAAGCGCGCCTTCAGCTCCTGCATCAAGAGGGCCTTGCGCGCCCGGAAGTAGTCATCTGTTTTGGCGCGATCCGGATCGTCGAGAAGACTGTCGTGAAGGCGCATGGTGTCGGACGTGCCGAAGCTGTGGAGCAGCCGGCTGATTCCCAGGGCGACGTGGAAGGAATTCCGCCTCACCGTAATCTGAACCAGGTGCTTGACGAACCGAATGGTCAGGTCTCCCTCGCTCAGCTTGCGGCCACCCGGCAGGTCCTCTGTCTGGCGCTCGCGGGATTCCGACTCGATGTAAACGAGCCGCTGCAGCAACGGGAGGTCATCCAGTGAGACCTTCGAGCGGAAAAGGCCACCTTTGGCGCTCTTCGCAACTTGGCCGGTGGGGCGGTAGTAGATCCTTTTGACTTGTGCTGTGGCGGCGACTTCGAGCTTTGCCAGAGCCGCAGTTGCGATCTCCAGCGCGCTGTCCCGCTCGCGGTGAATGAAGTAGGCGAGCCGGAATGCCCGGCGAAAGCCATCCTCGAACGATTCCATGTTGTTCACGGCTTCAGGCATCTGTCTCGCGCGCGGCCGACGGAGATGCAGATGTCCACCAGCATCGAGTGTCCTCGCCTTCTTTTAGGCGGGTGGTCGGCATTCCAGCGTGAGATTTTCGGAATTCCGGAAATACCACAGTCCTCCTCCGGCGGAAGTTTTATCCATGGGGCATGCGCGCGGAATCCCGTCGGTCGGACACTTTCGGCCACGTCGGAAAATCCGTCAGGTCCGCTTGCCCCTCACCGGACTCCTTCTCCCATCAGGAGCTCGAGAGAATCTATCGCTCCCTCTATTCACCGCTCGTGAATCGGGTCACTTGGAGATTTCGGCTGTCACGTGAGGACGCCAGCGACATCGTCCAGGACGCATTCGCAATTGCCTTGATAAAGCTCGACATCTGCAAGAACCCGGAGGGGTGGTTGACTCAGGTCGTGGATTTCCTCGCGGTCAACATGTGCCGGAAGTCGAAGCGTCGTGCGGCGCTGCTCTCGCGCTGGTACCCGAACCGAGTGCGGATCATTCCAATCGTGCCCGAAGACCCGTCTGGTGGTTGACTAACTCAACCGTGGGTGAAAAAACCACTGAGGTTGGAGCTCCCAAGACAACCTAGAAAGAGCTCTATCCTTTTTGGATGTCTTTTGGAATCAGTGGCTTGGCGTCTCCTGTCCTAGGCTGAAAAGGTGGCCTCCTTGTTGCGATAGGTGGGCAAGAAACAAGGAGGAAAGTGATGGCAAAAGAAGTCAGGATTCAGTTGACCCCGGAACAGAAGGCGAAGATCAAGGCGGCTACGGGGAAAACGATGGGAGAGATCCGGGTATCCACGCTAGGTAATAACCTCGCGGTGGTTCCGGGCCAGACGTCGCTCAGGGATCAGGAGACCTTGAGGGATCAGGAGACTTTGAGGGATCAGGAGACTTTGAGGGATCAGGAGACCTTGAGGGATCAGGAGACCTTGAGGGATCAGGAGACCTTGAGAGATCAGGAGACCTTGAGGGATCAGGAGACCTTGAGAGATCAGGAGACCTTGAGAGATCAGGAGACCTTGAAGGATCAGGAGACCTTGAAGGATCAGGAGACCATGCGGGCTAACGAAGAGTAGAACTCCTCGATCTCTCGTGGTCAGCCGGACGAGCGCCCTGTGGAAGCAGGGCGCTTTTCTTACCAGATGATTGTGCGAAGCCACCGCCAGAGGACACTCCAGATGCGGGAGGCGTAGGCTTCTCGATTCGCGTGGATCTTGATCCTTGCCGCCGCTCCCGGAAGGAGCGAGCCGTCCGGATTCTCAAAGACGGCGAGCGCCACGAAATGGTCGGGTCGCGCGGATGGCGCGACCGGATCTCTCCCCGCGGCTGACGTCGTCGGCTGCTCCAGAGTCGCCGGCGAAATGGTCAATATTGAGCCGGACCAGGAGTTGAATGGACGAGTCCGGATTCGCGCGGTCAGAGGCGCGCCGGGCTTCAGATACTCGAGAAATCTTTCGGAGACGGGAACCTGTGCCACAACCTTCCGGCAATCCCCGATCCGAGCCAGGGTGAAGCCTGCCGTCACGTAACGGCCGCCGAGATCCTGGGTCCGCGGAGTTAGAACTCGGCCTGCGATCGGGCTCCGGACCAGCAGGAACCCCTGCCGGTATTCAGCTGTCTCCAGAGCGGTCTGCGCCGCCCCGGCGCGGCTCTCGAATTGGAAAGCGAGCGTCGCGTTGCTGTACGACCGGCTGCTGCTCGATTTCTTTGTGAAGCGCTCCCGCTCGGAGAAGGAGCGCCGAGCCTCTGCGTCCACCTCCGGACTCGAGACCCGGAAAAGCGGCTGTCCGCGCGCGACCATCTCCCCTTCGCGAACGAAAACGTCTGTGACGATCCCGTCTTCGGGGGCCTGCACGCTGACCTCCTCTGCGGGTTTGAGAAAGGCGTCGCCTGAGATCGTCCGCCGGGTCCACGGCACGAGAAGAATCACGAGCACGCCGAAAACGACAACGCCAACTGGCAGGCGAATACGCGGCGACATCAACAACTCCTTCTTGTCTAGGTAGAATAGCTTGGCAACACGGATTGCCTTGCGGGCACGCTTCCGAAAGATGTAGTACAAGGTCAGAATCAACAACACGGTTGCAAAATCCGGGAAGTACTTGGTGTAGATGTTGTTGAAGAATCGCCCAATTACAAACATGATGAAAGTCGTGTACAAGACTGCGGCAATGCCATAGATCGTATACAGGCGCCTTTTTCGCCGGCTCATGGCAGGAATCTCGACAGGCAGACGAAAGACATATTTCTGAAACCGGGCGCTCAGCAAGCTGAACGCTCCCTCCCGGAGGTCTTGCAGCTGCAGAAGACTCGAGATTGCATAGTAGCCATCCACTTTGATGAGCGGGTTGACGTTGAAGAGAATGGTCGAGACACCGGTAAACAGCATGGTCTTGTATGCGACCTGGTGCAGGAAGGAATCGGGATAAGAAGCCACCCAGAGAAGCGTTGCGAGAGAACAGATGATAACTTCGATGTATATACCGGCGATGGTCACCCACAGGCGCTGAAACCGGTTCGGAAACATGAACGAGTCTGACGTGTTGCAATAGAAGGCCGGCGTGAAATAAAACAGAGCGAAACCAATGTTGTGCACCTCCCCGCCGTAGATCTTGCAGACGTAACCGTGGCTGAACTCGTGAATTGCGCCGATCACGCAAAGAATCACGAAGAACTGAAGGAAATCGGGAAAAGGCTTGCCGATGAAGTGGTAGAGATTCATCGTCCCGGACCAGATCGGCCCCCAGTTCCTGACGAAGACACTGAGCGTCCACACTGCCGCCAGACACGTGACTACCGCGACCGGGGGGGTCCAGATCCAACGGATGTACTTTACCGTTCGGGTTAGAAATCGGTCTGGATCGAGGATTTGGAACATGATGAAGAAGATGTTGAAACCTTCAGACTTGCCATCGGCCCTCTTCTCACGCAACGTACGGAATTTGTCGAGGAGAATGAGACTGCGTTCAGCCGACGAGAGTTGGATGAGCTCCATTGAGCGCAGGTCTTCCTCGATGTCCAGTACGAGGGAGAGATCGACCGCATCTTTGCCGGCGATGCGGTTGTAGTCCTCCACGATTTCGGTCCGAGTTCGCGTCCCGTCGAACAGCCTGAGTAGCTGCCATTTGGTGTTCTTGAACTGGAAGTACTTCCTCAGCTCTGGGTTTTTCACGATCCAGACGACCTCTCCCATCTGAACCTGTCTGCGGACCCCGAGGTCCTTGCGGAGAGCTGGGCGATCGTCCGGAGGGCCGTGGCGCGCGGCGAGAGCCTTAACTCCCTCCAGAGATTGGGTCGCTGCGACGAGCCTCTTAGGCTGGAAGGCAGGGCTCAGGGCAGAATGGGCCAAAGCTTGTTCCAGAAGTAGAGAACAGGCTTGCGAAAGATCGCCACGGCGATCGGTACCTTGACGGTGAAAACTTTCGCATTGCCCTGCATTCCCGTCTTCAAGAGGCCGGCTGGATTCTCGATCTCGACCTCGGCGATGACGAACCGGTCCTTTTCCTCGTCGCGAACGTGCGAGCCCGGATAGGTCACGGTTCCCCGAAAAAGGTGTGTGGGATAAGCGTTCAACTTCAGAGACACGCCTTCGCCCGGATGGATCAGCGAGGCGTCTGACTCCGGCACGGCGACCTCGGCCGTCACTCGGCCGACGTCCGCCACGACGCAGAACTCCGTTCCTTTCGTCAAGAATTGGCCGACGCGCTCCTCGATGCGGGATGTCACGATGACACCCCCGGCCGGAGCACGGAGATACGTGCGGGCGAGGCGATCCTCCTCGAGAGCGACTTTCGCCTTCGCCTCGTCCATCCGCGACTGCGCCTCGAACATCGCGGCCGAGTCGCCGGCCTCCCGGTACCTGACGGCTTCGCTCTCAGCGATCTGGTTGGCTGACCGGGCGGCCGCGAGCGCAGACAAGTAGACCGGCGAGTCCAACCTCGCGCTCACTTCGCCGGCCACGACCCTGTCCCCCTCGTGGTGAAGGACCGATATGACGGTGCCGTCGACACCGGCGGTCACGGCGGAGCGACGCCCCGGAAGGACGCGGGCTGGCCCTCCGACGCGCATCCGCCAGGGTACGGCGAACAAAAGAATCAGCGCGAGGAGGATGCCGCCGCCCCAGGCGAGCTTGCGTTCTCTCGAGATCTCCTGGAACTGCCGGCGCATATTTGCCAGCGGCTTCAAGAATCCCGGCAGCGGAACCTGTTTGTAGAGCTGCGCGTTGCGTACGGCCACCGTCGCCTGATTGACCAGAATGGCAAGAAGGTCACGACTGCTCTGGTCGAATACGAATGGCGCCTTCTTCAGAAAGCCCAGGACACCGAGCTTCCCCTCCTCGTCTTTCAGGAGAAGCCCGTGAAACGAGCGGAAGGTGGTCTGCTCAAAAAAGGCGCGGAACTTCTCCTCCGTCTCCGGACGGTCGGTCCGGATATGTCCGTCCTCTTCCTGTGACACGGCGATGTCCGAGCCACTGAAAAAGACCCATTCGAGAAGCTGCTCCGTGGCCTGCAACTTCGGATCCTTCCGATCCACGGCGAGCGTACCCGAGACAGCTCCCAGTCGCAGCTTGCCGCGGTCCATGATCGCGATCGCACACTGGTCGTAGCTGATCAGAGCCGCGGTCGCGTTAACGATTTTTTTCATCACCTTGTCGAGGTCGAGCGTCGACGTGATCTCACGGCTGACGGTCAAGAGGGCGTCGAGCTCTTCGACTTTCTTTTCCGCCTCGTACTGGCGAGCGTTTCGCAGCGCGCGAACGGCCTGGCGGGCGAGGTCTTTTAGCAGCTCCTCGTCTTCGGCAGAGAACTCGGGGTGGCGGCCGCGCTTGTTGACGAGCACGAGCGCTCCGACCGGCACCTCTTCTTCGACGAGAGGCAACGCGAGCACGGCGCGAATCGGATACCCCTCGCTTTCTTTCGCCAGAGGATCGTCGGACGGGATCCGGTTGCGCCGGACGATCTGCTTCTCGGCCAGCAGGTCCCCGACGATCGAGCCTCCGGCGGCGTCGGGCGGGTTTTCGACCTCGTAGTTCTCGTTGACCGCCGTGGCCGCGAGAACCACCTCCTCAGCTTCTCCCTCGAGCGTGGCCTGCTGCTGGGGCCGGCGGGAAAAGAGAAGGACGAGCAGGCCCACGACGATGCTTTCGGCTTCGAGGGGAACCCCGATGCAGATCTCCGTCGCCGCGGGGAGATCTCGCAGCCAGGAATCGCTTCCGGCGGCAAAGTCCGCGCGCTCGAGGACCAGTGCCCGCCGGTCGCGCTGGAGCTCGTGGACGAGGCCGCTCTCGCGCGAGACGGAACGGCGCAGAAAGGCCTGGGTGCCTTCGCCGTGGGCGCCGATACAGAGAAAGAGCGGGTGGACGGCGTCGGGCGCCCAGAGGAGCGCTCCGTCGGCGCCGCTGACTTGAGAGCTCCATCGGGCCGCCCACCCGGAGGTTTGAGAGAGGTTCTCGCAAAGCGCGAGCTCCGCGAGGGCGGACGCCTCGGCGGTGGCGGAGAGCCCTTCGAGTTGCTCGGGCATTTGAGCGTCCTCAGAAACTCGAGACCGCGCGCTCCTCGTCGTCGTGGATCTCGAACACGGAATCGAGCTTGGTCATCTCGAGCAGCCTCTTGACCTGAGGTCCGGCGTGGAGGAGCTTCGTCTCTCCCCCCTCTTTCTGAGAGCTCGTCATCGCTCGGACCAGAGCTCCCAGTCCCGAGCTGTCGAGGAACCCGACCTCCTTCAAATCCACGAGCAGGTAGACCTTCCCCTCCTCGATGAGACGGATGACCGTTTTTTTGAAGAGGGACTCGGGCTCACCGATGACTAGGTCACCGCGAACGGTCAGAACAGTGACCCGGCCGTCGTCACGGGTCTCGAGGTGCATAGAAGTAGTGAGATTATGTCCGAAATCTTTCCAGGCGGGCGTTTTGCGGAAAGAGGAGCGGTCAAGTTGGAATCTCGTCGGGCAACTCGGCTCACACAGGGTCCTGCCGGGGCGAGCACAGGCCCCGAGGTGAAGCGTCTCGAAGAGGACCGCCGGCGCAAGAAGAACTGGAAACGCTGGGGTCCGTATCTCGCCGAGCGTGCCTGGGGGACAGTCCGCGAGGACTACAGCCCGGACGGCAGCGCCTGGGACTACTTTGCGCACAGCCAGGCCCCGTCGAAGACTTACCGATGGAACGAAGACGGCCTTGCGGGTCTCTGTGACCGCCACCAGTTCATTTGCTTCGCGCCCGCCCTCTGGAACGGCCGCGATCCAATCTTGAAGGAGCGATTCTTCGGCCTGGCCGGGCCGGAGGGCAACCACGGAGAGGACGTCAAGGAGTACTTTTTCTATCTCGACTCCACGCCCACCCACTCTTACATGAAGTGCCTCTACAAGTATCCGCAAGCGGAGTTTCCCTACGTCCAGCTGGTCGAGGAAAACCGCCGCCGCGGCCGCCA
>WNFY01006803.1_pt1 | contig 10143 bp, 5 predicted proteins | sample 5400091 | NCBI WGS metagenome assembly WNFY01 (sample SAMN13153364, study PRJNA577476) | soil metagenome | isolation source: 60 cm soil or saprolite under grassland replicate 1 | place: USA:California | collected 2016-06-15 | reverse complement strand
AACCCGTCGGCGTCGAACGACGTGAACATTCACATCTTCCGCTACGCCGACATGCTGCTGCTCCTCGCCGAGGCGGAGGTCGAGGTCGGGACGCTGGCGAACGCCCTCGCCATCGTCAATCAGATCAGAGCGCGGGCGGGTCAGGTCGCGCAGGGGTGCGGGTCCGCAGATTCGACCGTGACGAACCGGTACGCGTCATGCGTCGGCAACACGAGCCTGACCGTGCCGCTGGCCCAAGGCGCGACGCTCGACTCCGTGACGACGCCCTGGGCGACGTACCGGATCGGCCTGTACCCGTCGTTCCCGAATCAAGCCTATGCGCGCACAGCGGTGCGGTACGAGCGCCGGCTCGAGTTGGCGATGGAGGGGCAGCGGTTCTTCGACCTGCGACGCTGGGGTGCCGCGGATACGACGCTCAACAAGTACCTGACGAGGGAACGGACCCGGATCACGTATCTCGGCTCGGCGGCGGTGTTCTCCGCCCGCCATGCGCTCTATCCCATCCCGGACATCCAGGTCCAATTGAGCCGGGTGGGAGGACAAGACCGGCTGGTGCAGAATCCGGGGTGGTAAGCCCTCACCCCCTGACCCCCTCTCCCTTTCGGGAGAGGGGGAACGGCCGGCGGGCTAGCGTCCGCCGATCGTAAACGCCTGCAGGGAATCGCCGCTGTTCGCCATGAGCACGGCCTTCCCTGCGGGCGTTTTGATTAGCGCCAACCCGGTGACGTTCCGCGGCGCCAGGAAGCCGCTCTCGACCGCGGCCACCGGCGCGAAGTGACCCCGGCCGTCCCCCTTGAGCCACAGGCCGTTGCCGGCGTCCGCCGGCGGCGTGTTCGGCTCGGTGTCGTACAGGTTGCCCGCCACGATCAGGTCCAGGTTCCCATCACCATCGACATCGTGCGCAATGATGCCGCGGATCGGGGAGATCTGCGCCGGGTTGGGCAGCGGCACGGACGTGAACGTCCCGTTTCCGGTATTCTGCAGATAGACGCTGGCGAACGTATCCGTCTGATAATGGAGCGCGCGCCGCAACGGCTGGGTGCCGAACAGTTGCGCCATGGACGCCGTCGCGAACGCTTCGTAGGTCGGGAATCGCAGCGCCAGGGGATAGATCGACGCCCCCAACTTCGCCCGACCGAACACCGGATACTCGGTTCCGCCGGTTTCCTGCGTCAGGACGATGTCGGTGGTCTGATTGCCGGTGAACGGCGCCGCGTACACCCCGAACCGGCTCCGCGGTGACGTCGTGTACGCGAAGTTCAGTCCCAGGTTGCCCGCCACGAGGTCGGGACGGCCATCGTGGTTCCAGTCCCCCGCGGCGAGGCTGAACCACCACCCCCGCGTGGTATCGAGACCCGTGGCCGCCGTGACATTCCGGAAATGGGTTCCCTCGTTTCGGAAAAACTGCAGCGGCATCCATTCTCCGGCCGTGACCAGGTCCAATCGCCCGTCGCCGTCGAAATCGGTCCAGACCGCGGCTGTCACCATTCCGCCAGGCTGAACGAGGTCCGGCGCAACCTGTTCGGTGACATCGGTGAAGTGGTCCCCGTCGTTGCGTAAGAGATAGCTGCGGGTCGGGAACGGGTAATTCCTCGGCGTGAGGCGCCCGCCCACGAACAGATCCACCCGGCCGTCGCCGGTAAAGTCCCCGGCCGCCACACTCGCCGTGCAAGTCGGCATCACCGGCAACGCCCGGCTATCTCTCACGAACCTGCCCCTTCCCTGGTTGACATAGAGGCGGTCCTGCAGCAACGGAGAGACCGGGGAGAGCTGATACCCGCAGCTCGCCACATACAAATCCGGCTTGCCGTCGCCGTTGGCGTCGAAGAACACCGCGCCCCAATCGTCGTAGTCCTGGTCGGCCAGCCAGGGTTGGCCCTGGACCGATTCGACGAAGCTGCCGTCCGTTCGTTGCATGAACAACTTGCCCGGGACGCCGGCGCCCCCGCCGATGAAGACATCGTCCAGGCCGTCGCCGTTCACGTCTCCGACGGCAAGGGGAGGGCCGTGCCGGGAGAGCTGGTAGGGCAAGAGGGGTTGGACAACGAAATCGACGGACGCCGCTTGCGACTGCTCGTACTTCAACGCGCGGCGGGGATCCATCGGTTGGAAGAACCGGTATCGGGTATCGGGTATCGGGCGATGGGTGTCGCGCACGGCATCGGCTTGTCTCACGACCACAAGGCGATCAACGGCCAGGTCGGTCAGCACCTGCGAGCGGCCATCGGGCCACGTCACTCGCAACGTATCCACCCGCGTCCCCGCGCCGAGCCCGAAGTGCTCGAGGGTCTCCATCGTCGACGTGTAGCCGCGGGCGGGGGAATGGTAGAGGTACTGCTTTTGACCCCCGACCGTGAGAATCAACGTCGCTCCGATCCCGCGTCGGTTGGGAGACGCCCCTTCCAGCTTGATCTGTAGATAGTGAGTCGTGTCGCCTTGCGGCCGGATGCCTTCGTAGACGAACGCCGGCGCGTCGATGTTGTTGACCACGACGTCGAGCCTGCCGTCGTTATTGAGGTCGGCATACGCCGCGCCATACGAAAAGCCCGGCTGGTCCATGCCCCATGCTTTGGTCTCGTCGGCGAACGTCAGGTCACCGGTGTTCCGGAAGAGGTAGTTGGACACCCGGTAGCTGTGGACGTTCTTCAGGAGGCTCGACGCCCGCCGATGGTCATTGGCTCGGCGCGCCGCGAAGGCTTGCATCTGATAATCGAGATCGTTGGTTGCCTTGGGATAGCCGTTGGTGATGAGGATGTCCTTGTATCCATCGTTGTCGAAGTCGGCAAACAGGGCACTCCAGCTCCAGTCGGTGTACGCGACGCCCGCCAGGCCGGCGATGTTGCTGAAGACGACATCACCGTTCGGCGTGACGCCGTTACTCAATTGCAGCGAGTTGCCGTAGTAGTCGACGCGAAATCCTCGGTGCGCGAGGTCGAGGCTCCGTCCGTAGGTGAAGTACCCGCTCATCCGCTTTCGGCCGGCCGGCGCGGCCGGTACCATGTCCGCCTGCAGGATGTCGGGCCAGCCGTCGTTGTTGAAATCGGCGACATCCACGCCCATGCCGGCGAAGCTGGTATGCTTGAGCCACGCGCCGGCCTTATCGGTGAACGTTCCATCCCCGTTGTTGATGTAGAGAACATCATTGGGCACGACGTCGTTGGAGACGTACAGGTCGGGCCATCCGTCCCTGTTCACGTCGCCGACCACGACGCCGAGTCCATACCCGACCTGCTGCAGGATCCCCGCTTCCCGGGATACGTCGGTAAAGGTCCCATTGCCGTTGTTCCGATAGAGCCGGTTGTAGCTGGCAGGAGTGTTACTGGGGACGCCAAGGGGGTGCGTGTCGGCGGCGCCACGAGCAAAGTCCTCGGGGGAGTTCTCGAGCAGGAAGACGTCGAGATAGCCGTCTCCGTTGTAATCAAAGAAGGCGGCGTGCGTGGTGAAGCCGGTGTCGGCGAGGCCGTACCGCGCCGCGGCCTCCGTGAACGTGCGATCCCCGTTGTTCAGGAACAACAGGTTGGCTCGATCTTTCCCCTTGGACCGCTCGGATCCTGTGACGGAGACGTAGATGTCCAGATACCCGTCGTCATTGATGTCCACCATCGTCGCGCCGGTGGCCCACCTGGTCGTCGTCACCCCCGCCGACCCGGTGATGTCCCCGAACTGCATGTTGCCTTTGTTCAGGTACAGGCGGCTCGAGACCATGGTGCCCGTGAAGAACAGGTCCGGGAGTCCGTCGTTATCGATATCTCCGACGGCCACGCCCGCGCCGTTGTACAGGTAGACGTCCGTCTGCACGTTCTCCGAGTCGTCGGTGGTGATGGTATTGGCGAACGCGATCCCCGTATGGGACGGGCTCAGGAGCTTGAAGACGGCGCGGTCCTCCGTGTGACCGCAGCCGAGCAAGAACGCTGCCACTGACGCGAGCGGACCGATCGCACGAATCGAAGGTCGGAGCATGGGTCTCGAGAAGCTAACGCTTTCGAGCGGGACCGCATATCGTTTGGTCCATGATTCCGAAACTCGGTGCCCTCGCTCTCGCGTGCGTATCGCTGGCACGTTGCACGCCCTATAAGTCCGAAGGCGAAAGACTCGCCCATACCTATTGTGCCGCGTGCCACGCCTTTCCCGAACCGCAGCTGCTGGACAAGAAGACGTGGCAAGGAGGCGTCTTGCCACAGATGGCCGTACGACTGGGCGCCGGCCGGAGGTCATTGTTCAGGACGGCGTCGCAGAGTCCGTATATGGTCGTGCTTCCCAAAGCGGTTTCAGCGGAGCAGTGGCGGACAATCGTCGGGTATTACCTCGAGCGCGCCCCCGACACGTTGCCGGATCAGTCGTTGCCGGCGGAGCCGCAGCTCGATCCCGATTTCTTCAAGCCAGGCCCGTTCGCCTCGCGGATGGAAAGCAGCGGGATCATCACGCTCCTGCGGACCGACTCGGCCCATGGGCGAATCTTTGTTGGAGAAGCTGCCAGTGATCGGTTGCGGGTCTTCGACTGGAACCGCCATCTGCTGGCGACCCTTGCGCTGGGCAGCCCTCCAACCGATGTGCTTGCCGAGCAGGACCGTATCCTGGTGCTCGAGTCGGGCATTCTCGAGCCCAATGATCAGCCCAGGGGCAGGCTCGCCCAGTATGATTTTGCCGCCGATGGGTCACTGCAGTTCAACAGGGTTCTGATCGACTCGCTCTTCCGGCCGGTATTCGTCCGGCAATTCGACTTCGATGGGGATGGCCAGGACGAGTTTCTCATCTGCGAATTCGGCGACAATCGGGGGCGCCTGGCGCTGTATCGCTACGATGGCTCGAAGTACACCCGCGAGGTGCTGGATGCGACTCCCGGCGCCATCCGGTTCGAGGTCCACGACCTGACGGGGGATGGTCAGCCGGATGTTGTCGCCCTGTTCGCCCAAGGTGACGAGCGGATCGTGCTGTTCGCCAACGATGGCAAGGGAGGGTTTTCCAGCGGGCCTCGCCTCCTGGCGCGGTTTCCACCGGTGTACGGCTCGATGCACTTCTCGATGCATGATTTCAATGGCGACGGCAAGCTGGATATCCTGTATGTGAACGGCGACAACTTCGATTATTCCCGGGTTCTAAAGCCGTACCACGGCATCCGGATCCTGGAGAACGATGGCCACAACAACTTTTCCGAGCGCTACTTCTTCCCGGTGTATGGCGCGGCGCAGGCGGCCGTCGCCGATTTCGACCACGACGGTGATCTCGACATTGTGACGAGCAGCAATTTTGCCGATGCGAAACGCCATCCCGAGCGGGGCATCATGTTTTTTGAGAATACCGGCCGGTACACGTTTCAACCCTATGCATTCAGCGTCGCGTCACACGGTCAGTGGAACGTGATGGCAACCGGTGATCTCAACAGAGACGGACGGCTCGATGTGCTCATCGGCGCTATGGACCTGGGAAGCATCGCCAGGATTCAGCGGAGGCTCGGCCGACCCACGGAGCAACCCGGGGCCCTACCGATCCTGCTGTTCGAGAATAGGATGCAGCAGAGGTCGTCCCTGACCCATCGTTAGCGCACGCGTGGTGAGAAGGCTATATTGCGCCCCAAAAGGGGGTCCCATGACCTCATCCCCGTTCCACGTCCTCCCTGTCGGTCTCGTCGGTCTGATAGCCGGAGTCATCGCCGCATGTGCCCACCGGCCTGCGGCAACGGGGGAAATCTCTCAACCCGTCGGATCGCTCGCGCAGATGCTCGAGGGGCGGGTTTCCGGGGCGGTGGTGACGGCGGCGCCCGGCGGCGGCATCCAGGTGCGCATCAGCGGCCAAAACTCCTTCTATCTCTCCCACGAGCCCCTCTACGTGGTCGACGGCGTGCCGGTCGAGCCGGGTCCGAAAGGCACGTTGAGCTGGCTCAATCCGGAAGACGTCGCGTCCATCGCGGTGCTCAGGTACGAAGCCGACACGGCCATCTACGGCGTGCGCGGCGCCAACGGCGTGATCCTCATCAGGACGAAGGGGGCGCACTAACCACTAAAACATGCAGCACATCCACCTCGGCGGGATCGACTACGCGATCCTGATCGTCTACTTCGCCTTCGTGCTCGGCATCGGCTGGGCCCTGCGGCGATTCGTCAAGAGCAGCGACGACTTCTTCCTCTCCGGCCGCGCCATCCCGGCCTGGATCGCGGGGCTCGCCTTCCTCTCCGCCAACCTCGGCGCGCAAGAAGTGATCGGGATGGGCGCGTCGGGCGCCAAGTACGGCATGATGACGAGCCACTTCTACTGGGTCGGCGCGATCCCCGCCATGGTGTTCGTCGGCATCTTCATGATGCCGTTCTACTACGGCTCGCGCGCGCGCTCCGTCCCCGAGTATTTGAAGCTCCGGTTCGACGAGAAGACCCGCGGCTTCAACGCGATCACGTTCGCCGTGATGACCGTGTTCTCCTCGGGCATCTCGATGTACGCGCTCGCCAAGCTGCTCGAGCTCGTGCTCGGGTGGAGCTTTCACACCAGCGTGCTGCTGTCGGCCGTCATCGTCCTGGCCTATATCTTCCTCGGCGGACTGACGTCCGCCATCTACAACGAGGTCTTGCAGTTCTTTCTCATCGTCCTGGGCTTCCTCCCCCTGGTGTTTCTCGGTCTCAAGGACGTAGGAGGCTGGGCCGGACTGACGGCCAAGCTCGACACCGTCGCGACGAGCGCCGGGTTCTCCGCCGGCGCCTGGTCCCATTCGTGGCGCCACCTCGATGCGGCGGGCGCGAACCCCATGGGCGTCGAATGGTTCGGCATGGCGATGGGACTGGGGTTCGTGCTGTCGTTCGGCTATTGGTGCACCGATTTTCTGGTGGTCCAGCGCGCCATGGCCGCCAATTCTATGACCGCCGCGCGCCGCACCCCCCTCCTCGCGGCGATCCCGACGATGCTGTTTCCCGCCCTCGTGATCCTGCCGGGGATGATCGCCATCGCGCTGCACGTGACCCGCGGAGGACTGCTCCCAATCGGCGGTGATGGAGCGCCGAACTACAATCTCGCCGTCCCCGTGATGCTGGCGCACTACCTGCCGTCGGGCCTCTTGGGCCTCGGCCTCACCGCGCTCATGGCATCGTTCATGTCCGGCATGGCCGGGAACGTCACGGCCTTCAACACCGTGTGGACTTACGACATCTATCAGTCGTACGTGCGGCCGGGACAGTCGGACGGGCACTACCTGCGGATGGGCCATGCCGCCACGGTGTTCGGGATCCTGCTCAGCGTGGCCGCGGCGTACGCCACGACGCGGTTCAACAACATCATGGACATGCTGCAGCTCGTGTTCGCGTTCGTGAACGCGCCGCTGTTCGCGACGTTCCTGCTGGGGATGTTCTGGCGCCGAGCCACGGGCCACGGGGCGTTTTTCGGCCTGCTGACCGGGACGGTGACCGCGGCGATCCACCATGGCCTGGCGCTGCCGCAGGGCGCCGCGCCGGGCTTGAAGGGCGGCTTTCTGGGTGCCGTGCTCCACACCTACCCGAGCGAGATGGCGCAGAACTTCTGGACCGCGATCTTCGCCTGGAGCGCCTGCTTCGCGGCGACGATCGTGATCTCGCTCTCCACGGGGCGCAACAAGTCGGACGACGAGCTGAAGGGGCTGGTGTACGCCTTGACGCCTCGCCTCACCGATCGCGAGCTGCCGTGGTACGCGCGACCCGCCACCCTCGCGGTCGCCGTCCTCGGGCTCACGCTCGTCCTCAACATCATCTTCTGGTGAGCGCTCGATGAAGCTGGACCTGCGACTGCCGATCGGCTTGATGTTCGGGATCTTCGGCGCGATGCTGACGGTGTACGGGCTTACCTCGGGCGACGCGATCTACGCCCGCTCGCTCGGGATCAACGTGAATCTGTGGTGGGGCGTGGTGCTGCTCGCGTTCGGATTGGTGATGCTCGGGTTCGTGCTCCGGGACGGCAGAGCGCGGCACCCTCCGACGTAGATCCGTCGCACCTGCGGCGCTGACGCACAAGCAGATCCTTCGCTCGCGCGCGTGCCCCAAAGCAGATCCTTCGCTCGCGCGCGTGCCGCGCGCTCGCTCAGGATGACAGCGCCGCGAGCCTGCGTAATAGGAAGTAATAGAAAAGCGGAAGGAGCGAGCCTGTCATCCTGAGCGCCGAAGGCGCGAAGGATCTGCTTGCACGATAGCGCCGCAATCGCGAAGGATCTGCTTCTCAGCGCCGCAGGCGCGAAGGCTCCCTGAGGGGCCGCAGCACCTGGAGCGAGTCGCCGTTGCGCGCCACGACGATGAGCCGTCCGCCGCCGGCTCGCCGCAACAGCTTCATGTGCCGCGCCTGCCCCCCGATCACCAGGCCGCTTTCCGTCATGTCGACCGCCGTGAAGCGGCCGTCTCCGCTGCCGCGCAGCAGCAAGCCGTAGCCGGCATCGTAACGGCCGAGTACCGGTGGTACCCCGTAGAAATTCCCCGCCACCAGCAGGTCCACGTGCCCGTCGCCGTCGAAGTCGTCCGGCAGCACCGCGTAGATAGGAGCGAACTGCGCCTCCACCGGGAGCGCCTGCAGATCGAAGGTGCCGTTCCCCTTGTTGAGCGCGATGGAGGTCGCGAACTCACGAGCTTCGAGGACGGTGGCCCGCCGCAGCTCCGCTCTCGGCAAGATGTCCTCGATGCGGCTCGCGCCAAACGACGCGTACGACGGGTACTTGCTGCGCAGCTGCGGCATCAGGCGCACGAACTCGTCCCGCCCCGCGAGGGGGTAGCTCACGCCGTGCTTGTAGAACGTGAGGATCTGCTCGAGCGTGCCGTTCCCGAAGAAATCGTGGACGTAGAGCCGGGCGGGCTCCGCACGCGATGCCCGGATGTAGGAGTTGAGACCGAGGTTGCCCAGCACGAGATCCTGGCGGCCGTCCCCATTGAGGTCGGCCGCCGTGACGGTATTCCACCAGCCGTTCGTTCCGGCCAAGCCCGCCTCGACCGTCCGGTCCACGAACCGGCCCTCCTCCTGCCGGAAGACGCGGACCGGCATCCATTCTCCCACGACGATCAGGTCCAGCTGTCCGTCATTGTCGTAGTCGGTCCAGACGGCCGACGACACCATCCCGGCTGCGGCGAGCCCCGGCGCCTTGTCGAGCGTGACGTCGCGGAAGCGTCCCGTGCCGTCGTTCTGCAGCAGGTAGCTGCGGGGAGTGAGACCGTAGCCGCGGGCGACGACGCGCCGTCCGACGAAGAGATCGACGTGGCCGTCACCGTTGAAATCGGCCGGCACCACGCACGAGCCGCTCTCGGCAAAGCGCGGGAGGGCAGTAGTATCCCGGCGGAACCCGCCCCTGCCGTCGTTCAGGTAGAGGCGGTCCTGCAGCCGCTCGTCCTCTCCCCGAAACTCGTTCCCGCCGCTCACCACATATAAATCGGGGTGCCCGTCGCCGTTGACATCGAGGAAGACCGCATCGACGTCTTCATCCAGACTGTCCGCCTCGAAAGCCGGCTCGCTCGCCGCGCGGAACGTACCGTTCCGCCGCTGGATGAAGAGCCGTCCCGCCTGCCACTTCGCGCCCCCCGCATAGATGTCGTCCAGCCCGTCGCCGTTGACGTCGCCGACGGCCAGCGCGGGTCCTTCCGTCGATAGCAAGTGCGGCATGAGCGGTTGGCTGTTGTAGTCGTAGAAGGAGTTCTCCCGGTGCTGGAAATCGATGGCGAGCCGGGCCGTCACGTCGGTGAAAACAGGGGCTAGGGGCTGGGGGCTGGGGGTTAGGGCAGTGGCGTCTTGCTGTGACAGCGCGATGGCCCGGTCCGCCGCGACGTGCGTCAACACCTGAGAGCGCCGGTCCGGCCAGATGACGATCAGGGAGTCGATCTCGTTGGACGCGCCCAGCCCGAAATGTAGGCGAGGATCGACCGACGACTGGAAGCCGCGCGTGGGCATCTGCTCCAGCAGCTGCATCCGACCGTCGTGCTTGATGACGACCTTCGCGCCGATCCCGGCCGTATTCGCCCCCGAGCCCCGCAGCACAACCTGTAGAAAGTGGTGTCCGTTGAGCTCGCGGGTGCGGTTGCGGTAGATCGCGGCGGGTGCGTTGAGATTGTTGACCACCAGGTCGAGCGCACCGCTGTTGTTCAGGTCCGCGTAGACCGCACCGTTTGAGAAGGCAGGCTGCGCCAGGCCCCAGGGCGTCGCCATGTTCGTGAACGTCAG
>WNFY01020776.1_pt1 | contig 10144 bp, 10 predicted proteins | sample 5400091 | NCBI WGS metagenome assembly WNFY01 (sample SAMN13153364, study PRJNA577476) | soil metagenome | isolation source: 60 cm soil or saprolite under grassland replicate 1 | place: USA:California | collected 2016-06-15 | reverse complement strand
AACGTTTCGCGCATACTCGATACATGCGGTCTGCATTCCGAGGCATATCCCAAAGTACGGTGTGCGGCTCCTGCGGGCATACAGAATCGCCCGAATCATTCCCGCCACACCTCGCTTGCCAAAACCACCAGGGACAAGGATCGCGTCAAAGTCGCGCAAGCGATCCTCGTAATCGTCATCCATTAATTCTTCGGATTCGATCCATTTGACTTCGACGCGCAGGTTGTTTGCAACTCCTCCATGCGTTAGTGCTTCGCGCAACGACTTGTAAGAATCTTCAAGCTCGACATACTTCCCAACGATTGCAATCGATGCCTGACCGGCAGAAGGCTCGCGGATTGTTGCAACCAGATTACGCCATTCAGCAAGATCCACCTGCGGCGCTTGAGATTCGAGGCCAAGTTGCGAAACGATCAAATCGTCTAACCCCTGCTCGTGAAATGCGAGCGGTACATCGTAGATGGTATCCACATCCTGCGCGCTGATTACCGCTGACTCCTTCACATTACAGAACAGTGCGATCTTTGCTCGCAACTCACGCGAAAGCGGCTTCTCAGAACGGCATAGCAAGATATCAGGAGCAATACCAATCTCGCGCAGATCGCGCACCGAATGTTGCGTTGGTTTTGTCTTCAACTCTCCCGCCGCAGCTATGTAAGGCACCAATGTCACATGGATAAAGATTGCATTCCCGGCACCTTCCTCATTTCCCATCTGGCGAATCGCTTCAAGAAATGGTAGCGATTCAATGTCACCAACCGTGCCACCGATTTCAACAATAACCACATCTGGTTTATCTTTTTCCGCCACGCCGCGCACGGCTTCTTTGATCTCATTCGTGATGTGGGGAATGACCTGGATTGTCTTGCCCAGGTAGTCACCGCGACGCTCTTTTTCGATCACTGATAGATAGATTCGGCCGGTCGTCCAATTGTTAGACTGGGAGAGGTGGGCATGCGTGAAGCGCTCATAGTGACCAAGATCAAGATCGGTTTCAGCGCCGTCGTCCGTCACAAAAACTTCGCCATGTTGAAACGGAGACATGGTGCCAGGGTCGACATTGATGTATGGATCCAGCTTGATCAGAGCCATCTGCAAGCCGCGGCTCTCGAGCAAACAGCCGATCGATGAGGCAGCAAGACCCTTACCAAGGCTGGAAACTACGCCGCCGGTCACGAAGATATATTTAGGCATTGCTTTCTCGCTTTCTCAATAAGACAGCCGATGTGCCGGTCTGTCAGTTCTTTGATTCGCTTCTTAGGTCGACGACATTGATTGGGATCTCCTGGGTGCCAGCGGTCTAGTCGACCAGAGGTCTTTCATCCTTGTCTCCAGGTTCCGGAGGTTCGCCGGATCCCTGTTCGCCAGCGTAGCGACCTTCGCGGAGGTCTTCCTGGGCAATCACAGCCTTCTCCAATGCCGGATCGAGAGCTTTCTGCAACCCGACCAATCCGGCTCCCAGTAAACCTGGTCCTTCCTGCGCGCGTTTCTCGAACTCCTCAGTTGTCAGATCATAGGGCTTCCCCAACTTCGACAGGGCAAAGAGGCCGCAGAGAACCAGGAAAGCGATGACTCCCAAACCAATCCAATCATTCATAACTCCAGCCTGGCAGTTTCACACTACGTACAGCTTGCCTACCGTGTATAGCCCGACCCCTCAGTAGGGCTTTGATCCAAACCAGGGACCGTCAGACTTTGACTTCAGCCTTGAGAAGTGAACCATCAAAGGTTCCTTCGTCCACCAAGGCACGAACCTTCGCCAAATCCTCTGATGTGTCCACTCCGGTTGAGGACTTACTGGCTTCAATAGCCCTGATCTTGACCCCATGTTCCAGCGCGCGCAATTGTTCAAGGCCTTCAATCCGCTCAAGATCAGACTGCGGCCATCTGGTAAACTCGAGCAACACTTCACGTCGATAAACATACAAGCCTGTGTGTTTCCGAAATTGCTTTAGTAATGAAGGTTCATTCCTAAGCGCGGCTTCAAGTGTGCCATGTGATACTACTGCATCGCGTGGATGTGGCACAGGTGAGCGTGAAAAATAGATTGCGCGTCCATCCCGGTCTACCACAATCTTTACAAGAGCAGGATTCAAAACGTCAGCAACCGAGTCTATTGGTTCCCACGTCGTAACGATTCCCGCTCCCTGTGTGTTCGTCGCTGATCTTTCGGCGCCCGGCGATGTCATTTCGCTAATCATTGTCTCGACGGCCCGCTCAATGGTTTCAGGTGAGATCAAAGGCTCATCGCCTTGCACGTTGACGATGATCTCCGCATTGGGAAGCTGCGCAGCCACCTCAGCAACGCGGTCCGTCCCACTCGCATGATTGATTTGTGTGATCACGACCTCGTGACCGGCGGATTGCACGCTGTCGAAGATTTGCTGATTATCCGTGGCCACGATAACGCGGCCGACATTATGTGCAGCGAGCGCACGTTCGGCTACCCACCAAACCATCGGTTTGCCGGCGATTTCTATTAAGGCCTTTCCGGGCAGACGGGTCGAAGCGAAGCGAGCAGGAATGATTGCGACTACATTTTTGTTTGGAATATTTTGAGGATTTGTGCCCGTGTGATTCACGGGATACCACGATAACTTGGCGCGACTATAACTGTCAACGAAACTTCACGAAACAGAGGCATTCAACTTTGAAAAGTGGCGACAACGCGAGGGAGTGGCCTCCTTTCACCAGTCCAACTTTCTCAGGAGAGCCCGTCGCGCTATTATTTCTAATCCAGCGGCATGCGCGTCTTTTACACATCCCATTATTACGCCGACATCGGCGACGGCCATATCTTTCCCATCCGAAAATTTGAGTTGGTTCGCGACAAGCTTCTAGCCGAAGGCACATTGCGGCCCGAGGAACTCGTCGAGCCAGCCCCGGCCACTGTCGCAGAGGTGCAGTTGGTCCACACGGAGGACTACGTGTCTCGGCTGCATAACGGAACTTTGACGGCGAAAGAAAACCGCCGGCTGGGCCTGCCCTGGTCGGAGTCGCTGGTCAGCAGATCTTTTTACGCAGTGGGAGGCACGATCAGCGCGGCGCACTGTGCTCTCGAACAAGGCTTCGCTTCAAATCTCGCGGGAGGGACACATCACGCGTTTGCTGACCGCGGAGAGGGCTTCTGTGTTTTGAACGACGTGGCGATTGCAGTCCGCTTGTTGCGCCAAAAGAATTTGATACGACGGGCAGCCATCGTTGACTGTGACGTCCACCAGGGCAACGGCACAGCAACAATCTTTGCAAACGACGCTGAAACGTTTACCTTCTCAATCCATGGCGCAAACAACTATCCATTATTCAAAGCGAGGTCGACATTGGATGTGGATTTAGCGGATGGAACCACCGATGAGAATTATCAGGCGAGCCTTGCCGCAAGCTTGCCCGCTGTTTTCTCCCACGAACCAGAGATCGTTTTTTATCTAGCCGGCGCTGACCCGTTTGTCGGCGATAAACTCGGACGCCTCGCGGTGTCGATGGACGGCTTGCGGAAACGGGATGAGTATGTGCTTCGGCAATGTTATGAACGCGAGATTTCGATAGTTACTGTTATGTCGGGCGGTTATGGAGAATCTATCAGCGATACGGTGGAAATCCACTGCAACACCATTCGAATGGTCAAGAGCATCTTTGAAAATCAACCAGTTGTCAGCAGACGTCTCGGCTGAGGCCTAAACGGAGAAATCTCAAACTACATGCGAAGAATCCTGCGAGTGGGTTTGCTGCTACTATTGGGTATTCTTGTGGGCCTCGTTGGCTACGAGACTCTCATGCTGGCGCGCATCTGGCGTTTGCGTTTCCAAAACCCCTCATCGACTTCATTGATAGATACTCGCGCCAGCGAAGTCGAAGCCCGCGGACAGGAGCCGAGACGCGAACAAGTGTGGGTTCCCCTGGACAGAATGTCGCCCAACCTGCAACGCGCAGTGCTTGCAGGGGAAGATACAAACTTCGTGACTCATCACGGCTTTGATTATCAAGCAATCCAGAAGGCCTGGGAGCAGGGACAGAAGGAAGCTGCCAGGGAGGCCGCGAAGGAGGGCGAAAATGATGATTGGATTCCCAATCTACCGGAGTTCAAACGCGGCGCTTCAACCATTAGCCAACAACTCGCTAAGAATCTCTACCTTTCTTCGCAACGTTCGTTTATTCGCAAGGGCCAAGAAGCAATTCTCACGGTGATGCTGGAACGTTCTTTGCCGAAACGTCGCATTCTCGAGCTCTACCTAAACGAGATTGAATGGGGTGATGGAATCTATGGCGCGGAAGCCGCCGCCCAACATTACTTTCACAAACCAGCCAGCGCTCTAAGAGCGAATGAGGCAGCATTCCTGTCGGCAATGATTCCTAACCCGCGAACGGTCTTTAACCCGCAAGTAAATCCACGCCGGGTGGCGCGCCGCCAACGAATCATCCTGCGCGGTATGCCCTACGTCAGACTGCCATGATTATCACCGATGAAATGACTGCGAACATCCAAAAAAGAAAAGGTTCACCTAGAATCTTCAGGTGATCCCAACTTAGAGTGGATTGGCGTAAATGCTGGCCTGTTATCGGCTTGTTTTCGACGACGACCGCGTCTTGCTACTTTGACTTTTAACGGTAAACGACCCCAGAAACTTGGTTACGTTAGGATCTTCCCCGAAATAGAAGACTGCACCCAAATACACCTGCCTCTGGCTGCCAATCACCTTGGTGTAGGCCCGGGACATTGCAGGAATCGTACAGCTTCTCAAATCGAATTCTCGTCCGGCATAACCAGCCATTGAGATATCGCTATTAGAATGAGGTTCACAGGAAAACTTTCCGCCAATGCTTCCGTAGCCAGCACCCACGCCTTTAAGAAGGCCCGACAGTGTTGCATCGATAGCGGCATTGTCTGTCTCTCCCTGGAATGGACCTGTTGTCCACATCAATGCGTACACGGCCTGTCCATCATGGGCCATGTAGTAATTGACGTCGATCATTTGGTCACCGAAAGGCACTGAGTTCCTGATCTGTTTGCCGTCGCTTGGCACCTCCGCGGAGAAGTTTTCGCCCGCGGGCTGGAATCGTTGCCAACTCACCCGCGACGAAGGAACAACTGCCCGGCTCGTCTCGCTGGTGTGCGAGCCAAGCATTGCCCCAGTAGCCATTTCCGTTTTTAGCAAACTCTCGCTGGTAAGTTCTCGAGTCGGCCGGCTCTCTCCACTCGGTGCAGCTTGCTGGATCGTACTGACAGGAACGACCCTACCGCTAGCCTGGTTCTTGACAAACTCCCAGGGTGCAATTGGACGTAGAGTTCTAGTTCTGTTTCAGTGAGACGACTCTTGTAATCTGGATCGTACCAGGCCACACCGTCGCGAATCATTTGTGCGCCGACATCGATATCCTTGAGCAGCACGCGGCCGACAAGACTTCCGTCCGGGCTTAGTCCGGAATATTCCACTGAGACGAATTTGTCATAGACAAGATCGGTAAGATGCTGCTTCGCCACGTCGCCAAACGACTGGTTCTTCTCCGGCGCGTCGATTCCCATCAACCTCACGCGAACTGGCCGGTTGAGATTGAAGACTGTGATTGTGTCGCCCGCGCTCACCTCAATGACCTTGCCGTATAGCGACCCCGCGTAGATGAGCGGTGCGGAACAGACACAGATGACAAGCGCCAAAAACAGTGAGTAGACCGAATAGAGCTTCATGGTTGGTCGACTTTGTGATGTGGGAATAGACGTTCGGCTGCGGCTGATTGAAACTGGCAAGTGCTAAACCGCAAATTCTTTTGCAAGTTCCAGTTCGGCCTTCCTCAGTTCGAAGCGGCCGCGTCCCAGGTTGCCTCTTGGACCAAGAGCAAGCACTACAAAGTAGTCGCGGCTGAGCAATCGCATCACCAGCAGCGCATTGTCGAGCGTGACCACCAATTCGCGGAGATCACCGAGTCCGGTATCTGTGCCAGCTCGCTGCGCGCCTCGCACGAGCGATGTGAATTCGGCAGCCGCGACATCGAGATTTAAGTCAGTCCCGGCCTCACCGAGGACCTTCTCTACGGCGATACCGTCGGTACCCATAATGAGCGCACCGAGGCTTCCCTCGGTGCGCTCAAGAACAGTTTCAAGCATTTTCTTGAACATCGTAGCCTCCCTTACGGCCGTCGACCATCAAGCGCACCCGGCCTCGCCGAAGGGAAGTTGACGGGGCTGTTGGGAACAGGAGCGCTCAAGACTGGCTGCGTTCCTGGCTGCTGTTGCGGCTGTTGCTGTTGTTGCTGCAGTTGCGTTGGAGTCGGCGTATTGCTTTGCGGATTTCCAAGTGGCACCGGCTGCGGAATCTGAATGAAGCGCGGGCCATTGCTTACCGTACCTGAAATCGGCCGGCCCTGATAGTCCGGACGATAGATATGTGGTGTGATGAAGAACAGGATCTCGCTGCTCTGCCGAGTCGTCAGTTTCCGTTTGAAGAGGTTGCCGACGACGGGAATCGAAGCGAGGCCGGGCGTACGTTGTTGTGTGTCGCCTTCGACATCAGCCAACACCCCGCCCATGACTGTGGTGCCGCCATCCGGAACCAGAACTTCCGATTGCATACGTTGAGTATCGATGCCGGGGACACCACCGACAGCGATTCCCTGATTGATTGTGTTGTTCTCGATGGTCACTCTCAGGACCACAGTACCGACATCGGTAATCTGCGGGGTAATGGATAAACGCAACGGAACGGAAACGAACGTGGTTGTAACGACCGCCGTCCCAGCCGCAGCCTGCGTCGTCTGTACGGGGATCTGGGATCCACTTTCAATCTGAGCGGGACGATTGTTCAAGGCGGTAACGCGCGGAGTTGCCACTGTCTTTGCCTGACCTCTCGACTCAGCGAGGGTGATCAATGCGCTGATCTGAGCGGTGCCGAAGATACCTGTTGTCAGACCTATGACAGTGCTGGCCGCAGACGCCGCCAATGACGGAATGGGCTGGGGCGTTCCTACCAAACCACCAAAGACACCAAACGGATTCGGGCCAGATTTAACCCCAGTGGTGGTGCCTCCTCCAGTTCCGCCGCCTGAACCACCTGATGTTGAGGAAGCGGGAAGCGTAGAGACATTACCGAGGCCACCCCGGCCAAGATTTATTACGCCGGCTGAAAGCTGTGCTCCCAGATCGCGGCTGAAGTTGCGCTGCGCTATTACAATGCGTGTCTCTATTTCTACTTGAGGTTCGGGCTGATCGAGAATCGACACGAGTTGTCGGATAGCTTCTATGTTTTCTTTAACGTCGGTAATGATCAGCGTGTTACTACGGCCGTCAACCTCGATCGATCCGCGACGGGAAAGCCGGCGCGAGATAATTGGAAGGAGGCCCTGATCACCGCTGCCGCCGGTCGCGTCACCGCCAGCGCCACCACTAAAACTCAGATTGGTCGCGCCACCGGAAAATGCCCCGGTTGATCCCGCTGCCTGGGCAAGCGTTCCGGATGCCCGTGAGTAGTTCAGCCTGATGAATTCTGTCACGAGAGGCGAAGCGTCCAGACGTGAATCATTGATGACCTTCTGCGTCTCGGCCTCTTTGGCAAGCACTTCAGTGGTCGCCACGCGGAGGATACTGCCACTTGCTTCAATCCCCAGTCTATTTGCTTTTAGCACGGCATCGAGAGCTACGTTCCAGGGAACGTCCTGAACATTAACTGTCACTGGTATTGCGCCTACGGAAGAATCGATAACGAAGTTCACGCCATACTGCTCGGTAATGTAGTTGAGAATGTCGCGGATATCGGCGTTCACAACATTTAGATTGATCGGTTCGCCGACAAATCCTGGCTGGCCATACTGCCGGCCCTGATCTGTCTGTCGCTCCGTTGGACGCGTCGTGGCCGGAGCGCCGAGTGGGGTCGGTGATGGCGCAGGCTTTTGCTGAGCTTGATATTGGGCAGCCAAGCCAGCAACCAGCGAAGGACCCGAGGGGCCGAGGATATTTTGAGTCGCTGCAGGTGAGCTCTGTGGGATGGCAGGTGATTTCCGCGGGACAGCCAAACTGCTGATGCCAGGTACGCATACAAACAGCAGGACGAGCGTTGTCCATATGGCTGATCTAATTCGAGGCTGAAAAGGCATCGTTCCCTCCTTAGGGGAATTGCTGAACGCTACCGCCACGCACTACGCTCGATTGCCGGGGCAACTAAAGCGCGCGCCGCACTAACACGGCATCGTCCTGCTTTTTGTCAAAGTGCGCAGGCTTCTTCGTCCTGCGTGTGTTAGCGGTTTAGTCTTAATAACCAAACCAATCAATAATTACGGCTTGCAGCCGCAGTTGGCTTCTCCTCAGCTCTTCTGAGTTTTTAACCTCAGGGAGCTGACGGTGCCGTTTTCGTAGTCGCCAGAGCATCAACTGCAGTCGACTGTCTCAAGGGTTTAAGCTCAACCGAACGCTCTCGTCTTCCGTCGGTGAATACAGTTTCGTGGCGAAAAACAAGTCGGTTGTCTTCGATGGCCACTAGTTGGCCGTCGTAGAAGGGTTCACCCGGATAGACTACATAAGACAACTTGATGGGAGTAGCTTCCACAATTGCCGCGTAACCTCGCGGTGTGCGCGATATTCCTATGACTTGAAGCTCACTCAGCAGCAACGCTGTAGTCGGCTTGGGAGCCGGCATTCGCGCGTTCATGGCAGCAAGCTTTTGTGCCTTGTATTGGCTAATACGCTCCTGGATGGAAGGGGGCGTAACCTGGCCACTGATCTTCTTCACGACAACGCGTCGCGGCTCATACTTTTTGAATGGATCACGGCCGGTGGCGGTCGAACGTTTTTTCTCCACTGACTGCTTAGGCTGACTATCCTGGGCCAGGGCGGAGATTACTGATCCGTTGACAAGAATTGCCGCGCAGCTAAGCAGGAGACCCGGAAGGCCAAATCGGAACCTTAGTTTGTCGTGCATCATGATCATTTCACTTCCTTGTGTGCGTTTGTCGCGGTGAAAGTTTCCAGAATTACTTTGCTGGTGGCACGGCCGCGGGGGCTGGAGCCTGTCCTCCCGATCCGGCTTGCGGGTGGCCTTGTTTCTGTAACCGCTCGGCGGACACATAGTAGGCAGTCAAATCGAACCGGGCATCGACCGTTTTGGTCGGCGACTGCTTGTCGAGCTGCTTAAGTTCGAAGTTTGTCACAGATACGATTCGCTGATAGTGGGCCAGCTGTTCGAAAAAAGCACGTAGTCCAGCAAATGAACTGGTGACGTTCACTTCAATTTTCTTGCCACTATAGTTGTCCTCCTGGAGATCTTCCTTGGGGTTGAATCGGGTAAGCGTGAGTCCGTTATTGTGAGCCCGATCCTGGAGTCCTTGTAATACCATCGTCAGCTCTCGTTGTTCGGGAAGCAGTGCCTTTAGCTCGTCGTACTCTTCTTCCCTGGCTTTATAGAGCGCGCGGAAATCGTTGAGACGTTGGGATGCTATCTGCGCCTGAGCGTTCTTCGGAAGCAACTGTGCAATCTCGAGCTGCATTGTCTGCGTCTCGCTCCGTGTGCCGCGGGTCACAAAATACCAAAACCCCGCGTAGAGAATTGCCGCCACCGCTACGAAGGCCGCAAGTCGCAGGTACCATGGAAGGGCTTGAAGTTTGCCGACTCTCATCTTTCTGATTCCTTTGTTGGAAGGTTCGGTGTGGCAGGGTGGCGGAGCAGGCAGGTCCTATTTCTTGAGTGCAACCTGGTTGGCAGCAGGTGCTGTCGCGGCCGCTTGTGACTGGGGCTTCGCTGCCCCATAGTTGCACTTCACCGTGAAGGTTATTACTTCAGGCTTCGGTAAAAGCACTACCTCGGTGTTAGCGGTGGGCGTCGCGGGAGTGGTGCTTTCGGCCTGTCCCTGAGACACCTCCCGAGTCGTCTCGATGTTAAGATTACTGAAGATGCCGCCGGAGAACTCGATACTCCGGCCAAACCGCGTTACCGCATACTCATTTGGCGATTCACCCTTTATGGTGATCTCACCGTCTTTTTGTTCAATGCTCTTCAAATAGAGTTCGGGGACGGCGTCGAAGCGATCCTTGATCTCATGCAAGACCGCGCTCGGCCCTTGCTGCGACTCACGCAGCTTCTTGATTGCGTCGATGCGACCCTGGATATCCTGAGTCTTCTTTTCCAACTCTGCTTGTTCTCTGTTTACGGCAAGCATCTGTTGG
>WNFY01014168.1_pt1 | contig 10148 bp, 8 predicted proteins | sample 5400091 | NCBI WGS metagenome assembly WNFY01 (sample SAMN13153364, study PRJNA577476) | soil metagenome | isolation source: 60 cm soil or saprolite under grassland replicate 1 | place: USA:California | collected 2016-06-15 | reverse complement strand
CGAGGGCACCACTCGTATATTCAGCTGTCTTAAGAACCAACATACCGGCACCCAGCAGGGGATCGCGAAAGAGCTTTTTGGGGTCGGAGAAAAATAACTTATACCGCTGCAGCGGGCCCGATTGGTCGGTAAGGACCGATTTCGTGGGATTTTTGGCAAAATATGCGGCGGCGTGTTGAGCGTAATAATACATTTTGCGGGCTGTTTTTCCGAAGTAAAGCCGACCCTCGTTATGCCGGATAAACTGATCGCTGCGTGTCGTTATCGCCACAGCGCTCATACGGCGCGACAAATCCCAGTCTTCGCCGCCTGTCATTTCTTCGCTGTACCCGCCAACCTGATCAAAAAGCTCGCGCTCGAAAAACCGCGCCGCCTCGATAAAATCCTGGCCTACGTAAAATGATCGCTCCAACCGCTTGCACTGCGCCCAAAAACCTTCACCAAATGACTCTTCAGGAATGATAACCGCCTGTGCCGCTGTATCAGTAACGGCATCGACACAGGATCGCACAACCCTTTCGCCTAACTCCATATCGGAATCTATGATGAGCAAATATGTACCAGTGGATTTTGTGACAGCATAATTACGCTGTGCGGAACGCTCAGGGCCCTTGTTGTACACATGTGTCGTATAACGGCGGGCGATCTCTTTGGTATTGTCTGTAGAGTTGTTATCGACGATGATAATTTCAAGAGGTATATATGTTTGCCTTTTAATCGACTCCAGACACGCTTCAAGGGTCTCGTGATTGTTGCGTGTTGTCACGATGACCGAAACCAATGGACCGCTCATACTCCAACTCCTATAATTCGCTTAAAATCAGCGTAACTCTGATCAAATGTAATCGACTTGCTCCACTTCCAGCCGGCATAACGCATAGCTTGGTACTGATCGTCATGCGCAAAAAGGCGACTGATGCCGCGTGCCAGAGCCGAAGGTGAGGGCTCAGTAACAAGGCCGGTCCATTCGTGCCGAACGCTGTCACGCAAGCCGTTCACGTTGTAGACGACCGCCGGTGTCCCTTGGCTGGCGGCTTCAGTAATGGTAAGCCCCCAGCCCTCGTGAACGGCAGTCTGCAGGATAGCGTGAGCCTTTTGCATAAGCTCAATCTTTTGTTCTTTGTTCACCAGCCCAAGGTAATCGATGTCGTCACGAAACGGACTGGCTTGGATTCGCCGCAGAACTTGGCGGCCATACTCGCTATCAGATTTCCCGGCAATCTTGAGCCGCAAGCTGGGAATTGATTTTTTGGCGGCTTCGAAGGCCAGGACTTGATCGATTGTGCGCTTCATGGCGCGCATCGCCCCGAGGCTCAAGACAGTAGGACTCTCAAACTTCTGGATGCTGCCGATGTCATTGGCTGGTTCGATCTCGACACCTTCCGACATAATGTGGAGGCGGCGCGAATCAAACCCATGACGTATTAAGTCGCTCGCCGTACTATCAGACACTGTCACGACCGGGATTTTGGAATATGCCAAGATACGGCTCGCCACCGGTTCGAGCGCGTAGCGGCCCACATATGAAAGCGGTTTTTTGGTCTCATAAAACCATACCGGACCCTCCATTTGGTGGTAGAGCAGATAGCGTTTGGCCTTACGTTCGAACAAGACGCTAAAATAGGGAGCGCCATTTACTTCTTCGATCAACACATCGTATCGATTACGCATATGGCGTATAAAATAGACACAGGCTTGAAGGGGGTGGGCGTAACGATTAGAACCGACACGCACAATGTTGAGTCCGTCTATTACTTCCTGCTCCGGAGCGCCCTCGTAACCGGAAGTGAGTAGCGTAACATCATGACCGTCGGCCAACAAACGCTTGCAGAGCTCCCGCGCTACTACTTCTGCGCCACCGGCTTCGGGATGGCGCTGGTCTTTCCAGCTTAACCACAAGATACTCATCTACCGTATTGCCTCCTCCAGGATTTGCGCCTCTTCGTTTACGCGTTCTTCGGGACGCACGACATACAACGGACGGTTGGTAACTTCAGCGTGAATATGTGCAATGTACATCGAAATCATACCAAGACAAGTCAGTACCACACCCACCAAAAAGACAATCATTATCGCTAGCATCGTCGTACCATTTGTGCCCAGATGAAGATAATCATTCAACATATAACGCTCGACGTACAAGAACAAACCCCCTGGGACACTTACTGCCAAAATCAAAACACCCAGATACCCGGCCAGGCGCAGCGGCAGCAAACTATATGCCGTAAAACTATTGATCGCCAGATTGACCAGTTTGCGGAAGGTGTAGCCGGGCCTCCCGAATTTGCGCGGCGCTTGTTCGAAGTAAATGTACTCGCGGTCAAACCCGATCCAGTCGATCAGTCCGCGCGTGATGCGGTTGCGCTCGGTAAACTGGTTGAACACGTTGACCACCTTGCGGTCCAGCAGGCGATAATCTGTGGCATTCGGTGTAATCTTAGTATGAGAAATATGTTTCATGATACGATAAAAAAGTTTAGCCCCCCAACGTTTTGCCACGCTTAGCTTGCGCGACTTAAACACGCCCACAACGACTTCAGCACCGGCCTCCCACTTATGAATGAATTGTTTCATGAGGCTTGGCGGCATCTGCATGTCAGCATCCATAATGAGTGCCGCATTCCCACGAGCCGCATGCAGGCCGGCGGTAACTGCAGCTTCTTTGCCAAAATTCCGGCTAAAACGTATCAATCGCACTCGGTGATCTTTTTTGGCAAATGTGCGCAACACTTTCACCGACCCATCCTGACTACCATCATCGACAAAGAGCATTTCGAACCTGTAGGGCAGCGAGCGGCTATGCTGGTTCAGCTCTTTGTAAAGCTCGGGTAAACTTTCCGCTTCGTTATACACGGGCACGATTATAGAGATGAGTCGCGTATGAGCGTGTGATTTCATACTTGTTCCTCCCTTTTTTGCTTAATCACATACTTACCGGCCACGAAACCGGTAATCAGTAAAATCATACTCAAGCTGCCGAGCAGCAAACTCAAAACCACGCCACGCAACGTAGTATGGTTGGTAATCATGAGGCCATAAGTGATAAACGCGCCGGCAAGAACGATGAGTGCAATGGCGTAGCGGCGTAGTGCCATATAATACGTTACTACAAGATTTACCATCGATACGACAAAAATCGCCGCGCTCAGCATCGGTAAGAGCGACGCGTACTCGGTATATTGGCTGCCCATTAAAGTTTCGATAATCCATTCCGGCGCCAATACAAATACAGCCAATACCGGCACACTCACCAGAAAGAGCAGGTAGAACGACTTTGTCAGAAGTTCACGGTTTTTGATATCGCTGCCTCTCAGCCTTACCGAGGGCATCAATACCTGCGAAATCGAACCTGTCACAAAGAATATAACCCGTGCAACCGCTGCGATACCGGCATACAAACCAGCCGTTTTGGCATCGAAAAAGTGCTTCACTATCAAAATATCGATACTGAATTGCAATGTAACGACTAACGACGTTACAAGTACCAGGCCGGCATACTTCAACTCCGGTTTCAGCAAACTTATATCCGGCCGGTGCCAACGCTCACCCGGAATATGTAGGAGTCCTATGCGCTTCGCCCAATATGCCACATATAAGAAAGCCAGAAACTGAGCGAACGCAACACCCCAAATTGCGCCCGCCGTCCCCAGTCCGACTGCCACCAAAGTGGCAGACAAAAGAATCTTGGTGCTAGAGGCTAGTAAATTCGCAATCGATGTCACCACGAATCCCCGGCGCCCGCGTATAAAAGCACTTCGAAACGTAAACGGCACGCTTACTACGATGGTCAGCATCAATATGACGAACGGAAACGAATCGTCGAACTGAAAAAAGGCGCCTACCTGGTGGCTGAATATGACCGAAAACCCCAATAGCGCCAAGCTGGCTACAAACGCAATCCGTTCCAGCTCGAAAATGACCTGGTTACGCTTGGCTTCATCTTCATAATTGGCCGCGATATTAACAGTCACCAGCCCCAGCACAGTCAAAAAGATACTCAGCTGCAAAAAAAACGAAACCAGCGCCTGCACTTCGCCAAATGCAGCCGGTGACAGCAGACGCCCTAAAATAGGATAATACAAATAATTAAGCGCGCCGACCGCCACAGATCCCACAAAAAAAATAGCATTGTGGCGTATAAACGAGCTTCGTTTCAAACGAGAAATGGTGCTTGTGACATATTCCACCCGCGGAGTTTACCACGTTTCACTAGCGCGTCCAGAGCGATTATTTCACAGTTCGCTGTTGTAAATCCTGTAGCCGCCCCCGATACGTACGAGCCGCTTCAGGGAAACCCAAAACATGCAGGGCACCGACCAAAACATACAATTTATCGAGTTCGACTGTCGAAGTATGACCGCGTTCGGCGGCAGTAAACCTCTCGCCGATCACATCGATGAGCCACTTTTCCTGGGAGGCTGTCACCAGCTTGACAACAGAAGTTGTGCCGCCGGCTATGGGACCGGACATTTCGAGGGAACGGGCCGATTTGTCTCTTTTGTGCAAATGACCTTTTTTGATGAGATTATCGATGTGGATCGCAACCGTCGAAACTGATTTGTAATTAAGGGCGCGCATGATCTCGCGATAGCTTGGTCCATAGCCCTGCTGAGCAATAAACTCCTCGATAAATGTTAGAAGCTCACGTTGTTTTTTACTTGGCCGGCTTTCGGCGGTTTCGTCACTCACAATGTCAACCTGTCTTTTATACGTCGGGGACCTTTGAAGACCCATACTTTATCCATAGCGTAATTCCAAAAAATCAGGAATGTCCACACTACAAATTTGCCTATATAGGGGCTTAGCCCTAAAAAATCCTGCATTGCCCACAGCATAGCGTAGGTAATAAAAAAGTTTACGAGCAGTAGCGTACCGTACCGAAAAATGCTGGTCGTGAAATGTTCACCTATAGCATTCTTATCGAAAACCCAATAGCGATTCAACGCATAACTCATCATCAAACCGGCAACGTAAGCTGCGGCAGTAGCGATGAAAAGATTGGTGCCGAGCGGATTAAAGCAAAACCAAAATGTTGCATAATCGACACCCGACACAATAGCACTTGTCACCAAATACTGCACGATCGTCTGGAGCTCGCCCGAGCGTTGTAATTTATAAAAATAAGGGGCGCGGTAATATGGATGGATCATAATATAAGCGTTTGTTCTTATGTACTATCGTACTACACGAACCCGCCTGTCTAAAATAAGTCGGGGAGAGGGCAGCGGCGAACGACCCGCTATGCTATTCGTCGCACATAGTCCAACGCGCTGCAAAGGCCGAAAAACAGGAGAGAAAGCTGGTCCATACCCGGTTTCCTTCCTGAATACTGCATTATTGCTCAGTCATACATAGAGCCACCAAAGCCCACCAAGTAAGTGAGGTAGGGTCGTCCGCCCAACCATGTAAAAAAATATTGATCACTGCCAACCCGGCAAAGCTCGCCAAAAGCGCGGCAGGCAAGGCTCCTCTGCGTCGCGCAATCTGTATTGCAGCCATAACACAAATCGTCATAAATAGTCCGAGTCCGATCCAACCGGTTTCCTGTGCGATCTGCACGTAATAATTTTCGGCAAGTTTCGGTCCCGAAGCGTTGTAAAAAGACGCCGGCCCTGCACTCCCCGGTCCACTACCCCAAGGATGTCGCACAACATCTTGCAGTCCTTCCCATGTGGCCTGCCAATGTTTTTCGGTCGAACCTTCAACAAGACTGCTGTCGGACGGCTGCGAATGAAAAACAGCCAACCTTACCTCCGGAATACTAACCGCCGCCCATATTACGACACCTATAACCAGGATTACCGGAATAATACCCAGCTTAACCCACTGCACCAATCGTACTCGCGGCAACATTATAACGCCCAGCATCACCACCGTCACGGCCACGCCGATCCAGGCACTTCTGGAGCCGGTCAGAAACTCGGCTACAAGCCCGGAGCCAAGTGCGCTCCAAGCCAAAACACTCCGTCGCGGTTTATATACCATGCAAAGTGCCAGCGCAATCGGCAAAAGCAAATATGCCCCGAGCGTATTGGGTCCGCGCATCGTCGCAAAGGCCCGCAGGGCATCAGGGCGCTCATCGACAAGCACATACGGCGCGATGGTCATGTCTTTTGCATAGCCGAAGGGTGCCAAAAAATCCTTGGGCAGTACGAATACTTGCAAAACTGCCATAACCCCAAGGCCGATAGTCGTCCACAGCAAAAACTTGATTGCTCGTTCTCTGTAGCGCTTCAGATGAGGTGGTGTCGCCTCGACGACGACCTGCATCAGCACGAAAATCGCAAAAAATCTCAGGTTCATCATCAAACCAGCCAGCACTGCCTCCATTGAAGCTGTCGAACTCAGGCTCAGCACGCCATGCAGCAATACATAGAGTGCGATAAGCTGGTTGATTTTGCGCCGCCATATCGTCTTGGCAATATCCGGCCTAAGCGAACAAAAACCGATCACCAACGGTACTGTCGCTACCAGCAGTACTTCTTTCCATGATTTCCACAGCAGCAACGGCCCGATTGCCGTCCCGCCCCACGTTTTCTTGTCTGGGTGTTCACTTCTTCTAGTAATGATACAATGTTATACAAGGATTTACCTACACTCATGCCTACTCGAAATGCCCGTTTGTATAGTATTGCTTTGATCATCGGCGACTTTTTGACACTGCTTGCAGCTTTTACGCTTGCCTACATTGTACGTGTCCAGATCGATAACCGGCCGCTGGTAGCCGACATTCATGCGGCACAATTTTTGGCGACTTCGCTGCTGCTTATTCCGTTATGGATCGCAGCCTTCGTCAGTTTGGGTCTTTATAATAGCCGCGTGTATGCCAGACGCCTCACCGAAATCGGCCGGTTGCTAATTGGCTGTCTTGTGGGTATTCTCATTGTGTTGGGCTATTCGTTTGTCGTGAATGCACCAGTTTTCCCTGCCCGGCTGGTGGCCGTGTATGCCTTTACCGGCAGCTTTGTGGCACTTATTATCGCCCGCGAAGTTATTCGCCAAATACGGACGCTTTTATTCAAGTACGGACGGGGTGTCAGCAAGGTGCTGATTATCGGCGCCAGTGAAGCTGTCGGCGATATCGCCACCCAGTTGGACGACACCCGCAAATCCGGCTACCACATCGTAGCGATTGCCGGGCCGAAACGGATCGTACCAGCCGGTTTCAAAGGCCATCATTATAGCACTGTTGAACACGCCTTGGGCGCCTTAAAGCGCCTGCAAATTACCACCATCGTCCAGACCGACCTATACGACAGTTCGGAACGCAACCAACGGATCATGAGCGCCGCTCAAGCAAACCACATCAACTACAACTTTATTCCCGGCGAGCCGGAATTTTATTCGGGTAAGAATACGATCGACGTCTTCTTGGGGTATCCGGTTATATCGGTGCATCAAACACCTCTTGTGGGTTGGGGTGAGGTGGTAAAACGTGTATTTGACTTTGTTGCCGTCTCCCTTCTCCTAGTGATACTCTCGCCTCTTTTCCTGGCGGTTATGCTCCTTCAGAAGATATTCAATCCCGGACCGATTTTTTACATCAGCCGCCGGCTCACCCGGCATGCCAAACCGTTCGGACTATACAAGTTCCGCACCATGAGTGCCGAGTATGGCGGCAAAGATGCTGCCGAAGAACTTCGTGATATGGGCCGCGAAGATCTGGCACTCGAGTACGAACGCAATCGCAAACTTACCAACGATCCGCGTATCACCTGGCTTGGCGCATTTCTGCGCAAAACGTCGCTCGACGAATTACCGCAATTCTTCAATGTTTTTCGCGGCGAGCTCAGTCTGGTCGGACCGCGGCCGATCCTGCCCCAAGAACTCTACCTATACAAAGGCCGCGGAGCCCTCCTCCACAGTGTCAAATCCGGTGTGACGGGTTTATGGCAAGTGTCCGGCCGCAGCAATCTTGCTTTCGAAAAACGAGTTGAGCTCGAACTCTATTACGCCCAGAACTGGTCATTTTGGCTGGATATAAAGATTCTCCTCAAGACCCTACCGGCTTTATTTAAAGAAGGATCGGCGCGGTAGTTCCTTGAAGCGGAAAAGGCAAAGCGAGCCGAAAATAGCAATCGTGTGCGACTGGCTCACCAACATGGGCGGCGCCGAGAAGGTCGTACTCTCTATTGCCAAAGCTTTTCCGGGCGCGCCAATCTACACTTCCGTCTTCACACCCAAAACAATGCCTGCATTCAAGGGCCTGGACATCCGCACGACCTATCTACAGAAGCTACCGGGATTTTTGCGCACCAAGCATCAACTCTTCCCAGTTTTTCGGGCTCACGCCTTCCGTCGGCTTGATCTGCATGAATACGATGTTATTATTTCAATTGCCAGCGCCGAGGCCAAGGCCGTACAAAAACGCCCGGACGCCGTACATATCTGCTATTGCCATACACCGACCCGTTACTATTGGAGTCATTACGAAGATTATAGACGCGAGCCCGGCTTTGGTCCGCTCAACCCCATTATCCGGCTTATAATCCCCCTTTTTGTGAAGTGGATGCGCCGATTGGACTTGCGTTCTGTGCGGGGTGTCGACTACTTTATAGCTAATTCTTTGACTGTTGCCCAACGAATCAAAACATTTTACCATCGTGATGCATCCGTCTTGAACCCACCTGTCGGAATGGACCGGTTCCGCACACTCGATATTACCGGCACGCGTCGAGGATTCATTATCATTGGCCGGCAAGTCCCCTACAAGCGTGCCGACCTTGCCATCGCCGCGTGTAACGAATTAAGCCTGCCTCTTACTATGTATGGCGATGGCAGTGAACACAAACGCCTGGCGGCTATGGCCGGTCCAACCGTCAAGCTGATCGCTGGCGCCTCTGACGCCGAGATAGCACGGGCCTTGACTCATGCGGAAGGCTATATTATGCCTCAAGAAGAAGACTTCGGCATTATCCAGATCGAAGCCATGGCCGCCGGGACGCCTGTCATTGCCTTTGCCAAGGGCGGATCGCAGGATGCGGTCGTCGAAGGTAAAACAGGCATATTCTTTGCCGAGCAAACCGTAGAATCGCTTGCCGATGCGCTTAGGCGCTTCAAGCCTCAACAATTCAACCCTCTATACATTCGGGAGCGCGCCGAATCATTCAGCGAAGAACGATTTGTTGGCCGACTTCAACAGTTCGTTGGCGAACACTATAAGCAATAGGCTCGGCTTTGGGCAGAGGCGACGCCGCAGAGAGTTGACCGAAATCGCCCTGACCGGTGGAGCACTGCTGGGTGCTCATCTGCTACAAGCAGCTTGTGGGATGGCCCAAGTTCACCGCCCAAAGGAAGCTCACAGTAGCAAAAAGCTAGGTGCGGGGGCGACCGATTGGTCGCCCTTTCGCATGTCTATTTACTCTTGGAAGATTGTACTTTTGTCGCAATTCTTTTGACATTATGCGAAAGATCCTTGCGGGCCACCAAAATACCGTTTTTGGTATTGATGACAACAATATTATCAAGTCCGATAACGGCGATTGGCTTATCCTCTTCGTTGCGCATATACGAATTCTCTACTCCCTCAAGCTCAACGTAACCGAGCCTGAAGTTCCCCTGCTCATCTGTTTCCGCCACGCGATGTGCATCGGCAAACGAACCGATATCCATCCAGTCAAACGCAGCCGGCACCACCAGGAGGTTCTTGGTCTTCTCCATCAAAGCGTAATCTATCGCGATCTTTTCGAACGATAAGAACGCCTCCCGCAGCGAATCATCGTCTTGGGTGGCTACCAGCTTCTCGTAGTTTTGCTTGAGATCGGGAGCATATTGCTGCATAGTCTCCAAAAAAGTATTGACTGAGCCTACAAAATAACCGGCGTTCCATAAATATTTGCCGCTCTGCACATAGTCCTGCGCGGCCTCGAAATCCGGTTTCTCTTTGAACATGACCACTTCGTGGACGTAGTCGCTATCTTCAACCAGGCCGTCTTTTTGGATGTATCCGAACAGCACCGACGGATAAACCGGCTCGATCCCTACCAGTGTAATACGGTTTTCTTTGCGCGACACTTCGTCGGCAATCTTAAAAGAATGTACGAAGCCTTCTACGTCGCGAACATAGTGGTCGGCGTGCATGAAGGCAACCGGCTCGTCGTGATCGTGGCGAGCCTGAATATGATTGAGTGCTATCACAAAACAGCCTG
>WNFY01012249.1_pt1 | contig 10150 bp, 5 predicted proteins | sample 5400091 | NCBI WGS metagenome assembly WNFY01 (sample SAMN13153364, study PRJNA577476) | soil metagenome | isolation source: 60 cm soil or saprolite under grassland replicate 1 | place: USA:California | collected 2016-06-15 | reverse complement strand
TGGCGATGGAGAACCGCACGGTGCTGTCGCTGGACGTGCCGGTCGAGCAGGGCGCGCCGCCGCTGGGCCAGCTCCTGCCCGACACCCGGGAGCGTGGCGAGGTCGAGGACCTGATCATGCTGCCCGACCTGGTCTCCAGCCTGCCGGCGGTGGAGCGGGCGGTGGTGGTGCTGTACTACTTCAACGGACTGAAGCAGCGCGAGATCGGCGCGCTGATCGGCTGTTCCCAGATGCAGGTCTCGCGCCTGCTGCGCCGCTCCTGCGAGCGCCTGCACGACCAGCTCGTCGCCACCGACGCCTGACCCTTCCAGCGGCCGCTCACGATTCCCTCCTGCGCCGCCCGGCGCGTCTGGGGTAGCGTTCGTGGGGCCGCGAGGAGGGATTGCCATGGCGAAGTACGACCCCGAGACCGCGCTGATCGTCGTCGATATGCAGAACGACTTCGCCGACCCCGCCGGCAGCCTGTACGTGCGCGGCGGCGAGCAGGTCGTCCCGGTGGTCAACCGGGAGATCGAGCTGGCGGCGGCCGCCGGCGCCGCGGTGGTCTACACCCAGGACTGGCATCCGGAGACCACGCCGCATTTCGCCAAGGACGGGGGCATCTGGCCGGTGCACTGCGTGCAGGGAACCTGGGGTGCGGAATTTCACCCTCAACTTCACATCGAGGGTGAGGTCGTGCGCAAGGGGAGCGGCGGCGAGGACGGCTACTCGGGGTTCTCCATGCGCAGTCCCGAGACCGGCGAGGAGCGGCCCACCCAGCTGGAGGAGCTGCTGCGCGAGCGCGGCATCCGCAGAGTGGTGGTCGCCGGCCTGGCAACCGACTTCTGCGTGAAGGAGACGGTCCTGGACGCGGCCGAGCGGGGCTTCGAGGTCGGCCTGCTCGCCGAGGCGGTCCGCGCCGTGGAGCTGGAGCCGGGCGACGCCCAGCGCGCCATGGACGACATCTACCGCGCCGGCGCCACCGTCGTCAGCCTGGGGTGAGCCGCTTCACCGCAGCGCCAGGACCGCGGTGACCGTGGTGCCGTGGCCCGGGTCGAGTTGATCTCGAAGGAGCCGCCGGCCATCTCGACGCGCTCCCGCATGCCGGACAGCCCGAAGTGCTGGAGGCCGCGTATGGTCCTGGCGACGTCGAAGCCGGCCGTCGTCGCGCACCGCCAGAAGCCGGCGCGTAGTCGCGCAGGGCGGCCGGCAGCCCGAAGTCGTCGAGCGCCGGCGGCCATCCGCCGCCAGCTTGATGGCGGCGGTCAGCAGCAGGCCGCCCAGCATGAACACGTACGACGCCAGGTACAGGGCGTCGGCGACCATCCTAGAGCCGCTTCGTTAGCCCGCTGGCTGGCGAGATACTCGGGCAGAGACGACCCTGAACGGGTGCACGGTGGTTGGCGGATGGAGGGAGCGAACGTGGACGCACATGGCGCGATGCAGCAGACCGAGCGCTGGGCCGAGCTGGGCCAGCAGCTCAGAGTGGATTCGGTGCGGGCGGCCGCCGCGGCCGGCTCGGGCCACCCGACCTCGTCGATGTCGGCGGCGGACCTGATGGCGGTGCTGCTCGACGGGCATCTCCGCTACGACTTCGACGAGCCCGCCAACCCCTGCAACGACCACCTGATCTTTTCCAAGGGCCACGCTTCGCCGCTGCTGTACTCGCTGTACCACGCCGCTGGCGCCATCGACGAGGGCGAGCTGCTGAGCTTCCGCAAGCTCGGCAGCCGGCTCGAGGGCCACCCCACCCCCAGGCTCCCCTGGGTCGACGTGGCCACCGGCTCGCTCGGGCAGGGCCTGCCGGTGGGTGTCGGCGTCGGGCTGGCCGGCCGCTACCTGGACCGCCTGCCCTACCGCGTGTGGGTGCTGTGCGGCGACGGCGAGCTGGCGGAGGGATCGATGTGGGAGGCCTTCGAGCACGCGGCCTTCACGCAGCTCGACAACCTCACCGCCATCCTGGACATCAACCGCCTCGGTCAGACCGGGCCGACCCGCCACGGCTGGGACACCGGCGCCTACGCCGAGCGGCTGCGCGCCTTCGGCTGGCACGCCATCGAGATCGACGGCCACGACGTCGACGCCATCGACAAGGCCTACCAGGACGCGGCCGGCACCGACGGGCGGCCCACCGCGATCGTCGCCCGGACCGTCAAGGGCAAGGGCGTCCGGGCGGTCGAGAACCAGAACGGCATGCACGGCAAGCCGCTCGACGACCCCGAGGCCGCCATCCGCGAGCTGGGCGGTGTGCGCAACCTGACGGTCCAGGTGCTCCGGCCGCCGAGCCGGTCGCCGCACCGCTTCCCGTCGACCGGCGAGCTGGAGCTGCCGCGCTTCGAGGTCGGCGACAAGGTCGCAACCCGCAAGGCCTACGGCCAGACGCTGGAGGCGCTGGGGGCCGCGGACGGCAACGTGGTGGCGCTCGATGGCGAGGTCAGCAACTCGACCTACTCGGAGCTGTTCGCCAAGGCCTATCCCGACCGCTTCTTCGAGATGTACATCGCCGAGGAGCAGATGATCGCCGCCGCCGTCGGCATGCAGGTGCGCGGCTGGCGGCCGTTCGCCTCCACCTTCGCCGCCTTCTTCACCCGCGCCTACGACTTCATCCGCATGGCCGCGGTGAGCAGGGCCGACCTGCGGTTGGTCGGCTCGCACGCGGGTGTGTCGATCGGCGAGGACGGGCCGTCGCAGATGGGGCTGGAGGACCTGTCCGCCCTGCGCGCGGTCCACGGCAGCGTGGTGCTGCACCCCTGCGACGCGAACCAGACGGCGTCGCTGGTGGCCGCCATGGCCGAGCAGGCCGGCATCTCCTACCTCCGCACCCTTCGGGGTGCCACCCCGGTGATCTACCAGCCGGGCACGCCGATGCCGATCGGCGGCAGCCAGGTGCTGCGCTCCAGCGACGAGGACCAGGTGACCGTAGTGGCGGCCGGCGTGACCGTGCACGAGGCGCTGAAGGCGGCCGACCAGCTCGCGGAGCGCGGCGTGCGGGCCCGCGTGATCGACTGCTACTCGGTCAAGCCGATCGACCGGGTGACGCTGCACGCCGCGGCAGAGGCGACCTCCAGGATCGTCACGGTGGAGGACCACTGGCCGGAGGGCGGGCTCGGCGACGCCGTGCTGGACGCCTTCGCCGACGCCGGGCCCGTGCCGAGGGTCGTGAAGCTGGCCGTCTCCGGCATGCCCGGCTCCGGCAAGCCCGACGAGCTGCGGCACCAGGCCGGGATCGACGCCGAGGCGATCGCCGACGCCGCGCTGGCCCTGGCCGAGGTCGACCGCTCCTGACCCGGCGCCGCGCGCTCAGTCGCGGAGCCGGAGGCGGCCCGCCGAGGCCAGCTCGTCGAGCATGTCGATCAGCTCGGTGACCTCCTCGTCGGTGTTGGCCGCGGTGACCTGGAGCCTGAAGCCGACCTCCTCGCGCGGGACACCCGGGAAGAAGGCGAGCGTGACGTAGATGCCGCGCTCGTACATGACCGCGCCCACCTTGCCGAGGTCGTCGGGGTCGGCTATGGGCACCTCGACGATCGGGAAGCCGGAGGTGTTGAGGGTCATGGCGCCGAGCCGGTCGAGGTGGTCGAGCACCCGCCGGGTCTTGGCGTACAGGCCGGCGCGCAGCGCGTCGCCGCGCCTGGCGTTGACCTTGAGGCCCTCCAGCCCGCTGGCCAGCGACGCGACCGGCGAGGGCCCCGAATACAGGTAGGGCGGAGCGGCGATCTTCAGCAGCTCCTTCATCCGCGGCGGGCAGGCGATGAACGCCAGCATCGACGAGTAGGCCTTGGAGAAGCCCCCGGTCAGGATCACGTGGTCGTAGGACTCGCCGAGGTGGCGGACCACGCCGTTGCCGCGCCGGCCGTACGGTGAGGACTCGTCGGGCGATCGCTCGCCCACCACCCCGAAGCCGTGGCCGTCGTCCACGTACAGCAGCGCCTCGTAGCGGCGCGTCAGCTCGCTGAAGGTGGCCAGGTCCGGTGGGTTGCCGGTCATGGAGTTGATGCCGTCCATGCAGATCAGGCGGGGGTGGGCGCGCTCGGCGGCGAGCAGGCGCTCCAGGTCCTCGGGGTCGTCGTGCCGGAAGCGCCGCAGCGTCGCCCCGTGCGACCGGGCGACCACGCAGCCGTCGTAGATGGTCTTGTGGGCGCGCGCGTCGATGAAGATGGTCCCCTCGCCCGCCAGCACCGGGATGACCGAGGCGTGGATGTGGGTCAGCGTCTGCAGCATCAGCACGTCCTCGGCGCCCAGCAGCTCCACCAGCTCGTGTTCGAGCTGCTCGTACAGGACCGGGCTGCCGATCATGCGCGACCAGCTCGGGTGCGTGCCCCAGCGGTCGAGGTAGGCGGGGATCGCCTCGATGATCTCGCGGTCCAGGTCGAACCCGAGGTAGTTGCACGAGGCGAAGTCGATCAGCCAGCGGTCACCGATGCGCACGCGGCGGCCGTCGATCTCGTCGATGACAGCGTCCACCTGCGGATTGCTGGCGTGGAGGTCGGCGAGGTCTGTGTTGGCGGCCAGCCAGCGGTCGAGCCAGGGACGAGCGGTGGCTGGCCTGCCCGCCTCAGTGCGGGGGGGCCGAATCGGTGCCATCCCTGGTCCAAAGCGATTGCCGGCCTGGGCCGCGCAGCTGGATCGCACGCCCCCGAGCACGGTCGCCATTGACCAGGCTGCCGGATGCGAAGACTGTCTGCATCCTCGTTGATTCCTCCCACTTTCCGCAGAAGCACACGTCGCGATACGATTTTGCGGGCCTGGCGGCGGTTACGGCAAATCGCCTGCTCAGCGCGAGGGAATTCGGCGGTGCATCTCGACGGCGATGGTGGTGCCACGCCCTGGGGAAGAGTCGACCAGCAATTTTCCGCCGACCATTTCGACCCGCTCGCGCATATTGGTGAGTCCGAAGTGTCCCTGCGCCACCAGTGCGGTCGCCCCGACAGGGTCGAAGCCGATGCCGTTGTCGCGGATCAGCAGGCGCACGTGCCCGTCGACGGCCGCCAATGAAATGCTCACCTTCGAGGCGTTGGCGTGCTTGCCCACGTTGGTGAGCGACTCCTGCGTGACCCGGTACAGGACCGTTTCCAGCTCGGGGGCCAGCTCCAGCCGCGCCCCGGTGTCGACGGCGCACAGCACGCCGCTGGACGACTCGAAGGACCTGCACTGGTTCCGGAGCGCGCTGACCAGGCCGAGCTCGTCGAGCACGGGCGGGCGGAGCTCGGTCATCAGCCGGCGCAGCTCGTTGATCTCGCCGGCGGCCTTCGCCTCGAGGCTGGTGAGCAGCTCGTCGGCGGCGTTCGGACTGTCGCGGCGCACGTGGTGGCGGGCCAGCTCCAGCCCATAGAGCAGCGCGGTGAGCTGCTGCACCGGCCCGTCGTGCAGCTCGGCCGCCAGCCGGGAGCGCTCCGCCTCGGTGACGCGCAGCACCGACTGCATGACGCGCTTGCGCTCGTGCTGCAGCGTCACCTCGCCGGCCAGGCCGCTCATCCGCGCCAGGGCCAGCAGGAACAGGACGGCCGAGCCGCCGGCGATCACCGGGACGTCCAGCGGCTCGTCGCGCACCGACTCGACGACCAGCGCTGCCGGGGCGATCAGCGAGGCGCAGGTGATCAGCACCAGCCGGCTGCGCGGCAGGCGGATGCTGACCGGCGCCCGGTCCGAGAGGGAGGCCATGGACGGGTGCAGGGCGGCGGCGCCCAACCCGACGTAGAACGCGATCCAGCCCAGATCGATCGGGCCACCCTGCTGCCAGGTGCCGGCCAGCTGGAGCAGCCCGAGCAGCACGTCGGCGACGATCAGGGCCACCAGGCTGGCCATCAGCATCGCCAAGGCCGGTTGCCGACGGCCCGGGCTGACCACCAGCCGCGCGGCAACGGCCAGGACCAGCACGTCGGCCAGGGGATAGACGATCGCGACCGCCCGCTGGAGCGTGCTGAGGCTGGAGTTGTGGACGTGCGGGATGATCAGGAACACCCACGCGAGCAGCGCCAGTCCGGTCGAGACGATGGTGGCGTCGATCAGGCTGGCGGTGTCCCGCCCCGGCGTGCGGGCACGGATCAGCAGCAGCAGGCCGATCACCAGGCACGGGTAGAACGCCAGGTACAGGAGGTCCACGTAGGACGGGAACGCCGTGATGGGGGCGTGGAGCGCCTGCACGCGGACCGCGTAGAGGGTGTCGCCGAGCGCGAACAACACCTGGCCGACCGCGAACAAATACCATGGCAGTGGTCGATCAGGACGATTGAGGCGAATTCCAGCCACAATTGCGGCAGCCGAGGAGAACCCGATGACCGGCCAGACCACGAGCCTGGCGAAAGCCGGCGGGACCAGGTAATCCGCAACGGCGAGCGCGGCACCCAACAGCAGGTATGCCCGCCATCCCCACTGCCTCATGGCGGCAATTATGGCCTAGAACGGTTCCTCTCTGTATGTCAAGGACCCGGAGCACTGATCAGCCTCGGCCATGCCAGAACCGACTGGCCTTGGAGTGTGGGCGTGGATGGCTCTGCCACCGACTGGACCAAGGTTGGTCGATCGGGTTCGGCCGCGGTGTCAGGCGGCGTGACGCCGCCGCAGCAGGCGGATGGTGACGAGGAGTAGGCCGAGGAGTGGGAGTCCAGCGGCAGCGGCCAGCGGCAGCCGCCCGATCAGGATGAGGTAGGCGAGCCACAGGGCCAGGACCTGGACGCCGAGCGTCAGTGCTACTTGGTAGCCGGATGGCGGAGGCGTGCCGGGCCGGCCGAGGTGGCGCGCCCGGACCAGCTCAGAGGTTATCGCCAAGACCACGACGAGGGGCACGAGCCACGGCCAGAGTGGCATGGCCGGAAGGGCCCCGGCGGCGATCAGGACGCCGCCGCCGCTGCGGGACCGGCGGCGCCATACGATGCCCAACAGCACCAACAGGCCGGCGCTGGCGATCAGGATGCCGCCGCCGGTAGTGGTCCCGGTCCTCGCCGTGGCGCCGGTGCCGATCACGGGCTGGGCGCCCCCCAGCGCGATGCGGGCGCCGACCACTACCTCGGCCGCGCCGATCAGCCCGGCCAGGACACCGTCCGCGCGCCGCTGCCAGCTGCCCCTGCCGCCAGCGCAGGTCCGCCGGCATCCCGGCGGCGATGCGCCGCAGGATCGACAGGGCCACCACCGCCGCCGGCGTCGCGGCCTGGAGCCCGGCGGCTCGCTGCTCCCAGACGTCGGAGGCGACTTCGGCTCGCCGCCGCTGGCCGATCTCGGCGGGGAGGTGCTGGGTGTAGGTCGCCACCCACCGGACACCAGCGCGGCCGCCCGGTCGGCCGCGTTCATGTTGGCTCCAGCCGGGGTCGCGGGCGAGCGGGGGATTGCCCAGCCGCTCATTGCCGGCCAGCAGCTCGGCGTCGCTCATGCCGATGCCGCGGTCCTCGATCTCGATCAGGTAGCCGCTCGGCACCAGCTCGCCGGCCACCAGCACCGCCGTGTGGGGCGGCGAGAACCAGGCGGCGTTCTCGATCAGCTCGGCCAGCAGGTGGGCAACGTCCACGCCCGCGTGGCCCGCCACCGAGATCGCGCCCACCGGCAGCACGCGCACGCGCGTGTAGTCCTCGATCTCTGAGACCGCGGCGCGCAGCAGCGAGGCCAGCGGGACCGGCTCGGTCCAGCGGTGTCCCGGCTCCGAGCCGGACAGCACGATCAGGCTCTCCGCGTTGCGCCGCATGCGCGTGGCCAGGTGGTCCAGCTTGAAGAACTGCTCAAGCCGGACAGCGTCGGCCTCGTGGCGCTCCAGGTCGTCGATCAGGGCGAGCTGCCGGTCGACCAGGCTCTGGCTGCGGCGCGCCATGTTGACGAACATCTCGCTGACGCTCCGGCGCAGCGCCGCCTGGTCGATCGCCACGCTGAAGGCCACCCGCTGCACGGCCGTGAAGGCCGCCGCCACGCGGCCGATCTCGCCGGCCGCCGCCACGTCGATCGGCTGCGTCTCGGCGTCGAGGTCGACCGGCTCGCCGCGGTGCAGCCGGTCGACCACGCCGGGCAGCTTCTGCTCGGCCACGTCCATGGCCGCCTGCTCCAGCAGCAGGGGTCTCACCATCGAGCGGGCCAGGAAGCTGGCCAGCGCCACGCTGGACAGCACCGCCACCAGCAGCACCAGCGCGTTGGCGAGCTGCCGTCCGGACGCGGAGGCGATCGCGGCGCGGTTGGCTGCGACGGCTTGGGTGCCGAGCCAGCCGGCGACCGCCCGCAGCGCGTCGACGCGTTCGGTCGCCGCCGACAGCCAGTCGTTCGGCGAGACCTGCCCGGTCGGGTTGCGCCCGGCGCCCAGCAGCAGCGCCTCCAGCTCATCGGCGTGCTCCACCCGCGGCGCACCGACCGCGCGCTGGTAGCGGCCCCGCTGCCCTGGCGTCGCCGTCGCCAGGAAATGGGCCAGCTCGTGCTGGCGAGCGCCCATGGCGGCGGCCAGGAGCTGCTGGTCACGGCCCTGGAAGCCGCCGGAGCGGGTCACCACGGCGCCGAGGCCCCGCTGGAAACTGGCCGCCTCCTCGGCCTGCGCCAGCACCACCAGCGCCCCCAGCTCCCTGGCGGCGCCGCTGCCGGCGGCCGGGCCGGGCATCCGCGCCGCCACCTCCAGCAGCGCGCCGGTGGTCGCGGTGTAGGCGGAGATCGCCTGGCAGACGGTCGCCGGCGTCCGTGGGCCGTGGTCGATGCCGTCGCGCAGGGCCGGCAGCCGGCCCAGCCCCGTGAGCGCCGGCCGCACCAGCCCCCGCGGCCCCTGGTCCTGGCCGCCGGTGTCGGACTTCGCCGCGCTGGCGCGGAACGTGCCCATTGCGCGGTCCACCCGCGACCGGGCCGAGGTGACGGCGGCCCGGTCGCTCGGCTGCGGGAGGGCGCGGCTCTGCCAGACCGCCGACAGGTCGCGCTCGCCGCCCAGCTCGTGCGCGAGCGTGGTGGCGTCGACGGCCAGCGCCACCGCCAGCTTGCCGCGGCGCGCGCCGGAGCCGTCGCGGAGGTCACCCGCGATCCGCAGGGACGCGAGGATCACCGTCCCCAGCGCCGGCAGAATGAAGATCGCAATAAGTTTTGCGCGTATCGGCGCGTCCCGAAGCATCTGCTCCCCGAAATTCGACTGCGAGATTTGCAGATCGTAGAGCGCCCGAGCGGTCGGGCAAAGAACGCGCAATTCTTCGTGAGGGCGCATCGACCGCCGCGCACCCCGGTGGTCAGCGTTTCCCGCGCCGCGCGGTCCTGGTCCTCAGCTCGCTGATCGTCGTGGTGGTGGTGATCGCCTCGGGGTCGGTGCGCAGCTCCAGCAGGGCGGGGCCGCCCGCCGCGATCGCGCGCTCGAACGCCTCGGGGAAGGCGGCCGTGCGGGTGACCACCTCGCCGCGGGCGCCGAACGCCCGGGCCAGCTGCGCGAAATCGGGGTTGCGCAGGTCGGTGCCGACCACGCGGCCCGGATGCGCCAGCTCCTGGTGCATGCGGATGGTGCCGTACATCCGGTTGTTCACCACGATGACCACGATCGCCAGGCCGTGTTGCGCCGCGGTGGCAAGCTCCTGCCCGGTCATCAGGAAGCAGCCGTCGCCCGCGAACGCCACCACCGGCCGGTCGGGGTGGGCCAGCTTGGCCGCGATCGCGGCCGGGACCCCGAACCCCATGGTCCCGCCCTTCGGCGCCAGCTGCGTCCCCAGCTCATGGAAGCGGTAGTAGCGCTGCACCCAGCCCGTGTAGTTGCCAGCCCCCTGCGCGATGATCGCCCCCGCCGGCAGCCGCTCCCGCAGCCACGCCACCACCGCCGCCAGATCGAGGTCGCAGGCCGCCTCGGTCCCCGCGGCCGGGTGCCGCGGGGTCACCGGGGGCTTTGGCTGCGCGGCGGCCGAGGGTGGCCGGGTCGACCAGGTGAGGTGGGCGGCGCGGGCGGACTCGGTCCAGGCCGCCCATGGCGCCTCGGCGACCGGCTCCAGGGCCCCGGCCGCGGCGGCGAACGCCGGCATCCCCGCGACGACGCCGAGATCGGGCTGGTACACCTTGCCCAGCTCGGCGGCGCCCTGGTGGACGTGGATCAGGCGCTGCTGCGGCCGCGGCGGCCGCAGCAGGCGGTAGCCGGAGGTGGTCAGCTCGTCCAGGCGCGTCCCGATGGCCACCACCAGGTCGGCGGCCTCGACCCGCTCCAGCAGCGCGGGGTCGGCGCTGTTGCCGAGCGGCCCGACGTAGCTCGGCG
>WNFY01009176.1_pt1 | contig 10150 bp, 7 predicted proteins | sample 5400091 | NCBI WGS metagenome assembly WNFY01 (sample SAMN13153364, study PRJNA577476) | soil metagenome | isolation source: 60 cm soil or saprolite under grassland replicate 1 | place: USA:California | collected 2016-06-15 | reverse complement strand
TTTATAGATGCTGATCATGGAGTGAGCATTGATAAACTGACGCAATATAATCGCAGACTGTATAAGCAGATAGAAGAAAGTAGTCTCTTTCCAAATGGTGATTTCTCGCTGGAAATCTCTTCGCCTGGCTTGGATGAACCACTTAAACTTCATCGTCAGTATGTAAAAAATATTGGTCGTTATGTGGAAGTGACATTAAAAGATGGAATAAAAAAAGAAGGAAGGTTGATGGAGGCTCGCGACAATGAAATTGCAATTGAAGAAGAAAGGGGAAACAAAAAAAATAAAGAGATCGTGCAACATACTATTTTGTATGATGATATTAAAACAACAAAAATTCAAATAAAATTCTGAAGTAGTAAACCGTATTTTGTATGGCAAGTATAAATCTGATTGAGGCATTCCAGGAATTTAAGGATGCAGAAAATATTGACCGCCCCACCATGATGAAAGTGGTTGAAGATGTTTTCAAAACACTGCTTCGTAAAAAATTCAGCAGCGATGAAAATTTTGATGTAATCGTTAATGCGGAGAAAGGTGATCTTGAAATTATTCGTCGTCGCATGATCGTTGAAGATGGGCAGGTGGAAGATCCTCTGGCGCAAATTGCATACAGCGAGGCGGTAAAAATTGAACCCGATTTTGAAGTAGGAGAGGAGGTGTATGAAGAAATTGATCTTTATGATTTTGGCCGCCGGGCTATTTTAGCTGCCAAGCAAACACTTGCCAGCCGCATCAGTGATCTTAAGAAAAATGTGTTGGCAAAAAAATATTCTGAGCGTGTAGGTGAGATAACCAATGCCGAAGTATACCAGGTTTGGAAGAAGGAAATCCTATTGCTTGACGAAGAGGGCAACGAATTGATTTTACCAAAGAGTGAGCAAGTACCGCAGGATTATTTTAAAAAAGGAGAAACGATACGTGCGGTAGTGAAGAAGGTAGACATGAAGAATAACACTCCTGTCATCATCCTTTCACGTACTTCACCCGAATTTCTCGCCAAATTGCTTGAAATAGAAGTTCCAGAAATATTCGATGGGCTTATCGTTATTAAGAAAATTGTTCGTGACCCTGGTGAAAGAGCCAAGGTTGCTGTTGAATCCTATGATGATCGCATAGATCCGGTGGGCGCCTGTGTGGGTATCTGGCAATTGGCCGCCGGGGGGTAAACATAAAATTGGCCTGCGAATTGACAGGTTACGACATCGATGTTTACCGTGATAACGAAGGTGAAGTTGAAGAATTTGACATTGATCTTGAAGAATTCAGCGATGAAATTGAAAACTGGGTGATTGATGAATTAAAACGCATCGGCTGCGATACGGCCCGAAGTGTACTTGATCTTACTACAGAAGAGCTGGAACGTAGAACCGATCTTGAAAAAGAGACAATCGAAGAATTGAGAAAAGTTTTGGAAGAGGAATTTCAGAAAGGATAAAAACTGAGTGGTGAATTGTGAATAGTGGGTCTGGCTACAGGTTCGGACCTGCGCGACAAAAGCTCAAAAGAATTACAAAAGACAACTAAATAAAAATATATTACAGTCTTAAGGACTATTGACTAAAAAAATCGAATGGCAGAATTAAAATTACCGAGACTATTAGGTGCAGCTAAAGAAAAAAAAGAGATGAAGAAGAGTTCATTTTCAAAAAAGAAGAAAAAAAACCAGTAAAAAAAGAAGAGCCTAAAGAAGAACCACAACCTGTAAAAGAACAAACACCTGTAGCCCAGGAAAAAGAGATTGTAAAAGTTGAAGCGCCTGAAATTGAGGGTCCGAAAGTTTTGGATAAAATAGATCTTTCTTCCATTGATTCATCTACCCGCCCCAAAAAAGGCACAAAGAAAAAAACAGAAAAAGAACAACCCGCTGAAGAGACAAAACCTGCGGCAAAAAAGGGTGGCAAGACAAAGAAAGGAGAAACAAAAAAAGAAGTAGAGGCGGAAAAAACCGAGGAACAGAAGTTGCCGGCAATAGCGGAAAGTGAATTGCCGCCAGTAATTGAAAATATTAAAGCAGAAAAAATAGAAGGCCCGAAGATTTTAGGAAAAATTGATCTCCCGGTTGATAATGATACCAGGCCGAAAAAAGAAGAGAAACGGAAACGTAAGCGAATTCCTATTGAAAAGAAAGAGGTTAAGAGAGAGGATCTGTTTAAAGACAGGAGGGATGGAGGAAACAGGGGAGGGGGTCATTTTAATCGGGATAACCGACCCGGCGCTAGGGGTGGAGGCGGCCGCAGAGATATCAGAAGAAGAGAAGATAAAGAAATAGATCAAAAAGAAATACAGGAAAAAATAAGGGAAACACAAGCGAAACTGTCTGGCGGAGCCAGTCGGGGTAAAGGTTTAAAGGCAAGGCTGCGTCGTGAAAAACGGCAAGAAATGGCCGAGGCAATGGGCGATACAACAGAGGATAACAAACTGCAGCTAACAGAATTTATCAGTGTAAGTGAATTAGCCAACCTGATGGATGTAAGTTTTGCTGATGTGATAAGCAAATGCATGAGCCTTGGCATCATGGTTTCAATTAATCAGCGTCTTGATGCGGAGGTGATCGAATTAGTAGCAAGTGAGTTTGGCTATGATGTTGAGTTTATTGATATGGAAAAACAAATGGAGATAGAGGAAATAGAAGAAGATGAAGATGGTGAAGATGAGTTGCAATTACGTTCTCCTATTGTTACAATTATGGGTCACGTTGATCACGGAAAAACTTCATTACTTGATTATATACGCAGCGCAAATGTTGTAGCTGGTGAAGCTGGTGGAATTACCCAACATATAGGCGCTTACCAGGTGGAGCTACCAAATGCAAAAGAGATCACATTTCTTGATACGCCTGGACATGAGGCATTTACTGCGATGCGTGCAAGAGGCGCAAAGGTTACCGATATCGCGGTAATTGTAATTGCCGCCGATGATGCAGTAATGCCTCAAACCCGCGAGGCCATCAGCCATGCGCAGGCAGCAGGCGTACCCATGATTTTTGCAATTAATAAAATTGATAAGGATGGTGCTAATGCGCAAAAAATTTATGAGCAACTTTCACAAATGAACTTATTAGTGGAGGAATGGGGAGGTAAATATCAAAGCCAGGAAATTTCGGCCAAGAAGGGATTGAACGTGGACCAGTTATTGGAAAAAATATTGCTTGAGGCTGAATTGCTTGACCTAAAAGCAAATCCTGAACGGGAAGCTAATGGGACTATCATTGAAGCGTCGCTGGATAAGGGCCGGGGGTATGTTGCAACGTTACTTGTGCAAAATGGAACACTGAGAGTTGGAGACATTGTTGTGTCAGGCCAGCATTTCGGAAGAGTAAAAGCGATGTTCAACGAACGTAATAAAAAAATGGAAGAAGCTGGCCCATCTGCACCTGCATTAATATTAGGGTTGAATGGTGCGCCACAAGCTGGTGAAAAATTTAAGGTGTATGAGGATGAAGCCGAGGCAAAAGAGATAGCGTATAAGAGAGCACAGATACTTCGTGAACAAGGGATACGTACTAAAAAGCATATAACACTTGATGAAATCGGACGTCGTTTAGCATTAGGAAACTTCAAAGAATTAAATGTGATTATTAAAGGCGATGTGGATGGTTCTGTGGAAGCATTAAGTGATTCATTACAAAAATTATCTACCGAAGAAATTGTAGTGAAAGTGATTCATAAAGCAGTAGGCCAAATTACAGAAAGTGATGTAACTCTTGCCAATGCATCAGATGCAATTATCATTGGTTTTAATGTACGTCCATCATTGCAAGCTTCAAGACTGGCTGAACAGGAAGCAATTCAAATCAGGCACTATTCCATTATCTATAATGCAATTGACGAAATCAAAAGTGCAATGGAAGGAATGCTTGAACCGAAAATGCAGGAAAAAATTGTGGCTAATGTAGAAGTCAGGGAAGTTTACAAATTTGATAAAGCAACAGTGGCAGGTTGTTATGTAATGGATGGAAAAATAAAACGTGATTCGAAAATCAGGTTGATCCGTGATGGTATTGTGATTTATCCAACCGGGGAGGGCGCAAGCGCAGAGCTGGCTTCATTAAAACGATTTAAAGATGATGTAAAGGAAGTTCAATCGGGCATGGAATGTGGACTCACTGTAAAGAACTACAATGATATAAAAGTGGGAGATGTAATAGAAGCATATGAGATCGAGGAAGTGAAGCGAACATTATAATGTTATAAGGTACAAGTGCAAAAAAAGAACTTACACGTCGGCTACGGAATTTCTACGAGAATCTTTTGTTAATAAATAAAAGAGCTATCCCGCTGGGGCGGGATGTTTTTATTTTTGGTAGAGATAAACTTTTATGAAAAAATATTTTCTACTCTCAACGGGCATTCTATTAATTCTAATAGTATCTGCGCAACCGGGAACCCAATCCAAAAAAATTGTAGCTGATAAAATTGCCGCGACAGTTGGCGACAGGATCATCATGTATTCTGATATTAAGAATACCATTGCTGACTATGCTCGCCAGGGTGCAGAAATACCGGAAAACGCTGAGTGCCTTATCCTGGACCAGGCTGTTTTATCAAAAGTTTTGATGCAGCAGGCAGAAAAAGATTCATTGCCAGTTACGGATGAAGAAGTAGACGCCGATCTTGAACTGAGAGTGAGGGAGTTTATCAGGGTGTACGGAACCAAAGAAGCTGTAGAAGAACTTGCGGGTAAAAGCATTTACCAGATCAAGGAAGATGCAAGAGAATCTGTGAAAGAAAAAAAACTTGCAGAAGCAATGCAGAGAAAGGTTGTAGAAAATATAAAGATCACCCCTGCTGAAGCGAAAATATTTTTTGACCACATTCCAAAAGACAGCCTGCCTTTTTACGAATCCGAACTCGAGGTAGGGCAAATCGTTGTTTATCCCCAGGCTTCAAGGGACCTCGAAAAATATGTAATTGATGAGTTAAATCATTACAAACAACAAATTGAATCAAAAACTGCTACGTTTGAACAGTTGGCAAAACTTTACTCAGAGGATCCCGGCAGTAAAAATCGGGGGGGCCAGTATGAAATAAATCGAAGTGACAAAAGCTGGGACCCTTCTTTTATGGCAGCCGCCTTTCGTTTAAAGGAAGGTGAAGTGTCACCGGTTGTAAAAACAAAATTTGGTTATCACATTATTCAAATGGTGCAACGCAATGGGGACGAGGCTAACATACGTCATATTCTTCGCATTCCTCCCATTACTGAAGAGGAAACTAATGCTGCTATTTCAAAACTTGATTCAGTACGTGCTAAATTAATTGCCGGAACTATGAATTTTAACCAGGCGGCATTAAAATACAGCCAGGATGAACAGGCAAAATTTGCAGGGCCATTTTTTTCGGGCAGGGATGGTTCCACATACGTAACCATTGATGAGCTGGACAAAGACGTTGTGAGTATGCTTGGCAAACTGAAAGTGGGCGAATATTCTCAGCCCACGGCCTTTACTGATGAACAGCGGGCTAAAAAAGGTGTGAGGATCATCTATTTGAAATCTAGATCAGAACCTCATCGCATGAATATGAAGGATGATTATAATAAGATAGCCCAACTTGCATTGGAAGAAAAAAAGGCCAAGGCGATGGATAAATGGCTGGCTTCGAAATTACCAACCTACTACATCATGGTTGCAGATGATATGAGTGCAAGTTGTCCCAGCGTCCAGAAATATATCTCAAAAAAATCATTTTAATGTTCGATATTATCGAATCTGTCTTTTCTTAATCTTGATCAAGTACTATTTTAGACTCAAGGCCGTTTATAGAGATACCCCTTACCCTAATGGTTTTTCATAAGACCATTCCCTGAATATCACTGAGTTTTCTACAAATCGTTCACCTGACCATTGAACGACTTGTGAATAAATTTCAGAAACAATAAACCAACCTATGATATCCTATGCACAAAATCTTGTAGAATATTTCCGTTTTTCGCGGCAATTCTATTACTTGATTTTTGACTCACAGGGAAATTATTCTTACACAAATCCCTTGTTCCAGGAAATGTTTGGCCTACATTTTTCTGAATTCGCATCTTCAGACATTTCGACGTGTACTCATCCGAATCGTCTATTTAAACAAGCAATAAAGGGATGTCTTGATGATCCGTCAATCCAATCCACAGTGGAAACGAGCATTAGATCTGTTCGCGGAAGACAGATCACAATAAAATGGGAAGTTTCTGCAATAACGGATGAAGACGGTAGGCTGGAAAACATCCAGGCTATAGGTATAAATAATTTGGGAGTTACAAAAAGCACACAAACTAAAGGTATCTTAAAGCGAAGTGAAGAACGTTTTCGTCAGGTGATCAGCAATCTCAATTTTGGCGTAACATTGAGGGACGCTGATGGCAAGGCATTGCTTTGTAATAAGGAGGCATTGAAGTTTACGGAACTTTCAGAAGAGGAATTTTTGAAAACCACACTGCCAATTAGAAATGTGATATTTATTAAAGAAGATGGTTCAATCTTAGCCGATGATCAGCATCCGACGATGATCGCTATTCACACAAAAAAACCGGTAAGGGATGTTGTTCTTGGTGTCAAGAAAAGGCAAAACTTAAGCTGGGCACTAACCAATGCTGAACCAATATTAACCAGCAATGGAGATTTGATACATGTCATTACCACGTTTACGGACATTACTGAAAGAAAAAGGCTTGAACAAAAGTTGATCCGGAAAGAAATTAATAAGCAAAAGATAATCACAAATGCAACAATAGAAGGCCAGGAAAAAGAGAGGAAGGAAATAGGGAAAGAGCTTCATGACAACATAAACCAGATTCTGACCACTACGCAACTTTATCTTGAAATTGCTAAGGGAACGGCAGATGAAAACACCCTTGAGATGATACAGCTATCATCCAAATCTGTTGGTAATGCAATCAATGAAATAAGAAAATTATCAAGATCTCTGACTCCACCAAGTTTGGGTGACCTTGGACTTGTAGAGTCGGTCAAAGATCTATGCGATTCCATTAAAACGACACAAATATTCGACATCCGTTTTTATCATAAAGATTTTAATGAGATGGGTTTGCCCGAAAACTTAAGGTTAATGTTGTTCCGTATTGTCCAGGAACAAGTTAACAATATCATCAAATACGCTGAAGCGACAACCATTCTTATACGATTAATTACCGATCCAGATGAACTAATGCTTGTTGTGTCAGATAATGGAAAAGGTTTTGAGCCATCAGCAATAAAAAAGGGGCTTGGCCTCAATAATATAATCAACAGGGCTGAGCTCTTTCATGGCAAAGCTGAGATAAGATCAGCTCCTGAGCAGGGATGTACAATCATTGTTACTGTGCCCATCTGCAAAATTTGGTCATCTTGACCCGATGAGAATTTTTTGAAACACTGCAATCGCATAACTTTGCGGCTTTCTTACAAGAAAATCTTTAATGAGCGACCCGATCAAACACGAGTGTGGTCTTGCATTTATCCGTTTACGTAAGCCCTTTTCGTATTATCAGCAACAGTATGGTACGGTAATGTGGGGGTTGAATAAATTATACTTACTGATGGAAAAACAGCACAACCGCGGCCAGGACGGGGCGGGAGTAGTAGCTGTAAAATTAAATGTAGAGCCAGGCTATCCTTTTTTACATCGCATACGCAGCAGTGCAACACAAGCTATTGCTGATGTTTTCAGACAAATTGGAGAAGAGGTGAATGAAATTGAAAAATTTAATCCTGATATTAAGAAACACCCCGGCCTTATGAAAGGTCATCTTAAATTCATGGGGGAATTGTTACTAGGACATCTTCGCTATGGCACACAAGGAAAAAACAATGTTGAATTCTGCCATCCATTTATTAAACGCCACACCATCCCGGCAAGAAACCTTGCGCTTGCGGGAAATTTCAATCTTGTAAACACAGATGAACTTTTTGCGTTAGTAAATATTAACCCGGGCGAATTTCAGAGGCAAAGCGACTTAGCTGCGATGATGGAAGTGATCTATCACTTTCTTGTAAAGGAGGATGAAGTACATCCCGAACAAACAAATATAAACACGATTCTAAAGAAGGCTCTCCCATTATTCGATGGAGGCTTTCATGTGAGTGGAGTAACAGGCAATGGCATTGGTTTTGTGTTTCGGGATGCACACGGCATCAGACCTTCATACTATTATTGCAACGATGAAGTAATTGTGGCTGCTTCAGAAAGAGCTGCCATCCGCACTGCGTTTAATGTTGGTGAAAACGAAGTAAAAGAATTAATGCCGGGCCAAGCCCTGATTGTAAATGAAGCTGGTGAAATTGAAATTGCTCAAATACTCCAGCCAAAAGAACGAAAGGCCTGCAGCTTTGAACGTATTTATTTTTCACGCGGTAGTGACGAAAAAATTTATCGTGAAAGAATTGCATTGGGATCTAATTTGAGTGAACAGGTGCTAAATGCAATCAACCATGATTTAAAAAATACTATTTTTTCTTTCATACCTAATACTGCAGAGATTGCTTTTTATGGAATGTTAAAAGGCATGGGCGATTATTTGAACAAAATAAAAATCGAAAAAATATTATCGTGGGGAAAAGGTTACGACGAAGAGAAATTGTCTGAAATGATTAATCGCAGTCTCCGCATCGAGAAAATTGCGATCAAGGATGTAAAGATGAGAACGTTTATTACGGAAGACGCCGGCAGAAGTGAAATGGTGCAACACGTGTACGATATTACCTATGGCACCGTCCGTAGAGGCGAGGATACATTGGTAGTTATTGATGATTCGATTGTAAGAGGTACGACTTTAAAAGAAAGCATAATTCGTATGCTGGCGAGACTTCAGCCAAAAAAGATCATTATAGTTTCTTCGTCGCCTCAAATCCGCTACCCTGATTGTTATGGTATCGACATGAGTAAAATGGGAGAGTTTATTGCTTTTAATGCGGCCGTTGAGTTGATGAACGAGAGAGGGAAGAGCGATTGTTTGAAAGAATTATGGGACCGTTGTAAAGAATTGCAGCGCAACAACCTGCTTCATACTGAAAACCTGGTAAAGCAGGTGTATAAACAATTTTCTACCGAAGAAATATCAGGCAAGATTGCGCAACTCATCACTCCAAAAAATCTCCAGATCCCTGTTGAAGTTATTTTTCAAAGCATAGAAACACTTCACAGATCCTGCCCTAATAATTTAGGCGATTGGTATTTTACAGGCAACTATCCTACTCTTGGCGGAAATCGCGTAGTAAATAAAGCTTTCATGAACTATATGGAAGGAAAGAATGTAAGGGGATATTAAAGCAAATAACAAAAACAAATGCCGAATACCAAAAATTGGAATTAATATGAAGCGTATTTTTCTCATTCGTCATGCAAAAAGTAGTTGGGACGATTCTTCCCTTAGTGATTTTGAAAGGCCATTAAATGAGAGAGGCAAAACGGACGCTCCTGTAATGGCAAAAAAATTAGGTAATAAAAAAATAAAGATTGATGCTCTTGTGTCAAGTCCCGCTAAACGTGCAAAGCAAACAGCCAAACATTTCACGAAGGAATTTGGTCTCAAAAAAAAGAATATTGTCTTTGAACCCAAACTATACGAAGCCGGAGAGGAAAATTTTTATGAAGTAGTTGAAAACTTCAAAAATAAATGGGATAGTGTCGCAATCGTCTCACATAACCCCGGTATCACGTCTTTCGCTGATTCCCTCACCGACACAGATATTGATGATATGCCCACTTGCAGCATATTTGCTGTAAAAGTTGATACAGATAAATGGAAAAATTTCAGAGCTGCAAAAAAAGAATTCTGGTTTTTTGATTATCCGAGAGCTGGCGAATAATGATTACTGCGTTTTTATCCTGAAAAGAATATTCGAAACTCCATCAGTTTCTTCAAACTGTAATGAGCTTGCGGACTTGTCTGTTAATTTCCAGGACTTATTCAGCCTGCTCACATTCGCATCGGTGGTATTAAAATGAAGAGTTATAAACTCATTATTTAAGGCATCAAGGGTTTTTGTCCAGGTGCCGGCAATAGTCTCGCCGTTTCTTTGATAGCCAACAGCACCTGTGCTGCTAAATAATATCCTTGAGCTGCCATAATCGTTGGTCATGTCCTGGTTATGATAATAATAATCTATAGACCATGAATTTCGAACTAATACTTCTTCCGTTGATGGAATAAAACCGGT
>WNFY01020512.1_pt1 | contig 10151 bp, 11 predicted proteins | sample 5400091 | NCBI WGS metagenome assembly WNFY01 (sample SAMN13153364, study PRJNA577476) | soil metagenome | isolation source: 60 cm soil or saprolite under grassland replicate 1 | place: USA:California | collected 2016-06-15 | reverse complement strand
GCAGATAGTAGAAAGAGTTAAGGAAACACCAGATGCATTTACATATGTTTTTTCTCCTGTGACTGCCTCCCAACGCTTTCCGTTTACGGTAGGTCAGTTCGTGACAATAAGTGCGTTACTTAAAAGACCTACAGCTACAGGGAATCTGGATGAGAGCATTGTCCAAAGGACTTACTCGATAGCATCATCACCAAAGAGAGATGTTATTGAACTAACGATTAAGTGTGAAAAACCTTATGGCCATATCAATCCCATCACTAGGAAACCTGATGGCTTTGCTGCTTATTTTTTTGAACAAATGAAGATTGGAGATAAGGTGAATGTAAGATTCAATCCAAATAAGGATCATTTCTTGTCAAGGATAGCTAAAGGGATGGAGAAAAATATTGCATATTGGTCAGGTGCTAATGGTGCAAAATCTGCAAGATGTTTGATTCAATATATTGAAGACATAAAGGATCCAGAGCTAAGCCTTACACTGTTCTATAGCAATCCTACGCTATATGCCTACGAACTTCAATATAACAATACTGTGAATGTCATCTACTACAATTGGTTGGTAGATATGGCTAAGAAGATGGAGAATCTTAAGGTTGTCTTCACATTTACCAGAGAAAAAGAATCAGATTTCTCGTGTGATCATCCTAGAATTATTTACAGGAAAGGTAGGTTCTTCTTTAATCCAGAAGGAAAACAGGAGAGAACTCTTTCAAAATATCACGGGAACATCAAGAACTCCTTTAACCCAATATGTGGAAGTAGTGGTTTCATTAACGGGATTGTTCAACGTGAAGGTGGACGAGTGGAGAGGGGACGTGGTATAATGCAGGACCTAGTTGATATTGAGGGAGTAAGACTAGAACAAATAGATAAAGAGCAATTTTACCTTCAGATAGAAGTAGCTACTAAGTAGATAAACAGTTTTACTTATGGTGTTCTTAATATCCTACGCGCCAAATTCCACAATGAGACATCAGATGGTTAAAAGAGAAGAAAATATGACAAACGATGAAATATATTGCTAATGTTCTTTGATTCTTACATCTTGACCACAATAGGGTAGTGAGGTTTCAAGCGAAATAAATGAAAATGAGACTTCACGCAGATACGTATCCTCCTTCTCAAAGCCCGTTTTACCCTGGAACCGCTCGGCTCTAAAGAAGAGAGAGTGCTTTTAACAATATCCTAGTCAAACTAGGTGCCAAACTTCCTCTGGAATCCTTCTTAAAATGTTTAAGGTCTGCCATACCCTAAGCTATTCAGCATTGGTGCAATAACCTTGTCGCATGAATACAGGGATCGCATTTACATTAGAAAGGATATCATGTTGAAGCTAACCGAGTACGGTGAGCTTAACCAGACTACCCTATTAAGCTACACTGGCCTTAACCTTGCCAAGCATAAAGACATACTAGAAGATATGGAACAAAAAGGAATTATTAAAAGAACTGAAGAGCCATGGGGCAATAAGAAAATAATAAAATATAGTATTACAGAAAAAGGAAAAGACTTTTGCACAAGGATTTTGGAGCCATATGAGCAAATGTTTCCTAGAAAATAAATTTCAATCTTGTAGGATCAGTAACATAGTTAGTCAAGTATTTTAAGATACGCAAGATTATCAAACTCTAGAATAATGTCAACTTCAACCAGTAATGGCAATGATGCAAACAATTCTATAAAGAAAAAAGATAAGACGAGAGTAGTTGAAGTACTAGATGAATTAATATTTCATATGAATTCGACAAGAACTGATTTTAAGATAATGATACTCGTTTTCCTCTTGTTTTTTATTGGGGTTTCAATAATGTTGGCTTCGATGTGGTTGTATATTGGATTAAGCGAACAAAGATTCTTTTCTAACTGGGACAAGAAATTTAGTAGGTACACATCATTGAAAAATCAGCTTGATCAGCTTGATAAAGAGCTTGGAGAATAATAGAAAATCATATGAACCCTCGATCCTAATACCACAAACCTCAGCAGGAGTCTTTCCCATTAAAGCTTCATGTAGCGTGGGGATTCTCCGGTTCGTGTACTGGCGGATCCTTATCTTCTGTTTTTCTAAATTTATCCAAGAATGACAAGACATCCTCGGTTGTCAATTGCTTGAACGGTTTCTGCTTCAAATATTCAGATAATTCCACAAGGGCTTGGATCTGTATTTTAGTATAGTTTTGTGAGGGGTTAACTTCCCTTCTTAGTAATAATACATACTCTGATATCGCCAGAGCATTTTCGTTTGAAGTTTTTATTCTTAGCCAATTTTTAACAGAACGTTGTAACCCTTCTGTCGCTAAGCTAATTTTTCTTTCATTACTCATTATACTAGTACTGTTATTATTAGTAGGTGAGGCCAAAGCCTTAAAAGTAGAGGTAGAGATTTGCTGTCGGTTAGTTTGATTGTTGTTTCTTCTATTTAACATTCTTATGAACTATCTATATGTTCTATAACTAACTGTTATGTCTTAACAATAAACCTTAATAATGTTAATATGGTAACATAGAATAATGGCTAAGTTTACGTTTGAACTGGACGATAGTTTGGACGAAAAATTCAGAAAAACAGTTGCCCAGTCGAAAGGACTCCGTAGGGGTGTAATACAGCAAGCAATAACAGAAGCTATACAGGCGTGGATAAGAATGCAGGCGAAGACAAAGAAATGAGCATAGTTATCAGCCAATTAGTGTGGTTAGGAATATTCTTGGCAATTAGCTTCGGGATTTCAATGATATTGCCATTTCCTACATCATTGAGGGAACACTAGCGTCTAGCCAGCAATTATGAAGAGATCACTAATTATCGAAGGACCTCTGTACTAGCTTTGATTGAACTCTCCTCTGTGAAGGTTCTAAGTCTAGATACATCACGTTTGAAGAATAGGTCGATGAACCAATCGACCATTACTCTTAACTTCTTTTCTGTTGTTGGAAGATTTCCTAAATAGTATAAGCGCCACAGGAACCAAGCTGTAAAACCATGTACTTCATGTCCGAGGGCAAAGTAAAGTATGAATACAATAATGTATTATTGAGGCTGAACAGAATTTTGATACCTTGAGAAAGATTACGGAAAAATTCTTTTCATTAGATAGATGAACTCTGTCCCATAGCTCTTCCCCGACAGTAGACTGCCATTCCTACACGGATGAATTGTGGCTAATTGTTATGTAGATATGTTGCTACATAGGGGATGCCCTGCACAGACATTCAACTATAATCGCCGTAACCGTCAGTGTATCCATTACAGAAATCCTTTGGATGTCCACTTGGGCAATCGTAGTTAAATGCATGTATATCTTGATTACTTGAGTTCCAATCATGATTCGCATTATTGACACCCTGCGAATAACCTAGGTTATAGGAGATTCCTCGGTTGTAGCCAGGTACATATCCCTTACAGAACGCATTAGAATGTCCTATAGGACATGAAGTGTTGAATTGGTGATCCTCATTTATTGCATTATTGTATCCATCATCATATCCTACGTCATAACAAGCAGCAAATCCTGGCTGATCGCAATGTGTTGGATCGGTAACCCCCTGTATATACCCTCTGCCATTGCCACCGCTTCCATATTGGTATCCATTACAAAATGCCTGACTATGTCCAGTTGGACAACTGGTTCCAAGAGCATTGCTTCCAGCTTGATAACCTAAAGTATAACAGCTAGGCCACCCAGGTTGATCACAATGTGTTGTATTTCCTGCTCCAGCATTCCACCCAACACAATACTTTGCGCTATGGCCACTAGGACAACTACTTCCTGGATTGGCTTTTCCAGCTTGAAAGCCTAAGCTATAGCATGAAGGCCACCCAGGTTGATCACAATGTGCGGCATCAGCCTTTTGGGAAGACGATCCTGGTTGATTGTTGTTATTAGCCGAGGTTCCAGATGCAGCTTCATATGCATTACAAAACACCTTGCTGTGATCAGGAGGACAACTGGTTCCAGGAGAGATCTTTCCAGCTTCTGAACCTAAAATAGAACAAGATGGGTATCCTGGCCTATCACAATGTTCAGTGTTTACTTGTTGGGAGGATTGTCCTGGATTGCTATTGCTGCTATGGCTAGAAGAGTTCTGATTCGATACTAATGCCATTGTTGTCCCTGTCGAGCCACTGGCTAATAATGCAACAATTACAAAGAAGACGGTTATGTTGATTGAAAATTCTGCTTCCGTTATATGAATATTAATAGTCATTAACTCCCTACGCTACCGCTATTACATGAAATTCCTTATTATAGCAGCTATTAACATCTGCCAACGTGAGTATCCCAGCCTTGTTAGCAATTTCTGTCATACAATTAAAGTATCGCTTCAATGCGAATGCGGGTGTGACTAATGTGCTTGCGGTTATAAGTGCTAAAGCTGCTATTATAGCAAGAATACTTAGGTATGTACGAGTCGGATTCATGTTCATTGGATCATCATGATGTTAAGCTCTTTATAGGCAATATGGAATGGAATTACTATAAGATTGATTACGAATATTTTCATCTTGGGCGTTTATGCATTCATTCTGTATGGTATTCTGTAAGGATCTTTGAGGAACCTTTTCTTCCTAATCTACTGAGCTCGAGTGATTATCCAAGGTAGTTTGTCATAATTGATTAAGAGAGGCACTCTAATCAATTATGTGAGTTTTAGATTCTCGTTTCTCACCGTGAAAGCAACTAAATTCTCTACAGTAATAGCAAAACCCGCAGCGTGGACAGATCGATTTGTTAAGAGTCGGATAAAATTCGGAATAGCAGTTAAAACATTTCATTTATCTACAATCTAAGTGTATTCACAAATTATAGGTATAATTATTTTTTGTGCCGTCTAAATTAAGTTATAATGATATCCTGTTTGGCATTGTCTCATCAAGCAGTGGTACTAAATAGAATCTCCTATTCTACTAACAAGATATTCAAAATTCGAAGGTACCTCGATCAGATTTGCCGTCGGACCAAGGCGCCACAATCAGCACAACCTGAGAGTAATCGTCTTCGCCTGAATCGTCAGGAAATGGCGGTGGTAGTGGACAAAGTGGTGCGGGGGTAGTTGTTTCCAGATACCTACAATTGCGGATCTATACTTTCACCTTTACTTGATTGTGTCGTTGGCAAATAAGTCATTTCGTGGATTTACCTGCCTTCTTGCTCTTCTTCTTCTTTGCTGATTTGTTTGTCATTTCCTATTCAACTACCTGTTAGCTATTTCAAAGTTTCCTTAGCTTCCTTGATTAGTGCTTTGAGTTGTTCTATTTGACTGTCTCCGGTCATTTCTTCTGATCCCCTTTACTATTCTTCTTTATTCTTTATTCCAATATGGTGACTTGTAGTTTGGACATGTTAAAGGTAAGACGATATTCTTCTTACTGCGGAAATCTGTCAGTCACTCCATCATGCCGATAATAAACTTCACAGCGTCTACAGTATTTCTTACCACATCTTCTTCAATACCAAATGATAATTGCAAAGGAGAGATAGGTTTCATAAACAAAGCAATGCTAGTCAAGTATTTGAGTACTGACGAACTTGATAATTCAATATTTAATATCGCTGGTCCTCCTGACATGCTAAAAGCCATGCAAAAGCTGTTGCAAGATGATTTATACATTCCAAAAAGCAAGAATAAAGATCGAAGAATTTACTGGCTACTAAACAAGTGTGAGCTCGAATGAGAATTAGGTAATCTGTTCTATTTTCCAGTCTTTGAACTTTGTAATCGCAAATTTCTCTGCTTGCTTGATAATAGTGGTATCTTTTATCTTCCATTGATTCTCCGGAATGGAAGATAATAATAATTGTCTTTAATACCAATGGATGGCATTGGTGTGAGCATCGAATTGTAGCACTAAAAGATATCTTTGTTTCCCTTTACGGTACAACCGGGTCATTTTGGAATAGATTTGTCAAAGTAGCAGCCTTTGAAGAAATAAACAGACTATCTCGTGAAGTATTGATAAAAAAAAGACATCATTCAAGGATTGGGTTTTGAATTATTATACGCCGATACTGATTCTGTATTTGATTACCTTGTTAGTGCAAGTGGTATACCAGCTTACAATACAATATCAATTAAAACCAAAGGATAAATTGCATTGGAGATGGGAAGTAATTCAGGGTAAAATGGTTGGGATAGTAGAGAAACATGGGAATAGTTCCCGTAGACCTTCTAAAACAAAAGACAAGAAATAAAGTATACAGAAGCGAAAGGAAATTGCGGATGTACTTTCTTAATACCAGAGATTCAAAATATCCAGAGGTGGAACGCCCAGAGATATCTTACCAGCGAATCAATATACCCGTTAAAGGTCGGGTTACATTTAAGTGATCCAAGTATCTCTCAATATAGTAACATGTCGAATGCTCTACAAAATACAAAATATGAAAGCTGCATCGATTCATGTAATGACTGTTTTGGAGCATGTGAATTTTGTGCCACCGAGTCCCTTCGCGAAGAAGAGGTAAAAATGATGTCAAAGTGTATACAGCTATGTCGCGACTGTGCTAGTATCTGCGTTACAGCCTCTCAATTCATGTCAAGAGATAGTGAGTATGCAAAACAGATCTGCAATGTTTGTGCTGACGTATGTGATGCCTGCGGTGTTGAATGTGAAAAACATCAGACGATGGAACACTGTAAACAATGTGCTCAAACATGTAGAAAGTGTGCTACGGAATGTCGTAAAATGGCGAGATAAAAAACAAAAGTGGCTATGAAAGTTCTTTTTTCTTTCATCTACATACTCATTCCACGTAGTGAACCTTATGACGTTTGCCGATATTTGAATGTCTTCACTTATCAACTCAGCGTGCTTGGTTGAGATGGGATAGATCCTCCCCCACTGCCACTGCCACTTCCTCTCTCCACCATTATTGTTACTGCTTGGTGGACTTGGATTATCGCACGCTGGTGGTGGATTATTGTTGCCGCTTGGATGATTTGGATTGTTGAATACTGATGATGGTATCGGGCCGTTGTTGTCACTATTTTATTTACTGATGGATTTGATGATGTTGTATTTGTTGATGGACAAGTTGCACTAGCATCTACAGTTGAACCATCTGAACATGTTTTAGATGTCGGCGTTGTTGTTAATGGTGTCAATGCTAGTGTACATGATGGATCATTTGGCTACCACAGACAAAGGCGATCCTGATATATTTGAGATATGAGTAAGAAAGTGATTTTCAAACTAGAAATATATTTGCATACAAGGGCTGTGTATCAGATGCAAAACAGGAATCGTGCTTTCCTCCAAATGATTACTGAGTCTCCAAGCGCCGCTTTACTGCTCTCAGCAACATTTTCCTGTTAAATGCACTAAATGAATGAATAACAAACCAGTATCTGGCAAATTTCTTTCGTGCTATTTGGTCATGAACATAGATGCGCGTTTCAGTGCTAAATTCGATATCCTCATCATCTGCGTGGTTACGGCGCACATAAAAGTTCATTGCTGCTTTCGCATAACTTGAATTATTAAATGCAAGAAATTCTTGAGTATTGTCTACCGTCGGAATTGAATCATTTATTAATTTCCAGAACTGAGCAATCCTTCCTAGCACAAGTTCTTGATTTTCGTCTTCCGCCAGCATAATGAAACCAGAGTTAAGATACTGCTCAAAAAATGGTTTTTTCCTAACAACTTCCAGATCACTCTTCTTCTTCGTCGAGAATAATCTTGATGGTAATGCGTGCAGCCAAAGAAGCTCAAACATGAATGGTATTTCTGCTGGCGTTATATCTTTGATTACAGATAGTACATTACTGTTAGATTTGATTTTAATTACGATTGAGTGATTTTCGCTGAATTGGTACAGAGGCATAAATTCATCAAGCAGCATCCAAGAAATTCCCACCTACAATTGTTAGTCTTGTCTCCGGTTACTTCTTCGTTTCTACTTCCATTCCTATTCTCTATTTGGCTCATTAATCTAGTAAATGAGGACAAGGATTTCCCTTAGTAGTAGGTTATTTTACCTGTCTACATACCATGAGAGAAACCCTATCTCGTTCCTATTCCGACATATGGATACCTGATGCGTGCTTGAACCCTGTCAACAGGCCAGGAACAAATCCAACCGCAGGGACCACTATTTGAAAATGAATATTTATTATACTCTGGGTCTTATCTTTCCGCACTGTCTTTTAGCCCAATTAACTAACATAAATCATATTTTATTATATTTGAGGTAAGAATCTTTATTATGAGATATGCTATTATATATATAATAATATTATTTCTTATGGAGAATCGAAATAATCCGAGATATGATTTCTCGAACAGAACCGTATTAGTAACAGGTGGCACAGGAGCTTTAGGACGAGCAATAACAAGTGCTTTCATTGAATGCAATGCTAGAGTAATATCATCATATGTCGTTGAAAGAGAAATAGAGCAGCTGAAAGCAGAAACCAAGTCAGTAGTAAAACTAATCAAAGCAGATATAACAAAGGAAGAGGAGGTAAAGAGATTAGTTTCAAATATTATAAACAAATTTGGCCATATCCACATATTGGTAAATGTGGTTGGTGGTTATTTCGGAGGCAAGAGTGTATCTGAACTTGATGAAAAAGAATGGGATTTGATGATGACTATGAATCTAAAATCAGCTTTTTTGATAAGTAAGCACGTTATACCGCAAATGATCTTTTCAAAATATGGGAAGGCAGTGCATGTATCTTCTAGAACCGGGTTACGGTCTGCAGGATATGACTCTGCTTATGCGGCATCAAAATCTGGATTGATCAAGCTGGTAGAGTCACTATCTGAGGAGACAAAGGAATCAAATATTAACGTAAATTGCATCATGCCAAGTATAATAGATACTGAAGCAAATAGAAAGGCAATGCCTACTGCAGATTTTAGTAAATGGGTAAAGCCTGAAGATTTAGCAAGTGTAGTATTATTCCTATGCTCAGAAGATGCGAAGGTCATTACAGGGGCCGCAATACCTACATATGGAGTAGCTTGAATGAATTTTGTCAGCACACCCAATTGGGGTAGGTTGTATCTTACCACTGATTTCAGGTTAGTGATAAAACCACCAAATCACAGTAACCGGTCAGTACAATCTATAAATAACATAAGTGAAAGTGAAAATGTAAATGTAAATGTAAATGTAAATGTAAATGTAAATGTAAATGTAAATGTAAATGTAAATGTAAATGTAAATGTAAATGTAAATGTAAATGTAAATGTAAATGTGCCACTCCATGGAAAACACGCTTTGGAGTGATGTCAAGTTCTCCTTCCTATTGTCTTTGGCACCATCACCATCTAATGGCAAATCTTAAGTTGTCTAAGTTGTGCAGCAGACGACGGCAATGTTTAAGCTAAAGAAGCTTCATTTAGAAAATGATAAAACACTGATCTTCATATTCCTTGACTACTGTCTTGGAGCTTTCGTACGTGGTATGCGATATTCCTACCTTCATGGCAATAGCCTGGACTCGGATATAGAGTAATTTTCAAAATATTCCAAATAGGAAAAGAAGGATACACTCTATTCCAGATTTTAGGTTAAATCAAAAATGTATACTATAGTATACTATAGTATACCATACCATACTATAAACATTTAAACAAAGAAAAGTGGAAACAAAAAAAATTATTGTTTGTGGAGGAACTGTTGTTGCTGTACTGTGAGGAATGAATTCCATGCCTTTGTGGCGCTGGTGTTAAATTCTGTCACGGACTCAATTGTTCGATTAAGGGTTCTGAAGTTTTCTGCTGCTGCATTTATCGCGTTGACTGTCAGCTGGTTGTTGATACGAACTGCTCTGACTATGTTCTCGGTGATCTCGTTTGATTGCTTTACAAATTCATCTGTGTATGGTGGTGTTACGATAGGAACATTCCCGTTACTCGCTAACATCTTTTGAGCTGAAACCATATTCTGGATAGTATTCTTTGTTGCAGCAATATAATCAAGCTGTAGATTAGAGACAGATTGTGTGTATTGTGGTTGAGCTTTTGTAATCTCGTCTACTATTCTAATGTAGTTATTCTTTACTGTATCATAAAAGTTAGTTGCTTCAGTTGATCTCGTTGTAGTGGTGTTTATGTCGTCTTTAGATTTATTGTCTACCATTTAATATCACTATTATACTATTAGCATCCGACCTATATATATGTTGGTATTTAATGG
>WNFY01025777.1_pt1 | contig 10152 bp, 11 predicted proteins | sample 5400091 | NCBI WGS metagenome assembly WNFY01 (sample SAMN13153364, study PRJNA577476) | soil metagenome | isolation source: 60 cm soil or saprolite under grassland replicate 1 | place: USA:California | collected 2016-06-15 | reverse complement strand
CACAAGCAGCTGCGCGTAGTAAGTGTCGGAGATGCCGCGGAGCAGTTCCGGCACCCGGAAGGTGGCGCGCTCGCTCACCACCGCGAGGTCCGAGCACATGGCGATCAGCAGGCCGCCGCCCTGGCAGATCCCGTTGACGGCGGAGACGACCGGCTTGACGCTCTGCCGCAGGACGTCGAACGGCAGCACGTCGAACGCGCCCGGCGCGGCGTTGAAGTCGGCCCACTTGTCGCTGACCTTCTTGCCCAGGTCACCGCCGGGAATGAAGACGTCGCCGGTGCCGGTGATCAGCAGGCCCGCCAGCTCCGGGTCCGCGTCTACCCGGCGGACCGCGTAGCGGATGCCGAAGTACATCGCCTGCGTCAGCGCGTTCCTGGCCTCCGGGCGGTCGACGGTGAGGTGAGCGAACGGGGGGTGACGCTCGAAACTCAGGTAGGGCGTTCCCAGCCAGTCGCCCTCGGGCGGGCGCGGTGCTGTTTCGAAGGGGGCGGCTCCGTGGGCAGCGTCGGACATGAGACCTCCAGCCGTTCTGGTGCCAGCGGCACGGCCAAGCTTGAGCGAAATCGTATAACTAAATAATCTACTATGGTCAGATTGGCAACGCGGTGCGGCCACGGCCGCGGGCACCGGGGCGACAGGAGGCAAGCGGTGGGTTCCTCGCGGGTCGGGTTTGTCGGTGCCGGGCGGATGGGCCTTCCGATGGTCGAGCGGCTCGCCGCCGCCGGGCATGACCTCGTGGTGTACGCGCGCCGGGCCGAGACCAAGGCCGCCCTGGCGCAGCTCGGCGTCCGGACCGCAACCGAGCTGCCGGAGGCCGCCGCCGGGGCCGGCGTGCTGCTGCTCTGCGTCTTCAGCGACGAGCAGGTAGCGGAGGTCGCCGTGCCGCTGGCCGCCGCCCTGCCGGACGGCGCCGTGCTCGCCGCGCACGTGACCGGCCGGGAGTCGACCTTGCGGGCGGTGGCCGGCCGGTTCCCCGGGATCGACGTGGTGGACGCGCCGGTGAGCGGGGTCGCGGCGGACATCAGCGCGGGCCCGGCTGACCGTCCTGCTCGGCGGCCCGCCTGCTGCCAGGTCGCGGGCCGCCGCCGCCGTCGGCGCGTACGCCGACCCCGTCATCGAGACCGGTGACCTCGGCAGCGCGCTGGCGGTCAAGCTGGTCAACAACCTCCTGTTCGCCGCCAACGCCCAGCTGGCGGCGGAGGCAGTGCGGCTCGGCGAGGCGCTCGGGGTGACGCCCGGGTCGCTGCTCGGCGCGCTCGAGCACATGAGCGGCGGCAGCCGGGCCAGCCATCACGCCGCGCTGCGGGCCAGCATGGCCGAGTTCGGCGCCAGGATCGGCCCCTTCATGGGCAAGGACGTGGCAGTCTGCCTGGAGCAGGCCGCTGAGCGCGGCGTCGACCCGGGGCTGCTTATCGATGTCGTCCGGCGGGGCCGGCTGGCGCTCACCTGAGGGAGTCCGCGGCGCCGGACGCCGCGCGGTCATCTGGAACCTCGCGGTGCGGAAACCCCGCCGTTCAGGGCGGGGCGGAGCGCCGCATACGGCGCGGTAGATGTGGATAGGCATAACCGCCGCAGGGCATGCGGTGGCAGCGCGGTAAGCCCTCTTGCGTTGTTGAGCATGGCGACGATCCGCGAACCTCCACGCGACTCGACATCCGGGGAAGATGCCATTTGGCGAAGGCCGCCGGTACCGCGATAGCCACGCGGTGGCGGCCTTCGTGCTGTCCGGGCCCTCTGCATTGCGTCTTCCTCCCGGTAGTCTTAGTCACGTCGAGTCGCGTGGGAATCCCGCCCTTCAGGGCGGGGAGGATGTCAAGCCCCCAGTTCCTCGAGCAGCGCGTCCAGCCAGGCCGCGGCCTTGGCCGCGGCCGCGTGGTGGCCGATGGCGTCGATGGCGGGCCCGTTGAGCTCGCAGTCGAAGACCCCCGGGTACCCGGCGTCGAGCAGCCACTGCACGACGGCCGCTAGCGGCACGTCCCCGTCTCCGGGCAGGGCCCGGCACGGCAGCGTCCGTGAGCCCCGCGTCATGTCGCTGAGCTGCACGTGCGCGATCAGCTTGGCGTGCTCGCCGATCTCCTCGCGCAGCCCGGCCTCGGTCCAGACGTGGAACGCGTCCAGGCATATGCCCAGCCCGGCCCGGGGGGCGACCAGGAGCGCGTCGTGGAACGTGTGGATGAATGTCAGGTCGGCGTACAGCCAGCTGGCCGGCTCGATGGCGAGGGTCACCCGGCGGTCCGCAGCGTAGCCGACGAGTTCGCCGACCACGTTCACGTAGGCATCCGCGCAGGCATCCCAGCGGGCCGAGATGCGCGGCCCGACCAGCCCGTACATCACCGCGGCGCCCACCGCCGCTGCCAGGTCGATGTCCTGTTCCGCGCGCCGCAGCGACGCTGCGGACGCCTGCGCCGACGACAGGTCGAGGCCGAGCGCGCCGGTCGTCGTGACGATGCTGACGCCGTGCCGGCGGCCGGCCGCGACGACCGCCTCGGCCCCGGACGCGCGGGCCTTGGCCCCGGTGAGCGACGCGCTGGCGGCGCCGAGGCCGGCGATGGCCTCGATCGCGTCGGTGGCCGAGAGCTCAGGAAAGCACAGCCCGCTGACCGATACTCGCGGATGCACCGGATTCGCCCCTTTTCGTCCTGTGCGAGCGTCAGCCGCTCACGATGCGGATGGCCTCCTGGACGAGCCGGGGCAGTTCCGTCTGCATCCGCACCATCGATTCCTTCACCGGCCGGCCGAGCTTCATAGCGCGCTTGAGCAGCAGCCCGGTGATGCCGGCCTCTTTGTACCGGGTGAGCGCGTCGAACCAGCCGAGTTCGGGCACGCCCCGGCCGAGTGCGTCCTCGTAGCCCCGGACGATCTCGCGGCCCGCCGGGGTACCCGCGACCGTCCCCGGCGCGACGGCGGGGTGCCCGGCGTCGTCGGTGAAGAAGGTCAGCCAGGCCAGGTCGATGCGCGGGTCGCCCACCGACCAGATCTCCCAGTCGATGACCGCGTTGATCCGCGTCCCTTCGCACAGGGTGTTCCCGAGCCGGAAGTCTCCGTGGTTGACCGCCGGCGGCAGCGCCGCGGGCATGTTCGCCCGCAGCGCCTTGGCGGCCCGCTCGTAGTCGCCCGCCATGTCCCTGGGCAGCGTGGCGAACGCGCGGGTCCACCGGTCCACCTCGTCGGCGAGCCCGACGGCAGGCTCGTCGCCCAGCCCCGCCTCGGCCGGGATGATCGCGTGCAACTGGGCCAGCACCTGCACGGCGTCGAAAAACCGGGCCCGCACCTGGGCAGGCGCGGGCCGCTCAGCGTCATCGCTCAGCACTGGTTCCACGCACTCCCCAGGGACCAGGTTCATCGCCATGAACGGCGGAACGTCCGGCGGATCTCCCCGGTCGGAGAAGAGCACGTCCGGTGCCAGCGGCCGCCGGCCCCCCTGGACCGCCTTCTGCAGCCTCGCCTGGCGCAGCACGTCACGGTGCGGACCGGGGCGAGCCCGGGCGGCGCCACCTTGAGCACCACCGGGGTCTCCCCCGCGGCGACGCCGGCCAGCTCGACCAGGAAGGTCAGGCTGGAGGTGCCGCCGGTCAGCGGGGACACGCCGAGGACGTGCGCGCCGGGACGCCAGCTCGTCACCAGCTGCCCCACCCGGTCGCGCAACTGAGCCAGCAGTCTCTCGTCGGCCTGGCTGGCGGCCATCATGCTCACTCCTACGTCCTTGAAACAACTATCTTCTAATATTTAGTAATACAATTATCACCCGAGGATCGGAGACCGTGGCAGGAGCGGCACATGTGGGAGTTCTTCACCGAGCCTGAGTTCCAGGAGAAGCTCGACTGGATGGTCCCGTTCGTGCGCGACGAGTGCGAGCCCCTTGACCTGCTCTTCCCGCACCCGGGCGACCCCTACGACGTGCACAACAAGGCGTCACGGGCCATCCTGGCGCCGCTGCGCGAGAAGGTGAAGGAGCAGGGCCTGTGGGCCTGTCACCTCGGCCCCGAACTGGGCGGCCAGGGCTACGGGCAGCTCAAGCTGGCGCTGATGAACGAGATCCTCGGCCGCTCGGCCTGGGCGCCGACGGTCTTCGGCACGGCCGCCCCCGACACCGGCAACGCCGAGATCCTCGCCTTGTACGGCACCGAGGAGCAGAAGGCCCGCTACCTCCAGCCGCTGCTCGACGGCACCATCGTGTCGTCCTTCTCGATGACCGAGCCGCAGGCGGGCGCCGACCCCAAGGAGTTTGTGTGCAAGGCCACCAGGGACGGTGACCAGTGGGTGATCGAGGGCGAGAAGTGGTTCTCGTCCAACGCCCGCTACGCCTCGTTCCTCATCGCCATGGTGGTCACCGACCCCGACGCCAAGCCGCACGAGCGGATGTCGATGTTCATCGTCCCGGCCGAGGCACCTGGGGTCGAGATCGTCCGCAACGTAGCGACCATGAACGAGCGCGACGATCTGGACGAGGGTACCCACGCCTACATCCGCTACAACCAGGTCCGGGTTCCGCTCGACGCGATGCTCGGGGCGCCCGGCGAGGGCTTCAAGGTCGCCCAGGCCAGGCTGGGCGGCGGCCGCGTGCACCACGCGATGCGGGTGGTCAGGGCTTCATCGCCGACTCGGCCATCCAGCTCCAGCAGTTCCGCCTGCTGGTGCTGCAGACCGCGTGGATCATCGACAACCAGCCGCACGGCACCGCCCGCACCCACATCGCCATGTGCAAGGTGGCGCTGGCCTCGGTGCTGCACGACATCCTGCAGCGGGCGGTGCACCTGCACGGGTCGCTCGGCACCACCCAGGAGACCCCCCTCGGCCCCTGGTGGTCGTACGCGCCGCAGCTCGCGCTGGCCGACGGGCCGACCGAGGTGCACAAGGCGGCCGTGGCCAAGCAGGTGCTGCGCGGCTACCAGCCGGCCCCCGGCCTGTTCCCCACCGAGCACATTCCCACCCGCAGGGCGCAGGCACGCGCCCGGTACGCGGCCATCCTCGAGGAGCACGGACTTTGACTGACGCCAACAGCGGCCCCGCGGCCCTGTTCGACCTGACCGGGAAGGTCGCCCTGGTTACCGGCGGGAGCCGCGGCCTTGGCCGCGAGATGGTCCTCGCCTTCGCCGACGCGGGCGCCGATGTGGTCATCGCCAGCCGCAAGCTCGACAACTGCAAGGCGCTGGCGGAAGAGATCGAGGCGACCGGACGGCGGGCGCTGCCGGTCGCGTGCCACGTCGGCCACTGGACCGAGTGCGACGAACTCACCGACCGCGCCTACGAGTACTTCGGCACGGTGGACATCCTGGTCAACAACGCGGGTATGTCGCCGCTTGCACCGTCGTCGGCGGAGACGTCCGAGGAACTGTTCGACAAGGTGATCGGGGTGAACTTCAAGGGCCCGTTCCGGCTGACCGCGCTGATCGGCCAGCGGATGTTCGACGGGGACGGCGGCTCCATCATCAACGTCTCCTCGAGCGGCGCCCTGTTCCCGGCCCCCCGCTTCGGGCCTTACGCGGGCGCCAAGGCGGCCCTCAACGCGCTCACCACCGTCTTCGCCCGCGAGTACGCACCCAAGGTGCGGGTCAACACCCTGTCGGCCGGTCCCTTCCTCACCGACATCTCGAAACACTGGTCGCAGGAGAGTAAGCGGTCCTGGCGGAACGCGGCCGGACGCGCCGGGGAGCCCGAGGAGGTGGTGACCACGGCGCTCTACCTGGCGTCGGCCGCCTCCAGCTACACCACCGGGTCGCTGATCCGGGTCGACGGGGGCCTGTACTGACCGTTGGTTATGACAAGCGAAGGGAAAAACCATGGCCGGACTCCGCGTCGTACAGTGGGCGACAGGCAACATCGGCAGCCGTTCGCTCCGCCACATCATCGAGCACCCCGGGCTCACGCTCGCCGGCGTGTACGTCACCTCGGCGGCCAAGGCCGGCCGGGACGCGGGCGACCTGTGCGGCCTGCCGCCGACCGGGATGGCGGCTACCGCCGACATCGACGAGATCCTCGCACTCGGCGCGGACTGCGTGCTGTACATGCCCGCCGTCTGCGACCTCGACCAGGTGTGCGCCCTTCTGGCCGCGGGCACGAACGTCGTCACGACGCGGGGGGAGTTCCATCACCCGGCCAGCATGCGGCCGGCTGACAGGGAGCGGGTCGAGCGGGCGTGCGCCGAGCGCGGTGCTTCCATTCACAGCACCGGCTCGAGCCCCGGGTTTATCAGTGAGGCGGTCCCGCTGGTCCTGGCGTCGATCCAGCGCCGCCTCGATGCCCTGACGGTCAACGAGTACGCCGACCTGTCCAGCCGCGACTCACCGGACATGCTGTTCAATCTCATGGGCTTCGGCCGTCCGGTGGACGAGTTCCCGCCGGAGCGGTTCGCCCACGGCGCCTACTCGTTCGGGCCGTCGATGCGTCTGGTGTCCGAGGCGGTCGGCCTGCCGCTCGACTCGGTCACCTCGACCGGTGAGGTGGCGGTGACGCCGGAGAAGCTCACCATCGCTGCCGGCACGCTGGACGCGGGCACCGTGGCCGGCCAGCGGATGATCATCACCGGGACGCAGGCCGGCCGTCCCCTGATCACCTTCACCGCGACCTGGTACTGCACCGAAGCCCTGGATCCGGTCTGGGCCGTGCCCGGATGGGACGGCTGGCACGTCCGGGTCGACGGTGACGCTCCGCTGGACGTAGACATCCGCTTCGCGATCCCGGCCGGGCGGATGGGCGAGATGACCCCCGGCTACACCGCCAACCGCGCCGTCAACGCCGTTCCGTACGTGTGCGCGGCGCCGCCGGGCATCCGCACCACGGTCGACCTGCCGCAGATCATCCCGGCCCTGGGCGGCGTTGACCGCGGCCGCGCCTGACGGCGGCCGCCGCCAGCCGCACCACCGGGCTAGAGTCTGGCTCGCGTGAGCCCTGGGGCGGTGTCCTCCACCTCAGCGGGTTTTGCCGTTCCACAAGACAGACGGTGAGTCAAGCCGCAACGGGCGTGCGTACGACAGGTCCCCGGTGTCCCACGCGCCCTTGGGGAAGGTCTCGCTGACCTGGTTGTCCGGCCACTTCGAGTCGCCCTCGACTTCCACCTCGATCGAGGTGCGGCGAACCAGGATCCTCCACTGCCCGTCTCGCCTCTCCAGCCTGTCGAGGTAGCGGCCGCTCACGAACTTGGCCCTACCGGGTGCAGACCGGGGCAGCAGTGCTCCGATCACGTAGGTCTCGCAATGCGCCGTATCGCCGTCGATCTCACACGTGTGGTTGGTGATGTTGTGCATGTGGAGGAAGAAACCGGCCGTGTGGGTCTTGTTCGCCCAGTCCCCGTATTCGGGCCCCGGTGTGACGAACTGGCCGTGCTCATCGACACCGTCGTCCCAGAAGCAACTGTTCATCAGCTCGGTGTCGTGACGATCGTGGCCGCGGGCGTGGCGCATGATGACGTCGAGGATTGCCTGGCGGTCCTTGAGGTACTGCACGTCCTTCAGGAGCTGCTGCAGTTGGTCGTCCGTCAACGTTCGACCTTTCCCTGGTAGTAGTTGACTGGCTCCACGGGCATCAGCTCGCGGACCGACGGCGGGCGCCGGCCATCCCGGTCGGTGATCCCGTACTGCCGCGCCACTTCTGCGCCGATGAGGGTGCGTCCGCTGACAGCGAGGACATCCGGGTCGGCGGCCAGCGCAGCGATGACGTGCCCGGTAAACTCCGGCGTTTCTGCGATGTCGTCGAGGTAGGCGAACTCGGGCCCGCTGTCGATGATCTGCCGCAGCCGTTCGGTCAACACGGCGCCCATCCAGATCGACACGGAGGCGACGCCGAACGGCCTGAAGTCGACGGCCATATCGGCGGCGAACTTGTCCATGCCAGCCTTGTGCGCGCCGTAGGCCGCTCCGTACTGGTAGCGCACGGCGCCCGGCGCCGAAGTGAACACCACCAGACCCCGGCCTGTCCCGACCAGGAGAGGCGCCGCGTAGTAGCTGGCGACGAGGCTGCTGCGCAGGCCGACCTCGAGCAGGTCGACGCTCGCGGCCGGCGGCTTCTCCCAGAACGGCGCCGCGCTCTGCAGCTCCTCGCGGATCAGTGCCGCGTTGTTGACGAGAATGTCGAGACGGCCTTGCTCCTGACCAACGCGTTCGAAGAGCGCCTCGGCCTCGTCGTCGTTGCGATGGTCGACGCGCACCGCCACGCCCTTTCCCCCGGCCGCGGTGACCGCCGCGGCCGTGTCGTGGATCGTGCCGTCCCACGGCGACTCGCCAGCTCGCTGCGTCCGACCGGTCACGTACACGGTGTATCCGTGTGAGCCGAGTGCGATGGCGATGCCACGGCCGACGCCACGACTGCCGCCGGTGACCACGGCCACCCCTGCCTTCAGTCCGTCGTCCGAGGCCGGCGCGAGCGGCCCGTCAGGTCAAACCGGTCTCTCATGCGACTGTCCCTCCATCGACGGCCCCTTCAGGAAAGTCTCCGCGTACTGGTGCAGTGCCTCGACCGCGTGGCCGACGGAGTCGCCGGGCGGCCGCAGCACGAACGAGTCCACTCCGGCGTCGGCGAGCTGGCCGAGGTGGTCCCGGTGCTCCTCGGCTGAGCCTGGCCGCTGCATGAAGCCCGCCTGCGGGGTGTGGACCTGGATGGTCAGCGGGGCGGCGGCGGCGCTGGCCGCTGCCGCCGCGTCGCGCACCTCCTTTATCTGGGCCGCCAGCTCGGCGACGGTGGCGATTCCGGGCGTGCGTGACGTCCGCGCCACCTCCGGGCTCACCATCAGCGGGCTCCAGCCCTGGTTGCGGGCCGCACGCGCACGGGCGAGGGCGCTGTTGCCGCCGATCAGCACCGGCGGCCCGCCGGGCTGCACCGGGCCGGGCAGGGAGGCCACGCCCCGCGCGGTGAAGTGCTTGCCCTGGTAGGCGAAGGGGACCTCGTTCCACACGCCGCGCAGCACCTCGAGCGACTCGTCGAACAGTTCGTTGCGCAGGCTCATGTCGACGTTGAGCGCGAGGAACTCCGAGCGCAGGTACCCCGTCCCGGCGACCACGGTGAGGCGTCCGCCGGACAGCACGTCCACCGTGCTCAGCGCCTTGGCCGCCAGGAACGGGTTGTGGTAGGGCAGCACCAGCAGGTAGGTCATCAGCCGCACCCGGCTGGTGACGGCGGCGCAGAACGCGAGGGCCGACGTCTGGTCGAGCGACTCGTGGCCGCCCGCGTTGAGCCACTTGTGCGCCGGGTCGTAGCCGACGGTGACGATCGGGTAGTCGACGGTGAATTTCAAGGCGCTCCTTCCTCGACGGACAGTCCCGTCAGCCGAGTCCTTCCAGCAGTGCGAGGCTGGCCAGCGCGTAACGCTGGCCGCGGCGCTCGCTGACCATGAAGGATGGCGGGGCGAGGTAGGCGACGTCGCGGGGCAGCGAGTCCCCGCGGCGGTCCAGCGCGGCCCGCGCGTCGGCGGTGGTGCCGCACACGGCGATCGCCTCGAGCATGTCGTCGGTGACCGCCCGGCCCATGGCGCCGGTGTCACGGGCGGCGAAGGCCTGACGGATGGCGGCGGTCTGGGCGGTCCAGCCGTGATGCTCGACGTAGGGGTCGTAGGTCTTGACGGTGAGGTAGAAGGCGATCATCCGGCGGGCGTCCATGACCGCGCGCTCCGGGTCGTCGTCGTCGACGGCGGTGATGACCCAGCCGTGCTCAAGCGGGACGCCCTCGTGCTCGGCCTCGTCGGCGCCCTTGGCCAGCGCGGGCCGGGTCACGTCCTCCCACCAGGTCCGGGTGAACAGGCCGTGGCCGATGATGCCGTCGGCCGCCCGGCCGGCGGTGGCGGCCATCAGCTTGTTGAACGCGCCTAGCAGGATCGGCGCGTCGATACGGCCGAGTACCGGCGCGCCGACCACTGCGTCGATGTGATAGAACTCCCCGTCGTAGCGGACGCGCTGCCCGTTCTCAGCCTGCAGCCAGGCGCGGACGGCGCCGACCACGTCGGCCATGCGCGCGACCGGCCGGTCCGCGGCGACGCCGAACCAGTCGCGGTTGATCTTGTACGCGCCGGACCCCAGGCCGAGGAAGACACGCCCGGGTGCGTGCCGCCAGGCGCCGCGGATGCCGGCCGCGTGGGCGTACGGGGTGCGGGCGAACGCGTAGGCGATCCCTGGCCCGACCTGCGCCCGCTCGGTCTGCAGTGCCATCTCCGCGAGGGTCGAGTAC
>WNFY01008752.1_pt1 | contig 10154 bp, 7 predicted proteins | sample 5400091 | NCBI WGS metagenome assembly WNFY01 (sample SAMN13153364, study PRJNA577476) | soil metagenome | isolation source: 60 cm soil or saprolite under grassland replicate 1 | place: USA:California | collected 2016-06-15 | reverse complement strand
TATGAGTCATCCCGAATTTTTGTGGAACCCTTCAAGTCGCCTGAGAGTAGGAGAATAGGGTTATCCAGGAACGGCAAAATGTAGTCAACAAAGGCCTCCTGAGCTAGACTGTTGAAAATGAAAACACAGAAAAAGCTCAGGAGGTCTTTCGATTGATGCAGTCCAAGTATGGCATACTTCAAGAAAAGGAACAAGATCCGCAAAAAGCCTCGCAGGAAATAGCTCAAGACCTTGAAGTATTTCTTTTCCCGTTATTGTCAGTGCTCGATACGCTTCTTGATAAGAGACTGGTACGAACACTGGTGCAATGTTGTGTAGCCATCATCCGTTTCAGGCATACGAAGCAAGGATTACTGTTGAGCGAACTTGGGTCCTATATGGATGGCTATCGTGGATTATCAACGACAGCGACAGCAGGAACCAAGAGAATAAGTAACCTACTTCGATCTATCAGATGGAGTATTCTCCAGATCGATCGCTATTTGCTAGAGGAAGCTGAGAAAGAGGTGAGAACGCTCAAAGAGCAAGGAAAAAGGATTTTATGTATCTGGGATGGAAGTGTCATAGAGAAGCCGGAAAGTAGCAAACTCGAGGGATTGTGCCCGGTTGTCTCAAGTAAAGCCAAACGACTGAATCGCTCAAGAAAAGGGCTGGTGTTCAATTTTCCCCCCAGAAAACCGATCACCGTGACAGGAATGCAGTGGACAGGTGCGTTAATCACAGGAATGGAAGGGATGATACACGTAGCGTTGATGAGTTGGTGGAGCACCAAGGGAGAGGATGCAACCCGGCTGAGAACACAAGAAGAAGCGCTGTTGAGAAAATGTGTGAGGCAATGGGGAGAGATGCTGCTTCACATCTTTGATCGTGGATATGCTTCAGGCCCTTGGATACAACTGCTTCAGGTCATGAAAGTCCGGTTTGTGATCCGATGGAAAAAAGGGCATATCTTTATCGATGCGAAAGGGGATGAGAAGAAATTATGGCAAATTGGGCGTGGAAAGAAGTATTTTGCGCATACACACATCCATGATGTCCATACGGGAGAAAAGATGCCTTGTGATATTTGGTGGGCTCCCATACGACATGCAGCGTATGCCTATCAGCTGTATCTGGTCAAAGTTCGCGTCAAGAAGAAGGTCTGGTATTTAGTGACCAATGAACAAGTAAGAACAGAAGAACAGGCGTGGGAGATCGTTTTTGCTTATAAACGGCGTTGGCAAATTGAACTGAGTTTTCGCTATGGAAAATGCGAGTTAGCCATGGAGAGTCCACGCCTGTGGGCGTTTGAAAATCGTCTCAAACTGCTTGGGATGGTGACACTGGTCTATGCGTTTCTGCTTCACTTATTAAATCCAGTGTATCAATACGCTGGGCGATCAGTCGCCTTTGGGACGACTATCACCCAACTCTTGGGAGCATTTTCCCTCCAAATGTGGAGACCATTCAAGTTTTGGCATCTTTCAGATGCTAAAAGGGTTTCACAAAAATTCGGGATGACTCATATATCAGTTAGTCGATTGCGCTAGCGACAGGCGGCATGGGACTGCCTACCTGCCCTACGCGGAACAACATCTACAACCCGTTCACCTGATTCAGTAACGTCTGGCCCTGCGAGATGAGTGATTGCGCCTGCGCGTCGCTAAACGGCTGGCCGCTAAACTCGGCTCCTTCCAGCAGGGAAATCATTTGGGCCGCAAGAGCATCACGCTGGCTGCCAAACGACGCCAACTGGTTTTCAAGATTGGTGTAAGTGCTGTCATCGGATGAGCTGCCGCTCTCCAATGCGTTTGTGGAGACACTCAGCGTTTTCAAGCCGAATTGTCCAACACAGGCATCAAGCTGCTTGTAGATTTGAGAGAGAGCGACAAAGCTGCTACTCTTTTTCACGGCTGACGGTTGTGCCCAGCCAGTGAGATCCTCAACCAGCACGCGCCCATCGTGGCTATAGTCGTCCTTCAAGCCGGCAAGCGTCAAAATCGTCGGGCGGATATCAGTGTGATCCGACCAGGTGCTGCTGTCGATGCCCGTTTGATCCACGCCAGGTCCGACCATGCCAAGCCAGGTGGTGGTGATCTCCGGTTGCACATCACCGTGGTTCCAGGCGAATTGTGGGTTCACTGTAACACATGCAGAGCTACAGTTACGAGCACCTGCGAACAGGAAGTAATTGGGATCGGCGAACATCGTGAACGTTGGCGTCCGTGCCGGATCGGCCGTGACCATGTGAAGTATCTTCATCTCCACTGGATCAGCCAGGAACTTGGTGAGCGTATCGGTGTTACTCGTATACGGATTTACCGCTGTGAGTTGACCGGTCGCACGCTCGAAAGGACGAGTTATGGTTTCATTATCTCGAGCCGGATTGCCCGTGATATAGACGGTGGGAGCGTCGTCAGAGTGGACATTGAACGGGGTTGTGATGTTCTGCTCCGTTGCCAGCAGACCAGCCATGTTGGTGCTGATTTCACCGATCTTGCTATAAGTGCATGGTACAGTCACTCCATCACAGCTTGCTGGGCTGGGTGGCCCGACTACAACGTGATCACCCTCATCGGCGGTGAACACGAAGAGTGTGTTGCTTTGATTGATTCCATCGCTTGCCAGCCGGGTGAAGAACGTGCCGAAGGCGCTGTCATATGCCTGGAGCGCCGCGACGTAGCCAGCCTCGCCAGGGCCATAAGCTGGTCCGGTGGGATGCTTGTCGTGGGCATCGGAGATATAGGCATAGGTTACAGGCACGCCATGTTCCTGCATCGCGGCTACGTAACCAAGCGAGACGGCTGCAGACATGCCATCAAAGCCGGGGAAGCCAATGTGACCGGATGAGTCCTGAATAACATTGCCGTTCAAGTCCGTCACTGGTCCATTAGGGGGGCTGATCACCGGTGCGACGTACTTGTTGCCAAAGAGGCCCGTGAACCCTGAATAGCCACCAGGCTCATTAGGTAGTGCATCAGGCCGGGCATTAGGAGTGTTGCACACTGCATTTCCTGCTGCACAGTGGATGCCAATACCGACAAAGTCAGCAAACGCCTGCCCTGGGTTGTTTGCCACCTCAGTGGCTTCTGGCGAGGGAGACCCGAACACCGTAGGAACGTCTACACCGATATTCTCGAGAATCGTATTCGCTGTGGCAACCGCACCGAAGTTGCAGCCATTGCGAGTGTAGGGTACCCAGGGTGCTGGAGCGTTTGTGCCCTTGGGAGCTGGGCTAGCTGCACTGAGCATGTTGTACGTTGTATCGGTCGGCGTCGATGAACTCAGGTCGAAAATAGGGGAAGTCCAGTAGGCGAAGGAAACAGCGTTGTCGGTCGTACCGTTTGGATTAAAGAAGCGGTAGGTGTTGCTGACTGGCACGCCGTGGCGATCACCATAAACTCCGGTAAGCGATGTCAGGATGTCAGTCGCCGTGTGGGAGATGAGCGGCGTATGGTGATTTGTGAGCAACACACCATTACCTTTAATAAAGTTGAGCAGGTGGGGCATCTGCTCCAGGTCCGATGGAACGTTAGGGTTGTCGCGGGTGAAGTGGGTATTGTCAAACTGAACGTAGATCACATGCTGAAGGTTGCCTTTGGCAGAGTGGATCAGACAACTACCGTTCGTAGCTGTGTGTGCACTTACACTAGTCTGTGAAAATGGCAATCCTGCAAATCCCAGTAACATCGTCAGGAGAGTTGCCAGAACAAATACGCGGGTGAAATGGTTCCGCCAGAATCCTTTCATCTGGGCCATAATTCCTCCTCTGTGAGTAACCTACAATGATCTCAAAAGCATGACCTTAGAGACGACAATAAAATTGTGTATACCAAATGAAGCCATGGATATGTGTTGAGAGCATCTGCCCCAAACATCTAACGGTACAGATCTCTCGCAAGGGATAGACACCTCGCCCTCCAACAAGCTAAAAATATTCGTGAAGAGGGAGTTTCACGGTACCTTTTACAAGGTATAGTTTAGAGGTTACGAGGTGGTTGTGGATTGGTTAAGAAACGATCGACAAAAGAGTAGTAGGGTTAAGAAACATTAACCATTTTCGCGAACTTGGAGCACCTACTATTCAGGAAAGGAACAGGGCGCCGCATTGGCGCCCTGTTAAAGAGGAGTATCAAACTGTCAGAAGTCACGCTAGAATTTTGCTCTACTCTGCATCGCCGAAGATAGTGTAGTGCCAACCTTTGCGAGCATCATTACTCAATTCAATCATGACATGTTTGATCTGAGTATACTCTTCAAAGGAATACATGGACATATCTTTACCTATGCCACTTTCCTTGTAGCCGCCATGCGGCATCTCAGATGTGAGCGGCAAATGGTCATTGACCCACACTGTACCGAACTGTAGCACCTTGCTTGCACGCATAGCTTTGAAGACATCGGTGGTCCAGACAGAAGCAGCGAGACCATATACCACATCGTTGGCTTTCCGCAATACTTCCTCTTCGGTACTGAAGCGACATACCACAACAACCGGACCGAAGACTTCATTCTGCACAATCTCAGCATCATTGCGGTCTTCCGCAATGACGGTTGGCTCGAAGAAGAAGCCCTTCTCCATACCTCTAACGCTGGCGCGCTTGCCACCTGTTACAATGTTTGCGCCATCGCGCAGAGCACGCTCAACGAAGCCTTCAACGGTGGCACGCTGGGTAGCCGAGATCAATGGACCCATATCGGTGCTTTCACTCGATGGGTTACCAATACGAATCTGCTTGACCTTGTTAAGGAACGACTGCATAAATTCGTCATAGATGTTGTCCTGGACGTAGATACGAGTAGCCGCAGTACAGTCCTGTCCGCAGTTAACAAAGCCTCCAACGACTGCCCCATTGGCCGCAGCTTCAATATTCGCATCATCAAAGACGATGAATGGAGCCTTACCACCAAGCTCCAGATGCACACGCTTAATGCTTTCGGCACCCGCACGCATAATGTGCTTGCCACTTTCTGTGCTGCCTGTGACCGAAACCATATTGACTTTGCTATGGCTGGAAAGGGCCTGGGCTACACCTGGACCACTAGCAATAACATTGAGTACACCTGGAGGTAAACCAGCTTCGAGAGCGATTTCACCCAATTTGAGCGTAGAGAGTGGCGTTTCAACCGATGGTTTGAGGACGACGGTGTTACCGGCAGCCAACGCAGGTCCGATCTTCCAGGCAGCCATCATAAAAGGATAGTTCCATGGTGCTAGTGAAGCAACCACGCCAATAGGCTCACGGCGTATAATGCTGGTATGTCCACCGGAGTATTCGCTCGTTGCTGTGCCAGCGAGATGGCGAGTGGCACCCGCAAAGAAATGCAGGTTATCGATAGCGAATGGGATATCACTATCGCGCGCTAGCTTGATCGGCTTACCAGCGTCTAGAGAGTCCAGTTCAGCGAGTTCTGATGAGTGTTCTTCTAACGCCATTGCCAGTTTTTCCAGCGCTGCGGTGCGCGCGCCATGTGGCAATCCAGACCAACGGCCATCATCAAACGCCTCTCGTGCTGCAGCCACAGCACGCTCTACATCTTCTACTGAACTTAAAGGCACTTCGGCGATCGATTCGCCTGTAGCCGGGCCAATATCTTCAACAGTCTTGCCTGAACTACTGTTGACAAGTTCGCCATTAATTAGAAGTTTGTAATCGGTCACCTAAACAGCTCCTTTCGGATATGCAAAATATCTGGGCGCGATAATGACTTTACACACCATCATCCGATCATCCGTAGGGGCCGATGTATCGCGCCCATCGCCGATGTATCGGCCTTCACAGGATGTTTCGATATCCAGATGGAAAAGTGAAAAAGCATAATCTTGCCCCTACGCAAAAATTTGCGCTCTTTTGTTCGCTATTCGCAGTAAAACGGCAAATTTAGTACGAATCTACTAAACACAGGTTACTCTACTAACGACATTCTATCACAGCAATGATGTTGGTTGCAGAGATCAGTTGGGCTAGATCGTCGAATTCTCAAACCCTTTGTTTCTCTTCTGAAACTGCATTATCGGCACCTACAGAAATCCTAATTATTTTGTTAAAAGCCATCATCTGGCCTCTACGATACCGTCACTGTGCGAGTTTCGGTTACGTGCATATCATAATGCGCTAGCTCTTGGAAGAAAAGTTCGACAGGTATGCACATTTCTGGGCCAAAAGCGCCACGACGAGTAATTTCGCCAGTCGCCAGCATGTGCCCAGCGATAGCTAGTGGAGTGCCAGTGTCTAGTGCGCCTGCGCTGATACCCCAACGACGATAGGGTAGCACCACGATCTGATTGGTAATCTCTACCTTCTCTTCTCCGGCCTCGCCAGAAGCGACGATGCGCAAAACATCACAATCTTGTGGTTCGACATCTTCAATAGGAGCCATCTCCATCAGCCTGGCCAGCACTTCACGCGGTGATACCTTGGCCCCACGCACATTGACTGGCTCATCACTACCAAAGCCCAGATCAACAAGAAACTTCAATTTCGTCATGAAGTCTGATGGGAATGCTATTTTAAACGAGACATAATGAATGCCTTTATCACGGAATGAGATTGGAAACGTCGCGCATTCAGAATGCAGCGAATAAATTGCTGTAGTACGACCAACAGGTAGAGGGAAAACCATCTCCTCTTGCCCGCTCAATGGCTGCTGTGGATACCAAACGCCATCCTGAAAAACCTGAGGTTGTTTGGTAAACTCATCCAGAATCGTGCGTATAGAATAAGGCGCAACCAGTGGCGCTGATGAAGGCGTATCATCGCTACACCCCAACTGTACCTTGATGCTTTCAACACGGTCAAGCTTGTCAACGGCAGCACGAGCCAGCACATTGGTAACGCCTGGAGTGCCACCCATCCCCAGGATAGCTGTTATACCTGCAGCAGAGACCTCATCATGCATGTTCATCAGTCTGCGAGTCATGTGGAAAAGGCCTCCAAGGTCGGCATAATGTACCTTCTCCTGGATACATGCCTTGAGGACGGGTAAGTTAAAGACATATTCGACTGCGTTCAGAACCACATCTGCACCGCGCAAGAGGGCACGCAACCGCTCCTCGTCATTGACATCAATTTGTTTGACCTCTATATTGCTGCTATGTAAAGAAGCGGCAACCTCGTGAGCTCGTTCTTCGCTATAGTCTGCAACGGTAATCTGGTCAATATCCGCATATTCTGTCAGCGTGCGCACAGCAATGCGCCCCATGGCGCCCGCGCCACCGAGTACGATAATGTGCATGTGAATCAACTCCTTTACTGCTATGCTACCGCTATATCGGATCCATTTATAGCGGCGTTCTTTATGACATCTTCAGAAACAGACGTGATGAGTTGTGTTCCAGCATCAGACACACTAGAAGTCGAAACAGATGCATGAAGTTCTTGAAGCGTATCCTCCAGGCGATTCAGAATTGTATCGATCTCTTCACGAGTTATAATCAGAGGTGGCTCAACACGAATGACCCGCGAGTTATTGAGAGTTCCAGAAATGAGCACACCTCGCTTGAAGAGGCCAGATGCGACAGCATAGCCGATGTCGTCATTCACAAAATGTTGACCTATAAGCAGACCTTTGCCCGTAATATTCGTATAAATGTCATCATAACGCGCTGCGATCTCTCGCAACTGCTGAATAAAGTATTCGCCTTTTTCAGCGGCCTGTTCAGATACACGTTCTTCGAGAGTCACGTTGATAGCTGCAATAGCAGCAGCACAGGCCAGGGGATTACCTCCCGTCGTAGAGGTATGGATGAACGGATTGCTGTTCATCACGCTCCAAACCTTTGGAGTAGACATGAAAGCGCCTATAGGCATTACTCCCCCACCCAAGGCTTTGGCAGAAGCAATGATATCAGGTTCAACGTCCCAATGTTCAACACCCCACAGTTTGCCGGTACGACCCATGCCAGTTTGCACTTCGTCAGCTATGAGCAACACTTCATATTCATCGCAAATCTGCCGGAGACGAGGCCAGAAATCATCTGGAGGCACGATAGCTCCTGCCTCACCTTGCACTGGTTCCATAATGACGGCTGCAATATCATTGCCAACCTCTCGCGCAATGCGTAACTGTTGCTCGACGGCATCGACATCACCGAATGGAACATGAAACACATTATTTTGAGGGGTCAATGCAGGGCGGCGAAAAATGGCTTTACCTGTAAGGGAAAGAGCACCTGCTGTTTTTCCGTGAAATCCGCGTACCGAGGCGATGAAGCCACTCTTTCGAGTATACAGCTTGGCAAGTTTCATTGCGCCTTCGACAGCCTCTGTGCCACTGCTCACAAAGAAGCTATATTGAATATCACCGGGAGTAATCTCTGCCAGCAAATGGGCCAGCATTCCACGTAGAGGGTCAAGGAGTTCCTGTGTAGGCATCGGGCTTTTCTGTAATTGTGCTTGAACGGCCCCCACGACTTTAGGATGGGCCCAGCCAAGGTTGAATAAGCCAAACCCACCCAGGCAGTCAATGTATTCTCGACCAAGCACATCCTTGAAAGTTGCTCCGCGTCCTGTCCACTCGACTGCTGCAAAGTCGCCTGCTTCAGCAACAGACTTGCGATATTCGATAAAACCACTGTTGTAATACATTGCAAAGTTGCTGACTGTGGTCTCAACCAACCATTCTGCTTCACTTTTCCCTAATGCCTGTTTTTGGACTATGTCGAGGTATCGCTGAGAATCGTTGAGGGCCTTTAGTAAACCATCTTCATCCGCACTCATAAAAATCCTTTCTGGTACTGCGGCCTGTAAAAGACATCCCACACCGGCCCGCCTACCGGGTTAGCTACTATCAGCACTGATAGTTTTGAGTTAAATATTAGCTTGTGGGTATGCACGTTATCACTTATCCGCAGGGATAAGTGACCTAAGAAAGTAAAAACTAAGCACGCTTGCTACAAGGTAAACTCTACCTGATCTGCAAAAATCTTGAGTGATTACGACCTTTCAAGATGAACTACGATGTGGTAATGCGAACTGGATAAGACACAATTGTAATCTAGCGAATCCAGATCAGAAGTTTAGAGGAGAAAGATCAGGGATAGCAAGTGGACAGGTGGAAACCACGAAATACGTAGAATTTCGGAATATAACGGCCTCGTTTTTTTCCTGGTATGTCGGATGGTTTCACGAAAAACACCAAATTTCACTGGATTGGGTACGATAGACGTTGAACTTACTTACAGTATAGCCTACAAGCAAACAAGAAAGCAAGGTTAGTTTTCTTTATTTCGAGGAGTATCGTATGTTCGATAAGGATAAACTCTGCACTTGGTAACTAGAAAAAAGGAATCTGATCTCTAGTCTGTACGCAAACTCGTTTGTTTCATATCGGCAGCATAGGCTAACGCCGCCTCAATTTGTTTCCGCGTTAGATGGGGATATGAGTAGAGAAGTTGTTCAATGCTTCTGCCTGCTGCATACTCATCCGCAAGCATTTCCACAGTGATACGCGCACCCTTAATGATAGGCTTCCCACCCTCTATACCTGGATTAGTTGTTATTAAAGGGTGTTCCATAGGTCAGTTCCTTTCGATGCTCAGATATACCCTATACTAAACGTATACCTTGACAGGCCTTTTGTCAATGCTTTGCTGCAGACGAAATGTCTCTTCTATAGAACCAAACATTCAAATAAGGCGTAGACGTACGCTATCTGAATCAAGAACAGTGAAAGCACCTATCAAAGCATTTCCATAGACAGAGATAACATTGGAAACCTGTTCTGCTTGATCCAGATGGGACATTGCATTTGGAAGACGAACCAGCAGAACACCCGCAGTCGGCAAGCCGTCGATAAAAATCAGCTTACCGAAGTCTGTATCTTTCGTGACTAAGACTTCTTGTCGCTGCCGCGCAATAGATAGAACCACAGTATCTACCTCTCCTTGGTGATAGTCAGAAATTTTGTAGAGAGTGTGACCATCAGAGCGAAGCCTGTCTATGATTTCACGACTAATGTTTTCGTCAATTACAAGGTTTATTTTCGATCTCCTTAGTTATATCAATACGCCTTTGCAAGACGTGTTTCTAAAGAGCGAGCCAGCAACGAAAGCGGATAGCATATTGCAAGGTAGAGCAGCGCGCCCAGAACGAACACAAACATTTTGACGTTTGCATCTGTCTGCGTCAAGGCATTGGCAAACGTTTGGTGATCCAGCTCTATTACAGCCAAAA